>Ga0265797_10009282_pt1 | contig 12841 bp, 8 predicted proteins | sample P2T30metagenome_FD_192433 | JGI IMG/M metagenome (GOLD analysis project Ga0265797, IMG submission 192433) | Plant litter microbial communities from East Loma Ridge, Irvine, California - P2 T30 | ecosystem: Environmental > Terrestrial > Plant litter > Unclassified | place: USA: California... | reverse complement strand
AGCACCCCATACGATGAAGCCGCTCATATACAGAATCTGAAACGGCGCGGATCCTCTCTAGCTGGTGCGTTTGACCAGGCCAAAGCAGTTTGACGGACGGGCTCAGGGCGTGGTGGCGGTGTGTCAGCTGCACATTGTCTGGCTGACACACTGCATCGGGGGCAAGCCCCCTCCCACATTGGTTTTGCGTCGTTTGTTGATAACGGTGGCTGACACACCGATATCGCGGGCAAGCCCTCAAGCTGCGGAACGCACCGCCCCATTGGTCGGCTGCAACTTGAACACGTAGAACAACACCGTCAGCAACACCAGGAACGCCGGCCCGACATACAACGCCACGCGGGTGTCCGGGAAGTATGCCATCAGGCCTACCACCATCATCAGGAAGGCCAGCGCCAGGTAGGAGCTGACCGGGTACAGCCACATGCGGTACTTGAGGCCCGCTTGCTCGGCCGGGCTCAGGCCTTTACGGAATTTGAGCTGCGCCAGCAGGATCATCAGCCAGGTCCAGATCGCACCGAAGGTGGCGATGGAGGTGACCCACACGAACACCTGGTCCGGCACCAGGTAGTTGAGCAACACCCCCAGCAGCAAGGCGAAGATCGACAGCAGCAGCGCTTTACGCGGCACGCCGTTGCTGGATGTGGTGCCGAACGTCGCGGGGGCCTGGCCGTTCTGCGCCAGGCTGTAGAGCATGCGCCCGGTGCTGAAGATGCCGCCGTTGCACGACGACAGCGCGGCGGTGATCACCACGAAGTTGATGATGCCCGCTGCGGTCTTGATACCCAGGCGCTCGAACGTCATCACGAACGGGCTGCCTTGGGTGCCGATTTCGTTCCAGGGATAAATCGACAGGATGACGAACAATGCACCCACATAGAACAGCAGAATGCGCCAGAACACCGAGCCGATGGCGCTGGGGATGGTCTTCTGCGGGTTACGCGCTTCACCGGCGGTGAGGCCGATCATCTCCACGCCCAGGTAGGCAAACATCACCATCTGCAGCGACATCAATACGCCTTGCACGCCGTTGGGCATGAAGCCGCCATGGGCCCAAAGGTTGGAAATGCCCAGCGCCACGCCGTCATTGCCGAAGCCGAAAGCAATGATGCCGACGCCGCCGATCACCATGGCGATGATGGTGACGATCTTGATCAGCGCGAACCAGAATTCGAACTCACCGAAGGCCTTGACCGCGATCAGGTTGATGGTACCCATGCTGATCAGCGCCGCCAGGGCCCAGATCCAGCGCGGGGTGTCGGGGAACCAGACGCCCATGTACACCGCCACGGCGGTGATCTCGGCGATACAGGTCACCAACCACAGGAACCAGTAGTTCCATCCGGTCAGAAAACCGGCCAACGGGCCGAGATAATCCTGGGCATAGCGGCTGAACGAACCGGCAACGGGGTTGTGCACCGCCATTTCACCGAGGGCGCGCATGATCACCAGGATCGCCAGTCCACCAATGATGTACGAGAGCATGATTGCCGGGCCGGCCATTTCGATGGCCTTGGCCGAGCCGAGGAACAGGCCGACACCGATGCAGGCACCGAGGGCCATCAGGCGGATATGGCGCTCACCGAGTTCGCGTTTGAGCGGGCCGCCTTGAGCGGTCTCGCCAGGGGGCAGTGGTTTGCCGACAGGCATAGGAATACAACCTCATTTTTATTGGAGTTAGCCAGCGAGTCTCGGCACATGAGCGGGTGGGCCATGGGCCGTCTTGACCGGGTCTGCCTTGTGGGCAGCCCCGCCAGGCCGTGGTCAACGGCCGGGTCAGCGGGCATGCAGTATAAAAAGCTCCGGATAGGGCTTTTCACTCAATAAACAGCAAAATTTGGCGATATGCCCCGATAAAAAGCCAATCGACGGAGGACGGTTCCAAGCGTCTAAACCGGCCTTCACGGTGCAAAACGGCGCAGAGTATTACATATCAGCACGGCAGCGGCCCGCCGTGATACGCCTGAACGGCGCCCGTGGTCGTGCGTCCTTCTCGAAAAACCTCAGCGCGCCTCGTGGCGTAGGCAATCTGCGTCTACGCTTCAGACAAGTCCGATCAATCTGTAGGAATGGATCAATCGACTATGGGCGCTCTGTGGCAATCCGGTCCCGTCAAGGCTGAAGTCGATCATGACAGCACGTCACCCGCGCCTTTGCCGAAAAAAACCACACCAGGCCGCCCCTGGCGCCGATTGTTCTGGCTGATCGGATTGATGGCACTGCTCGCCCTCGGCTATGCGGCCCTGCGGGAAACCCAGACCGCCCACTGGCAGTCTCGCCTGCTCAGCCAGTGGGCAACCCAACTGACCTACACCGTAGCCCCCGGCGCCAGCGGTGCCATTGTGTACCCCGGCGCCGGCCCGTTTGATCGGCGCCTGGGCTACAGCGCCCTTGGCGAGTGGCTGCCACGCCTGCTCAAGCGCAATTATGTGGTGCAATCCCAGGCGCGCTTCTCCGAGGCGCTGATGGACTACAGCCGTCACGGGCTATTCATTCCCTACGCGGAAAAAATACAGGCCGGGCTGTCGATCACCGATTGCCGCGCCGCGCCGCTGTATCAGTTCAACTACCCTACCCAGCTGTACACGCACTTCAGCGACATTCCAGGGCTGATGGTCCAGAGCCTGCTGTTCATCGAAAACCGCGAGCTGCTCGACCCCGACCCGCCCCAGGCCAACCCGGCGGTGGACTGGCCGCGCTTTGCCAAGGCCGCGTGGTCGCAGCTTGCGCGCCAGTTGCACCTGCCGGGGCAAACGGCAGGCGGCAGTACCCTGGCGACGCAACTGGAAAAATACCGGCACTCGCCGGAGGGCCTTACCCTGTCGGGCGACGAGAAGATCCGCCAGATGCTGTCCGCCAGCGTGCGCGCTTACCAGCAAGGCCCCGACACCCTCCTCGCCCGGCAAAACGTGGTGCGTGACTACCTCAACAGCGTGCCGTTGTCGGCCGTACCCGGCCACGGTGAGGTGCACGGCATGGCCGAGGGTTTGCGGGTGTGGTACGGCGCCGATTTCGCCCAGGTCAACCGGGCCCTGGCCGACAGCGCCGATACCCCGACCAGCCTGAGCGCACGCGGCCTGGCCTTGCGCCAAGTGCTGTCACTGACGATCGCCCAACGCCGGCCCTCCCATTACTTGAGCAATGGTCGTGCTGAATTGGCGCAGCTCACCGACAGCCACCTGCGCCTGCTCGCGCAAAATGCCGTGATCGATTCCGCGCTGCTCAACGCTGCCCTCGCCGCGCGCGTCACCTACCGTGACTGGCAGCAGCAGCCGACACTGCAACCGATCGACACCAACAAAGGCATCAGTGTCGCCCGCAGTCGTGTCGCCGCCCTGCTCAACCGTCCGCTGTACGACCTCGACCGCCTGGACCTGGCCGCCACCAGCACCTTGCAGGCCAACCTGCAAACCCAGGTCACCGCCTACCTCAAGCAACTGGCCGACCCCACCTTCGCCGGTCAAACCGGCCTGCTCGGCGAACGCTTGCTGACCGCCGCCAGCACGCCCCAAGTGCGCTACAGCTTCACCCTGTTCGAACAGACCGCAGAGGGTTCACGGGTGCGCGTGCAAACCGACAACACTGACCAGCCTTTCGATATCAACGAAGGCAGCAAACTGGAACTGGGCTCCACCGCCAAGCTGCGGGTGCTGACCACTTACCTGCAAATCATCGGCGAGCTGCATGATCGCTATGCCGCGCAAGCGCCCGCCGCGTTGAAAAAAACCGATATCGCCGAGCAGGACCGCCTCAGTCGCTGGGCCGTCGACTACCTGATCCAGGCCCCGGACAAATCCCTGGCCAGGATGCTCGAAGCGGCCCTGGACCGCACCTATTCAGCCAGCCCCAACGAAGGTTTTTTCACTGGTGGCGGCATGCATTACTTCCACAACTTCCGTAACCAGGACAATGGCCGCAACCCCACGCTGCGTGATGCGTTGCGCGAGTCGATCAACCTGCCGTTCATTCGCCTGATGCGCGACCTGGAGCGTTACGTCACCTACGCCGGCGCCAATAACAGTGCGCAATTGCTCAAGGATGACGGCGACCCGCGGCGCCAGGAATACCTGGCCAAATTCGCCGACCGCGAAGGCACCACCTTCCTGCTCAAGTTCTGGAAGAAGTACCAGAAGAAAGACACCCCGGCGCGCCTGGACACTTTCCTGGACAGCCTGCACCCCACGGCCATCCGCCTGGCCGCTGTGCACCGCTATCTATTTCCCGAGGCCAACCCGGACACATTCAAGCGTTTTGTGCGTTCACATCTGGGCAGCGCGAAAGTCACCGACGAACGCCTGGAGCGCCTGTACACCGATTACGGCCCAGGCACCTACGATTTGCCCGACCAGGGCTATATCGCCAAGGTCCACCCGCTGGACCTGTGGCTGCTCGGCTACCTGCTCAAGCACCCCGAGGCCACCTTCACCGAGGTGGTCAAGGCCAGCCAGTTCGAACGCCAGGAGGTCTATGGCTGGCTGTTCAAAAGCCGCCATCAAGGCGCCCGCGACAGCCGCATCCGGACCATGCTGGAGGTCGAGGCGTTCCTGGATATTCATCAACGCTGGCAGGCGGTGGGGTATCCCTTCGACCACCTGGTGCCGTCCCTCGCCACCGCCATCGGCAGCTCGGGCGACCGCCCCGCTGCGCTCGCCGAACTGATGGGCATCATTCTCAACGATGGCGTACGCGGCAAAGTGCTGCGCATCGACAGCCTGCACTTTGCCGCTGGCACGCCCTATGACACCCGGCTGGTGAACAACCCCGACCCAGGTAAACGAGTGATGCCCTCCGAGGTGGCTGCCGCGTTGCGCGGTGCCTTGTCCCAGGTGGTGGATGCGGGCACGGCCAAGCGCGTGTCGGGCAGTTTCAAGCTGGCCGACGGCACGCCGATGGCCATGGGCGGCAAGACCGGCACCGGCGACAACCGCATCGAAGCCATGGGCGCGGGTGGGCGGGTGATCAGCTCAAAATCGATCAACCGCACCGCCACCTTTGTGTTCTACCTGGGCGACCGGCACTTCGGCACCCTGACCGCCTTCGTACCCGGCAACCAGGCCCAGCAATTCACCTTCACTTCGGCCCTGCCGGTGCAAGTGCTCAAAGGCATGGCGCCGATTCTGCTGCCGTATGTGCAGCCGGGCGGCCAGACGTTGTGTTTGCCTACGACAAGCATGGCTGTCCTATCGAACTGACGCCCCGCGGTCCAAATGTGGGAGGGGACTTGCCCTAACGCCAATCAGTTAAGCGAAAGCTCACTGTAGGAGCGAGCTTGCTCGCGAAAAACGCCCAGGCAACGCGTTCATTCTGGATAAACACGGGGGCCCTGAGTTCTTCGCGAGCAAGCTCGCTCCTACAAAAAGCCCTACTGACTGGCATTAGGGCAAGCCCCCTCCCACATTTAGATCGTCGCAGGTTCAGGGCGCCAGAAAATCGAAGACCAGGTGCACCGTGCCAAAGTAATCCCCACCCTGGTAGCCGCCCTCGGGCTCGATGGCGGCGATGTCCAGCACCGCACGGGTGCCCGAGCGCGCCACGTCGGCGCTGATCACTTCGGCGGCGTCCAGGCTCAACGGCACCTGATTGAACAGCACACGCAGCTCGATACGGTCGCGGGGGCTGGCCAGATAAGGCGTGTCTCCCAACCGCGCAGCGACGCCGCCGGCGAGGTTTTTCACGTCGAAATTCTTGCGCAGACGCCCCAGCTCAGCACGCGCCAGGTTCCAGGGCAGCAGTTGGTCCTGGCCCATCCAGTCCGGTTCCGAGGGCAGCACATAAGCCTCGTGCACCGGGATGGTCACCGATATGTCGAAGGTCTCGCGCTCCTGGATCGCCCAGGCCGAGGTGGCGCCCATCAATAGCGCCGCCAGTGTCAGTTGCTTGAACATCAGGCTCACCCGTTATCGTTGACGGTCATCAGTTTTTTGTCGCGGCCCTCGACCATCTGGAAGCTGAACTGGCGGTCGGGCTTTTTCTCGAACACCAGCTCGCGGCCCGGCAGGATATGGTGCTTGGTGGTGGGCAGGCAGTCGGACTTTTTCGCCTTGGCACAATCGCGGAACTCATCGAGCACCACCACGCTGTTGCCCGCGTTGCGCACTGCGTATTGGCTGGCGCTGTCGCTGATTTGCGTAGCGAAGCGCGTGTCCTTGGGCCTGACGAAAAACACCGTGCCGTAGCCAGCCATGATGTTCACACCGGCCGCCAGGCTGTCCTTGTAGTCGGCGCGCTCCTGGTCGGTCACCGCAAAGTCGTCGCTCTTTTCCGGCACCACCGGGATGAACCGCACGCGAAAGTAACGCTCCTTGTCGCGCTCGCCCATGTACAACAGGCGCGTGCCCTGGCGCCCGTTGGCCGGCACGATCATGCGTGCCGGGCTGGCCATCAGGCCGTCGCGGCTGGTGGTGGCGCCCTTCTCATCGGTCAGCGAGGCGACCGGCACTTCCCTGGAGGTACCGTCGGCGTTGTAGAGGATTTCCAGCACATTGACCTTGATGAACGCGGTGCTGGTGCCGCCGTTGAAGACCCGCTTGAGGTAGGAACTGCGATCACCTTCCAGGTAGTCGTACACCACGCCGACATTGATGGCCGGCCCGGCATGGGCGCTCAGGGAACCCAGGAGCAGAGCGCTCCATAACACTGCATGTTTCATGTTTGCTACGCCTCATTGATTGAACGCGGCCTCCACGGGAGGCCGGTGCTGCGAATACTGGCGGGCCGGCTAGACTTCCGAATCCCAGACCACTGTGGCCGTGCCCGTATAGGTGGTGCCGGGCGCCTTGAGCATCTCGCCGACGTCGTCCTTGCCCACCTCGAAATGCAATTTGGCCGGGCGGTTATCCAGGTAATAGACGGGCTGGAACAGCTCGGTGCCCACACCGTCCAGGCGCAGCGGCAGTTTGTTCACCGGCTGGTCGTACTGGTCGCGCACGCCGTAGGGCAGGCTGACGGCGATCTGCACCGGCACCTGGTCGCCTGCGTCGTTGCGCAGGCCGCAGGTGTTGCCGATCACCAGCCCGCATTCCAGGTTCATCTTGAAGCGCGAGCTGGCCGAAAGAGTAAAGGTCTGGTCGCGGAACAACCGCGCCGGGCGCCGCCCCTGGTTGAGCCAGGCTTGCCAGCCGCCTTCGGGGAGCAGCTCGATGCGATTGCCGCCAGGTGGCAGGTCGACCTTGAGCACATGCTCCACCGTGAGGGTGAAGTTGAAGGTGAGCACCGTGTCGGTAGGGATCATCGTGTCGCCGAAGTCCATGTCGCCGCCCGGCCCCATGGTGTAGGTGATGGTGCCTTCGTAGATGCCAGTGTCCATGCCCAGCGGGTTGGGTGTCTTGAGTTCGTAGCCGTATTCAAGATGGCTGTAACTGAGCCACGGAATTTCTGTTCCATTGGTCACACTGCAGGCCCCTGCGTTTTCCGGAACGATCCAGAAAAACAGCGCGTAGCTGACGGCAGCTGCGTAGTAATTGATCGGGCTGCACGGTGCCGGCGCCCCATACCAATAAGTCCCCCAACCAACGCCCGGCGTGGCCCAGGCCGATACGCCTGGCGGATAAGCAATGTTCCATCTGGCACCGATACCGGCGATGCGCATCTGCACCGTTTCCGTTCTTCCCGTTGCGCGGTGGGTGACCTGCAGGTCGCGAAAGGCTGAAGGCACCTTGAAATAGGCGCTCTTGCGCGGGTCGTCGGGCAACGCCGGTATGGGTCCATTCGAGTTGGCCCTGAACGCTGTATTACGAATACTGAAGGTATTGACCGCTTCACATTTGGCGGGCACGTGCCAAGGGCACAAACCACTTTGCGGGGTGGTATTGGTGAATTTGTTGCTCATCGGGTTGGCGGGATCGGGGCGAAACACCGCCGTGATGTCCTCGACAATGGCCAGCGCCGGCTGGCTGAACGCCCCCAATGCCAGGGCCAATGCACCCGGCACCAGGGCCTGCTTGATTGCTGTGATAACACTCATAAAAACTCCGAGGGTCCGAACCGCCGTCAACCGGCGGTTTCGGCCTTGTGGGTGGCTTCGGCCAGGGTGTCCGGCGTACAACGCAGGTCGCCGATCATCAGCACGTCGTTTTCACTCGGCGCGTTGGCGGGGTCCAGGCGGAACTGGCAGAGCAACTGGTTCTGGTAGCGCACTTCCAGGGTTGGCGCGCTGGCGCTCATTTCCATGGAGAAGAACCCGTCCACTTCGCTGACCCCACGGCTGGCGTGGTTGACCACCTGGTGGCCGCGCAACGGCGCGCCCTGCTCATCGAGCAAACGCCCCAGCACCGTCACGGTTTTCATCACCGTGACCTTGCGGTAGTCCACGCCGCCCTTGTTCAGGTGGTAAGTGGAACGTGCCGGCTGGATATTCGCCGCCGGTGGGTAGTTGCCCTCGAAGTCGAACGACACGGTGCTGCTCTTGTACGCCGACACGGGCACATAGTTGCGACCGGGGCGCAGCACCACGCTGCCGCCGCTCAAGTCATCGGCGCGCAGGGTGATCGCGTCCAGGTCGGTCTCGAGGTCGACGATCATGCCGGCACCGTTGCCCTGGTACTGGCTGCTCAACAAGACCTTGCCGGCCCCGGCGACCAACGTGCTGTTGAGGTTCAGGCCGCCGGTGAACTCGCCGTTAAAGGAACTGCGCTGCACGAAGCCGTCACCGCTGACCGCTTCAGTGCTGAAACTGGCCATGCTCGACAAGCCCACGCCGTAGGTGTCGGTAATCGCCGTCGCCGAAACGCTTTGCAGCACGTGGTCGGTCAGGTCCTGGCGAATCGTCACCGAGGCGTTGTTATCGCGGCCACCATCACGCGACGTGCGAGTACCGATGCTGCCGGAGACCTGGCGGCCATCGGTGCCCAGGGCCAGGCTCAAGGTCACGTCGACGCCACGGTTGCGCCGGTCGTTGGTGCTGCCGCTGCCGGGGCGGTCAAACAGCGAGAAACGCCAATTGGCGTCACTGCCCAACAGAATGTCGCGACGGTTCCAGCCCAGGTCGATACCGGCACCTTCCACATTGCCTTCGCTGTGGGAGACGCGCATGTTCACCGAGTTTTTCGCATCGATGCGGTGGTTGACCGACAGCGCGCTGTTGCTGGTCTTGCCAACGAACGTATTGCGCCGCAGACGGGTACCGTCGGGCAGGGTTTCGAAGGTGTCGCGGGTGTCGAGCCAGCTGCGGTTGTGGCTGAACACCAGGTTGGTCGCGCCAAAGGTGTAGAGCCCTTGCAGGTCCATGCCGGTGCCATGGTCCCTGGTCTGGAACACGTTGGCGTAGACGTTGACGTTGTTGGCGACCGACCAGTCCACCGAGCCGCCATATTGCAGTTGCTCACGCACCTCGCGTGCCGACAGCCCCAGAATCACCCTGGGATGCAGCAGGTAGTTGACGGACGCACCGGCGGTGATCGAACCCGAAGACTGTTCTTCCCAGTTGCTGAACAACTTGGTCTCACGCCCGGCAAATACGTTGTAACGCCAACGGTCTTCGGCATTGCGCCAGTTGCTGGGCTTGTAGACCAGCTCCTGAGTGGTACTGACGGTCAGGCCGTCTTCGATCAGGCGCACCTCCACCTCATAGATACCGCCGGGCAGCGGGCGCGTATCCAGGGTCTGCAAACCGGCCGCCACCGCCTGGGTGTTGATCAACAGGCCGTTGCGATAGATCTCCACCGCCGCCTGGCGGTTGGCCGTGACGTAGATCGGGTAGACGCTGGGCTTGGGATTGTTGATAGCCAGGCTGTCGGAACTGCCGTACATCGCGCCCACCGCCGTGTCGGGGCTGGCGCCGAAGCTGCGCAGTTGTCGGGTGAGGCCATCGGAATTGGGGGTGAAATGGCCCAGGCGGAAGAAATTGCCTTCCAGTTCACGCTGGGTGTACAGCTCATGGATAGCATGGCGCATGGGTTCATCGGCGCCGCTCTGGCGCGCCAGTTGCAAATTGAAGACCTGGCTCCAGTTGCCGATGCTGGAACTGGCCTGCAGGCCGTAACGCCCGCCCAGGTCCTGTTCCTGGCCGCCGTTGAGGTTGAGCTGGTTGTTGATGATCAGGCCCAGGCTGCCGTTTTCGGGCTGCGCGTAATAACGCGGCGCGTCGTCGGTGCGCTCCACGTTCTGGGTGATGATCGACAGCTGTGAGCTTTCCAGGTTGTAGAAGGCCGATACCAGTTGCTGCGGGCACGACTGGGTACACGCGCCCAGGGCCACGCCTTTCTCCAGGATCGCCTGCCAGGTGTCGCGGGTGACGGCCGGGACTTTGCTGTCGGCGGTGTCGGTAAATTCCAGCAGGCTGACGCGGTCATCCTGGGTCAATACGATCAGCGCTTCGCCCAGCGGTTGCTGGTCAAGGTCGATGCGCACAGCCAGCGGCACATCGAAAAAATGCTCGGCAAAACCCGAGGGCAAGCCTTGGGCCTGGGTGATCAGACTACCGGGAGTCGAGGCGGCGTTGGCCTGGGCTGCCAGTGCACTCGTACCTATCAATAGCGCAAGCATCGCCGCGATGTGAGTCATCGGGAACATGAACGGAATACTCTGAAGGCCAAGAGACGGGTTGAAAACCAGGCCGGCGGGATGGAGGAGAGGGACCCCACCGGCCTGTAAATGACCCGCAAGCGTTCGCTCAGCGGGCCTGCATCCACATCAAGGCGCTACAGGCAGTACCGCATCGAATACCACCGGCATTACTGCGGTGTAGGAACCACGCTGGGTAGCGCTCGGCTTGGCGGCAGCGATGCGCATTTCAGCGCCAACACCTGGCGTGGAGTCGGCTTCGTTGACCACTTCCTGTGGAGTACCGGTCAGGGTGACGCCGTTGAGGGTGGTGGTCAGCGGGATGTTTTGCGCAGCGTCACCGTTGAACAACACGGCCGGGCCACCTTCGATATAGGCATGCACCGAACCGTTGGTGTTGCGAATGTCGTAGATCGCGCTCAGAGGCGACAGCTCACCACTCACCAGGTTGTAGTTCATGGTTTCGTCACGGCCCCAGTTCGGATCACGCGGCTGGGCGTGAAACACGGTGGTCGGGATGTTTGCCTTGAGGTTGACGGTGTGGCTGGCTTCACCGGCAGCGAACGCCGGCGAGGTGCTCAACGCAATAGCAGTCAGGGAGGCGGCAAATGCAAACTTCTTGAACATGGTCAATACCCGTAGTTGTAAACAGTGAGTGACTCGTCGGTAAGTTTAATAAAGCACCAGGCTTAGAGGACTTACAACGAAACCGCGTTGCGCTCAGTTAGTTGAGTCGCTGCAACGCCAGACAATCATCCACTGAATTCAAATGCGGGTATGCAAGGCACTTCCTATTGGCGCGTAGCCCAAGGATGTTGGACGCGAAGGAAAAAGATGGCACTTTGCCAAAACTTAATTTATGACTGTAAGAAACCACCTACATAGAATCATCGTTAACAAATAAACCAAAAACTCATCTGTAAGAAGTGGGTGGAAGACGGAGCGTCATGCCTAGGCTCACGGCCACTTAAAGTTCAAACACAGTATGTTTTGACCAACTGAGCAGTTACTCTAAATAGTTATACGCTTACTTCAAATAATTGCAATTGACAGGACGACCGCCAGTCGACTCAGCGTTGACGGTGCCGGAGCAACCGTCGGTCCGGAAGGCTTGCGCCAGCGATAAGATATATCTTAAGTTGTATCTAATCCTATCGAAGAGCGTAGAGAACATGAGAGAGCACCACCCCCACGACAGCCGCGACGGCTTCGACAAACGCATCGGCCGCGAACGCGGCGGGCGCGGGCCACGGGTCTTCGCCCCAGGCGACCTGAAACTGCTGCTGCCGGCCTTGATTGCCGAACAGCCGTGCCATGGCTACGACCTGATCCGCCGGATCGAAAGCCTGTTCGACGGCGCCTACAGCCCCAGCCCCGGCGTGATCTACCCCACCCTGACCTTTCTCGAAGAGAGTGAGTTGATCAGCGGCGATGCCGAAGGCGGAAAAAAGCGCTACACAATTACCGACGCCGGCCGTCTCTTCTTAAGCGAGCAAGCCGTCGCCCTGGATGGCGTGCGCATGCGTATCGACGTCAGCAAGCGCTCGCTGCGCGGCCAGGACCGGCCAGCGGAAATCCACGAGGCGGTGCACAACCTGCGCCATGCCTTGCACTCGCATCACGGGCGCTGGAGCCCGGACGAAATCACGCGTGTCGCGGCGCTGCTCAACCGCACCGCGCAAGCCATTGCCGACGGGAAAGATCAATGAACACACAAACCATTCATCGCGTGACCCACGAAATCAAACGCCGCCGCCTGCAAGTACTGCGCGTGGAGGACATCACCCCGCGCATGCGCCGCATCACGCTGGGCGGCCCGGAACTGGCGGGTTTTGTCAGCCTGGGCAGTGATGATCACATCAAGCTGCTGTTCCCGCAGAACGCCGCCGAACAGGCGGCTCTGGAAAGCCCTACGTTCACCATCAAGGGTGACGGTCCGCAACCGGCGATGCGCGACTACACGCCACGGCGCTTCGACCTGAGCATTGGCGAACTGGATATCGACTTCGTGCTGCACGGCGATGGCCCTGCCTCCACCTGGGCCGAGCAGGCGCAGGTCGGCCAGCACCTGCATATAGGCGGGCCACGGGGCTCGATGATCGTGCCGGATATCTTCGACAGCTACCTGCTGATCGGCGATGAAACCGCCCTGCCCGCGATCGGTCGTCGTCTGGAAGAACTACCCGCCGGGCGCAAGGTGCTGGCGGTGATTGAAATTGCCGATGCCGCGGAACGCCAGGTGCTGGAAAGCGCTGCGGATGTCGAAATTGTATGGGTGGTGCGCGGCCAGGACGACCTGCTCGACGCCGTGCGCAACCTGACGCTGCCCGGCGGCACGCTG
>Ga0265797_10009279_pt1 | contig 12841 bp, 12 predicted proteins | sample P2T30metagenome_FD_192433 | JGI IMG/M metagenome (GOLD analysis project Ga0265797, IMG submission 192433) | Plant litter microbial communities from East Loma Ridge, Irvine, California - P2 T30 | ecosystem: Environmental > Terrestrial > Plant litter > Unclassified | place: USA: California... | reverse complement strand
ACGGTGCACAAAAAGATAATTGGGCCGTTTTCGTCGCTGCCGATCGACAGCTGACGCAGACCGATCCGGCGAAACCCTTTCGCGGAATCTATGCCGGAGCGACATTCAACTACGCGCCACCGGAACAAAAACTCTTCACGCAATATTACGAAGGCCGCGTCTATGGCGTCGGTCTCATCAAAAGCCGTCCTTTCGATCTGGCGTCGTTGGTAACAACGTATAACGTGTATAGTCCGGAGGGACTGCGCACTCGTGTCCCGACAAACCAATCATTCTACAAAGGTACCTGGGCTGCCACGGCCAGCTACGCCTATCGCGCTGCGGCGGGAATCTATATCCAGCCGGGCTTGGGAGTAACGGTGCATCCGATCTTCAGCCCAAGATTCCGGCCGGCGCTGAACGCCTACCTTAGCCTGATTACGTTGTTCTAGTTACTGACCTTATATACTTTCCGACCGGCCTGGTTACGCTGAAATGATATCGTCAAAGCTTTGTGTATTGCCATCGTACTAGGATGCTAACGATCAAACTTTGGCAATATACACTATCATTTTAAAGGTGAATGAGTGTCCGAAGTTGGAAAAGGGGCGAGGCCCCCTAAACGTCCGCTTTTGGGTCAATTCGCCAGCCAGCTTGCGCTGCGCGGGCAGCTCTACCGGGCCGGCGGAACAGTCGATCAGGCGGCTCGAGCGAGACTCTCCATGGGGATAGCCTGGGCGAAGTTTGCACCCTGAAGCACGAAGACGGAGCCGGTCAGGTCGAGATTGTGAGATCGCAACGCCTGCTCGCGCCAGCGCCGCATCGCACGTTCGACGCCGCGCCTGATCTTGCCGCGGGGCGGGAGCGGCGCGGCGGTAAGGACCGCACGCGGCCCGACAAACCAACGATGCCGGTCGGTTAAGAGCTCGACCAGTGCCTCGTCGCTGTCAGCATAGATGCTCACCTCCGAATGCCAATCGACGTGACAAGTGGCACGGGTGGCAAGCGACACCCCCACCGGACCGTCGGCGATCGGCAGTTCGAAGTCCACGTGGACGATATCATGTCCGATCTGTTCGACGATCGCTGCGATCTGCAGTGCTTCCACCGGATCCCTGCGTCCACCGGAGGCGAAGGTACTGGTATGGCCGATCGGCGCGAAGGCGGGATAGCCCATGATGATGCGCAAGGCTAGGTCCAGGCTTGCATGGTATCAATCGAATGCTGGGTGGTCATGTCGGTAAACTCCGTTTGTGGGCGGATCGCCCGTCTTCCTTTTCCGCCCCGCCACAGGGCGCACTTCTCCTGCTCGTTGATGGTGGGCGCGCGGTGCCGGCTTGGGTGCCTGCAGCGCCGCAGGTGCCTTGCGCGCTAGACGCCTTGCTGGTCTGGCGAGGCCGAGGGCGAAGGGCTACCCTTCACCCTGATCCTGCGGCTCGGACGATGCCGAATGCCACGCTTGGAACGCGCGCCCCGCTGCCGCGGCGGATGCTCGAAGATGCCGAGGAGAGCACCGCAGTCAGGATGTGCCGGCGTGTAGGTACATGCGCGGTACGGCGTAACCGCCGCTGCGCGCATCGCGTTCGGTAGTTTTGCCAGCCAATTGGCGTGAAGCCGCGCCTGCATGCCAGGGCCACACCAGCTCGGGACGGTATGACCATGGCGGGCGTCATGGCGCCAGATGCGGGTGGTCATGACGAGATGCGCGTGCGGCGGAACACACCAGCCACCATTGCCGTCCGGCTTGGCGTGGATCGCCCATGCGACGGCGGGACCATGCGCGGCGATGGTAACAAGCGCATAGTCACGCACCATCGTGATCCAGTCATCAGCATCGAGGTCCGACGGCAGCGACACAACGATATGCCAGCCACGAACCGCGTCAGGGGCGAGGCCGGCAGTCACCGTATCGGCCTCACGCCAGATGCGACCTTCCTCCTCGGCCCAGCGCGGATGATTGGCGGGCAGTTCAAGCCCGTGCGCGATCAGATCGTCGCGGTGCCGAAAGTTGAGGGAACCCAGCGCATCGTGCCCGGCCTGGCGGGTGACATAGAGGTAGTTGGCGGTGACCGTCGCGTGGGTGGCGCGGCGGTCGGTGTCGAAGAGGCTGAAACCCGAGGCGGAGATTGGCCGGATGCTGACCGCACGGCGGGCGTGCAGCGTGGTGATGGCGTTCATGGATGATGTTCCTTAGGAATTTATTCAGGAGAGATCAGGCGTCGACGTTGCTGGAGGTGCGATCCGCCAGCGCCCGCAGCGCTACGCGTGCCGGGTGGTCGTGCCCCGCCCAGGCGGCATGCTGCTCGGCCCAGCGCTTCCACGTCGCCTGCGCCACCCGGATCAGCCCGGCCTCGGTCTCGTCGGGATCAGGGAGGAAGAACGCGGGCAGCTGGAGCATGCAGTCCTCGCCTGAACGGCACAGACACGGCATGCCGAGCGCCGGCAGTCCCGCGACATGGCGCATCGCCGCGTCAGGCACGACGCGCAGCCGTTCCGCGTCATCGCGCACGAGTGCTGCCACACGGGGATGGCGCCCCACGTCCGATGAACCGCGTAAGGTGTGGCGGAGATGGTCGCGCTCGCGAGTGAGCACCGCACCGGTGGCCGGCAACCGCTCTTCGAGCCAGCTGACCAGCGTGTCCGGCAGTGCGTCATCGCGCAGCGCATGCGCCTGTGCATGGAAGGCGTAGCCGTCGGCATGCGGCACGACGCTGAACAGCCCGACGCCGATCGGCGGGCTGCCCAAGGGTTGAAAGGTGAGGCCCGGGCAGACCGAGATGATGCGCAGCGTGATGATGGTTGCCGCACGCGTGAACGGCAACAGCGCGAAGCGGTCGTTGGTGATGGCGGACATGGAAGATCTCCGGCTCAGTGCGTAGTGGAAGGCGAGGTGGCGGGACCGGCGGCGTTCAGCGCCGCGAGATGCGTGGCAGCCGCCGCGAAGTCGGCGCCGCGCAACCAGCAGGCGAGATGCGCGTCGATGATGCGCTGAACTTCGGCGCCCAGGCTTGTACGCGCCGCTATCTGCGTCATCGTCAGCCGCCAGACCGCAATCACGTCGAGTTCGAGTGCGCCGACGATCACGTCATGGCGCCCGGTGCACCAGGCGGCAAAGTCACGGACGCGATCTGGCGTCGAACAAGGCACGCCGGCCGCTGCGCAGCACGCCCGCAAGTTGATCGGCTCGCCATCCGCAAGGGCGCCGAGGTCGATGACGGGCTGGCACCGCCCGGCGAGCACGCGCACCGCGGGCGACCAGCGACCCAGCGGCAGCACTTCCAGCAGGCGGGCATCAGCGGCGAGACCGTATCCCGTGACTGTGCTGCGGTCGTGCTCCAGCCGGTGGTTCAGCCACATCAAGAGCGCCTCGGGCGCGTCCTTCGCGCTGAGCACCGCGGCATCGAGCGCGAACTCGACGCTGCCGCTTGCGACATGGCCGGTGAAGGTCGCAGCGCCGATAAGCTGCGGGAGGGGTTGGTCGATGGTGTCACCGAGGTCGAGCCGCGCGAAGGCGATCGCGGTGATGATGTGGGATGGGAGCATGGATTGACGTCCGGATGACGCGTGTCGCCATCCCCAGGAAACAAGGACGGGGTGGCGGACGCGGGATGTGGTGAAGCCCCCAAGCGGGGCGGCGGGCGCCAGCTGCGCTGAAGCGCAACTGGTGGAAGAACCCGACGGCGAGGCTGGCTCTCGCCACCCTCTTTTTCCGTTCCTTCCGGTTCTTCTTCTGCTCCTGATCAGCGAAGCGGCTTTTCCGTGCCGCGGCGACATGTGGGCGCACGCGGAAAGCCCACGTCTTTTCCATATTCGCTCTCCTGATGATTCCTGCCGGGGCAGGGATGGGAAATCGCGATGGCTGACGCGCACGCGCGCGGATTGGCCAGGCATGGGTCAGATGCGCCGCAACCGCGATTATCTGCCTCTGTTCGAAATTCGTGAGTTGGAGCTGGTCACGCGCATCTTGTTCGCGGCATTCCAGGGTTCGTTGGTCGGGGGCACCGCGCCGCATCGCCAAGCGGGTCGCAGCCTCAAGCTGGTGCTTTTAGGCTACTACAAAGGGGGGTGACTAGGTCGCCGATCCGCCGCCTGACGATCATCGCGCACCCGGCGACAGTCTACGAAACGCCGTTACCGCGCGCTCAGTGGTCGATCTCCATCCCCGGATCATCGCCGCGAAGCCAGCGTGGGTCGATCACGGGGCGCGCGCGAGCGTTCTGCGGCTTTTCCTGACCAGCGCTATCGGGGAGACGACGCCATCCGACATTACGGCCCGGGCGCGAAGACGGGGCCAGATGCTGTTCGCCGACGTCGATGGTAATCCGCAGGTCTGCAGCGACGCGGCGACATTCGGCGACGAATTTCGGTGTGCCCGCTATCGCGACACGCCCGAAACGCTCCGAAGCCTGTCGAAGCACGGTTTCGACGTGCCGAGGGTCGGGTGCGTTGACGAAGAACACCTCGCCATGATCAGTGAAGGCGGGCATCGCTGGGGAGGGACGATGCGGGTCGATGTCCCAATAGTGCAGCGCGCGTCCGACATACCGCGAACGATATTCGGGAAGATCGATGGAATCGTCAGGTCGCGCAGACGTCAATGCGCCACCGGTGACGACCGCGTCGGCGACGGAGAAGCCGGCGATGTCCACGCGGTGTTCCTGGATCGACGATGCCGCATCGTCACGCAGCGAGCGGATCGCGGCGATCCGCGCGTCGAAGATGGCGCGCAGCCCGGCGATATGCTCGTCGCGCGCACCGCGAAGCCGTTCGCGGATCTGGCTGCGAACGTATGCCGGAGCGCTGGGCGCCAGGTTCGAGAGGAGCGCGTCGCTCTCACGCCGGACCTGCGCGATCGCCATGTCGCGGGCCGCGCGGAGCGCACGGATACGGTGCTGCGTGGCGGCGGCCAGATCGGCACTCCGCTGACGGCGCTCGCGCCAACGGCGGAACTGCTCGGGATCATTGATGCGCGGCTGATACTCCGCCACCTCCAGATCGCCGGGCGGCGGCAAGTACCGCCCCAGCCGCTTGTCGTCGGTAAGTTTGCGCCAGGTGAGGTCGCGGCCGACATGCGCCAGTTTCACATGTTCGTCGCCGGCCTGAATCTCGCCGCCACCTGCCTTGGGGCGGATCGTCATACCGGCGGCCGCCAGCGCACGGTGCGCCTCTTCCCACGACCGGGCGTCGCGTAACGCCGGCGCCGCGCGCTCTTGCGCCATGCGGGTGAAGCTGGCGAGCCCGCTCTCGCGTTCCCATTGCAGGACATGCGCGCCGATCGGTGGCGCGCGCTTCGCCCGCTCGGGCGGCATGTCGCGCCTGGCCGGCTTGCCGTCTCGCATCTCATAGCGCGTGCCAGCCTCCGGAGTGAGGCCGAGCGCATCGTCGATCCGCGCGATCGCACGCTGCATCGCATCCTTGTAGCCGGCGCGGTTGCCGAAGCGGGTCATGGCCGCATCGTCGGGCTTCACCGTGACGATGAGGAGGTGCAGGTGCAGGTTGTCGGTGTCGCCGTGCATCGCCCACATGACGAGTGCTTCGGGACAATCGAGCTCTTCCTGCAGCATCCGCACGCTTTCGATGCACTCGGCATCGCTAAGCATCGCGGCTTCGGCGCGTATCGACTTTACGACATGGCGCACGGGCCTGGCACCAGGCGGCAGTTTGCGTTTGAGCCGCCGACGCATATCAGCGAGCCCCTCTTCCCAGGCCAGCGCACGACCGTCGGTGACCGCACCACGTGCGAGCACTCGCGCACGGCCACCTTCTTTTTCCTCACTCTCCTTGGCTGCGACGTCGTCATTGCCGTCACCGCTGCCGGTCATGTACGCAGCCAGGGTGAGCCCATGCTCCATCATCGGTGAGGGCTCGAAGCGTAGCAACAGGTCGTACTGCGACTGCTTGCCGCCGCAGATATAGGCACCCAAGACCTCGGCGTAGCAGGGTGCCTGTTCCGTTGTGGCCTTGCTGTCGATATGCTTGATGACCATTTCTGCCCTTCCATGACCCGCCAGGGATCATTCGTTCGGGTCCGCGTGCGCGGGCCCCAAGCGGTTGCGAGATGCGTCAGCATCGAGCGACCGTCCTCGGGGTCATCGCCAGCGGCGAGGGCCCCCATCCTGTGAAGAAAAATGCCGGTGTCCGTAGCATCGGATACCGGTCGCGATCATGACGCCACGTCAGTGGACGATATGCGTCATCGGCGAGCCGCGCGCAGCGCTCCACGACGTGAAGCCGCGCTGTCGAACGAAGCGGAACATGACATAACAACACGAAAGGTCACGACGCTGATCATGCCGGACCTCACTACCACGTGTGATACAGCAAGATAACGATACCCAACGTCCATGCCACATCGCGACCAAAGGTCAGCCACCGACGCCAGCGGGCGTTGCTCTGCCCTGCAAGCCCTGCCTCGACGCCATCCCTGGTCGCCTGCGCGATATTGTCGAGCACAAGGTCGGTCGGACTGAAGGCGCTTCTCGGCTCGGCACGGACCAGGTCCAGAAGCGGGCGCAGCACCTCGATGCGCTGGTCCAGCCCCTTCATCAGCCGTCTGATCGTGTCAGCCTGCGCGGCGAGCGCGGCCTTATGTCCCTCAATCGTCGCGGTGATAGTCTGCTCGACCCCCATCATGTCACCCCAGCGGTCAAGCAACGCCTCCCGTTCGTGGGCCAGCAGTCGAGCCAGCGCGCTGCAATGCGCATCCAGCATCTCACGCATGTCACCTGCCGCATGCTGCTGACCATCGACCGTGTCAGCCACCTTCAGCACGAGCACTGCCCCGATCTTGAGCATCGCGAGCAACACGAACATGTCGTCGTCATGCTGCAGGCCGTTTCGCCCGATATAGGCGAGCAGTGCCTGCTGCTCGGGCTCGCTTAGGAGCGCGAGCAGCAAGTCGAGGGCCGCATCGCGGGGCGTCGAGGATGCGGCCATGTCAGATCGTCCAGCGATAGCCGGCGGGCAGCGCCAGCCAGTCGGCGATCGTGTCGAGCTGCCCTGTCCATGCGTGCAGCCAGCGGCGGCACGACAGCCGCTGGCTGAGCGGCAGCAGCGGAGAGGAGAGGGCTTCGGTGAACGACAAACCCAGCGCGTCGATGCGCGCATAGATGCCGGCGTTCAACGCCGGGAGCTCGAGGATGCGGCCGTTAGCCGCATCGAGCGCGGCGCGTGCCTTGCCGCCGATGTGCTGCCCGTGTCGGTTGAGGATGCCGTCCTGCCACAGGACGAAATCCTCTTCCTTGCCGGCCGCCATGTTCTTGACAACCAGATAGTCGGCGTCGGGACCGAACAGCTCGATAGCGGTGAGTACCGACGAGATTGACGCAAGCAGTGGCGTGATGGGAAGCAGGACGACGAAGCGACGCCCGCATTCACGGTGCGCATCGACGAGGTCACGCGCGGTCAGCGTTTCGTTGAGCTCGACCATGTCGGAGAGCGCACCTCCGGGCAGGTCGAAGACCAGCAACTCCTCCTGCCGCTCGGCCATGTCGAGCAGGACGCCGCGCTCCCGGTTCGAGCGCGCATCGAAAGAGCCGACACCGATGGCGGGATCCTGGTCCACTGCGAGGTCGCCGTCTTCATCGCGGGTGCCGAGGAACCATGCGAACTGACCATTGTCGCCGTCGCCGTCCATCGCGACCACGCGGTAGCCGCCCGGCGCGGAGAGGTGATTGCGAGTGACTTCGGTGGTCGCACGATTGATGGTGGTTTTGCTCACCCCGCCCTTGTGGGTCAGCGCGGCGACCGTCGATCTCAGCCGCGCCCCAGTCGAGACGGGCACGTGAGCCGCGATGGTCGGAATGGCTGGCGACGGTAGGAGGTCCTGCTTTCTGGTCATGATGATGTCCTCGAGTTGGTAATAGCGTCAGGCGATATGGCGCGGTTGTTTGGGGCGGGTTGGCGTGGTGATTGTCGGTGCCGCTTTCACTGGGATCGGCTGCGCTGCCGGGGCGACAGCGGGTAATGCGGGCTGATCGGTCGTGTGTTGCGCGGGCGCGGTGATTGCCGGGGCAGGGGGTGGGCAGGGGTCTTCTGCCGCAGGGATGTTCAGGTGCTCACTCTTGTTGGAGAGGCGATGCCAGTAGACACACAGCGTGGCGGCACTGACATCATAGCCGAGCGTGCCAAGCCAGCCGGCGATGCGTGGGAACGGGTGACCTGCTGCCCGGCGTGCCTGGATATTCGGCCAGAGCGCCCGCACCACATCGCTCAGCGAGACCTCGCGCGTCGGCGGCGAAATGCGATCCTCGGCGTTGGCTTCTGCAGCGTGCTGTGCCACCTGCTCGGCGCTGAAGCGCTTACGCGGCATCGTGGTGCCGCTCCTGTTGACCCGCTTGCCGCGCGACGGCATGCAGGTACGTACACGGCGGGGAGTGTGTCGTGGCGGAGTCAGCGCAACGCGGGTTAAGCGTGCGCGATGGCAGGTAAGACAATCGGTTCATGTCGACCATTATGTCGAGCCAGACGATCGGCGCGCATGAAGTATACATGCGCAAAAGACACATTTCGAATTTTTTGTCAGGTCAGGGCTGGTGCGCCATTGTTATGCCCTGCCATGTCTGCGCGGACACGGGAAAGAGTCAGGCCATCGAGGCCCCAACTTGCCGCGACGGGCATCTCCTGCATACATGGGATGCCTTTATTGCCCGTACGCAGGGTGCCGGGCGCCGGCTGGTCGGCAGCATCGCGAGGGTGGCAGGCCCCCGACTATCGGCCCGCCACCCCATTGTTACCGGGTCATGCTGCCAGAGCGTCGGACCAGAATCGTCCTGTCTCGAGATCCACGAAGTGAATCGGCTGATTGATCATGACTTCGGTACGGGAAAGTCCATCCGGAACGCCGAAGGTCATGCCGGCGTACAATTCGTCCGGGCAGACGTCGGATACCAGCCGGCCGACAAGCTGACGAAGATCCTTGGGCGGCGATGCACCCTCGAAGCTCAGACGATCCCGCAGCCAGACATAGTCCCGATTGTCGATGATGTGCGAGCGAATGACGCCCAGGCTACTGCCAACATGAAGCTTGGCAACGGTCCCATCCGTCTTCGTGACCTCCAGGTTGGCGCTACCATCGCGAAACACGGCTCGAAGGGTATCCAGTCGGTCAAGCCCGTAGCGGTCGAGGTGGCGCAGCGTCACCTCGTCGACGCCGACGCTCGCGCCGCGGCCACGAAGCGCGTTGCGCGCATCCTGATACTCCAGCTGGTCATCATGCAGCGCCAGGATCTTGCGTTCGACGTCCTCGGGATTGTCGATGATCAGGTCGTGAACCGTTGGCCGGAGGTCGTGGTCAAGACCTCCGACATGCACCTGCGCGATGACGTGATCGGCTGCTTCTCGCCAGTCCGCCTGACCCAGATGGAATGCGCGCGTGCGCTTGAAGGTCACGCCGACAAGCGACAATTCAAGTCCAAGAGCAAGGCTCGCCTCGATTGCCGCCATTGCTGCCCGGCGCATGCTGCCGGCGTATCGACGCAGGCTCCACCGGGCCGAGGTGACATTGACGAGTGCTGCGGGAAGCTCCTCGGCGAAGCGAGCGCCAAGTTCAGACAGGTCTACGCTCCCGCGGTCACAGGCCATGATGCGCAGCGACAGCTTGCTACCGACCGGCACACGAGCGACGAGACGGGGCAGCGACCTTTCGCTGTCTTCGGATTCTAGCCAATCACGCGAAAAGGCGATGTCGCTTCGGCCCATTTCACGCAGTCGCGCACTAACGGTGTTGCAGACGCCATTCAGCAGATCCGCAACAGCAACAGTGTCAGTCATTCTCAATCCTTCCGTAGGATGCTCGAAAGTCATTTTCCTCTCTATTGAAGCATCCAAATCATTTTAAACCCACTAAAGCTAAGGGTTAATCGGATGCTGAAGCCACTGCGCGATGCTCGCGCGATGAACGCATTTAGAGCCCCGAATGCGGGTGGTTGTCGTTGTAGTCCTCGATCCATCCAGCAAGCGATGTCAATGCGGTGGGCGCATCGAGCAGCGGTGGAACGCGGAAGGTAGGAGGCCCGAACGGCGATCGTGTCCGCACCGGGTGCGCGCGTCGACGGGGCCGAGGTGCGGCTGGCGCTGCGCTGTCCTTTGCCGCATTGCCCGGAGCGTTGGCCGCTCGAGCTATATTGGGACGTAGCAGATCAGGCTAACGATATCGGGCGAGCACAGAGAGTGCCCGCAGCGTTCAATGGGGCAGCGTTCAATGGGATTATCCGGCAACTGCGGGAAGCTGGGCGTTATGAGGAAATCACTGCGGGGCAATAGCTTGGGCTGATTGCATTCAGCGGGAAACCGGCGGCACTATTGTGCTTCTCGTCAGACTGAAACGAGTTCTACAGCGGCCAAATCCTGTCCCCGCAACCATCTTCATTTGCAACACCTCCGAGGGAATCCCCGCGGGGGTTTTTTGCGTTTCTGGCACGGCGCATAGCTCGAGTATTGACGCTAACTCGCCGCGAAGGCTGATCGCAAGCACGCCGTTTTCCGGTTTTGACACCACTGTGTCGATCAGCGAACGGATGCGCTCGATCGCGCTACGGCTGAATGTCGGTCGCGCTTGCCTCCAGTCGCGCCGTCTCCTTCGCATACTCCTCGAGGAATACCGCGAGCACCTCGTCACGCACCATCTCGTTCGCGAGGCCGGATAGGATGCGGGCGTCGAGATCGTCCTGGCGGATGGTCAGGCGGTTCCCACAAAAGGCTGAGCCTTTCTTTGATGCCCCCTGACAGCCGAACCGCGTGCGACCAGATTTGGCATAGCTCGAACCGCATTCGCCGCAGATCATCTTGCCGGATGTCAAATATTTCGGGCGCTGCTGTGCGAAGAAGGGCAGGGCAGGGACGGCGTCCCGGGCCTTCCTCGGGCCACGCCGCAGCGACTGCTGGCGGTCCTTGACGCTCTGCCATAACGTGTCGCTGACGATGCGCAGGTCTGGTGCTGCGACCGTGGTAGCCTGCTGCTCTTCTGCGTTCAGGAATGCATGTCGTTTACCGGTATCGGGATCCTTGCGGTACGTCTGGCGGGCGTAAGCGCGTCTACCGACATAAAGTTGGTTGTTGAGAATGCCAGTACCACGCTCGGCGTTGCCGGTCAGCGTGTTGGGCGTCCATGCAGGTGGATTGCTCGACGTTGCCCGATCACGTCGACCGCTGCGCGGGGGCGGTACGCCTTCCTCGTTAAGGCGGCGGACTATGCTGCCGGGCGATATGCCAGCAGCATAGTTTTCGGAGATCCGTACGACGATAGCGGCTTGCGCCGGCACGATCGGCTGCAGACCCCTAGTACGTTCACCGTTCAGGTCGTAGGCGATGCGTTTCTCATAGCCATATGCCGTGCCGCCGGGATTCTTTCCCGTTGCGTGCCGCTTGATCAGGGCATCGCGAGTTTTCAAGCTGGTCGCGGCAATCTGTTCGGCGTTGATCGTTCCCATCATGCCGATTTGCAGCGCCCCGATCTCGCCTTCCTTGCGTGTGACAAGGAAGAGGCCGCGAAACTTCAGTCTTTCGTACAGCGAAGCAATGTCCGCCTGGCTTCGCGACACCCTGTCCATCGCATCTGCGAACACTACGTCAACGCCCCCGGTTCCTACCGCGGCGAGTAACGCCTGTAGCCCGGCCCGGTGGATTGTTGCGCCGGACTGCGAACCATCTGTGTAGCAGCCGACCTCGGTCCATTTTCGCTGTGCGAGTCCGCGACGGCACATCGTCAACTGCGTGTCGATCGATAGCGGATCTTGGATCCGTCGAATAGCGTGCATAAAGCAGTACGCGCATCAGCTTTCCTCAACCTCGTTTCGCTGAACGTTCCCGTCTACAGTATAGCCTTCTGCTGTCCTGTTCAGAGCAGCTCGTCTTCGGAACTCGGTTCGTGCAAGATCGCGCGCCAGCAGCTTTGACAGCTCGATGGCCAAGCTGCTGGAGCAGCGAAGTGGGGGCGTCGGTCGCACATCACCTACATAGCCGCCAGCAAGATTGGCCTTCCCGTCCTACCCCCCTAGAGAAGAATCTGCCGCTAACCCGTCGCGGAGATTAGTGAAAACTGGTGGAAAGCAGCCTGTCTGCTTTCGGCCGGCGATCGGCATAAACGGACGTTCGTTCAGAAGAAGGGGCGGGGGGGGCGAGTGTCGCTTCTTGGTGGAAAGCCGGCAGTTCGCAATAGGTGGCACTTTTAGCGTAAAGCGCCGTATGTTCAGGTGTGCCCCGTCGCCCTTCAAGGCGTCCCGTTCCGGACGTAGTTCCGATCATCAGGGGCGGCGACGCAGTCGCGCCCCATAATGACCTGCGTACGATCAAACGCGCTATCGTCCGATCGGACGCGTCATTTCTGGGAGGTTCCAGCCTCGTAACGTCACCGCCGCCGGTGCCGCGCCGACCGTCTTTGGATAGCGGATTTCAATTCGGCGGGTCTCACCGGGCAGGAGCGCGACATAATTGTCGTTGTAGAATGCCGGCAGGATGCGCTTTCCCGCCGTATCGACCAGCGTCAGCTTCGCATTGAGCGCGGGCACCTTGGTGGCATTGGTGAGCGTCACGGCGACCATCATGTCGTCACCGTCCGATATCGGGGCGGCGACCGAACTGCTCAGGGTAACGCTCTGCAGGCTGTTGAGCATCTGATAGGCAGCCTCGTCCTTGCCGCGCCAGTAGAAATTCTCCGCAACCGTCTTGCCGGACTGATCGGTCATGTCGAGCTTGACCAGAAGCATCGGATGCGATGCGAACAGGCGGTCGAGTGGCACGGCGGCAAGCGGGGTTGCCGCATTCGCCTTTGCATCGAGACGATCCTCGCGGCTGAACAGTTCGGCATTGTCGAGCCCGACGACCCGCGTGCGTACGAGAAGGCCGGGGCGTGGCTCGCGGGTGG
>Ga0265797_10009276_pt1 | contig 12845 bp, 12 predicted proteins | sample P2T30metagenome_FD_192433 | JGI IMG/M metagenome (GOLD analysis project Ga0265797, IMG submission 192433) | Plant litter microbial communities from East Loma Ridge, Irvine, California - P2 T30 | ecosystem: Environmental > Terrestrial > Plant litter > Unclassified | place: USA: California... | reverse complement strand
ATCGAAGCAGTCGTAAATGCGCACCCCAAGCCACCAGGCAAGCAGGATTAGAGCGCCGACATGGCGAGTTTGGATGGAGAACAGAGTCAGACGAGTGAGATACGGGAGAGGCCTATGGCGAAGAGCGTTCCTTGTACATGACCTTTGATGGATCTAAGACAGCCAAGGTCGATGTACCACCTCGAAATACAAGCAACAGGCGATTTACCGCAAGTACGGTGGATGTAATCAAATTCAGCATGCATACTTCCTAAGCTTTGCTAGTCAAGACGGTTATCAGGTTTTCAAATGCATCTAGGTCTTACTAGCACCGTTGAGTTGCAGACACTATTAGATTCTGAACACATTCCCCTTCTACTGCGCTTGTCGTATCATACGTATGAATCTCTGCTTTTATCTGCCGGGGAAATTCAAGGCAGGCTCACATCTCGATCCATGACATGCATCTACATCTCTCTCGTTGCGGACCCTGGCCCACGTCGATGGATCGTCGCTAGCTTCCCGAGGTCAGGCCTACGTCACCGCTGTGGAACTTTGTAGTCTGAGTCTCAACGCGCCTCCAAACCGCAACACAATGCGCTACACCCAATGATACGAATTTGTGCTCGAGTGACGACTCGCTCGTCTGCGTACAAAGCCACGCCATTTCGAAACTCACCGATATACACGGCTCGCCAATTTAGCAGCTCGCAATGGCGCAAAGAAGACCCGCGCATCTCAGACTTTGGTCGCGAGATCGTAGATGAGTTTGCCGTGATGCGCGAGAAATACGGTACATCCACGCCAAATTCGCACCCATATCATGACAACAGCTAAAGTTCTGTAGATACGCCTGTATGCGACGTACTCCTTTCCAAACCACAGCTCCTGACACCCGTAGAAACACACCATAGTCCTTGCCCACGGTTTACTAGGCTTCGATGAACTACGAATCGCCGGGCAGTTTATACCGGGCATACAATACTGGCGCGGCATAACAGACGCACTGGCGCACAAGGGCATTGAGGTCATCGTGGCTGCAGTTCCGCCTAGTGGAAGCATCGAGGCGCGGTCTGCAAAACTGGCTGAGAGTATTGCGGTCAAGGCAAAAGGTAAACAGGTTAACATTATCGCGTAAGTTACGAGACTGGAATATAACGTACTGGTGACAGTTCGCTAATCGCTCGCAGACATAGCATGGTACGAGCTACACTATCATGGTGTAATACGTAGTGGCTGACCTTTGCATAGGGGTAATGATCATCTGCACCTGACCACAACGACTACTAAGCATGCGCAGAGGCCTCGATTCGCGTTACATGATTAGCCAGCTCCGACCGACCGACTTTAAGATACTTTCCTTGACCACCATAGCCACTCCACATAGGGGCTCTGCCTTTGCAGACTACATGTTTCAGACGATCGGTCGTACGTCAAGGACACATTCTTGGAAGAAATTCACTAAACCATTCCCAGCTCGTCGGATCAAACGTGTCTACAGTGTTATGGAGTACTTTGGCTTTGAGACTGGTGCCTTCTCGCAACTCACGCAAGAGTACATGCAGAACAGCTTCAACCCCAAGACGCCAGATATACCAGATGTCAGATACTTCTCGTATGGTGCGTCTCTCGAACCGACTCGATGGTCCGTCTTCGCACCTTCGCATGCCATTATCAAACAGAAAGAGGGTGTGAACGACGGACTAGTCAGGTGTGTATACAGCTCGCGTTCATTATGCTCAATACCAACTAAGCACCTCAATAGTGTCCAGTCCAGTCGCTGGGGCGATTACAAAGGCACTCTGATTGGTGTAAGCCATCTCGACCTGATCAATTGGACCAATCGTCTTAAGTGGTTCTTTTGGGAGCTCACAGGTAGCAAGCGCAAGTATGAAGTCGCGATTCATAACCTAGTCTGAGTCAAGGCTGACAAAAAACAGTTTTAATGCTATTGCATTTTATCTTGATATCTGCGGTCAGTGACGACCCTTCCAACCATGTACAATTGATTTCTAATAAAGTTTACAGATATGCTAGCGAAGGAGGACCTGTAGTTCTGCCAGATGCGACAATAGCTAGCCATCAGTTTTGAACCATTCGAAGCCTAGCAATTTCGACGGCAAAGCACTCGTGGCTTGATTGTCTTACATGTAATTTTCGGATTCAGCGTATATTCTGTGTGCAAGGCATGCTTTGAATAACCTCATCTCGGGGAGGTTTGGGCCTGGTCACACCATGCTCATGTAAGACAGGGGCATGCTTCAGCCCGGAAGTGCGGCTATGGCCGTGGCTGTGTACAGCCAAGTGTCCGAATTGGGGGTATGACATGCTGGGCATGCAAACTCATACTTAGATGGAGACGCAAAAGATGTGAATTCATGGAAAAGCCTCAAATATCGTATCAAATTGAGCCAGAGAGTGTTATGGTGGTTGATATCATGAAACAGTCTGGCATCTAGTTATGACGTTATTAGACCCTGGCCTGATGAGGAACTGGAGAACCCCGCGCGCATCCGTTTTTGCGATGCGCAGCCCGCATCACAAACACCCTCACCACATGACACGCGTTCTCCTGGCTTAGCCGCTGCATCACCGACATACTTTCTGCGCTAAATTGTACTTCTACTCCCAGCCGCAACCTTAATCCTTGACTAGATGTCGACTCACCTTCACAAGCTTCGCGACTACCCGTTTATCTAGGTGTGACCTGGAAGCCAGATACCAGCCACAGATTCTGAGCGCGAACCGTTAACATGATCGTCAACATAGTGCTTGAGCATCCTCACGAGCACTACACCAATCTCGATGTCATACAAGGCAGGGTCTTCTTGCGCGTGCCGAATCCGACCAACATTAGCAGCATTGTTGTGAAGCTTGAAGGCGAGAGCAGGACCAGGCTACTGGCACCCATACATCCAAACAGGCCAGACAAGCAGAGACCAGTCCTAGAAGTGCACAAGTTCTTGTACAAGACACAAGTGGTATGGCCGACGAATGTGCGTCCCGAAGACATCGCCCAGAACTCGAAAGCGGCCTTCACTATCAATGCTGGGTCCTTTGAGTATCCGTTTCAGTTCAAGGTATGAGATACAATACAGGTAGAGAACTTTGTTCATGGCTGATCGAGCTTGCAGCTGCCTCTGAACACGCAATGTCAGCAGACGAACAATCCCATCTCTAATGTTTCCTTCTCAAACGCGATCCCCGAATTCGCAAAGACACCAACACAACACGTCAAGGCGACACTTCCTCCTACACTAAGCGGTTTCCCGGGGGAGGCCGAGATACGATACTATGTCAAGGTCACAGTGAATAGGCCACAGTTCTTCAAAGAGAACCCGAGAGCGATAGCAAACTTCACTTTCCTCCCAATCGAACCTCCGAGACCAGACAAGACAGACGGAGAGGCATATGCAAGGCGACAACACGAGTTTCTGGAGAATGCACCGAGCGTGGCAGCGGGTAAAAGGCTGAGCTTCTTCGATAGAAAGAACTCGACGGGAAGTATCCCGCCATCGCCGACATCAGGCAGTGTACCACCTCGGGTAGCGATCGATGCGCGATTGCCCAATCCTGCGATCCTTACTAGCAACCAAGACGTGCCACTAAGACTGCTCGTGAAGAATGTCAGCGCGCGTACAAAGAACATTTACCTACAGATGCTCCAGATTGAGCTGATAGGATACACTAAGGTACGTGCGCACGAAGTGTCGCGTACGGAGTCGAATAGTTGGATATTGTGCTCCTTCAGTAATATGGCTATCCCAATTGGGTCTCCGGAAGACCCTGTAGATACGGAGGTTCCCATCAATGCGGAGTACTGGTCTGGAAAGCCGGTGCCCAACACCGTATCGCCCAGCTTCACATCATGCAACCTTGCGCGTTTCTACGAATTGGAGATACGCGTCGGCATCGGTTATGGAAGCTACAAGCACGGTGAAGATCAGCTCATCGTTCTACCACTTAGACTACCAGTCAAGGTCTATTCAGGCATCGCTCCGCCCAAAGCTCTTTTGGAAGCTGGTTTCAATGCAGAGAAGCCCGGAACTCTTGCCCCGCCACCCCACGCGGCCCCTCGTCCTCATACTCCAACGACGCCAACGCATGGAGGCTTTGATGGTGCCAATGCCTTCTCTGGACAGCCAATACAACCCCAGCATGCTCCTGCGTATGACGATGCCCCACCGAGCTACGAGGACGCGATTGGACAGGATCTTCCTCCGATCAATGGGTACAGAGGCAGTTACCAGCCTCCTCCTGTGCCCGAAGGCGCGCCAAGATTTTCCGATGAGAAGAGACGATGAGAAGTCGTGCTACAGGGGAGCTCGTTTTAATAGATTATATCTTACCAATCGTGTACTCTTAGTGGTTGTGAAGCTGTTCACATAAAGACGCGGCGGATATTCTTAGGGTGCATGATAGGCAAAGCTGAAGCGTTGACGGTCGGTCCAGATGTGTCAAGAAGTGGCGATGTGGGCTGTTGGTAATCGAGGGAGTTTGGGCCGCAACAAATAAACAAAGAGGCACGCGCATTGCAGCCGACGCGGGGGAATGCAGCATTTCTGAACAAGAGGCCGGATGTTGTTCTGTTCAACGAGTATAATTACTAATAGCATTTCTGGAAACATGGGGGGCTTTCAGTATCCAATCAGTATCATGTTTGATGCAGTCGTCCCAAACATGTGTATCCAGGTGCGGGGTATTTTGCACACGCTCAAACAGACGCGCATAGCCGGCACCAATGCAAGCACGGCAATTGTTGTTGTTGTGGTCCTCGAATCGCGACTCACCAGAGCAACGTTCAGAGCCCACTATGCGCACTAATAGACGCGTCGTGCCTGACTTGCGGGATTGCCAACAGCCCTGCACGCGACTGGAGAGCTGACCGCCAGTCGTGTGTGTCCAGCCACAAGTTCCAAGACCAAGGCACAGACACGATGCGAGACTACTGCAAGAGCCGCATACACTATCCCGTGCATGCTAGCATCTGGTTGGCTGGAGAGAGTGAAACGTTTCAAGCCGGCTCTAGGCTACAGCCCCACTCAGACACTTGGTCGAATCGTCGCGTCCAACACCATATATACACGTCCTCCCACCGCGAGATGGTCGCGTTTTCCGATCAATTCTTCGGCTGCTTTGCGTTAAGAGTTGGGAATCCGGTGGCCGGCTCGTTGGCATCTAGGGGAACAATGTTTGACTCACACTTGCAGCTCACGTGTAGTAGCGTTGGGCCCCGCTTTGCGACCATGCACCACGCTGTGGTAAATACGGCTGGCTATGAGGCCGTGGCTGTTCCCGTTGGATTCTGGTTTCCTGAGGTTCGCTTTTCTCTCTCGAATGCTGCATGTTTGAACCGACTTTTACAATTTACTTGAGATTTACTACGAGATTGATTCCTTGAACAAGACACGCCTGCTGTACCACACAACACCATTGCATGCGACCAACGCGACTATCACGACATGTACTCACAGCGATCTTCGCCACCGCCACTGAAGCGCTCACATTCATCTGAGAGCCAAAACAGTTATGCCAGCGCTGCGACAACCGTGTCGCGCGCAAGCTCCAAGCTACTGTTTGGAGAGATCCCACTGACGCCTGCGACAACCGTAGATGGACGCTGTAAGTCGCTCCTTCGCAATGCGCGGAGCCTCTACTGATCTCATCAAGCAATTCGTTCCAATGGATCCATCTGCAACTTGGTCCTTTCAACAAGCTCCGTCTTCTTGCGCTTTTGGCTGAACGATACTTGCCGCGACAATGTACTGGACCACATGGAGCCCGAGGACCTCTCCAACTTTCGCCTTGTATGCCATGACTTCTCCTCCAAAGCTGCCCCACGACTCTTTGAGAAGATGACTGTGACATTCAAGACCTCTACCTTCTCGAAACCTGCGCGTCTCGAAGCGCTATCAAGGATAGGCCGTCACGTCAAGACTTTCACCTTCCACATGCCACATGGTCCAGACACCTGCTTGCCGCCCATCATTGATCCTTGCACTGGCACAGAGAAACAATTCATCTACGAGCCGCAAGTTCAGATACCGCAACATGGTCCGGCCAAGGACAAGGCACCCAAGTATGGAAGCTGGGAGATGCAAGATCTACTCATCAAGCAGTATCCACCGCTTTTCCATGCCGCAACAAATGTTCCTGCATTTTGCGCTGCCTTCTCTGAACTGATCAACCTCACACATCTCAAGGTCTCGTGTCCAGGATCTACCGGCTCACTTCGACACCGACGGGGTGTAGTCGACTATGCGCTCATCTCTCTTCGCATCGCCGTCGAGCGCGCTCCACTGTACAGTCTCTCTGCCCTTTCCCTTCATCCAATCCACCCTGGCGGCCTCTTGTACCTTCACCCCATGCACGGCTTCGGCAGCACACCCTCCTCGGCCAAGCGCTGGTCTCAAATACGTCGCCTCTCAATCTGCATGGAAAGTATACCCTTCACCTCAAGCTCCTCACGTACACGCGCCCAATCCGTAGAACACCTACGCATCTTACATGCCTACCTCTCAACCCTCTCCCGTGGTCTAACCCGGCTCTTCTTCCGTTGGAAAGGCGAGCGCGGACCCTCTCCCTTATCCCTAGACCGGGAACCCTGCATGCTTCCTAGCCAAGAAGAAAGCACTCACCCCTCTCTCCGCGGCCAAACCCATGGTCCCCGTCCTCTCAAGTTCCCCCGCCTCCGTGTTATGGAACTGGAAAACGGACTCATGGACTCGGCACAAATCAGTGACTTCATCACAAAGCACAAGCGCAGCCTGCGCGAATTCAACTTTGAAGATGTCAAATTACGCGAAGGGGATTGGGATCTCGCTCTCGAACCTCTGACCACCATCACCGGTAGCGAAAGCTGGAAACAGTATCAAGAAGAGGTCATGGATGTTCCCATCATGCTGTCGCCTGTTGATGCTGAACCTAGGGTCATGGGCCCATTACTCGAGGAAGTTGAACAGGCGATTGAGGAAGTGAGCGGCAAGGAGAGGAGGGAACATGCGCTGAGCAGGTGGTTGGGAAGACCAAGACAGTCGAAGAAAGATAGCTTTTGGGGTGGGGGAAAGCGCTTTTTGCATCTTTCGTCATGGAAGGGGAGTTCACCTGTCATGGTGAGGTAAGCTTCACGTTGCTATTCAAGTTTTTACGGGTGTACGATACCTTTGGTTTGGGTACTTGGGAGTTTTGCTGTGGGACGTCACGGTTGATACCCATCGGGAATGGTTTCTTGCGTTCACTCTCTTTGCCTCTTTTCTTGGCATTGTCCTGGAATTTGGGGGTTATGGCCTGTTCACTCTTTCCATTATTTTCTTATTTTGTCTTTCCTACGCTCATTACGACTTCTACGTCTTTACGGCCTTTACGACTATACCACTGAAATCATGCTTACGGGGTTTTTCACGATGATACGAGTAGCATAGCACAGCCTGACGATCTTTAAATGACAATCTCCTTCTGTTCCTTACCTCAACTCCAGCTATGCTATACTACGTGCGTCTTCTGGCGAGCAACACGGTGCTTGTATGATTTTGAGACATCGTCGTCTTCGCTGCAAATTATGGACTGTGTTTATGGTCCAGTATGCTCAGAAGGCGTTTGCATGTTTCTCTATACGAGCAAGGCGTTGAGGATAGTACACTTCTCGATGCACGTGTAGTGAGGGAGAGTAGTTGCAAATGCATCAAATTCCAAGTACGGCAGAAGTCTCATGAATAACAGATGTTGCTCTAGTGCGGCTACAGTAGCAGCGTCGGACAGGAAGGACGATGCATGGCCAAAGGCGGATAAAGCTGATAAGGCAATCGAACTCAGTAATAGATATACAATTGCAATATTGTGGTATAAATGCGCTATGTGTTTCGATTGATATTTGAGTGCGGCTGTGCTCCATCTGAAGTGCAAGCTTATAGCTTAGCCTTCGTCTGCGCCTTCTTGAGAACCGGTTCCACTGGTTGGAAAATGTCAGTAAATCTTTCCGCTGTAGAAATGAGAACTAAACTTACATTTCGTCGCGCCCATGATGTTTCCTTTCACCTTGAGCTTCCCACTCATGAAGAGTTTCTGCGCATTCGCATTACCAGAGACTAGTTTTCCAAAGTCCTCATCGCTCAACACCAGCGTGGTGCCAGCCTTCTTGCCCTCGGGCGCAGTACCCTTGCCAACAGTGCCAGTCTCTTTCAGATCAATATACCATGACTCTTGTGTACCAGCTTTGTTCTTGAGTGTGAACGCAAAGATGGCCTTGCCGTTCTTGACGGCGTCTTTACGGTCGGCGTCGGAAGCGGAGAGGGCTCGCGAGATCTCGTCAAAGGCAGCGGAAGAGGGGAAGTCGTCTAACATGGTTAGTTGAACAGATTCGAAATGTCGCGGAGCACACATGTGCGTACCGTTCTTGAGAGACATGGTGGCTATGTGTTGCTAGGACGGTGGTGCGGTTCGAGGCGATGCTTCAGACAAAGGTGTAGGTAGGTTCAGTTAAAGATGTTTGTTGGGCTCAGATCGCGAATGCCAAAGACTGTGGGGTATATAACGACGTTCGGAAGCTTGTGACAGCAATGATGATGCATGCAGCCTTGATGTGAATCCGGGGGAAGCATGTGATGGAGCGAGCGGGCCAAGACCCTGAATCGATTATGCCGAGGCACTTTGGGGCTGAGCACGTGGAAAGAATGTGACGCTAACTTTATCGACAGCCCTGCAGAACTCGCATCTCTTGCCTAAAATTACTACAAAGTTTAGCCATTCCTAACTGAGACGAGCAGTGACAGCATGTCATAAGGTAGTCGATGAGTATTCGCAGTGCCATACTTCGTGCGACAAATATACGCATCTGAACAGTTCAAGCGACTGGCCATGTGCCGTGGTGTATGTAACTGGCCTGAACGCTTCTGCATCATTGAAGTAAGACCGAGATGTCTCCGGCACACTTGATCAAGAGTTACCGTACGTTCTCTATAGACAGTGCTACATCGTTTCATCTTTACAGTCAGACGCCTTCTCCAGAGTACCTCCACTCCACAGCCCGATTCCATGTTTGCACTTTTCTGGTGACGTACCTAGACAATCCACGTGAGGACGCGCTACTACGCGTTTCGGCTTGGCGCGTTTCCCCTTTTGTCTCATCCTAGCAATCCACATGCTCAACTTCATTTCCAGAGCTCCGTTCTACCTACCTACGCTATGAAAAATGACCTTAGCAAGACGTTCGGCGAAATCTTCGATGGCGACATCTCTGCTTTCCGCAAGCAGTTGCTAGAGATCCAACACATCCAAGCTGATCGTCAGAAAGCTGAAGAATGGGTATCAAACCTCCGCTTCTTGGATATATCAAAAGTGCCCAACTTAGAGGTGGAAAAGAAGAAGCAAGATCGACGCTTCGCTTTAGCCCAGATCCGCGATCCGTTGCACGATCGAGTGGTCCCTTCGCGCGAAATACCCGTCACGCAACCCGAAGACGATGACGGCAAAACTCCATATATTGCTGTCTCCTGGAAGTGGACCGAAATTAAACGCGAGGCTCTTTACGAAGACCCTAACTCGCCGGTTTTCGACTACCGGATCAAGAGACCAGGTGCGAAGTCTCATAAGAGTAGTTTTCCTGACTCCTACATGGATCGGGTGATTCGGTTCGCACAGAGCATCAACGTATCGAAGCTATGGATCGATAAAGAGTGTATATACCAAAGGCCCGGAGACGAGCGTATGTGGCCAGAAGACAAGCAGCATGGAGTTCAAATCATGGATGTAGTCTATGGTGACAGCAACTGCTCGGTGGGGTTACTTACCGTGGACCTTGCACACCAACAGGATATCGACCTTCTGTCAAAGCTGCTTCAGGGCCACCTCTTCATTGATCCTAAGAATAAAGATTCCCCCAAACTAAGACCCGAAGTCAACATAAAGGCAGTACAGACGCTTATTCTTCGTATCCTCAGTGATCCTCGCTGGTCACGCGGCTGGATCTTCCAGGAAGACCATTTGGCTTCAGACAGGATGGTCTTGCTCATACCATACCCTAAACATGGCCGTGTAAACTACGACTACGAATTTGGGGACATCACTGGAGAGCTGCAGATCAATCTTAAGGATCTCCGACAGAACGTGACGTTGTTCTGCTTGGCTTGCCCTGAAGAACGACAGCGACAGCCCAATACTGATATTATAGGGAAGCTCAAGCAGTATAACATCTGGAACAGAATCTTCATATCGCCTAAAGACAAGTATCCGTTGCGCTCCCGAAGTGGTAGCAACGATAGTCGTACTGATGGCAGTGAGATCAAACGGCAAAATATCGAATTCAGGACTCCAGCTTTTTTGAATACTACCAACAGCGTACTGGACGACATTTGTACCCGGTCATTGGAGAACGAGGAGGACAGGATTGCCATTCTCGCAAACGCTCTGAGGTTTACCAAGCGTATAAACATTTCCGAAGGGTCTACCATACATGAGCCAGGCAAATACAGCCTCTCGGTAGCTCTCCTTGCACTTATACTTATGAATGGGGAGATCTTGACGAGTAGACCATGGGAGCAATATGACTCAATGTATCTCCCCAGCGAGAGTAACTTGATGCGGTACACCTTACGGTCTTATCTAACGGCATGCCGACACCCTTTCATTGTCCCTAACATGAAACTTCAGCAGAGGTTTGTCGACCGCTGTCGTCTCAAATCTCCGAAAATCACATCTCGTGGTATTGAGACAAAAGGCTACCTTTTCGATTTATTTCCCCACGAGCAATTGGAGGGTCAAGCAAAACAGCATAGCACGCTTTGCTTAACTGAAGCAGACCGGGACGCTTTGTCGGACTTAGGTCAGGGTCCCGTGTTTCGGGGTAGAAAGCTCGATAAGAATGCACATATAGCGTTGGACCTTGTCATCCAGAGATTGGAGGAGCAGTGGCCAGGTAGTAAGCTTGCCAATTACATGCGCAGGCACTTAGTGCTCGATCAACATCCACCACGGCCGAAGGACGTGCGGCCATCTACACCATACGTATTAGATATGATGTTAGCACTCTACCAAGCTCTTCTCGAGAAACGAGAGCTCCGCTTTGCGCGACTAGTTTCAGCGCCACAAGATACAGAACCTGCTGCCATCTTCATCAAACCGGAGCCAAATGGTTGGAAGACTGAGCATGCACTTGACATAAATCCCGACGGAGAGCCTATGCTTGCGAAGGTTTTCACAAGCTGGGACAAGGGTCGTAATTTTTATGACAAGGAACGATTGGCAAGTTTGGAAGTCGGCGTGACATCCGACTTGGAACATCAAGGGGATGGGCAGGAGCGAGGTTGCTTCCTTTACAGCTACGGATGGGTGAATGGGGTTTGGTATGCGGAAGGTGATGCAATGGAGACATTTGTCTTTCCCCTCGCAGGAATCACTGAACAAAAACAGCCTACAGATCGTTCGTCGAGCAATGGGGAAAGGAAGAGGAAGAGAGGAATCGACACCTAAAATAGGACTACTTGTAAATGAAGGTTGAGGCAGGGTTATTAGCACCTGCAACACACGTCATGAACACGGCATGAATACGGCATTCTTGAGTCTGGGGTTGAAAGCAACTGATCGTCTTGTTGTGTCATACTGTATAGCAGCAACTAGCGCTTCTTTGTGATATAATAACATGGTGTCAACCTTGAGCTCAAACTAACATATGCCTCATACTAAAAGGTGCGTAGGTAGGTACACTTAACATCAAAGACAATGAAGTACCAACCATACATATTAGGGACAGACTGTCAGCATAGGTACATCAAGACCCGTGACCAGATACGTAGCTGGGTCAGGGGAAATATGGTTGCGTATACGCGTAGGCGCTCTTTTGCTGTGCTGTAAAGAGAAATGCGGACGCGTATCCGACACTAGCAATGGCGTCATGCCCGATTCCCGAGGTCTGCCCAAACGCCACGGTCAGGGGACGCGCTAAGCCTTTCTCCCCACCTCTTCAATTCCGCCAACCACCACATCCTTGTATGCATAGAGATGTGATAGCATCCTGCAAGATGTCAAGCTCTTGCGAGAGTTCTGATGGCCTGATATTTTGACGATTTTTCTATCCTCGCTCTTTCCCGCATCGCCATGCCAGCGCCTACAGCAACAAAACGACGTAAAGCGACTACTGACAAGCTGGCACCACGGAAACGCGCGCCTGTCGCCTGCCAATTTTGTCGACTTCGCAAGACGAGATGTGACGGTGTCAAGCCTGTTTGTGGCTTCTGTAGACATCACGAAGCACAATGCGTCTGGGGCGTAGCAACCGAAGAAATCGCGAGCACACCTGCTGAAAAGGAAATACTTCAACGCCTGGATGAGCTGAGAGACCTGTTGTCGGATGCAAAAGAAACTACTTCGCCTGTAGCCGAACCCCAATACAGTACCTCAATACTACAAACACGAGAACGACCAGCTACGCCCATCACTGCAGCTTCGCAAAACACCACACTAGATCCACTGGCGAATCTAGCTTCACCCTTCACTCACACGCGTTGCGAGAACGTCCTGGCGTGGCCTATCTTCCGCAGCGTGGTTGACCCAAATGATGTCGCTGTCGAGTCATTTGTTTTAGAGTGTGACAACTCCGTGGTGCTTGAAGATGCCATGCCAATGTCACCCAAGACTTTCTCGAACGCTCCGGTCTCTGGCTTGAATCTTCAGACTGATCAATTTTTACCGCTTTGCCATAAGTTTTTGGACCACGTACATCCTAGAAACCCGATGCTTGATGAGGAACAGCTTATCGGATACGCTAAGCATGTTACAAAATACGGCCTGGACTGGGACGGCCCTTCGTGTCTGGTCGTATGTGGATTATCATGTGCCATGTTTTAACTCGGACTGACCAATTGTACAGCTAATTT
>Ga0265797_10009275_pt1 | contig 12847 bp, 12 predicted proteins | sample P2T30metagenome_FD_192433 | JGI IMG/M metagenome (GOLD analysis project Ga0265797, IMG submission 192433) | Plant litter microbial communities from East Loma Ridge, Irvine, California - P2 T30 | ecosystem: Environmental > Terrestrial > Plant litter > Unclassified | place: USA: California... | reverse complement strand
CATTGCCATCCTCCTCCTTCCACTCACAGAGTACTTCCGACCGGGTTTGAAGCAACGACAAGTCTTTGCGATGACTGGCTTGTTCGCACTTGGCTTCATGTAAGCACATCCAACGCCTTGCGTATCGCACCGCTAACGTCCCACAGCGTCGTAATAATGGCCATCCTGCGCCTCTGGTCAGGCCTAAAATACAACAGCACAACCACAATGTACGACTTCACCTGGTGGTGGCCCGAAGTCCTCATCTTCTCATGCCTCGAAGTGAATTTCGCCATCATGTGCGCGTCCATGCCCATCTTCTGGCCCACCGTCATGGCAGCCTGGACGCAAATCAGCGTCACGCACGAAGTTACTGTTACGCATGATCGGAATTCGAGGTATGTGGAGCACGGCACGTATCCGATGGAGTTGCAAAGGACGGTGTCGACGAAGAGTCATGAGAGTACGGAAGGGTTGACGCTGAGTACGAGTCGGGGGGACAAGGCGTGGGATGAGGGGTTTGAGCCGCCGGTGGGTGCGGGCGTTACGAAGGTGGAGGTGAGGCCGGGGGAGCAGAAGTCTCGTGTACTTTGAGTTGTGCCGTTTGTGCATGAACGCAATTATCATGATCACGTCGCCTTTCTTTGCTGCAGATAAATCGTAGCAATGTGCTACTATGCCAGATCGGTCTACAGCCTGGACTTCGAGCTATCAGCGTGCCAAAGAACAGGATCTCGCCAGAGGACATGACTGCCCACGCACTTAATCGCTTCCTCATGGCACCCACGAAAAATCCACATTCTATGCTGCCTCCCCTCTGGCACCAGCAATAACCAACAAGTCACCTACTCACTCATCTCATCCGTCCCACCCCCATCACACTCACACCAAACCGGCCCAAATTCTTCAACTACATCCCCACCATATCTCTCTTTCCCCGCATACCTCAAACCCTCAATAAACTCCTTTGGTATCTCACAGTCGCTCCCAACTTCATAGACTACGCGCCTCGAATGCTGATTCAGTCCCCAGCTGGGGAGATAGTAATTAATCCGAAACTCACACATATCACCTAACTTACACGCGAAGCTCAACGTCTCGAGCGCAGGCATGTTGCGCACGGCTTTCGCTAGCGCCGCGAAGAAAGGGTTCATTGTCGTTGGATTTACTCGGTGGGGTGCGTCGATGTTCACAAAGTAACTCTCGCCCGAGGGCGCAGTTCTGGAGAAGTCGATTTCAAGCGTTCGTAAGGAGGGCCAGATTGGGATTTCGGGGCTGGGCTCGTGCGGTGAGGGCCAAAGGAGTGTAGGGTCTATGGAGGCCATTACGCGGACTTTTGTTAGGGTCAGGGAAAGGGTGCGTATGGATGTGCTGAAGGGGTCGTATGTAGCTCCGGGTGGCTTTATAGGTTCGTGACTGTCATTAGGGTTTGTTTGTCGTCCAGTGTGGGCGTCGATCGCGATGCTCGTGCACGATGGGAAATGGACGGACGCTAGTGCTTGTGCGAAAGCGAGCCGATTTTCTGACCTGATGAACGCTGGCATTTCGTGGTCATCTTCGAGGAGCCAGTTGGCGAACCTCAGATTGGGCAGTGATTTTGCGAGAATAGGACCGACGGCCAGTGCTAAAGGACGACGTCTCTCGCTGCTGACGTATATCTCTTGTACATTCGACAGCGCAGGCAAATTGGTAGACGCACACAGCCCAACGACTCTTTGGGGGAATCCCTGGTCGCTGATATCTGCCGGCAAGTCTGCTTCGTCTTGCATCGGTACCATCACGCTTAATGTGAGTGCACGATAGACACCGTCGTCCTCCCATGATTTCAGCAGCGCAAAAAGTGACACAAAGGAACTAGTCAAGATCTCGTTACTCGATTGCTGCCACTCCTGTTCACTAGTACCTGGGCCTGCTACGTACGCGGGAATGCGAATGGTGAAGCCTAAGAAGCACACAGCTTGGCGGCGGCTACCAGACACGAGAGTCGAAAACTTGGGAATGTCTTCGTTTGAAATCCGGAGGTGGCGGAATGTAAAGGACTCTATGGCTTGTTGCCAGGGTCGAGAGAGGGTGGCGTAAGGTGTAAGTCTGTGTCTCCGTGCGAGACCGTTATGCCAGTTTCCGCAGTCCTCTCGTTGTAAGTGGTGTTCATAGTCGACAACGTAAGAAACGATTTTGTCGATGATTTCTTGCGGTAGGATGTTGATTTTTGGAGATGGGGTGGAGCGGCGTGGACGCAGTAGGTTCAAGTAATGAGCGACTCCGGTGTAGAACTGCCGTGGTAGGCTGTCCATGTTCAGTGAGGGGCGGCGAGAAGCAGTGAGTGCGAACCAAAAGATTGATAGAAACCAACATATTGCCAAGACGCTAGGGAAAATTATCACTTCTGGCTGTTGCACCTTGCAGCCCTTCGATGATTCCTTCACCCATCTTGTAAATGGAAACATTCTTACTAGCCGTCACATCGTCCGGCTATGCACCTTCCATCGCCAATCGCAGATCCCGTGACGGTTCAATGAATACATTCATCCCGCTAGTTATGCTGCTCCAATGGTCTTTTCCCTTTCCTATGAACAAAAAAAACACATATGACATTCACAAGCGCTAGTCTAGCGCGGTTTAGTAGTGGAAGTCCATACTATACTACCAGGGGACTTATCAACTAAGCTTCCGCCCAAACAATGCCAAGCCTGCAATGAATCTCAAAGTCTTACAGCCATCTTCCATATCTTCCAGACTGCAAAGGCTCTATTATTCAAAGGCGGGCGTAGACAGCAAATTCATGCCCTGCATTGTCCAGGCCAAAAACAAATCTTATGAGACATCCACACCCCGCGGCCGACACGCATGACGCAATTCCATGCTGTGATGCGGAGTAAGCGGACACCGCACGAAGCGAGTGCATACATCCGGCCATTAACTCGGATGAAGCGGTCGTATGGCAACACCTACCCAATTCCATCCAAATATTCACAAGGACATTACACTTCGACAGTCTCGGGCCCTCAGTCTTCTCTATATATGCAGAGAACAATAAAAATAGTCGTCGCGCCCTCTTCGAAACCGCACACGTCCTACCTATTCTGCAAACACTCAGCTCATCCCGCACACACCAAACATAGCTCCGCAAATCTGGCTCATCACAGGAACGTCTTCTGGCTTCGGGTTCGCCTTCGTTCACGCACTGCTCGCGCGCGGCGACAAAGTCATCGCCACAGCACGCACACTATCCAGCATTACACACCTCGCCGAAGCAGGCGCATTCATCCGCTCGCTCGACATAACATCGCACTTCGAAGACTTACAAGTAACTGCGGAGAAAGCGATCGCTTTCCACGGCAGAATCGACGTCCTAGTGAATAACGCGGGGTATAGCGCTTTCGGGACGGTTGAGGATGCTACGTACGTGATAAATCTGGTCGCTTCGTCCGTGAGAAAAGGAGATCTAATCAGAGGTATCTATTACTATAGATTGCATGACTGACACTCCCAATTTCTCACCAACACCTTCGGCCCATCAGCCTAGCCCGCGCTTTTCTCCCACACATGCGCGCCAACCGCTCCGATACAATCGTCTGGATGGGCAGCGCGGCAGCAACATGCGGGATGCCGACGCTGGGCATGTATTGCGCGAGTAAATGGGCGTTGACTGGTACGTAAAAGCACTTCACCTCCCTTGTGAAGCTTGATGCTAATGGTGCGATGTTAAGGCGCCTCAGAGTCCCTAGGCAAAGAGATTAATCCCTTCGGTATACGCACTCTGATCGTGCATCCAGGCTTTTTCCGCACCTCGCTTCATCTAACACAACATACATCGACACACTCATTCCAGACTACGAAGACATGGTCGAAGAGCGCTATAAAGCATTCAAAAACGCTGATGGTGCGCAGCCAATGGATGCGGCGAAAGGCGTGCAGAGAATCGTCGATGTAGTGAAAGGGGAATGGTTGGCAGCGGGGAGGGAAATGCCGCTGACGCTGTATTTGGGGAGCGATGTCGTGGGGCAGGTTAGGGAGAGGGCGGAGAGGACGTTGGAGGAATTGAGGGTGTGGGAGGATATGGGGACGGGTTTGGAGACCTGAGATTGGTGCCGTTGCTGAACATGGTGGTATGTGGGATGGCGAGGGCAATCTTACGCGTCACAGGAAAATCGTAGAGACATGCATAGCATCAAGCGATGTAACGGCGGTAGCATCATGTGATATAACGTCAATTCGTAAGGCTTTTGTGTACATTTCAGAAACCAAATCAACATATCAACGCCATCCCACTAACCCCTGAAAATATCCCGCCTACTCGTCCTCGTTCAAGCAGGGACATCCTTCTGAGCATACGCCTTGATCGGCGGCTCAGTCGCAGTCTTGGGCTGGAAAGCAATGATGTTGAACGCCGCAATAGGGATCAACGCATAAGTGGCGAAGATATCGGGCAAGCTCAGGCCATCGGCGGCAAACTGGTTGCACAGCTTCTCGGTATCGACGCGAGAAAGCTGAGCTGGGCCGCCGTTCTTGATAGCATCGACAGCCAGTGCATAGGCAAGAGCGTTGATTAGAACACCCTCGTGGTCATTGTAGATGGCACCGCCGGGGAGGAGCGGGCCGCACACGCTTTGGAGCTCGACATTGGTGGCGCCGTTGAGCGCGCCAGATGCGTTGGGGTCGATTTGGGGCTGCACGATCTCGTCGAAAATGCTGTAGACCTATTGCCAAGAGTCAATGACGCTGTCACAGTGTAATATCAAAGAGGAACACTTACGTTTGTCGTTGGGACATAACTGCTATCACCTCCGTTGTTGCGGAGGGTCTTGATGAAGGTACTGTCGTAATTTTGCTGGGCAACAGCTGGTGTGCATCCTGGCGTCTCGAAGCCGGGGCAGAGAAGTTTGGCAAAGACGGTGCCGTGGTAATCGGACGAGATACCGATCTTGTTGGAGACGTGCTTGCGGGTAGATGGCCAGTACTTCAGTGCCCATTGGCTGTCGAGAGAGCCAGCTGACCAGGAGACTGTGTTTACCTAGATATTTCATCAGCATGATTGTTGGTGGTGCCCAGGGCATCTTCAAAACTTACCTTCCTACCTCCGCTGATGCCAGAGATGTAGTTGATGGCGTACGCAGTGTACTCAGCCGCAAGCTGGATGTCGTCAAGATTCTCGCCTGGCAAGTTGAGATAGACCGGGTCCGCAACATCTTGCGCCTTAAACAGCTTGCCATAGTTTGGACCAAAGTTTTGGCCAGCAAGAGCGCCGCTACCAGGCAGGAAGATTACGGGTGGCTTGCGTCCGTACGTGTAGTCAAGAGGAATGAAGAGAACCTCACGCAACTGCTTCTCGCTCAAACTATAGGGAGCATCGGCGGGATCTGCCTTTGGGTAGACAGGTGTGATGGGCTGCCTCAGGTTGATGTTCTTGGTGCTGCTCTGGAAGAGATAGGCGTTGGCAATGGTTTGGAAGTCACTGCCCGAAAACCCCGCAAGAAGGATGTCTGCGCCCGACTGAAAGATGTCTTTTGGGTTTGGGTTCGCAGACTGTGCGGTACGGTATTCTCCAATGGCTTTCATCTCCTGTTCGATGGAGGTTGGGGCAGAAGCCGGGCGAATATTCTTAAGAATGTTCTGGGCCGTTGCTGGGTCAGAAACTCCCTGGAGAGCGGACTGGAGTTGCTGAAGGTTTGTGATGGGCGACGAAGCGGTTGCGGCTGGCATGGCCATGGCCGAAGCCACAAGAGAGGCACCGATGACAAGCTTCATTGTGAGTAGTGATGGGAAATAGAAGAGATCTGGAAATGGACCCTGCAAGAATGGTGAACGAGGACCTCTGAGACTTTAAATATAAAGTCAATTTGAATTTTCGCCCTTTCCCTAACCACGGTCGGATAGCCCTATGACAGCTGTATTGGGTACCCACGCGTAACGGTCCCTTGGGTCTGTAGGTAGTGCTCTTCGTGGTTTCCATCGTACTTCGGGATCCTGCCGAGGCTGGGATGTGTAAGATCACACGCTAACAGACCTCGGAGGGAAGTAAAGTTTTCTTAGGGTACCTTGTGGTTGAGCTGTCTACTTGGCTGGTAGACTTGCGCGACTTTGAGTTTGGATCTTCGAGGGGAAGAGGGACCGAAGAGGGTGGGGAAGTAGACGATCGACAAGCATCACAGCAAGTAGCAAGCTGCGAGAGTGTTTTTGAAATGTTGCAATCAGGGAGCCCAGCAGTTAAGATCAGTGTGTAAGGGAGAAAGACTGGGGATATCATCGTTGAGAGAGCGTACTCACTGCTGGACATAGATTCCTACGTTACTCTCTCCACTCGCAGGTATCTGTTGAGCGTAAACAATTATTCCAAGTCGAGGTCGTACACAAAGAGCAAAATCTCGATGGAAATGATTTTACCGCGGCAGTTGTTCGATTATGCTAGCGGCAGTCAACGGGAGCGACGTGCCCGGGAACAAGCGTGAGCGGGGAAGACTAGTCTGGCCAGAATGTCAAAAGGGCCTAGGTATATTTCAGTAGTCCGGATGTCAAGGACTAGCAGCTAAGCGCCGGGTGGTAGGTAGACGGAAATAATCATTATTATACAACCCCCATAAGGAATGCTAGAAAGAGGTACAGTTCCGCAAATGCACTAGACATTGTGTACAATGTCATTTCCGTTCCAAGCAAATTCATACGCATCCTCCGCATAGTAAGTCGGCTTTTCACCCGGCCATTTCAGAGCTGAGAACTCCGCCCGGTTCACCTTCTTTGCCTCTTCTTCCAAAGGATCCAACTCTTCATCTTCAGTTTTATTTGCCTTCTCGTTCGCCTTCTTAACTGCTTTCATCGCTCTTGGCATCTTTTTATCGAGCTTTTCGTATTGTGCGCCCTTCTCTCTGTTGGCCATCAGCCACTTCTTGTAAGTGTCAATGCAAGCTTTCTTCAGCTCTTCGAAGACGTTGCGTGTAGCTTGGCATTGGTATTTTCTGGATCCCCTACAGCCTCTTGGATGAGTCTTGTAGTGCCGTGTATCTTGATACTTCCCTGGCTGGGAAATGTGATATCGGCACCCTCATGGCAAGAGAACTTCGCTTTTGACCTCTTCTTGACCTCCTCGATTCTCCGTAGACGCGAAACCCATTCATTCCATGACTGGTTACCAATCTTCAAGGGAAGTTCGGTAATGTGAACGGTCACGTGGGCGAGATTGGGGTATACACGTCACTGGCTGCTGGCGAAGTCACGGACAGTTTCCCAATCGAGCGTACCTACGCGTAAGGTAAGTACGACTCGGCGAAGGTGGTGGCGAAAAGACAGCGGCGGCACCCAGAGCACCGGACGCTCTAGATCGTTCAGCCCTCCCTGACGTTATGAACCGGTTGGAAAGCGGCACCGGAGATGGAAGACGTGATTCTGGAGGAAGACTTCGGATACCCTCACCGTCATGTGAAACGCGCATGCAATTGTTGATGGTCTCGGCATATGGTGTGGGCGAAGAGTGAGTCCCATTGATCGTGCACGTGTCGCCCTCAATGCGTTCGTCGCAGGTGAACAAGATACCTCTTGATATAAGACCTGCCCTCTGCCGGTAAGCCTGCGATTAGGCTGCTGAGATGAAGGTGGTTTTGGTCGTAGGCTCGTGCAGTGAATCTAGGATGACTGCTCCAGACTCGACGAAGGATGTGCCGAGAGTCGCTTCAACCGAGATGGCGGGCGCTTGAGCTGCTTGTACGTGCGAGACCTGCCTTGCTGCACCTTCAATGGCCTTAGTGTCGGTTTACGGCGTCATGGTACGGCTGCGGACCTCGGACATGTAGCGGGTAGGATCAAACTCCTCGCTGTGGACGGCGGGCAGGTATAGCTTCTTCTCTGCTATGAGGTAGATGACCTTGATGTTAGGGGCGCGCAGCAGGGCGTCGGACAGCTGGGAGAGAAAGGCGGTGCCAAGGGCAGACAGGACGCTGTCTTCGGGCTTGTCCAGCAGGCAGAAGATGCCGCGTCCCAGACACTGGCCGATGGCGACGTAGGTGCCGGTGTACAGGCCAAAGGTGGCAATGTCTGCGTATCGGGCCTGGAACGAGCGGCGGTTAAGCTGATCTGCGCTGCCGAAGACGTTTAATAGCCATCTTGTACATGAGCGTCAGCAAGCGGTTGGCCTCACGGCGGTCCAGAGCATGGCTCATGTCGGTGTGGTAGCGAGGAAACTCGCGGTCAATTTCGTCGAACTTCTTGCGTGGGATCTGTCCCGTGACGGCGTCCATGGCATCGAGCAAGTCAAGGGTCTCCTGAGACGGGCGATTGACGATGGGATGAGCAGGCTGCGGTTCTCTTTCCAGGCGTCCTGAAACTCGAGATTCAGGTGTGCCTTGCACGCGAAGAGGAATTGCTTGATGGTAGCCGTCTTGGTGGCCCGCACGAAGCGGCGAACCATGTTCTTGTACACCTCCGGCCTCTCGAGGGTGTGCACCTGCTCCTTGCGGATGAAGGGCGCCCAGACCAGACAGCACCGAGCTTTGTGAGCGGCGCTCACGGAACGACTTGAGGCGGCGGTGGGCGAGGCTGGTCGTGACGGCGAGCGCGGCATCGATGGCGTACTTGAACTTGTCTGTCGACCAGCTGATATGGCGCGCCAAGGCACCTGTCGTCATCTTGGCGGTCATGAGGAAGACGAGGTTGCCCATGTCAAGCCCCCGGCCATCGGCGGCGAGGGTGATGTACTGGCCGCCGCCAACAAGCCTCCTCAGCTCGAGCTGGGCCATCTGCACCATGGTGTCAAGCGGACATAGGCCGTGGTCGTTGATGTAGGCCACGAGCGCTGCCAGAGGCACAGAGTCGCCCGTAGCGAAGATGATGCTCGCAAGAATGACCACCGCGACCACCGCAGGCCTGCGGCCTTCACGGGCCCCCAGGAGGCCACGAAGACGGCCGCCGATGCCGCCAGCACCGACATCAATCTCCAGAGGCGTCACTTGGACGAAGTTAGTGGGCGGCGCGGATCAAATGGGGGAAAATGCAAGAGCCAAGACATACCTGGCGAGCATGGCGGTTCAAAAGCTGCTTGTTGCGCGCAGAGCTACGGGGAGACTCTTCGTCGTCCTCCTCCATGTCGACATCTTCTGCCTCCTCATGCTCTTCCTCGTCCTCTGCAATCTCGCTCATCTCCCCTCGCTCCATGTCGACGACTTCGCCGTGGTTGAGAGTGACGCTGCTGGGAGCACGTGCACGGCGGCTGCGCTTCTGTCGAGTTGCATACTCCTTGATGAGGGCCCGGAGTGCGTCGCGGGCGACAGTAGTGGTCTCAAACATGGCCCGTGTGACATAGTCGTAGTCCTGGTCCGAGTGATCTTGCAGGACGGCGATGTCGATACCAGCGTGCCGCATCAGAGCCTTCACGACCTCTCCACTGAAGTCGCGCGTGTGGATGGCCAGGACGAACTCCTTCCTCCATCGATCCTCATTCCCACCGTGACCGCTTATCAGTGCACGCCATCATCTGTCCTGATTCCTTTGAAATGCTCTTCCTCCACGTGCATCCAGCTCTTGACCCGAGGAAGCTGCCTTCCGTCTTGTTCTCATCCCACTCGTAAGACGCGGGAGTGCCTCCTCGGTCTTCATCGAGACCTCTGTCTGACGGATGCCTCGTCGCATTTCACTGAGCATCTCCGCGCCAGTACATGAATCACCCTCGACGAACTGCGAATCCGGCACCATTGGCAGCATGACGAGCTCACGTGCAAACTCCAGACTCTTACTCCTAGATGACCGGTTGCCCACGAGACTTCAAAGCGCGTGCCATAAACCAGAGCACGATTCGCCCGAGGCGGTCATCACTTCGGGAAATGCTAAGGACCTTCGCTTTCTCGGCTGCAAGACTCTCAAATTCGAAGAACTAGTACGTGTCCAAGTCCCACAGACATAAGAACCGACACTTTAAATGGAAGCAATAAGTCGTCACCTTGCGTAAAAAAACCATTTCGTTCTCGCCGAGCAGAGGCATCAGTTCGTCGCGTGGGTTGAAGGCCCGGCGCATGCGACGCAGTACATGTCAAAGGGCGTGGAAGTCTCACTCATCCTACCATCTTCATCGGCACCGTCCATCTCGATATCTGGGCCGTGGTCGAGAGTGGCGCTGCTGGCGGCCCGTGGATAGTTGCGGCGCTCAAGCTTCTCTGCCGCGGTGTACCCATTGATGCAAATCATCTCTCGGGCCGCAGTGATGATGGTAGCCTTCCGCACCGTTCGTCTAAACTCTGCTGCTGATGCTCAAGCGCTTCACGACTCAGCTGGAAGTCGTTCATCTATGCCAAAGGACGGCGTCGCGGAGCCCACAGTCGCCGACGCGTAACGGATACGGGTGTTGCACTTTCTCTCCGCTCCGGCAGGAGCACAATGCTCATCAATCTTCAACGAGAAGAAACGCCATAATGAAGCTACGACCAGAGACAGCTCACTTTCGAATATCGCAGGCATGCACGCTGTTGTCGTGTGGGTTGCGAGTACTGTTGTTCTCTCCAGGCGCTCGGCGCGGCGCTATTTCGAAACACGCCTAAGTTCTTTTCACTCGGTGATGACGTAGCCGTCTTTCAAAACATTCGGTCCCGACACATCTCGGTGCATCGGTGGTAGATGCCATCCGTAAAGCAGGAGACCGGAAGCTTGTAGAAAGGTATGTGTGTTCCCGGGTAAGTCTTTAAGTATGCTTCAGGTCGCCCCAAGTTTCGTTTGAATGCGTGTCACTTCCTTCCCGTTTCAATTTCAACCCTATCCCAATCAACAAAAGCTACCTCAACATGGCGCAAAAGCCACTCTCGATATTGATCTCGGGCGGAGGTATCGCAGGTTCATCGCTTGCGCTGATGCTTGCCCGACATCCCTCATTCATGCTAAAGCCCATCATCACACTCATCGAGCGATCGCCGGTACCGCGCACCACAGGACAAGCGATTGACATCCGTGGACCAGCAGTAAAAGTCATACGCAGAATCGGTCTGGAGCAGAAGATAAAGGACCGACACACCACGGAAACTGGCCTTGCCTTCGTAGATGCTGAAGGACGAACAATAGCCCAAGTGGATTCGACAGGCGATCCAGAGAATCAAAGCGGTACCAGTGAATATGAGATCTTGAGGGGTGACTTAGCCGGCCTATTGCAAGAAGACATGGAAGCCGCAAAAGCGACAACGTCTGCAGAATTCCGTGTCGTCTACGGCGAGAGCATCAAATCCCTAGAAGAGCAGGAAGACGGCGTAGCAGTACACTTCACCAACGGCAAAGTGCAAGACGCAAAGTTCGACGTAGTCGTCGGAGCAGACGGCTACAAATCCAGCACCCGAGCCCTCCTCTTCGGCGACGAGTTATCCGAAAGCGCCATAAAACCAATGGGCATGTACATAGCATACTACACCATCCCCCGCATCCCAGAAGACGATGACCTCTGGAGATGGTACACCGCTCCCGGTGGCCTCGCAATTCATCTCCGACCGCACCGCAACAAGACAACAATGGGCGTGTACCTCTCCATCACTGGGCCCAGCAGAGCGAAAATCTCGGAAATCGATGACATCCTTGCGCAAGGAGGGGACGCGGAGAAAAAGTACCTGCGCGAGAAATTTCGACACATGGCATGGCAGACGGAACGCTTCCTCGCTGGCCTGGATACTACGGATGATCTCTACATGCAAAGCATATCGATGGTCACGACACCGGAATGGACGAAAGGGCGATGCGCTGTTCTCGGCGATGCAGCGTTCGCGACTATGGGCGTCGGTACAAGTTTCGCAATGATAGGCGCGTACACTCTAGCCGGTGAATTATCAAAGATTGAATCCAGTAGCACTGCAGACGTGTCAGCTGCGCTGAAAACGCACGAGAATATACTGCGGCCGCTGATATCGAAGTGGGAGAGTCCGCCGCCGTTCTTCCCGCAGGGATTCAATCCGCAGACGCAGTTGGGATTGACTGTGTTGCGGACGGCGTTGAGGGTGGCGTTTGGGTTGAAGATTCCGTGGTTGGCGCAGAGGTTTTTGGGTGGGGAGAAGAAGGATGGGTGGATGTTGCCGGAGTATGGGTGGGAGGAAGAGAAGGTGCTGGATGCGAAGTGAGATTTGTCGTCGATGTGTTGAGCGTTATTTTTGTGTGTGTTGTTTTATCCTGGATTTCACTCTGCTAAGACAAACGCCACTGTAGCTGTCACTCTGTAATTCCAATCAACGTAAGAACCTTGTATTCGCTTATAAGCTCCATGAGGCAAGACAGTGATGCCACGATGACAGTGTGTAGATTCGGACCGTGTATTCGCAATCGAACATACAAAGCAATATGTACACCCAGCCTCGCCGAGCATCCAAACTCCTAACAAACCCAAACAATTTTCCCACAGATCATATCAATCAACCTCCACCTCGCCTCCTCAGCCCACTTTCCTCGTCCCTCATTTCAACCCTAATGCCTCAAACTCCCCTCCCCCTCCTCATAAACCGTCTCACTACCCCTCGCCCTCCCATCCACCCGATACGCCACCCTCCCCTCCCTAGCCAACGCCTCCAAATTCCTACCCTTAACTTCCGCCATGTACTCCATTTGTTCGACGCTCATGGGCTTCGCGGTGTTGGCGTCTTTGCCGCCGAAGCCGAAGGCGCTGTGGATTGCGAAGCCGAGGAGCACGAGGGCGATGGCGCCGACCATTATGAGGAGGATTATAACGGGCTTGGGGAGCTCGTCGCGTTTGGTGAGGTGGTGGGTGAAGGGGGTGGGGGACATTTTGGGGGGGGTCGGTGGGGGGTTTTGTGTTGTGGGAGTGTGGTCGGAGGTGAGGTATGGTGTTGAATTGGTGGTGGTTGTGTTTCGGTGTCGAGTGTGCTGTTGTGTGTGTTCGTATGGTCGTGTGCTTCCGACTTGGAAG
>Ga0265797_10009271_pt1 | contig 12851 bp, 13 predicted proteins | sample P2T30metagenome_FD_192433 | JGI IMG/M metagenome (GOLD analysis project Ga0265797, IMG submission 192433) | Plant litter microbial communities from East Loma Ridge, Irvine, California - P2 T30 | ecosystem: Environmental > Terrestrial > Plant litter > Unclassified | place: USA: California... | reverse complement strand
TATGTCAGCCCGATAGCTGCAGTAGGTACAAAACGCAAGTAAGGCTGGTCGGTGGGGCAGCTGTCAGACGAGACATATACTGTATTGCGTTACGATATAAGGCCTGCAGCAACGTGCTGCTGCATGGCCGATATTCTTTTGGGAACGCCAGGCCCAGGCCGAGAATCCGAGATGTTGAACCGTGAGGGACCTGATATCATGCCGCTTGACATCAATTGGTAGAAGGCCCGAAATAATTCTGGACAAGCCTGTTGCGATCAAGTTCGGCAGCACATGTCACTGGGGAGGCGTTGAGAGTTGCACCACAGCGCGCGTTCACGTTTTCTCGGTGTCGCTTATGATTGGTTAGTCGAACCCAAACCCCAAAATACACCCATGTCGCTTTCGATACTGATGGCACGCCCCGTGTTCCTGTTGGCCAGTATCTTCGTAGGAAGACTCGAAAAGAGCTCAATGGAACGATGCCACGCCCGCCAGGGTCTGGTTGCCATGGACCGTTCTCTTGGGATACGTCCATGCCGTCGTCTAGTCTGGGGTAAATGGTGAGAGAGGTGCACCATGGAGACTGCTGATCAATGTTCAACCAAGCACATATCCGCGTGGGGGTAGTAAGTCTGGACTGACTGATTCAAACCCCGACCTGCGTTATTTCCAATCATACTGGGCTGTGGCTGGCCATGTGGGCATAAAGCATTGGTGGCGCTTCTAAGTCTGCAGCCTCCTCATCCAGAGTATGTGGGAGAGGATGGAATGTGTGGCAATCAACCTCTGATCGGCGTCCTGAATGCGCTTGCATCGACAAATCGTTGTAGGTTCACTGGTAAGGGTGACAAGATGAGCGAGTCGTAGATCTGGCAACGTGCGCCAGGTAGCAAGTCATAACGAGACTTAGCAATACCCAAGACTGTAAAGCTAACTTTGCAAGAACTGCGGGCCTGCTCAGGAGAAGTTTCACTTTGGCAGCTTCGGCTTCCCGATTTGATCCCGTTATTAAGCTTAGCACTGGGCTTTCGCTCCTAAAGACCTCTGACATCCTCTCCTTCGAAACATCAAAACTATCGGTCGGACAAGTTCGGCATTAGCATAGGTCTCAAGCAGCATAAGCGCTGTGATGGATAGGAAGACAACAAGCACTCAATACCGAAGCTCAAAGAAGCCCTTCGTCAAGGCTCAGGCGGGTATGCATTTGTTGTGTGCGAGATCTCTGGGAATGGTCTATCTCGTCCAGGTAACTGATGGCTTTCGTAACCTTCGAGTACGGTGCTTGGTGACTGCGTTTTATGACATCTGGCGGAGATGTGGCTTGTAGGAACAAATCCAAGGCTTCGCGCACCGCTAAGAAGAAATCGCGGCTTGTAGAAGAGTAGTATTGAAACACCTGTAGAGCATAAAGCTGTAGCTAGCTGCGAAAATGGTCGCGATCTGGAAGGCAGTCATGACATCCGTAAAGAGATGACTAACAGGAACGTATTATCGACGGTCCATGTAGTAAAGGTCTGCCCTTTCAGTAAGAAAACATGTATACACTTTCTGTGAAAGATAAAAGAAGGCCGAGAAGGGTGAAGTTCCAATAGTGACGTGTAGCTCTGACGATGTTCAAATTCAAGTTCATGTTCGTGTTCTGGTGTTGCGCGCACCACTTGATCAAGTGGAGCTATCGGCACCAGTCCATAAGCGGCTAGCCCCACACACGTTCGAAATTGTGTCTCGCTAAGCACATGTCGATTTCGCTCTCGCACGACGAACCCGCGACAACTCCCACCCTCGATACTAACAACAGCGTCACCAGGTATGATGCTCCACTGCACTCTACAGACAATCGATTACTGACAGTTCTTGCATAGTCCCCAGCCAAAATGAGTACGCCAGACTCCCATCCACACCCGCAACCACGAGCTTCGAGACTGACTACGATATAGCGAAGGGTACCTCCAGTTTCGGAAAGCGCCACAACAAGACGCACACGCTCTGCAGGCGTTGCGGTACGTGATATCTTCCTGGATGCTGGCATTGGAGATGCGAAGGCATGGACAGAGGGACAAGGGCTGATTTCAACGTTTAGGTCAACGATCCCTTCACATCCAGAAGCACACCTGCGCCTCATGCGGCTACCCTGCTGCTAAGACCCGCAAGTGTACGTTTGTCTGAGACGCGCGCACCGAGAACGAAGATTAACATTGGACAGTCAACTGGGGCGAGAAGGCCAAGCGAAGGAAGACCACCGGTACCGGCCGCATGCGATACCTCAAGACCGTCAACCGCAAGTTCAGCAACGGATTCCAAACTGGCGCTCCCAAGGGCTCCAAGGGCCCCACCGTCAAGTCCTCGTAAACGTATCAAGCATAAGGTTGACGACGAGGAGGAGTAGAGGCGCGATGAAGGCCATTCGGACGGGTGCATGATCGGAAAGCGGGTTCTTATAGGCAAATGGTATTGCTCGGCATGGGGCGTTCTGTCATCCCTCTCCCGGTTGCTGTCCATCCCACATGACGAATGAGGATGGCATCACCGTTTGAGCGCATAGCTCTGGAGGCATAACTACGGAAAATTCATCATGTTCTGTCACGAAATGAAAGCATGAATCAAGCCACAGAACGTGCCAATTGATGCCGATGAGAGGAGACGTACTGATCAGCTAGAGAAAATCGAGGCTTGCCGACGATCGTTCCACCGATACACCTAGCGAAAGACGGAACCATTCACGCTTTGTATCCTCAAACACTAGCATGCACACGGATGCGTGGCTGATACCTGCGATTTACCACTCGAGTGCAAGACAATCATACCAGCTACAGCCCTAGGCATAACTCGATCGTTTCAACATTCCACCAACAACTCACCTTGTTCATGTTGTTGTTTTGCTCGGCTCGATAATCTTTCCAACCAAAGGGCTTTTTGTTAACATGCCAAGCTAACTACCTATACAAATCTTATGCATCATTAGGACCTCATACACCGTGCCTCTAGTTGCCGAGGACAACAAATCCGCCACACCATCAATCGCTTCATGACTACCCCTTCAGAACCATCTTCTCTCCTCAATCTTAGTCCACCATCTCCCTGTCTCGCCTTCCTCTCTCGGTCCCACGAATTCTAACACCTGGTTGCCTTTCCCAATCCTGATGTCCAGATCGAATATGTCGCTCGCGGTTCTTCTCTCGTCCTTTACGCCCAAGCAAAAGCTAGCCCTCACGCGCACACCACCCTTCCTTTCCTTGGCTACCTCACTCAAGAAAGGTCCAATGTCTCTCGCAACACGATACGCGAGCGCCGAAGGAGTGAATTTGGTCTTGAGTTCAACAGCCCAGCGGTTAAAGTTCTGAGTCCGTGGCACCACGCGTGGGTTACCAAAGTTAGGAAATTGTCCTGGGTCGACTGGCTGGTCCTGCGTTGGCGACGCCGGAGGTGTCACGATTGTGAGTGCTGTCGAAGAAGGGGAACGCGTGTCGAGCCAAGATTGGATGATTTCTGTGTCTCGGTAGGAGTCTTCGTACCAGGTCATTAACCAGAACGAGATTACGAGTTGTTTAAGATTGTCAAAGGAGCGAAGACCTGTCAGTAAAGGATTGGTGATGGGTGTTGTGTATGACAGGATCGGGCAACCGTTGTAGCCGCATATCTTGAGCTCTTCGACTGTGGATGCATGGTGCAGGGCAATGGTTTGGAGGAGTGGTGCTTGAGGCGGCCAGCCGTAGTTCGGTTCGAAGTCAAAGTCCAAGGGCATAGGGAAGCCACGGCGGTAAGCGGCTAGGATGCCAGCAAGGTCCTCATCTTCAAGGTTGTAGACGAAATCGGAACCGGATTGACCAGGGTCGATGGCTGCGAGTTGCTGTCCTCCCGCACCCCATGTGTTTCCTGCAGGGAAAGAAACGCCAATCATAACAATTTTCTTGATCGGACACCAATGTAATGCGCGTAGTAACTCTCGCTTTTCGTCACGTGGTATACCACCTTCAAGCTTGATCTGCTCTACTTTCCGCATGTGAGGTGCAAATTCGTCAATGAACTTTCGTCGGCGTGTACGTTCTTGCATTTCTTCCATGGTACTACACTTAGCTGTAAGTGGCTCGCCAGGTCCTGAGTATTGCGTGTCAATGCGTAAGTCTGTCAATGTGTTTGCCAAATGCGCAACCAAAGTCCGGCATCGGTTCTGAGTGTCAACGGACGGCTTAACGTGGTTGTATATTCTGTCCATGGGCCAGCCCAGGCACTGTATCTTGGGGTGCGCCTCGAGAAATTCCAAAAACGGGCCTTCCAGCAGGAAGACGTTTTGAGGGAGTATTGTAAGCTCCAATACAGCATTGCGAATCTGAAAGGCACGTAGGTGCGGAAAGCGCAGCTTGCTGAGTGCAGACAGGAACACTTCAGCATCAGTACTCGAAGCAGAAGGCTCGGCATTCCTCCGTCGCCAATGTATCCAGTCTAGATTTAGACTGGTGAGGGTGGAAGCGGAGTTTGCAATTAGCCACTCCATTGGGGGTCTGAGGTCAAGCACGAACTGTCCAGGTGATATAGGCTCGAAATGTACCGGATTTGCATCAACGTAGTCTCTAATCTCCGAGAGTTCCTCCCACATGATCGCATCGTATGCCCTGGCCTTGTCTCTCAACTCTTGTGTTGACGAGCGTGGCCATCGTTCCGGTAAACCCTCATGAGAGATCTGGATAGTGGTACCAACGAAACCTCCTGCTCCATTGTGCATCTGATAATATTGCCCGCCACGCGAAAGCGAAAACTCCATGAACTGTAGCTGTTGAGTTTCCGTTCGATCCGACATGTCCTTTCCAAGTCTACGCAGACGAATACTTTCAAGTCCAGTGGGGCTGTTTTGCAAAAGCCGGAACAGCTCGGTCTTGTCGAAGCAACAGCTCTCTAACCACAGTTTGCGCACGGGCATACGTTGTGGGCGACCATGATCGAGGAAGCCAGCGACGAGTGTGTTTGTGAGCCTCCAATGCCCGTATACAATCCGTAGTGTGTGCACGTTGATCAAATTGGGTATCGCGAGCTTGACGAGAGTATGGAGTCGTTCATCTTGCGAGAGGTTGTCGGCGTCGAATCGCATTCGTGGGAGTTCATTGAAGATGTTCGGCGCCGGCAGGTGGCATCGATGGGAAAGTGTCTGAACTTTGGATGCGATTGCAGGGTTACTGAAACGTTAGAATGGTTTGTGTAGCAGACTTGGTGTACCTACGTCGCAAGTATGTGCAGTTTTTGGACAATAGGTGTATCGTCGTGCTCATCAGGCTCTCCACGGCCTCGCTCCCCCCATAAGAGATCCGTCTCCTCGTTGAGGTGCAACTTCCATTGGTCGACTAGGCAGACGTTCTGCCATAGTATATCCGTCGCATGCTCATTGAGGGTCTGCGAGACTAGGGCGACGTGTTTGAGCGTAGGAGTGTCGAGGTAGGCGACGATGAGTTGAAGCAGCTCGCTAGGGAGAGACTGTAGCTTGGAAAGGGGTCAGCATCTCTCGTCAAACGAAGGCATCGAATCAAACACGCCGCATAGTCGCACAAGATGGGCATGGTGCGTCTGTAGAGCGAACCAGTCTTGTGTCGGAGTACATACAGAGAGTGGGCGACTTTCGGCCCTTGGATCTGGCGGCAACGGCGAGGTCATGACGTCTAATACAGTGCATGTAGGAGTCAGACGTGATCACAGATGCGCATCCTATACAGAGGGCGAAGGTCTTAATCGCGCATGTTGAAGAGTAATGAACATTGGATGTGTGGATTCGTGAAGCCTGGGCAGTGATGTGCATCGACGCCATCGGTGGGGTCCCGCCCCCCACAGCCACCCCTGTCCACCTAGACATGTGAATGCCACGCCACCAACAACGCAGCGCGCATCGTGTTTACTCGTCATCAAACGACGATACATTAATTGCAGGAGCTTTAAGTCGGGTTGTAGACACGCCGCTGACTTCGAGCGGCTTCAAGATTCCTTCCCTGCTTTCGTCGCCGCATCCTGTTGATCTTTCGGACCCCTAATCATCCTGTACATGCCAATACTAGGCGACACATCTTTAAATCCATAAAGCGGGTATAGTTTTTGCGCTGGACCGTCGGCTACAAGGCTTACATATGCCAGGGGTGCGTGCTCGTCCACGTAGTCCAGAAGCCTCTGCACGATGCGCTTTCCCAGTCCTCTACGCTGATGATCTGGGTGCACCGCGATGTCCACCATAATCAGGAAGAGCGATCCATCGCCGACTAATCGGCCCATCGCAACAACATCCTGTGCAGACGCAGGAGTTGTGTCGTCAAGCATGTCTTTTCGTTCGTATGCGACGATGCAGCAGAAAGAGTTCGCGAGCGACTTGGGCACAGCTTCCATTGGTGGGGGTGTCATACCGGCGAGCTTGCGGACATCGTGGTACCTTTGCGGCGTCGGTAGGCCTTCGAGGATGACATATTGTGATTCGGCCATTGTGAATAGAGATGCAATGCTTGGACTAACAATGTATTAGATCCGTAGGTGTTGGTATTAAATACGTAGCATCTCGGAGTGAAAGCGGAATAGAACGCGGCACGCCCTACGTCGGTCTTCACATCGCGACTCAACACAAATAGGCTATTCAATGTTTCTAAGTTCCGGGATACTCTCGACACGTCTACAATTCATTGGCCTCATCCGCACACATGGTTCGTCGTGGTCGTATTATGAGTGCAACACTGCACACAGTCATAGCGTAAAGAAGCAACCGCCTGCTGGTTTGTTCGTGCACTCTGGTGCAATGCTCTGATCCGCGCTGTCATCACGAATTTTCCAAGTACCCAAACGCAACCCATGCTGGAGGATCGACTAGAGATAGACAAGGTCGTCAACACGACGTTGAAAAATTTGGTAGTCAAGCTCTAGTTATAAGGAGAATATAGCATCAAGTCTGAATGTAGTACACGTGCAGACAAAAGTGAACAACAATTCTCGTTTGGTTCGTGCTGGTTGTCCAAATGCGCTGGTGTTACTCCTCAAACGTCCAAGACTATGACTTTGCGTATCGCGCACAATCGCCGAGGTCTGATGATGGAGCAATCCACGGAGAACGCGGCCCGCATGCTTCATCTATTGAGTAATCTCTTGACGTCGTGTCCAGGGAAGGGCGATATCAAGGCAGAACCAAGATTCGGCAGGATGTGTCGCACTGCAGCTGTAAAGATTACCCTACATGAGAACGAATTTGGACGACCCAAGGGCGTCCTCGAAGCTGCAAGCTTATGCGACTTCGAGATACTGTAATGCATGTGATCGTGTAGACTGCAATAAGCTCAGTCGCATGATGTAGTGTTTTTTTCTAACTTTGGACGCGGAACTTGCGGGTGACGAGAACCAGGTTATTGGGTAGATGACCCACAGGATTGAGAGCGAGCTTGCAGCTGCTCAACGAGCAGTTTCCTTCGAGTCAGCATCCTTTGACGATATTCGTCACCCGTGCGCTGTACTACTCAGCGGATTGGCAACATGCCAGTGGATCTGAGGCAGAAGTGAACAAGTGGGCAGCATGTAGCCTGCGCTTTGCTACGCAGCCACTCCGCTGGACTCTTTGTTGTAGTCTATTATTTCCGTTCTCGCATTTGTAGAACCATGCGGCTGACATTGTTGACTGTCATGAGCTTGTCGGCTAGAAGCAGCTCAACATCATCTTGAGAATAGTTGACCGAGTGCGGGACTGAGGCCAATGCAGACGAAACGCATCGAGTTTGCATGTCGGACAAGCGCGTACGTATCCGGATGCGGTGATATCTGCGAGGCCCTGATGCGCCAGTAACTTGGCACAGAGATCAATCCACCTTTTTTGCTAAACGAAAGCATACTGAGGCTGGGCTTCACGAGTAAGTTGGCATGATAGTCATAGACTATGTGACAGATCGATATCTGGGAAGACACCGGCATAAAAAGTTGCGGAGACAGCTGTAGGAAATTTGTACCTGGCTAGTAAGTGGACGTAAGCCGGGAACCGCAAGTCGCGAGGCGGGAAGGCTACTTGCGTAATCCTTAGTGAAAACATATCGACTACTCCAAATAGCACACCGGGTCTATTGTTTCAAGGCGTAACATCACAAACATCTTGACTCAACACTGTTTCTGGAGACCGCGGAACGGAAACAGGCATCCTGCCTTTCTCTCGACCGGCGTTTCTGCCCTAGGCTTCACCGTCTGAAGAGGCTGACTTCGGCATGAAGGAGGTTGCAGTCGCCGATGGAGGCTGGTGGCTTGTCGTGGGTGAGACAATAGGCTCAGGGTCCAATGCAGGGTAAGATGACGTTGTGCGCAGATAACGAAGACATTTCAAACGAAAGCTGAGAGAAGACAAGAGATTGTGTGGAAGGACGAGCGTCGGACTTGCGACGTCGGCTCTCCTCACTTAGATAACCTGATGTTTGTGGCAAGGGAGCAGGGGCTTTAGGCTGAGAAGGCAGATGGGGCGGCGATCCGCGCGACTGCCGGACGATCATTGGATCTTTGGGCTGTCTCAAAATAGATTAGCCCCATGTGCGGCACGACAAACGACACCATCAGCACCGATCACTACTCTGACACGCGACGACCACCCGTCACAACGCTGATGTTTCCAAGAGGGCCGCGCCTCTCGGATGCATTGGCAAAGTTGTCAATTCAGCTTAATCGGTCAACATCAGCTGTGTCTCTCGTGATCAGGGAATGCTCCCAGGTTCTTCGTGCAGATTTTGTAAAGTGTCACATATGCACGCAATCTGTATCTGCTTACTCCATTCTGGTAGGATACCCAACAACATCCGCTTTGCGAGCTTGAATGTCAGGTCTTCTGCTACTATCTCCGGAATGTTTGACGAGTCAGGTCTCTGCCAGCAACCAAGTAAACGTCCTTGGGCTACCCAAGTGTGCACTGCATCGTCGATGATTACTCGTTAGGACTATGGACTGCGGCGATCGTCCTAGTAATTTCCTCAAGGTCTCCCTTATCAGCTTGGTCTACAGCAAGCTAAACGAAAACGGTTGCGGAGGAATTCCAACCTATGCCTGGCTTGGCATTGATGTTGCAGACTCAGCACAGCCAGAAAACTCCTGGTCCTTGCAGGCCACTGAGGTCGTCAAACAAGCGAGGGCACTATTTACGATCATAGCCGTCAAGCTCGTTAGAGGCCATGATCCACTCTCACGGCTCTGACACACAGCGTCCCGCGGCTGCGCACGGAATATCGGTACTCGAAACTCCTTTCCCTGTTAGAGAATATTGACACGAGCTGGCTTACATGCCTAGGTAGTGACTGTCCGATGATGAGGCCTACAGGTTCTATATGTAGTGCTTCATGCACCCGCATTTCTCATTTGAACGCTGGACATCTTTTGTGACCCGATATTCTGGTTGTCGTCACGCTGGTAGTGATTCTTTCTGTTATTACACAGCTCGCCAGTATGGGTCTTCCTTCAATATTATTAGCGGTAGCTGTGCTGGGTGCATATGTACTATACAAGTGCTGGGATTCTTCTCGTCGGCAGAGAATACCCACAGGTCTCAAGCCTCTACCAGGGCCCAAAGGTATGGCACTCTCTCCATCTGTAGATCATGTAGACAAGGCCTACAGCTGGACCCTGAAGATCATACAAGTACCTTGGCTGACGGATATATGCTAGGCTACCCTATCCTTGGCTCGGTGCCCGAGGTTCCTGAAAAGAATGGGTTCATCAAGTTCGCAGATTGGGGCAAGCAATATGGGCCTATCTATCAATGCAACTTGGCTGGTCACAACCATGTCTGGATATCTAGTGACCAAATTGCCAAAGACCTGCTATCGAAGAAAGCAGCGATCTACTCGGATCGACCACACATTCCGTCTTTGATAGACGACAATCGTTCAAGCGCCCAATATCTTCCCCTCCTCAGCCGAAATGGTAAGGACCATTGACAAAGGTTGTATTACCGCTGTTGCTAACGTTTAGTAGAGGGTCATACTCGTCAAAGGAAATTTGCAAACATCATCATGCGCGAATCAGAGAAGGCCGCGTTCCATCGATACCCTGAAATCGAATCAACACGTATGTTGACCGAATTGCTGGATGCGCCGGACCAATACAATCATATTCTGGAGTCTTTCATCTCACGCGTCACTTGCCGGCTTGCCTGGGGTCACAGCGAAGGCAGTGATGAGCTGAAGCAACGCGCGCGCGAGCTTCTCATCGGTGTCTCACCCACTGGTTCTCTGAGCAACAAGCTTCCGTTCCTTATGTCTCTCCCTGACTGGCTCTCCCCGCCCAAGGCTTGGGAGAGGCGACGTGCGACCACTGAGCGTACGTGGTTCCAGACAATGCAAGAACAAGTCGTCGACGATATGCGATCAGGACAAGCCGCTCCATCTTGGATGAAGACGTTCTTGGATGGCCGCAGCAAATGGGGCTTCAAGTCCGACACAGAAGGCGCATATGCTGTAGGCATGCACGGTATCGCTGGAGCTCTCACTATCGCTGCTCCTATGCAGACCTTCTGTCTAGCCATGACACATTATCCACAGTTCTTGCCTATGTTACACGAAGAGCTTGACCGTGTCTGTGGAGACCGGATGCCACGTTCAGAAGACCGACCAAACCTTCCTTTCCTACGAGCCATCATTCGAGAGTGCATTAGATGGCGCCCCCCAGTTCCCACTGGCATTCCTCATTACCTGATCCAGGATGACGAGTACAATGGTTATCATATTCCCAAGGGTAGCACGATACATCCTTTGGAGTGGTAAGTCAGGTCAATCTCTTGGATGCATTAGAAAGCTAACTGACTTTCGCAGGGCCATCTCCCGTGATCCCGATCTGTACCCCGACCCGGAAGCCTTCAACCCTCTACGATGGATCAAACCAGAGTACCCCACCTATCAAGAGCCTCTTTCCCAATACCCGACTATAATCAACTCAACACAGTTCGGTTATGGCCGAAGGACATGCACTGGACAGGCTGTGGCTGATGAAGATCTGCTTATTGGCATCGGTGCGATTGCCTGGCTGTTTGATATCAAGAAATCACCAGCAGAATCCGCTATCCCGCCCGTCATGAAGTCAACGAGGACAGAATACAAGATTGGCATGAACGAGAAGGCTTCAATCTCCAACGAAGAGCTCAACGCAGGTCTAGACACAACAGACCCAACAATGGAAGAGAAGATCCTTGCGAAGTTCTCATATCCTGGATCCGACTCAGCAAACGACGTACAAGAGAAGTCGAAGGCCGCCGAGCCAGCGTATAAGCCGCTGGAATGGGGCGACATCACCAAGAAGCCCGAAGATCCGACACTCGACTACTCCATCTTGCTCATCGCGAAACCGATACCCTTCAAGTTCGATTTGAAGCCTCGCGACACTGTGCGAATGAACACAGTCCGTGGTCTCTTCAACCAGGGCGTCGAGAACGGCGATTATCCCGAGACCCGGAATTACTGGGGTCCAAACCAGGGACGGGACTTACCTGTGGGCTGGGGTAAAGTATAGGACACGTTGTTTGTGACTTGTGAGGCTGCAGATGCAGGCTTGTTTACCCCAGCACGCAGGCTGCGGATGGGGACCCGGCGCTGACCCTGCAGCGCTGATCATTGATATATAAAGGAAACAATAGTAATTCATTTAGAGCGGGATTTGTGGGTACTGAGTGCACTCGAGGCTTTGTGTTGCTCCTTGCATGGTTTTGGCGTTGGTGGTGCTGTGGCCGTCGATAAGGGTATTACGATCTATACGTTCTTCAGCGCTTTTCCTTTGTATATCCATATCTCCAGTTAGTTCAGCAATACCCATCTTGGACAGTAATCAACAATGACACCGCTTGCATGTGATGGCCGTGGCATAGGCTCGAAAATGATTAGGGAGCTTGCAGCCGACATCTGCCAGAAGCGGAGATTGGAATGATAGCATGCTTTCGATGAACAGACCGCAGTACGCTACGACTTGCTTTTATCGTGGTTCATTGAGTGCTGACCACCATCACGGATAATTCTTCGGCTCGCACGGCACTAGCGCAAAATATTGCTCCTAGCACGAACACCGTCTAGTCCACGCTCCCGGAGAGTGAAGACGGGACACACGTGAGGCTGGTAAACTCCAGCCACACTTGGGCATCATCTAGCCACGCCTCTGACATCACGCATCCTCGGACCGAACGGCCGCAACGCGACATCGCCTGTTCGCAAACACCAAACACGACATCTCAATGCGCCTAAGATAACTCGGTTCAGCTCACCGCGAGCCCAAGTCGCTAAAATCATGCTCGGTCTTGAATTCACCGCGACGCGTACGCAGATCGCATCCTACCTCTTTGGCGTCGCTCTCTTCAGCATCAGCTTTCTCGTGTTCCTCAATAGCTCGATATCCTTCGTCATCACACAGCGCATTGGCCAGTCGCGAAATGTGGGCGATGCGGTCGGCACCCTGGGCTTCGTGGATGAGTTGGTAGCGCTCATTGCGTGTCCAGCATGGGGTTTACTGAGCGACAGGGTTGGCGTGAGGAGTGTTGCGGTCATGGGGTATAGTATTGTAGGTGTTGCGCTATGGGTACTTGTGCAGGCAAAGAATGTGTACCCACAGTTGTTGCTTGCGAGGGTGCTGTTTAGTCTGGGTGGAAGCGCGACGTAAGTTCTGAGGACTTGGGATGCTCAGACATGAGAGGCTAACATCTGACCAGCGCGACTATGGTCACGGCGATTCTGCCCTCGATGACTATTGTCAAGGAAACCAAACCTGATCCGCGGTCGCCGACACAAAGTCGTGGTAGATCGCATGCGCCGGCTGCTTCGATATCGTCCGAACTCACCATTACGCCCGCGCGTTTCCGATCAAACTCCCCGGAAGACCATACACAAGACACGCCCTTGAAGAAGGACTCGGGCGCATCC
>Ga0265797_10009270_pt1 | contig 12851 bp, 8 predicted proteins | sample P2T30metagenome_FD_192433 | JGI IMG/M metagenome (GOLD analysis project Ga0265797, IMG submission 192433) | Plant litter microbial communities from East Loma Ridge, Irvine, California - P2 T30 | ecosystem: Environmental > Terrestrial > Plant litter > Unclassified | place: USA: California... | reverse complement strand
GCAAGCGCCAGCGTGGATGCGTTCGATGCCATCGACGTCGAACTGCCCTGGGCCGTGACCCTGGCCCAGGGCTTGCCCGAGGGTTCGAAGATGGACTGGATCGTGGAAAAGGCGGTCGAGCTGGGCGTGGCCGCGGTGCAGCCGCTGGCGGCCCAGCGCAGCGTGGTGCGCCTGTCGGGCGAGCGCGCGGAAAAGCGCCAGGCCCACTGGCAAGGGGTGATCGAATCGGCCTCCGAGCAAAGCGGGCGCAACCGGCTGGCGGCATTGCTGCCGCTGGCCGAGTTCCGGCGCTGGATCGAAACGCCGCAGCAAGCGGCCGGCCAACGCATCCTGCTCAGCCCGCGCGGCACGCAATCGCTGGCCGCCTGGGCGCACGCGCAAGGGCCGCAGCCGGTGACCCTGCTGGTTGGTCCGGAAGGCGGCTTTTCACCCGAGGAAGAAGATGCGGCGATTGCCGCCGGCGCCCTGCCCCTGGCCATGGGCCCGCGCGTGCTGCGTACCGAGACGGCGGCGCTGGCGGCGATGGCGATGCTGGCGGGGATCTGGGGTGGGATGTAGGTCCGCTCGCGTACAGGTAAAGAGGTAAAAAAGCCCGGGCGCAGCTGGCTGCGTCCGGGCTTTTTTGTACAGCGGCATCGCTGCCGCTGTCCTTCGTTTATTTAGAAGGTGTAGTTCAGACCCAGGCTGTAGAAGCGGCCGATGGCGCCTGCCTGGTGCAGCGAGGCGTTGTACGAGGTCTGGGCATTCGCGTTGCCGTAGGTGGCGACATCGTACGGGGCTTCCTTGTCGAACAGGTTCAGGATCGCCGCGCGCAGCGTCAGGTTGTCGCTGAGCTTGTACTGCAGGTTGAGGTTGGTCGTGGTGAACGACGACACGTCGCAGTAGTAGCCAGGCTGGACCAGGCGGCGGAAGTAGGTACGGCCGCCGACGTCCAGTGCCGTCGATGCGCAATCGGTCGCGCCGAGTGCCGGGTCGATGGTCGAGAAGCCGCTGGTGTAGTTCACGGTGGCCGTCACGTCGAGCGGACCGCGGTTGTAGCCGAGCGTGAACTGGGCGCGGTTCTTCGGGTTGCCGGTGGCGCCGCCGACCGAGGATGGACCCTGGGTGCCGGCCAGCTGGTAGGACACGCCGGCCACTTCGGTTTCATAGCCGAAGGTGTGGGCCGCGCTCAGGTTGGCCGTGACCGCGCCGAACTCGTTCGGCAGGCGCCAGCGGTAGCGCACGTCGGCCTCGATCCCGTGGGTCTTGGTGCTGCCCGCGTTGATGTAAGGCGATTCGGCGTACAGGATCGGACCCACGGCTGGCGTGGCGAGTACCGTTTCGTCGCCGTTGCCGGTGGCAACCTGGACCGGCACCGCGGCGCCGCGCACCCAGGTCGGCACGAAGCTCGGGTCGTTGCCGGCGCGCGTGACGATCAGGTTGGTGATCTTGATGTTGTAGTAGTCCAGCGTCATGTTCAGGCCGCGGACTGGCTCGAGGATCACGCCCAGCGTGTAGGACTTGGATTTCTCCGGCGACAGGTCGGGGCTGGTGGTCTGGACATACGGCGGGTTGATGCCGCACGAGGTCGGCACGGTGCCGGCCGGGATCGAGGTCTCGGTACCGCCGCCCTGCGCGCAGCGGATCGGATCGTCGATCGCGTTGAAGGTGAAGAAGGAACCGGCATTGCCCACTTCAGCCGGGTTCGGCGCGCGGAAGCCGCGGGCGAAGGTGCCGCGCACGCCCACTTGCTGGATCGGCGTCCACTTGAAGTTGGCCGACGGCGTGAACGAGTTGCCGTAGGTGTTGTAGTGGTCGTAGCGGCCGGCGATGCCGACTTCGAGGTTCTTGACCGGGGTGGCGCGCAGTTCGGCAAACGCGGCGGTATTGGTTTCGTCGCCGATGGTGAAGGCCGAGGTGCTGGCCACCAGGCCGTTCGCGGTCAGGCTCGATGGCGGCGCGTTCTGCTTGCGGTCGTGCCAGTGGATACCGGCGGCCACGGCCAGCGGGCCGGCGCCCAGCTGCATCAGCTCGCGCGAGCCGACCAGGTCGGCGTAGTTCAGCGTCGATTCGAGGCGGTTGCGGAAGTAAGGCGCGACCTGGGCCACCAGCTCCGGCGAATTGCCGCCGCGGACATCCCAGGTGCCGCCATTGATCGCGTTGTACAGGGCCACGCGGTTGATGTAGCCGCTGTATTCGGCATTCGTCTTGACGCGGGTGGCGCCGGCCGAGGCGCTCATGTCCCAGCCGTAGGCGCTGCCGGTCAGGTCGACCGAGAAGCGGGTCGCGGTGGTGCTGTTGTCGGTGGTGCGCTCAGGCGCCGCGCCGGGGATGTAGCCGTACAGCGAAGCCGGGCCGCCCAGGTTGTTGGTGACGCCGCGGCCGACCGTGGCGCCCGGTGCGAACAGGGTGCTCGGGATGGCGTTCACGCCGCCGGTCAGCACGCCATTGACCAGGGTGGTGTTGCCGGCGAACGATTCAGGCGAGTAGGTGTAGGGCACGCCGCGGTTGTTCAGGCTGTCGCGCTTGAACATCGAACCCTTGAAGGCGATTTCCCAGTCCTCGGTCAGCTTTTTCGTCATGCCGATCAGGACGTTGACGTTCTTGGTCGGCGGCTGGATGAAGGTGACGGTGTCGCGCACCGTGCAGCCGCCGGCGCGGTACGAGGTGTAGTTGCAGCTCGGGTCCAGGAACTGGAAGTTGGCCGGGTTGTTGGCGCCGCCGGCGCCGGCGGTGTTGAACAGGTAGGGCGTGCTGGCCGCCGTCAGGAAGTTGTTCAGGCTGGTCGGCAGGCCCAGGGTCAGGTTGTTGCCGCCGCGCCCGGTCCAGTCGCGGTTGGCGTAGCCGTAATTGTCGCGGTCGGCGACCATGATCGGGTCTTGCTTGCGCCACTCGGCGGTGATGAAGGCGTTGTAGCCGTCGGCGTCGAGGTCGCCGATGCCGGTGCTGATCGAGCCGCGCTGGGTCTTGCCGCCGCCGTGCTGGGTGTCGCCGTGTTCGACGGTGAGGCGGGTGCCGGTGAGGTTTTTCTTCAGCTTGATGTTGATGACGCCGGCGATCGCGTCGGAGCCGTACAGCGAGGAGGCGCCGCTTTTCAGGACTTCGATGCTTTCGATGGCGTCGAAGGGGATCGAGGAGACGTCGACGAAGGAGCGCTGCGAGTCGTCCGACAGCGGATACGGCGCCATGCGGTGGCCGTCGACCAGCACCAGGGTGGCGCCGACGGTCAGGCCGCGCAGCGAGATGCCGGATGCGCCGTTGGCGAACGCGCCGGAGAAGCCGGTGCCCAGGGTGCCCGCGCCGTTGGCGGCGAGGTCGGTCAGCAGTTCGGCGACCGAGGTCTTGCCGCTCCTCTGGATGTCGGCCGCGGTCAGCACTTGCACCGGGGTCGGGGTCTCGGTGTCGGCACGGCTGATCAGCGAGCCGGTCACCACCACGCGCTGCATGGGCTGGGCCTGGGCCGGGGCCTCCTGGGCCATGGCCGGGCTCATGCCGGCCAGGGCGCCGCTGGCGGCCAGGACCGAAATGGCGTACGGCATCGACTTCAACTTAAACGTCATGAATGCTTCTCCTTCTGGGCTTTTCTCAAGGTTGATTTCTTATTCGCTCCGTACCGGTGTACGGCAATGCGCGTCTCTTTCGAACCTGGCGCGCCGCGGCGCGCTCCCTTCGTTCACGCCAGGGCGTGACATGCTTTTTTCAGGATGCTGTGGAATGTCGTTTAACAATCTTCGCGGCTCGGACCGACCGCTTTGGTGCTGCTGTTTTCGTATGCAGGCCGGGTGAGAACAGACACCCTACAAATTTCATTTATTCAATATAAACATTGTCCTGATACATACATAAAACCATGTTGAAAGTAAAAGTGTCAACGGAGCACGTTGTCGTAAATGTGTAAAAACAACACTTATGTAAATCGAATAAATTGATGCGCTGCACCAAACTGGTGCGCGCCCGCGCGCCCGCAGTGCAGGCCGGTTTGTCGCCATTTCAACATTCCTGTGGCGTGGCGATCACGCGCAAGGGCCAATCGCCGCCGATTGCAGTGCGGCGGCGGCCCGGCCCGGGAAGCCAGGCTGCGGCTGAAGTAAAATAGCGGATTGATTTGACCGCCCCCGCTGGCGCCCTACGCGAAACCTATGCTGCGAATTAACGAACTCAAGCTTCCCCTCGACCACCCCGACCACGCCCTGCGCGACGCCATCCTGACCCGCCTCGGCATCGAGGCCGCCGACCTGGTCGATTTCACCGTTTTCAAGCGCAGCTACGACGCCCGCAAGAAGGCCGCGATCGTGCTGATCTATGCCATCGACGTGGAGGTCATGCACGAGGCGGCGGTATTCCAACGCCTGCAAGGCGACCAAGCCATCCTGCCCTCGCCGGACACCGGCTACAAGTTCGTCGACGCCGCGCGTCCGCCGGCCGGCACCCCGCGTCCGGTGGTGGTCGGCACCGGCCCCTGCGGCCTGTTCGTGGCCCTGGTCCTGGCGCAGATGGGCCTCAATCCGCTGGTGCTGGAGCGCGGCAAGATCGTGCGCGAACGGACCGTCGACACCTTTGGTTTCTGGCGCAAGCGCAAGCTCGATACCGAGTCGAACGTGCAGTTCGGCGAAGGCGGCGCCGGCACTTTTTCGGACGGCAAACTGTATAGCCAGATCAAGGATCCCAAGCATTATGGCCGCAAGGTGCTCACCGAATTCGTGAAGTCCGGTGCACCAGAAGAGATCATGTATGTCAGCAAACCGCACATCGGTACGTTCCGCCTGGTGAAGATGGTCGAGCAGATGCGCGCCGAAATTTTGTCGCTCGGCGGCGACATCCGCTTCCAGACCCGCGTCGACGACGTCATCATCAGTGAAGAAAACGGCGTGCGCCAGGTGCGCGGCGTGCTGCTGGCCTCGGGCGAGCACATCGCCACCAACCACCTGGTGATGGCGGTCGGCCACAGCGCGCGCGACACCTTCGAGATGCTGTACAAGCGCGGCGTGTACGTGGAAGCGAAGCCGTTCTCGATCGGCTTCCGCGTCGAGCACCCGCAGTCGCTGATCGATGTCTGCCGCTTCGGCCCGAACGCCGGCAACAAGATTCTAGGCGCGGCCGACTACAAGATCGTCCACCACGCCTCGAACGGCCGTTCCGTATACAGCTTCTGCATGTGCCCGGGCGGCACCGTGGTCGCGGCGTCCTCGGAAGAAGGCCGCGTGGTCACCAACGGCATGAGCCAGTACTCGCGCAACGAGCGCAACGCCAACAGCGCCGTCGTGGTCGGCATCACGCCGGAGGATTATCCGGGGCACCCGTTGGCCGGCATCGCGTTCCAGCGCGAACTGGAGTCGCGCGCCTTTGTCCTTGGCGGCGGCACCTATGACGCGCCGGGCCAGCTGATGGGCGACTTCGTGAAGGGCGTGGCATCGAAGGAGTTCGGTTCGGTGACGCCGTCCTTCCGCCCGGCCGTGCACCTGACCGACCTGGCGCCGTCGCTGCCGGACTACGCGATCACGGCGCTGCGCGAAGCCTTCGTCGCCTTCGACAAGCAGATCAAGGGCTACTACAAGCACGACGCCGTGCTGACCGGGGTCGAGACCCGCACCTCCTCGCCGATCCGCATCAAGCGCCGCGACGACGATTTGCAAAGCCTGAACACGCGCGGCCTGTTCCCGGCCGGCGAAGGCGCGGGCTACGCCGGCGGCATCATGTCGGCGGCCGTCGACGGCATCCGCGTGGCCGAAGCCGTGGCGCTGGCCATGGGCGTGCCCGTGCCCGCGCTGCAGGACTGAGCGCGCGCCGTGCCACAGCCACAGGCCACGCCGGCGACAGCGGGCGGCGCGCTGGCGCCGCTGCTGGCCGTGGCCGGCTCCATCATCTCGGTGAACTTCGGCGCGGCCTATGCCAAGGGCCTGTTCCCGCTGGTCGGCAGCGCCGGCGTCACCGCCGTGCGGGTCGGCCTGGCGGCGATCTTGCTGCTGGCCTTCTGGCGGCCCTGGCGCGCGCCGCTGGCCCGGCGCGACATGGGCAACGTGGCGATCTATGGCCTGATGCTGGGCCTCATGAACCTGCTGATCTACGCCGCCTTTGCACGCATCCCGATCGGGATCGCGATCGCCATCGAAGTGATCGGGCCATTGGCGGTGGTGGTGCTGTCCTCGCGCCACCTGCGCGACTTCGCCTGGGTGGCCTGCGCGGCCGGCGGGCTGGTTTTGCTGGCCCCGACCACGGCGAACGCCACGGCCCTCGACCCGGTCGGCGTCGCCGCCGCGCTCGGCGCCGCCTTTTGCTGGGCCATGTACATCGTGTTCGGCAAGCGCGTCTCGACACTGAAGGGCGGCATGGCCGTCTCCTGGGGCATGCTGGTGGCGGCTTGCTGCACGGTGCCGGTGGGGCTGGCCCAGGCCGGCGCCGCCCTGTTCACCCCAGGCATCCTGCTCGGCGGCCTGGTGGTGGCCGTGTTATCGAGCATCCTGCCCTACTCGCTCGAGATGATGGCGTTGTCGCGCCTGCCGCGCCGCGTGTTCGGCATCCTGGTCAGCGCCGGCCCGGCAGTCGGCGCACTGGCCGGCTTCTTCGTGCTGGGCGAGGTGCTGACCGTGGTGCAGTGGGCGGCGATCGCGCTGATCGTGGTGGCCACCGGCGGTAGCGCGGCCACGGCGGGCCGCGGCTAAGGCGCTACAACCATCCCGCTTTTTTGAACCTGCGATACATGTAGTAGCTCACGCTGACCATCGCCACGATGGCTGCCGGATACCCGTACTTCCACTTCAGCTCGGGCATGAATTCGAAGTTCATGCCCCAGATGCCGGCAAAGGCCGTGAACACGGCGAAGATGGCGGCATAGGCGGCGAGCTGCTTGTTGATCTCGTTCTCGTCGATGGCGACCATCGACAGCGTCACCTGGATCGCGGTGGCGATGGTGTCGCGGATGGTATCGAGGCGCCCGGCGATGCGCAGCAAGTGGTCGTGGATGTCGCGAAAATAATCCTGGGCCTGGTGCGCCACCAGCGGCACGCGCCCGCCGTGCAGGCGCCCGACCGCATCGAGCAGCGGCATCACGGCGTGGCGCAGCACCAGCGTGTTGCGCTTCAGGTCATACAGGCGCTCGATGTTGTCGCGCTGGGCGCCCTGCCCGCCGAAGATGCGGTCCTCGATCGATTCGAGGTCGGATTCGAGCTTGTCGATGATGGGGAAGTAGCGGTCGACCACGGCGTCCATCAGCGCGTACAGCACGAAGCCCGAGCCTTTTTTCAGCAGATGCGGCTCGCGTTCGGCGCGCGCGCGCACGCCGAGGAAGCCCTGGGCCGAGTCGCGCCGCACCGAGAGCACGTAGTTGGGGCCGACGAAGACCGCGACCTCGCCCGAGCACAGCTCCTCGTGGTCGAGGTAGACGGTGCGCACCACGGCGAACAGCGAGTCGCCGTATTCCTCGAGCTTGGGGCGCTGGTGGCCGCGCGAAGCATCTTCCACGGCCAGCTCGTGCAGGCCGAACTCGTGCTGCATGACCGCCAGTTCAGGGGGATCGGGATCGCGCAGGGCGACCCAGACAAAGCAACCGGGTTGTTTCAGGTATTCGCTGATATCCTCGACCGGGATATCGGAAAGTTTCTTGCCTTCCTGGTAGGCGACGCAGTTGATCAGCATGAAGTAAATGGATGGGACAGCGATGCGTGAGCTTACACTATCCTGCCCCCTAGCCGCGCCCCCCACCCTGCATCCAGGCCGCAGGCCGCCATCGGTGCCGCAGGCCTTGCGCCCGCGCGACAAGTTATTCCTCGCGCGCCCCGTCTATCCCCAGCTCGACAATCTTGCGCGTGATCGTGTTCCGGCCTATCCCCAGCCGCATCGCCGCATCGTTCTTGCGTCCGTGCGTGTGCTTCAGCGCGGTCTTGATCAGCGCCGATTCGAACTGCTTGCCGAGCGTGTCCATCACCTCGAACTGGCCGGCGCTGAGCATGCTCGCGGCCTGCAGTTCCAGCAGCCCGATCCAGCCATCCGGCGACGGCGGCGCCGCCGGCGCGGCCGGCGCCGCCACGCCGCCTTCGACGTAGGCCGGCTGCATCGGCGCGGCGCCCTGCCCCTGCTGCGTCAAGTCGCGCGGCAAGTCCTTGACCTCGACCGTCTGTCCCGGCGCCATCACCGTGATCCAGTTGCACAGGTTTTCCAGCTGGCGCACATTGCCCGGCAATTCCAGGCCGCTCAGGAAACGCATCGCGCTGTCGCTCATGCGCTTCGGTTCGACGCCCAGTTGGTGTGCGCTCTGCACCAAAAAATGGCGCGCCAGCAGCGGGATGTCTTCGCGCCGCTCGCGCAAACTTGGCAGGCGCAGGCGGATCACGTTCAGGCGGTGGAACAAATCTTCGCGGAACAGGCCGTCGCGCACGCGCTGTTCCAGGTTCTGGTGGGTGGCCGCGATCACGCGCACGTTGGCCTTCACCGGCTGGTGCCCGCCGACGCGGTAGTAGTGGCCGTCCGACAGCACGCGCAAGAGCCGCGTCTGCAAGTCGAAAGGCATGTCCCCGATCTCGTCGAGGAACAGGGTGCCGTTCTCGGCCTGCTCGAAGCGGCCGCGCCGCATGGCCTGGGCGCCGGTAAAGGCGCCGCGCTCGTGGCCGAAGAGTTCGGACTCCAACAAATCCTTCGGGATCGCCGCGGTGTTCAGCGCAATGAAGGGCTGCTGGGCGCGCGGGCTATGCTTGTGCAGGGCGCTGGCGACCAGCTCCTTGCCGGTGCCGGATTCGCCGGTGATCAGGACCGTCACGTTCGATTGCGACAGGCGGCCGATGGCGCGGAACACTTCCTGCATGGCCGGCGCCAGGCCCAGGATCTCGGGCGTCTCGGCGGGCGCGGCTTCCACGCTGGCTTCGCGCAGGCTTTCTTCCAGCGCGCGGCGGATCAGGCTGACGGCCTTGTCGATATCGAAGGGCTTGGCCAGGTAGTCGAAGGCGCCGCCCTGGAACGACGCGACGGCCGAATCGAGGTCGGAAAAGGCGGTGATGATGATGACCGGCAGCCCGGGATGGCGCGCCTTGACTTCCTGCAGCAGCTCGATGCCGGTTTCGCCGGGCATGCGGATGTCCGACACCAGCACCTGCGGGGTATCGTGCTCGAAGGCGTTCATGGCGTCGCGCGCATTCGCGAAGCTGCGCGTCTCGAGGTTTTCGCGCGCCAGGGCTTTTTCCAGCACCCAGCGGATCGATGCGTCGTCGTCGACAATCCAGATTGGTTTCATGTAGTTCGTGGCTTTCCGCAATGTGGATTCATAAGCGACCGCGGCGTCCCACTGCAACTACTTATGGCAGCGGCAGCAGGATCCTGAAATCCGTCAGTCCTGGCCGGCTTTCGCACTCGATCATCCCCTGGTGCTGTTGCACGAAGGTCTGCGCCAGCGTCAGCCCGAGGCCGCTGCCGCCCTCCCGTCCCGACACCAGCGGGTAGAAGATCCGGTCGCGGATCTCGGGTGCGATGCCCGGTCCATTGTCGATGATATGCAAGTCTAATGCCAGGCCGTAGCGGACCTTGGCCAGGGTGACCTGGCGCGCCACGCGGGTGCGCAAAACGATCTCGGCGTCGCCTGCTGCGATGCGTTGCGCGAGCGCTTGTGCGGCGTTGTGGACGATGTTCAGCACCGCCTGGATCAGCTGTTCCTTGTCGCCCCTGAACTCGGGAATCGAGGCGTCGTAGTCGCGCCGGATGGTCAAGCCATTCGGGAATTCGGCCAGCACCAGCGAGCGCACGCGTTCGCAGACTTCGTGGATGTTGACGTCGCCCACGATATGCGGCTTGCGGTGCGGCGCCAGCAGGCGGTCGACCAGGGTTTGCAGGCGGTCGGCTTCCTTGATGATGACCTGGGTGTATTCCTTCAGTTCACCAAGATGCAGCGGCGGCAGCTCCAGCTCCAGCAACTGGGCCGCGCCGCGGATGCCGCCCAGCGGGTTCTTGATTTCGTGCGCCAGATTGCGAATGAGTTCCTTGTTGGCCTGGCTCTGGTCGAGGAAGCGTTCTTCGCGGTCGAGTTTGAGCTGCTGCACGTTCTCGCGCAGCTCGATCAGCACCTCGCCGTTGTCGAGCGCACTGGCGATGCTGTGCACGTGCAGGGTTTCGCGGCCCGGGCGTTCCAGCGCCAGGTCCTGGCGCAGATCAGCATACTGGTGGGCGCGGGTCTGGTCGCACAGGGCGGCCAGCTCGTCGCCATTGGTGAACAAACTGGCGATCGACTGGCGCGACAGCCACTTCAGCGAAGCGTCGAGCATGTTCTCGGCCGCCGGATTGGCATAGCGGACGTGGTCATCGGGGTCGACCAGCAGCACGCTCGACGCCAGCAGCTCCAAGCCGGAAAAGCGGGCCAACGGCGGAGCCGACGGCGGCGAGGGTTGCGGCGATGCGTCGTATTCGTTCATCGGATGTTGCCGATTTCGCGGCGCAGCGCTTCGATGTTGCGCTCGGTGCGGCCGATGTCTTCGCGCATCTGGCCGACGCGTTCCTGGTACTTGGCGTAGTTGCGCTCGTTGCCATTGCGCGGCGGCTCGCCGTTGTTGAATTCGCGGCGCTGCTCGGCCAGCTTCTGCTCTTCGGCGCGCAGTTCCTCGTTCAGGATCTCGCGGCGGTCGTTGTCGCGGGCGCGCTGCTGGCCCGTGTCGACGCGCGGGAAGTCGGATGGACTTGGCGCGGCGGCGGCGGCACTGCCCGCAGGACTACTGGTGCGTGCAGCTGGTGCCGGCGCAGGTACAGCAGCGCGCGCCGCCGGCGCCGGAATATAGCCCGGCAAGTCGAGCATCTTGCAGCCCTTCTTGTTGGTGTCGGTGAATTCGACCCGCCCCTGCGCATCGGTGCATTTGTAGACGGGGGTCTGGGCCTGGGCCGCGCCCGTCATCGTCAATCCGGCTGCCAGCGCCAGTTTCAGGCCGCGGCAAGTCACACTGGTTGTCATTCGCATCGGTAGAGAAAGCACGCAGGGCGCGCAAGGTGGAAGTCCAGCCGAATATACCGCATCAGAACAAAAAACGCGGGGAAAGCCATCGGCTCGCCCCGCGTCCTTTACTTTCGCTTACGGTTTTGATGCCGCAGCGCAACAGCTAGCTTGCAGACAAATTACGACGAGTAGTACATGTCGAATTCGATCGGGTGCGGGGTCATGCGCATGCGCTGGACTTCGCCCATCTTCAGTTCCAGGTAGGCGTCGATCATGCCGTCGCTGAACACGCCGCCGCGGGTCAGGAACTCGCGGTCCTTGTCCAGGGCTTCCAGGGCTTCTTCCAGCGACGCGCACACGGTCGGGATCAGCTTGTCTTCTTCCGGCGGCAGGTGGTACAGGTCTTTGGTTGCCGCTTCGCCCGGGTGGATCTTGTTCTGGATACCGTCCAGGCCCGCCATCAGCAGCGCGGCGAAGCACAGGTAGACGTTGGCCAGCGGGTCCGGGAAGCGCACCTCGATGCGGCGGCCTTTCGGGTTCGCCACGTGCGGAATGCGGATCGAGGCCGAGCGGTTGCGGGCCGAGTAGGCCAGCTTGACCGGCGCTTCGTAGCCCGGCACCAGGCGCTTGTACGAGTTGGTGCCCGGATTGGTGATCGCGTTCAGGGCCTTGGCGTGCTTGATGATGCCGCCGATGTAGTACAGGGCGGTTTCCGACAGGCCGGCATAGCCGTCGCCGGCGAACAGGTTCTTGCCGTCCTTCCAGATCGACTGGTGCACGTGCATGCCCGAGCCGTTGTCGCCGTTCATCGGCTTCGGCATGAAGGTGGCGGTCTTGCCGTAGCTGTGGGCCACGTTCCAGACCACGTACTTCAGGTTCTGGGTCCAGTCGGCGCGCTCGACCAGGGTCGAGAACTTGGTGCCGATTTCATTCTGGCCGGCGCCGGCCACTTCGTGGTGGTGCACTTCGACCGGGATGCCCAGCGATTCGAGGATCAGGCACATTTCCGAACGCATGTCCTGGAAGCTGTCGACCGGCGGGACCGGGAAGTAGCCGCCCTTGACGGTCGGACGGTGGCCGCTGTTGCCGCCTTCGAAGTCCTTGTCGGTCGACCAGGACGCTTCTTCGGATGCGATCTGCACCGAACTGCCCGACATGTCGCTCTTCCAGCGGACCGAGTCGAAGATGAAGAATTCAGGTTCCGGGCCGAAGAAGGCGGTGTCGCCGATGCCCGAGGACTTCAGGTAGGCTTCGGCGCGCTTGGCGATCGAGCGCGGGTCGCGGTCGTAGCCCTTGCCGTCCGACGGTTCGATCACGTCGCACTGCATGAACAGGGTGGTCTCTTCCATGAACGGGTCGAGGTTCGCGGTGCTCGGGTCCGGCATCAGCAGCATGTCCGACGCTTCGATGCCTTTCCAGCCGGCGATCGACGAACCGTCGAAGGCGTGGCCGGATTCAAACTTGTCCAGGTCGAAGTGCGACACAGGGACGGTAACGTGCTGTTCCTTGCCGCGGGTATCCGCGAAACGGAAATCCACGAACTTGACTTCGTTGTCCTTCACCATCTGCATTACATCTGCGGCGGTCTTTGCCATGCGTTTCTCCTGAATGAAAAGGGGGTGCCGAGCGGCGGGGCCATGCGAATTGCGTGCGACCGTTCCAGCCAACGTGCGGCATACTCAAGCGAAATATATGCAGGAACCATGCCAGCCTATCGTCATGAACAAATGCGCAATCGTTCTTTGGAAAGCCGTGAGTTTAACCATAAAATCTTCGGCGATAAGCAAAAACGCTACCGTACAGCTTCGCCCAGCAATTGCACCATCATGGTGCAGCACCATTGAAGCGCACTATTTTGATGCGTGGCGCACCATTTCGGCAAGTTTGCAAGGCCGGCGCGCCATTCGGGTGCGCACGAATTTAGACAAGGAAACATCATGAGCAAGACCGAAGCCATTCTCGACGCCGCCCG
>Ga0265797_10009269_pt1 | contig 12852 bp, 10 predicted proteins | sample P2T30metagenome_FD_192433 | JGI IMG/M metagenome (GOLD analysis project Ga0265797, IMG submission 192433) | Plant litter microbial communities from East Loma Ridge, Irvine, California - P2 T30 | ecosystem: Environmental > Terrestrial > Plant litter > Unclassified | place: USA: California... | reverse complement strand
AGCTTAATTGCTGCTAGCTCTACACTACCTCGCCTCTGGGGTGGGCCGCAAGGCAAGTAGAGTCATTTACAGAGGCTAGGACTCAACCGGGTTACTTGGTTGCTTCCGAAATTTAAGGTAACTCGCTTGTACACAGGGTGCACATCCCCGTTGTACTCGTTAAATTAAATGATAGTGCTAAGTATGTAGAACTGTCTGTAGAGTGCTTGCGGACGAGGGTTCGATTCCCTCCGCCTCCACCAGGATTCAAAATAAAAGCCCTACTGGCGCAAGCCAGTGGGGCTTTTGTTTTGAATCCTTGCTTGGAAGCCGCAGGATCGAATCCTCGTCCGGCACGGACGAGGGGCGGAGCCGGGAATTCGCGCCGCACCGCGGCGCGCCGGCGCAGCGGCCTTGCGCCTGCAAGCGCAAGGCCTCTCCGATTCGCCCATTCAGGCAATCGCGCAGCGATTGTGCGTTGCCTCCAACAAGATTTGGACTAATCCCTTGATTCGATAAACGCTTCTCCCTTTCTGACGCTTGTTTCCGTCCTGGTAGAAGCCATCGCTGCCACCAACGCGGCGCACAAGGATCGGTGCCCCCTGCCCGATTGAGCTGACACCTGCCTCCCGATGCGTTACAGTTGCGTGTTCGGTCCCACAGGCCAAAGCCTTATTCCCATCCTTCCCAATGCCCTCCAACTGCCGAATCTCCAGCAGTCACGCACAAGCAAAGCAGCAACGCTGTGCTGTTCAAAAAGCCAATGCGCTCGACCTAATCAAAATTGCCGCTCGGAATTGAAGTGAAAAAATAACAATTATGAAATTTACCACCCCCCAGATTAAAGAAATCATCACCGCTCTTGGCTTCACGCGACAAAACGGATCGAAAGAGATCTATTACAAAGATTACGCAAAACATGATGAATATGTTATCAAGGTAAATTTCGACACTGAAAACATCGAATATGGAACAAAGATTCGCCTGGGCGATCTGACGACCAGCCATTTCGAAAACAGCGAGAATCTCGTGGTTCTGGAGTGTGTTGATAGACTGCTCGAAAAAGACTATCCGCCGAGCTGTCTCATCCTGGAACAGAAGTGGCCGATGGGACGAAAAGAAAAAGGTAAGCTCGACGTACTCGTCCAGGACAATGCCGAGAAAACCTATTTAATGATCGAGTGCAAGACTTGGGGAGATGAATATGAGAGAGAGAAAAAGAAGATGCAGCGCGATGGTGCGCAACTGTTCTCTTACTTCCAACAAGACAAGGCAGCGCAGTATTTATGCCTGTACACGTCAAGACTTCACAATGGCAGAATAGAATTCGTCAATGATATCATTCACGTTGACGAACAGTGGCGATCGCTCAACAATCAAAAGGAAGTGTTCGATCATTGGAATAAGAATTTCAAGGATAACGGCATTTTCGAAGATTGGGCGCATCCTTACGATGTCGAGATCAAGGCCCTTACGCGAGGACGGCTGAAAGAGTTGACCGAAGAAGATAGCGGCCGAATCTTCAATCAATTTGCCGAAATCCTTCGGCACAATGTCGTGTCCGACAAGCCAAATGCCTTCAACAAGATCTTCAACCTGTTTCTTTGCAAAATCCGGGACGAAGATCGTACACCCGAGGAAGAACTGCACTTTCAGTGGCTGGAAAACGATACCGATGAAGCACTTCAGAAGCGCCTTTCAGACCTTTACAAGCAAGGCATGAAGGAATATCTGGCCAAAGACGTTACAGATTACAACGATGAACAGGTAGCGGAAAAGCTGTATGCGCTAGACGCCGCGGTGCGGGAACAAATCCGTGAAATGTTTGCAAGAGTACGCTTGCACAAGAATAACGAATTTGCGTTTAAGGAAGTTTTCGATGAAAAATCATTTCGCGAAAATGCGGTTGTTGTGCGAGAAGTGGTTGAATTGCTCCAGCCTTATCAGCTTCGATACGGACATAAGCAGCAGTTTCTCGGCGATTTCTTCGAACTTTTGTTGAGCACTGGCATCAAGCAGGAAGCCGGACAATTCTTCACGCCGGTGCCCGTGGCAAAATTCATTATTTCGTCCTTCCCCGTTGGCGAACTCATCCAACGCAAGATACAAAACGACGAGACGAATTTTCTGCCATACATAATCGACTACGCAGCGGGCAGCGGTCATTTCCTCACCGAGGCAATGGATGAAGTCCAGCAGATTATCGAAGGCATTGATCCAAAACTACAACGACCGTCAGTCAAGGCAAAGCTGAACAGTTGGCGCGAAGGCCCATTTGACTGGGCAGCGGAGTACGTGTACGGCATCGAGGCCGATTATCGCCTGGTAAAAACTGCAAAGGTCAGCTGTTTCTTGAACGGTGACGGCGTGGCAAATGTAATCCATGCGGACGGACTGGACCACTTCAAGAAAAGCGCGGAGTTCAAGGGAAAACTCAAACAAACGAGTTCGGAGGATCCCCAGGACAATGGCCAGTTCGATGTACTGGTTGCCAATCCACCCTACTCGGTGGCCGCATTCAAGAATACGCTAAAGCACGGGGATGAATCCTTCAAACTGTTCAATCGCCTGACCGATGACAGCTCCGAGATTGAATGTTTATTCATAGAACGCACCAAGCAACTCGTCAAACCCGGCGGCTGGGCAGGCATTATCTTGCCGAGTTCAATTCTCACGAGCACGGGAATCTACTCGGACGCAAGAGACATAATTTTAAAATATTTTGATCTGAAAGCCATTGCCGAGTTCGGCTCCAGTACCTTTATGGCAACCGGAACCAACACGGTGACGCTCTTCTTGGAAAGAAAGCTGAATAGCGCCTGGAAAATAGTCGAATCAGCAATCAAGACCTTCTTCGACGACGGCAAGGACGCGACCGTAAACGGGGTCGAAAATGCTTTCAGCGCCTATGTGTCGAATGTATACAAAGACATTGAACTGTCTGATTACCTATCGTTTACAAGCAAATCGCCAAACCCGAAGATGCAGGCGCAGGAACTCTACGCCAGCTACCAAGGCTGGTTCCTGGCATCCAACGAAGTGAAGCAGATCCAGGAAAAGAAGCTGTTCAAATCGCGAAGCGAGGATGCGCAAAAAGCGGAATTGGACAAGCTTTTTTATGAGAAGGTTTTTGCGCGAGAGCAGGAACGAATGCTTCATTACTTCCTGACACTTCCACAAAAAACAGTGTTGATCAGGGTGGGTGACAAGCAATTCGAGCGGGATTTCATCGGTTATGAATTCAGCAACCGCAGAGGTCGCGAAGGCATAAAGATGTATCGCGATAAAGAAAAGAAGCTGACCACCAAGCTTTATGACATCGAAAATCCTTTAAACCCGAAGAAAGCCAACAGTTACATCCATAATGCTTTCCTGGGAAAGACGCCGGATAGCATCGACGAATCGCTGGCCGAGAACATCAGTATCGCCAACACGCACGAACTGTTGGACTTCACGAAGCTACATTTTGACAAGTCCATCTCTCTCAACGTAAAAAAAAACGAAAAACGTGACTCAAAATGGGAGCTCAGGCGAATCGGCGCAGTCCTGAAGCCAGTGACAGGCAACACGACAAAAATATCCGACTCGGAAATTCAGGAAAGCGGGGCGACGGCGGTCGTCACACAAGAAAGCGGCAAACTCATATCGGGATACACCAACGATAAGCGCACCATTACGGATTTACCCCTGATCGTCTTCGGGGACCATAATTGTACTTTCAAGTATGTCGATTTCGAGTTTGTGCGCGGTGCAGACGGCACTCAACTGCTGAAGCCGAATGATGAATTCCTTCCCAAGTATTTTTATCACGCGCTTGGCACTGTCGACATTACGAACCGAAACAAGTACGAAAGGCATTTCAAATATCTGAAAGACGGATACATACCGGCTCCGCCGCTCTCCATTCAAAAGACGATTGTGGATGAAATTGAACTCATCGAACAGAGCAAGAAAGATCAAGTCGACAAACTCAAGTCGATGAAATCCGAGCTCGATCTGATCTTCTTGAATCTTCCTTACGAGCATTATAAGCTCGGGACTTTGGTAGAATTCAAGAACGGCTTGAACTATAGCGAGAAGAGCACAGGCGATCTGGTAACAATTGTCGGCGTCAAGGATTTTCTGGAGAATTTCTCTCCGGATCTCGATAATCTGGCCAAGGTCCGGATCGAGGGAACGCTGAGTGATGGACTGAAGTTGCAACCAAAGGATATCCTGGTTGTCCGGTCCAATGGCTCCGCAAAACTGGTTGGCAGGTTCATTTATATCGAGAAGGTAAAAGATGACATGGGCCACTCGGGCTTCACGATAAGACTGAGGGTAACCTCGGACCGTATCGACCCGAAATTCCTTTGCTATTGCTTGCGTACGGAGACCGTGCGAAACTTGATCACAAAAGACCCGAAAGGGTCCAATATCAAGAGCGTCAATCAGGGGATGCTGTCCGCGATTGAAATCCCCTTGCCCGACATGAACGTTCAGCGCCAGATCATTGACAAGGCGCGAGATCTCGAAAACGCGATGAATATGATCGAGACGGACATCGCCAACTCGGACGTAGAGAAAGGCGAAGTGTTGAGGAAATACCTGGGCTAATCGATGTCCAGGGTTCGAGCCGGGAATTTGCGCCGCACCACGGCGCACCGGCGTCGCGACCTTGCGCTTGTAAGCTCAAGCCCTACACTGCACTGACTCAGCGCAAAACCGGTCCCCTACGATCAAGCACGCTACGGCCTTCCCCGCTTTCGAGCCGATCATGAGACCCCTGCTCCTGTTGTTAGCCCTGACCACCTTCTCCCCAGCCGGCGCCACGCCCACCCAAGAGCTGGTCTCGGCCGCCCGTGCCCAGATCGGCGTCACCCTCCGCTACGACCCCAGCTACCAGCGCCTCGCCTATCCGAACGGCGACGTCCCGCTGGAACGCGGCGTCTGCACCGACGTCGTCATCCGCGCCTACCGCCAGCTTGGCATCGACCTGCAAAAACTGGTGCATGAAGACATGCGCGCGCACTGGATCGCCTACCCGCACCCCACGAAATGGAAGCTGAAACGGCCCGACACCAACATCGACCACCGCGGGTGCCTAACCTGGCGACTTTCTTCCGGCGTCATGGCACAACGATCACACCCGGTAGCGATCCCCATCGCTTTCTTCCAGGTGACCTCGTGGTATGGGAACTTCCTTACGGTTTGCCGCATATCGGCATCGTAGCCGACCGCGCTACGCCGGCTGGCACGCCCCTGGTCGTCCACAACATCGGCTCGGGAACGAAGATGGAAGATGTGCTGTTCGCTTTTACGATCAAGGCACATTACCGCTACGCACCGACAACCCGATAGGTCGGCCGGCGCACGGCACTGGTCAGGATGCGGAAAAACAGCCGTGCTCAGCCATTGCGAGCTCGCGTGTTAGCATTAAATTAATTAATGCAATCAGCACATGCACAATGTGGAGAACCCAATGCTGAAGATCAACGGTAAAGAACTGAGCTTTTCAAAATCCTTCTTGCTGGAACGCGGCGAAGAAGCGGTATTCACCGGCCCTGAATTTTCAGGCGAAACCCTGCGCCTGACCACCTTCCAATACATCCCCGGCATGAGCAGCAAGTCCGACGTCAAGGCCGAACTCAAGGATGGCGAAGCCCTCGTGAAAATGCCATTCCTGGAAAACGGTTCCTTCGCCACCAGTCTATTGCTCGACCTGAACAATAAATCGAACGTGAAAGTCCGCGTGGCCGGCCAGAGCATGGCCGGCCACCTTCTCGTGCAACTGGACATCTATCTCAGCCGCCCGGCCAATTACGCCCCACGCTGACGCCAAAACGCGGCGGGCATGATCGCCGCCGCGTGCTTGGTACAGACCAGCCGGAATTACGACGTCGGCCCAGGATCATTCCCCGGCGCCACCAGCAATTCCTTCAGCATCGCATCATTAAACGCCGGCAAATCCCCCGGATTCCGGCTCGTCACCAGCCGCTGGTCGATCACGACCTCGTCATCGGTCCATTCCGCCCCGGCATTGGTCAGGTCGCGCTTCAGGCTCGGCCAGCTCGTCAGGTGCTTGGCGGTGGCGATGCCGGCGTCGATCAGCGTCCAGGGGCCGTGGCAGATCGCCGCGACCATCTTTTCCTCGACCGGGAAGCCGCGGATGAAGTCGATCGCTTCCTTACTCATGCGCAGTTGATCCGGATTGGCCACGCCACCCGGCAGCACCAGCGCGTCGAAGTCCTTGGGGTCGGCATCGGCGACATTCATCTCGACCTTGAAAATCTGGTCCGGCGTCAATTGATTGAAACCCTGGATGGCCTCGCCGGCCTGCTTCGGCGACAGCAGGACCACGGTGGCACCATTTTCCTCGAGGAAGGAACGCGGGCTGGTGTATTCGATCTGTTCCACGCCATCGGTCATCAGCATGGCGACACGCTTGCCCGCCAGGGGTTTGCCCGCAGTTTGTCCTACCGCTTGTTCCAACATACGACCTCCACATTCGTGTCATGACAATGGAACCATTCTAGGCACGCCGGAACCGGCATGTCGCACGTCCAGTCCTGGCAAGGCGGCAGAAGGTCTTAGTGCTGGGTCTGCCCCTGCAGCTCGCTCAGGATCGCCTGGCTGAACGCCGGGATGTCATCCGGCTTGCGGCTGGTGACGAGCTTGCCGTCGACCACCACCTGTTCATCGGTCCACTGCGCACCGGCGTTCTGCAAATCCAGCTGCAGCGTTGGCCAGCTGGTCATGCGCTTGCCGGTGACGAGATCGGCGTCGATCAGCGTCCATGGACCGTGGCAGATGGCGGCGATCGGCTTGTTTTCGCGGCCGAATTCGCGGATGAAAGTGATGGCTTCCATCGACAGGCGCAGCTGGTCCGGATTGGCCACGCCGCCCGGCAGCACCAGCGCGTCGAAGTCGGCCGGACGAGCATCGCGCACGTCGAGCTCGACCTTGAATTTCTGGTCCGGGGTCAGGTGGTCGAAGCCCTGGATCTCCTCGCCGCTCGGTTTCGGCGACACCAGGGTCACCTGGGCGCCCTGCTCTTCGAGGAAGCTGCGCGGGCCGGTGTACTCGACCTGTTCCACGCCGTCGGTCATCAGGATGGCGACGCGTTTACCCTGCAGGGCCTGGTTCGATGTTTGTTGTTGAGCTTGCATGTTGATCTCCTTGTTAGCGCCTGATAATCAGCTAGACTGGGAGACTTATTGTAGTTTTTGCGGCCCCAGGGCCGCGCACGGATGCTCTGTTTGCTTTTTATTGATTTTGCATGAGTCCGCGTTGCACGGCGAACTCATGCAAGCACGGTTCAGGGCAGCTTGACGCCGAGCACGTGCATCCGCGCACGCAGGCGGCGGATTTCGTCGGCCATGTCGACCACCAGGCCGGCCAGGTCTTCGTTGGCGTCGAAGTCGCGTTCGACGCTCAGCAGGCGCCGGGCCCGCTGCAGGTCCATGCTGCGGAAGCGCCAGCTGGTCACCTGCACGCTGACCACGTCCTGGCTGCCGAGCACGCCGGCGTGGACGTGGCGTACGACCCAGTCCGGTTCGACATCGCAGGCGCGTGCCAGTTCCTCGAGCGTCAGGGCGACGTCGTCCAGCAGCACGCCGGTCAGGCTATGTTGTTGCACCATCGTTCAAGCTCCTATGCGTTCGCGTGGGTTGAAGGCGAGATCGCGCGCCATCGCCTGGTACAGCTCGCGCGCACGCTCGCTGCTGGCGGGCGGCAGCACCACGTCCAGGATCAGGTACAGGTCGCCCGGCTGCGCCGACGGGATGCCGCGCCCCTTCAGGCGCAGCTTGCGGCCGCTCTGCGAGCCCGGCGGCACTGTCACCTCGACCGCCCCGGATGGCGTCGGCACCGAGATGCTGGCGCCGAGCGCGGCTTCCCACGGCGTCACCGGCACGTTCTCGTAGACCTGCGTGCCCTCGATGCGGTAGCGCGGATCGGCATTGAACTGCACCTCGAGATAGAGATCACCCGCCGGGCCGCCGCCGATGCCCGGATGGCCCTGGCCGCCAAGACGGAGTTGCTGACCCGGCGTCACCCCTTTCGGGATGGTCACGCTGAGTGTCTTGTCGCGCGTGACCATGTGCCCTGCCGGATCCTGCTCGGGCACGCGCAGGCTGATCGTGCGCGCTGCGCCCTGGTAGGCGTCGCGCAGGTCGATGGAAATGGCGGCGTGGATGTCTTCGCCGCGCATGCGGAAGGCGCCGCCGCCCATGCCGCCCGCGCCGGTGCGGCCGCGCCGGCCGACATGGGCGAACAGGTCGGAAAAGAAATCGTTGGCATTGGCGTCGCCGCCGCTGCCGAAGTCGAACTGCGAGCCCCAGTCCGGCGGCGGCCGGAATTCCTGGCCCGGCCGCTGTCCGCGACCCAGTTCGTCATAGGCGGCGCGCTTCTCGACGTCGCCCAGCACGTCGTAGGCTTCGTTGATTTCCTTGGTCTTTTCGGTGGCGTTCTCGTGCTTGCTGACGTCGGGGTGATACTGCCGCACCAGCTTGCGGTACGCCTTCTTGATCTCGTCGGCGGTGGCGGTCCGCTCGACGCCGAGTATCTTGTAGTAGTCCTTGAATTCCACGAGCTTGCTCCTGGATGAGTAGAACGGGTTGGATGTTGAAATGCTCCCTATTTGATGACTGCCTGTTTGCTTTTCAACTACTACCTGGCACGGTGGATTTCAATAAAACAAAATATAGAAATAACTTTCAATAAAGATTTCAAATTAAAAATTAATTATTCCCTAAGTCAGGTTCCACCTAACGTTGGCATGACTTACCTGGAGACTAAACATATTTCCTTATATAAATCTATTCTTGATGAATGACGGAAATTCTTACAGTTCGCCCAAATACGATACATAAACTTTATTTAATTCCATAGAGAATCAATAACATAAGTAAATTTTTTGTCTAGGCATGTTTATTGCTCATCCAATATTGAACGCCGAATAGTCCAAAACGCTTCCAGCTTGAACAAACCAGGTTTTGTCGGACGTTCCCACTTCAATCACAAGGGAGAATTACATGTCACTGCATTACTTCAAAAAAATGCTCGCCGGCCTGTCCATGTTTGCCTGCTCCTCGTTGTTCGCGGCACCGCTGGTGGTGGACGTCACCGGTATCCAGAGCTATGGCGAAATCGGCGACAGCGACAATACGGTCCTGACGTACAGCGTGGGCGCCAATTCGGTCATCACGGGGATCAGCTACAACGTCAACCTCACCGCATTTTCCCCGAGCTACCTGTCCGAGCTCGCCCTCCTTTTCAGCGGGTCGGACGAGTTCGGAGACGGCGTGTACTTCACCCCGGGTTTCGATGACCAGAGCCCCGGTACGGGAAGCTACTCGGATTCCGCCGACCTGGTCGCGCTTGGCCTGAGCTTCGCGGTCGGCGCCGACGGCATCCTGCGTCTCGAATTCGCGGAAGACTACGACGATTTCGCAGGTGCCGACGGCCAGTGGAACTTCGGCACCATCACCTTCGAGATCGATGGCTACGTGCCGCCGGTCGACCCGGGCACGCCTGGTACGCCCGGCGAAGTGCCGGAGCCGGCAAGCGCGCTGCTGATGGCGGCGGGCCTGGGCATGCTGGGCTATGGCCGCCGCCGCCGCGCCACCAAAGCCGCCAAGCCGGCAATCCGGTAAGAATCGGCGTCGTCCGCTGACCATGCGGCCCCGCTTGCGGTGTCGCATTTCCATTTCCATTGCCCGCCAGCCGGGTGCCGCTGCAACACCACTGCCCGCTTGATAGCGATCAAACCGCCTGGGTCGGCGTACTGCAGACTCGGATGCGTACTGCATAAGCTTCCCCTATCAACCACATGATGGAGACGGGCATGCGAATGAACCATTGGACTCACCGGCTGATGACCTGGATGCCGGCTTACCGGGATGCGCGGCGCAAGGCCTTGCTGGCCACAATCGGATTGCTGGGCGGCCTGGCCACGGGCATGGCCGGCGCGGATGACAGTGTCAACGCCGGCGGCGCCAGCAAATGGGCCGCTTCCTGGGCCACCTCGATCCAGTCGGCCTACGTGCTGCCCACCACGCCGCAGGGCGCCGCCGTGCCCGCCTTCGACCCGCAGCCCGACCTCAGCATTCCGCTGCCGAATGCCACCACCCAGGGCGCCGTCAACCAGACCTTCCGCATGATCATCAAGCCCGACCTGTGGGGCCGCACGGTGCGGGTGCGCTTCTCAAACGTGTTCGGCACCAAGCCGGTCACCTTTAGCAACGTCGCCGTCGCCCTGCAGGAATACCAGGCCAACCTGGTGCCGGGCACCAGCGTCCCGCTCACGTTCAAGGGCAGCCGGCGCGTCACCATCCCGGCCGGGCAGCAGCTGTTCAGCGACCCGGTCAACCTGCCCTTCGTGCCGGCGGACAACCCGCGTGCGCTGGCGGGACGCAACCTGGCGGTGAGCTTCGCGGTGGATGGCGCTTCCGGTCCGGCCAGCCATCATGCGAGCGGCTTCACCACGTCCTACATCAGCGCCCAGGGTTCGGGCGACAAGGTGCTCGATGTCGACGATACCGCCTTCCCCTATTCGACCACCTCCTTCTTCTTCGTCAGCGAGCTGGACGTGCTGGCGCCGAAGGACACGCTGGTCGTCGTCGCCTTCGGCGATTCCATCACCGACGGCACCTTTTCCACGCTCAACGGCAACGACCGCTGGTCGAACGTGCTGTCGCACCAGTTGCACAAGCGCTTCGGGCCCAAGGTCAGCGTCGTGAACGCGGGGATCGGCGGCAACGGCGTGGTTGCGCTGCGCACCGGGCAACCGGCCACCCAGCGCGTCTACCGCGACGTGATCGGCCTGTCGGGCGTTAACGCGGTCATCTGGCTGGAAGGAATCAACGACCTGGGCGGTGGCCAGCTCACGCCCGAGCCCATCATCGCCGGCTACAGGCAGGTGGTGGCGGCGCTGCGCAAGGCGCGGATCGGCGTGATCGGCGCCACGATCACGTCCAGCTACGTGCCCAACGGCCAGGTACCGGCCAACAGCCCACTGGCTGCGGTGGCGCCGGAACTGGGCGTGCAGTACGGCAGCGCCCAGACCGACGCCTACCGCAAGACCCTCAACCGCTTCATCCTGACGGGCGGACTGTTCGACGCCACCGCCGACTTCGACGCCGTGACCACGGACCCGGCCACCGGCACCCTGTATCCGCAATTCGTGCCGAACAGCGAAGGCAGCGCCGGCGACTACCTGCACCCGAACCGCGCCGGTTACCAGGCCATGGGGGTGACGGCGGCGCAGGCCGTGTTCGGCTGGCTGAGGGCCGTGCACGCGCACAACTGAACCAATGAAGCAGCGCAGGTGGGCGCCGCCTACGCGCCCACCTGCATACGCACACCACGGCCCCAGTCACCCGGCCTTAGCAATTAATCAGTAAAATCATGGGTTTCGCCAGAAGCCCGAGTCATGACGTCCACTGTTACCGCCACGCATTCCACCTCGCCTGTCCGCAACGAGATCGCGACCCTGTGGCGCCTGTCCTGGCCGATGCTGGTCGGCCAGCTCGCAACGGTGGGCATGGGCGTGGCCGACGTGGCGATGACCGGGCACGTCAGCGCCGAGGAACTGGCGGCGGTATCCCTTGGCACCTCGGTCTGGTCGATCATCCTGGTCACCGTGATGGGCGTCATGATGGCGGTGAACTCGGTGGTCTCGCACGAGATGGGCGCCGGGCGCTACGACAGGATTTCGCACTCGGTGCGCGAATCGCTGTGGATGGGTGCGATCGTCGGCGTGGCCGGCTGCCTGGCCGCCAACCTGTGCGCGCTGCTGTTCGACCACATCGGCCTGGACCAGGCCGTGGCCGACCGTGCCAAGCTGTTCCTCCACATCATCAGCCTGGGCATGCCGGCCTTTGCCTGCTACCGCGCGCTGTACGGCTACACCACCAGCATCAACCAGACCAAGCCCGTCATGGTCATCGCGCTCCTTGGGCTGCTCTACAACATCGTCGTCAACTGGCTGTTCATTTTCGGCAGCTTCGGTTTCCCGAAACTCGGCGCGCTCGGCTGCGCGGTGTCGACCGCGAGCGGCGTCTGGCTGATGCTGGGCGCCATGGTTGCCTGGATCAGGATGTCGAGCGCCTACCGCATGACCTACCCGTTCACGCGCTGGGAAGGCCCGAACTGGAGCGAGATCGGCAGCATGCTGCGCCTGGGCCTGCCGATCGGCGTGACCCACTTCGCCGAAGTCAGCGCCTTCGGCATCGTCAGCCTGCTGGTGGCGCGCTTCGGCGTGGTGCAGGTGTCGGCGCACCAGATCGCGCTGAACTTCATCTCGCTGGTGTTCATGGTGCCGCTCAGCTTCGGCATCGGCACCCTCACCCGGGTCGGCCAGGCGATGGGCGAAGGCAATGCGGTGCGCGCGCGCTTCGTGGCCTGGGTCGGCACGGGCATGTGCATCGCCTTCGGGCTGCTGTCGGCGCTGGGCATATCGCTGTTCCGCTGGCAGGTCGCGGCCATGTACACCTCGGATGCCGCCGTGCAGGCGACCTGCGTGATGCTGCTGCTGTTCGCGGCGCTGTTCCAGCTGTCCGACTCGACCCAGGTTGCAGCCGCGTCGGCCATGCGCGGCTATCAGGTCACGCGCTCGCCGATGGTGATCCAGATGATCGCCTTCTGGGGCGTGGCCCTGCCTGTCGGCTGGATCCTCGGCCTGGCGCCGTCCTGGTTCCCATGGTCCCCGGCGGAACCGATGAAAGCCACCGGCTTCTGGATCGGCCTGGTGCTGGGCCTGACCGTGGCGGCCATCCTGCTGGCCTGGTCGCTGAACCGCTTGTCGAAGCAGCGCGTGCGCGACGCCGCGGCACACTGAACAGCAACTGTTAGCGTCGGACAGAACGCCACGCGATCCGATCCGCGTCGTGC
>Ga0265797_10009265_pt1 | contig 12855 bp, 19 predicted proteins | sample P2T30metagenome_FD_192433 | JGI IMG/M metagenome (GOLD analysis project Ga0265797, IMG submission 192433) | Plant litter microbial communities from East Loma Ridge, Irvine, California - P2 T30 | ecosystem: Environmental > Terrestrial > Plant litter > Unclassified | place: USA: California... | reverse complement strand
TACTAATTTACCCATCAGGATACTTCCAATCCGCCAACCTTGGACCCCAACAACTCGTGTCCAAGTACAACTCGCTTGAGCACCAAAAGGACATCTGCCACCGCCAATTCCCCAACGCTCCCAAGTCCCTCTTCCCTGAATGGCCAAACACCGCCCGCACCAACAAGATCTTCGGAGGCTGGGATATCCGTCCTTCGAACACTTATTGGTCCAACGGTGAATTCGACCCATGGCGCACTCTCTCTCCCGCTTCCGCTGAGCCCTTCGCGCCCAAGGGCGTCCAAGTCATTCAGGATGTGCCCAAGTGTGGAAAGAAGACGAGCAGGAACGAGCTCTTTGGTCTGGTCCTCAAGGACGCGCAGCATTGCTACGACTTCAGGACGACAGGTTCTACCGTGCCCGATGGACCCGTTAGTCGGACGTTGTTCAGGAAAGCGCTAAGCGAGTGGCTGCAGTGCTACAAGCCCAAGAAGGGCCAATCGAAGCCTTGGAATGCCTAGATGCAGATGCAGGTCTGGGAAAGGGCCGTCCCCTTGCTTCGGGTAGAAGAGGTGGCATTGTTACGTATTGTTCTTCCCTGTCCACCTTACTTAGACGTCATGATAACTCTTATTCTTATCATCCTACAACTTTGACCTCGCCGCTTTTTCCTGTGACTGCTGTTCTCTCGTTTTATCCAAGCGAGCTTCCCATTCCCAAACTTCCCCTGTAAATCTATCCTTCTCCCACGCCTCATACACATTCCTCTTCTCTTCCTCGCCACTAACCCCACACATTGTCCCCCACACCTCCAACTGCTCTTTAAACCCCGGATTCGGGTCGCATACCGGTCGTCCCTCACATAGCTGGTCCAACGCTGCGGCAGGGGTGATGTTGTATTTCCAGATCAAGTATGCGCAGACGAGTGTTGCGGAGCGCGATTTTCCCATTGCGCAGTGGATGAATACACCGCCGTTTTCGGCGTTTAGTGCTGAGTCGATGTACTGGACGGCTGGGGTGAAGTCTTGGAGCAGGTTGGTGTTTGGGTGGTCTTCTGAGCGGATGTGGAAACTGAAGGTGAAGATTATATTAGTAAACCGAGATACCACCCTTGTAACAAATACAATACATACTACACCGTCGGTTAGTACACATTCATAAACCAACTTCCCAAATAATCTTTCCATCATACCTGTTTCAAATGCCTAAATTTCTCCTGTAGTAACGGATCATAATCTATCACTGATAGAACGTGCGTTATGCCTGCTTTATCTATCAAGTCGCCTTGGTATAAGGCGTAGAGGCCGCCGATGTAGAGTTTACCCGCCCGGGGGACGAGATCGACCCAGCCCATGCCTGTGTGTCCTGTGCTGCCGTGGAGGAGGAAGGACATGTGTTCTGGAAGCTAGAAAATTAGGAGAACGAGATTTTAGGGGTAGAGAATGGGTGATGTGATGGCTATGGAAGGACGAGAGTGTACGATCGCGGAGAAAGTACCGAGGTACGATTGGAACGGGACATCATCTGCTCTCGATATAGTCTCCGAATATAGTTGCACGCGCTTTTTCTCTTCTTTCGCTTATCTTCCATTGGCATGCGACGGGTATTGTCACTGCAACGTCCGAACGGTGTTACGTGAAGGTACTGCTCGCGATCGGCCAATGACAGCCGGTGAGAGAGGCCCCCACGTGCGTGGAGCGCTAGACGGCGGACGCGCCTTCCAGTCTCGCCATGGGACGCGTCAAACTTCACACTTACTTTCTGCCAACATCACGCACAATTCCCAGAGACCGCGCGACATCATCACGGCATTTGTCCTGTACGCTGTGGACCACCATGCAGCTGGGCCGTAAGAATGGGTTTCAACGATGCAGATGCGTGCGGACCTGGGCATGACGTCATCGCGACTCTATCACATCCATGGATTGATAGAAACACCATTGTGCGCTCACCCGTATAGATTGCATAAAGACGAGATATGTACGCACGACATCCTCTAGTAACGCAGTTGTTTACATGGGTTTGGAGCTTCCAGGTCTCTCTGCTGTTTCCCTACATGTCTTCGAGTGTTTCCCGTCTCTTCGATTTGTCAATATTTCCATTCTTCAGAAGGAGAAATCGCAATCCCGACGCAAAATTTGCTCGCATACATGCACAGCAGAAGAGCATGGTATGGTCGGGCTTTACGCATACTTAGACTGCCTCGTGTATAGACGCCGGCGGTGAGGGTGTGTTAACGTCGTGTAACGTGACGGGGCGCTGCCGCGTCTAATCGACTAAGTTGGTCACGACAAGTCTCGTCTGGTGAAGGGAACACAGAAAGTGCTCTTCCCAATCCGGCTAGCTGCAGCCAGACGCGGCTTTCAGCAAACGAATCTCTACAACACGGACCTGTCTGTATTTTGAAATTTCCTTTCTGCTACACCCACAGCCAACCCGCAAGATGGCGATGAGACCAACCCCGGTTGTACGGGGGCCCTTCTTCTACCCAGTGGGCAACACTCCAGCTGTGTGCTTGACGCAAGCTCTCCCACCCGATCAGGACGCCGACTTGCTACTGCTTGGTTGTGGAGACATTCGAAACATTCTCTTCACTAGCTATAGTGGAGCTGAGCTCAGTAAGTTGTATTGTCCGGCCGCAGTTTGGGACCCATGAACTGACCAAGACCAGATGGTCGTAGACTCGACTTTACGTGCTGCGACCTCGAGGCGGAGATCATCGCGCGCAACGCACTTGCACTGACGTTCATTCTTGACGACAAGAAAGGTACCCGCGTACGACAGCTATGGAACATGTACTATCACGTCTTCATTGATGGCGAGTCAGCCAGCCTGCTACGGTCGCAGTCAAAAAAGCTCTCAGCCCTTGCACAGTCATTAGAGAGCTGGAACGAAGGCCCTTACGGAGCTACCATCCAGTTCTGCGACAGCACAACGCTCGGAAACGTGCTAAAGCTTTGGGATCTCTACGCGGCTGAGCCAGCCCACAGCAATACATACGATGAGACTCAAACCTTGCTCAAAGCTCAATGGAATACTGCCAAGAAGTATCACGAGCAGAAGGTGTCTAGCAATGGATATGCGGGAGACGGTGGTCGCGCGTCAGCTCCACTTCTAACTGAAGGCTTCGAGGACTCAATCAAGCAGTTCCGAACATACTGGCAGAGTGGTACGTGTTTAGAGGACAAGAAGATCATCGACGGGCTCTCGATTGCCAATCCAATGTTCATCTGCCGTCGTGGCGACCTCATGCTCCATTACGGGACCAATCCGCTCACCGGCTTCCATTTGGCTCCCATGCATGCGCAGTTATCCGCAGATTCGCCATTACTTACGTCGAGCGGACCCATGGACGAAAAACTCTCAAAAGCCATGCAAACAGCTATCTCTCAGCTCTCTGCATGGTCCTCCGCCTTCAAGAAAATGTCCACTCGTGTGACTATCCGCTATATCAACTCCGACGCGTTGGCATTTTGTCGAACCCTTCAGGAACAAGTCGTACACGGCGAGTCACCTAACGCTGACTGGTATCGTGATATGTGGACATATGCACCACTAGTTCTTGATGCCGCTGCATACGCCAAAGGTGGCTCTGCGCCTAGAACCTTCAACGTCATCGACACTTCCAATTTGTTGGATCATTTGGGCTGTTTGAACGTTCTCACTGCCACTGCGTCACTCGTCCGGCAAAACGTATCGTCCATTCTTCGAACAGAGATCCTGATCGTGCCGGAGAGCTCCGACTCGACCTCGGCCACAACTCTGCTCTGTGGAGATCTTCCAACTGTAGCTTTTCTACTGGGACTGAAGCCTGTTCAGTATTGGACGAATGCGACGCCTGTTTGGCATTTGAACCTTGCCAACTCTCACGGCAAATGGTCCAATTTTAGCAACGTTGGAAGTCTCTCTCGGCCTATCATACTGTGGAAACCCTTTGATACTTCCAAAGTCCGCTACGATCCAGATGAGCTAGCTAGAGTTCTCATATCCATATATCGATACATATTGCTAGACGAGCGCTATTTGGGCTGCCTGGGTACGCGCGGTAGTACCTTTGGCTTGTATAGTCCAGCGAGCTTCGTGTCACTGCTGCAGTACATCAAGGCGTCCAAGGTTGTTGACTGGGCTTCTTTCATACAGGCCTTCTTCAAACAAGGCTTCATGTACGGAGGACCTTTGAACACATGTCCCTACAAACTCCAGTCTCTACTCGTTCATCTTGACGTACTCTCAGTATGCAAGGTCGAAGACCATTTTGACTGGTGGCAGCCACGAAAGTCCGAACTAGGCCATCTTCTTTACGATTGGGAGGGCATCCCTCCAATCTTGAATATTACACTCTCAATTCCGCACGAGAGGGTAAGGATACTTGGTGATATCGTCAACAGCGTTGGTACTACCCTAGGCCAACTTTCACTGGACTCCTCGAGCGGTTCAGCACGCTCGGTCTACCCTGATATTCAGATGGGATTCGGAACAATCAAGGCTTCCGGTGCAGCATTTACAAACAATTATCGACTGACGTTCCTGGAAGACGAGAAAGGCTGGCAGGGCGACTCACCGCTAATCGTATCCGCTACGGTGTCAACGCGTAGCCTCATCGAACACACAAATGATGAAAGTTACATCACTTTCGAACCCAAGGCCACTTTCGGATCTATCGAAAAGTTTATGACCGCATTTGGACCGGGCCTGGCCGTGTATCGATCTGCAGTCGGCCAACACGATGTCTTTGTTTCACCACATTCGCCCAATTTGCAGAAACGTGGCTCTGTGAACCAGATTGTTACCTCCGAGTCGAATGAAGGCAAGTCACCTGCCGAAAAGATTCTTCCTGTCACTAACATGAGCTCAGCAAGCGACGTCATCGCTACCATTCACCCCATCATCGCAACTGGTACAAATAGCGTCAAGTCGCTCCGCGTTCGCTACGTCATTCTTTCTGGAGGGGTCAAACGTTCTTTGCAGAGCGGAAAAGCTGTGAAGTTCAGTACGCCAACGACGTTCTCGTTGACTCTCAATATTGGCGATCGTTACCGCAAAGATTTGACATTACCTTTCCCATTGGACAGAGACAGCGGTAAGGTCAAGATCGCCCGCAAATCGCTATGGATAGAGTATACGGCTGCCGTGCAGAATGGAGCAGTAATCTTTCGAAGCCCAGATAACATGATGCCCGTCCATCTTAATGAGCAGTAAGTGGGCCAAGGGAATTATTGGCACCCACTAACACACCACAGGTATGGGGTCTCTCTCGAACAACTACATTACGTTCAGTCCGATGTTCTGCCTAAGCTTCACATCGGTCCAAAACCCTCAAGTGCCGCATGGGTCGACGAACTTGCCTCCGCTAATTTCACGATGTCGGCAGAGGAGTTCCGAGATTACAACGTGTTTCTGAGACATGACCACTTACCCATGCCTGGACGTCTCGGTGTGAAAGAGACATTGAAAAGTATCTACACCAACCTTGTCGGAGCAGAAGACTACGAGCAGGTGGCGATCTTCCAACTTTCAGATTTCGGCCGGCTCTACGTCGATTCAGTCCGCATGGATGTCTCAAACCAAACATACTTCGCCGACGCTGCCTTCATTCCATGCCATCAAGGCAAGGACATGATGCCCGTTGCCAAAGTCATGGATAAACGCGGAGACAAGATGGTGTGTCTTCAAATCGAAGAAGACGAAGCCACTTTCTGGAAGCATATACTACCAGGGTTCGCCGAGCGTTGTCGTTTTTGGAAGCACAAGTCAACATGCGAGTACAAGATCGCAAAACACATCCCAATCTCGACTGGCTCTGGCAAACGCTACATGTGCACCTGCGGCATCGGTGCCTTCCCAACAGACTATCTCAAACACATCAAGCGGCCCAAGTACTTGTGCAAGTTCGCTGTTCGCGTTGCAATTCCAGTCATCTTCGCATCGCCTATTCACGCCATCGTTCCTCCTGTCGCAGCGCCTGTGGCTACTCCATCGCCTCCCCCTCAAACTACCAACCTACGAGAACAAGCACCTGTAGGCCAACTCGAGCCTCGTCTGTCTGACTTGAGCCTAAAGAAAGATACATGCTTTGAGTGCGGCGTGGGGAGTTGTCACAACGGTTCGGCTCTACTTGAGTGTGCGGGATGCAAATATGCTCAGTACTGCTCTAAGGAGTGCCAGAGGAAAGACTGGAAGAAGGGACACAAGCAATTGTGCGCACAGCTCAAAGAGGGCTAAAGCGCTTGACTGCGCTCTAGTGTTGTGGTAAAAGCTGGAGATACTACAAGCATGTGTCTTGTTAGACTTTGAAGTTCACTCTTCTCCGGCTTCCGCGACGACACCCGAGCTGCGTTAGTAGCCTACTTGTTTGGGATGGAGGGGTCGATTGGAGGACTTGTGACAAATCTGCCGCTCATCTCTGGCGATCATTGGGTACCAAGGCTTGGAAGTGTTGACGTGGACAGATGGTGCTAGTTTGATCACACCATGTCAGAACGCAGAATGTTCAATACTACTAGTATGCGCGATGTTCTTAGTACATTGTCTGTCGTGAAGCTTTCAAGGGTCGCCACGAGGCTGTGATGTGTAGTGGCCGTCTGCTGGTTGGTTTTGCGGTGGTCTGAGCGGCTCTTTGTCGGCTGGTGGATGTAACCTAATCATGATGCAAATAGCGATGGTCAGGCGACGTGTACGTGCTCGTTTTCTGCCGCCTGCCCCGGACCTGCGTCAACGGGTCCACAACCCCGCAAACATCAGCAGCGTTCCACGATACCGGCGACAGCGCAATGTACGACAACATTTCGATTTGTGAAGCAAACTCGCGAGTGCAGTATGACGACAATTGTCCAGGGAGACAATGGGGCAAGCAAGCACGTGGGGCGCGAAGGGTCCTGCACGGTTGTCCAAGAATAGACACTAGCGGTTATCGATAGATGCAGGGTGGCGATAGCGGAGCGCAACTCCAGGATCGTCAGGGCAGGCCATGCAGGGACGATGTTAGCTGTCAACTTTTCTTTTCGAGGGGTGGGCTTCACAGCTGTTTCAAGAGTTGAAGCGCGATGGAAGTGCTCACGAGGACGCCGGAAACAATGTTTGAAGTGCGAGGCTGCCGCGGATGCATTTAACACGCGACACAAACGGCTAGCCCTTCCGTGATTTACGGCCTAGCGTGATCGTAGGCGGATGGTGCCCCGTATCTGCGCGGCGGGCCACCCCTTCTTCAAAGAGAGTGTCGCCGCTCGCTCCTGCCTCGATTCACTCCCTCAGTGCCCTTTCTTATCCTTCGGGACCACCTTCGCTTTACTAACCCGGCAGTTTAATCTTTCGTTTCCCAAACACTCTCGCTTTTCGAAACTTCTTCGCCGTACCATCTCAGGGGAACACAAACCACGAATTTCACGCGTGCGCCCTTCCCTTGCTCGCCGCACAACCGCCCGGGCCCCTACACCTGCTGTTTCATCCAACCATCGAGCGTACCTGCCCACGATAACTACAAGAGAGGTCGTGATACCATCATCTTGATCGCTGCGCTACTCCACTTGCCGACGATAAGGTGCTTACACGACATCGACGATCCCGCAAACGGTCCGACATCATGGTACGAAGTCTGCTGTCCGCCGCCTTTACGGCGACAGTACTGGTAGGCACAGCGCTTGCCGGAGCAAAATGCACAAAGGATAGCCACTGTCCTCAGGACACGCCCTGCTGCTCTCGTACGTGTTGCAAAATTCCATCGCATCGGAGTTGGTGCTAACAAATTCGCAGTATATGGCGACTGCGGTGTCGGCGCTTTCTGCCTCGGTGGCTGCGATCCCCTCATGTCACACAGCTTCGACTCGTGCGTTCCCGGTCCCGTGTGCAAATCCGGAAAATACACACTAGACAACCTCGACGATGTGCAGACCATCGACAAGTACCTCGGCGATGCCTCCAAGATCAACTGGCAGTCGCAGGGCATGCCTACCATATACACAGACCCCAAGACCAAGGAGAAGTCAACGCTCTTGACTATGGCGCAAGGGACAGTTGGAACACTACTGGCATCTACCTACTACGTTTGGTACGGCAAGATCTGCTCCAAGCTGTCCACGGCGCAGGGCAAGGGTGTCGTCACTGCCTTCATTCTTATGTCGGATGTTAAGGACGAGATCGACTTTGAGTGGGTTGGTGTAGACACAAGCCACGTCCAGTCCAACTTCTACTCTCAGGGTGTCACAGTGTGTAAGTAATCCGACATTCGGGCTTAGCCACCCTCGTACATGACTAACGCGACTTAAGATACCAACGGCGAGAACCTTACTGTACCGGACGCGAACACGGTCGAGACCATGCACGAATACTGCGTTGACTGGAAGGAAGACACCCTGATATGGTCCATCAACGGCAAGGAACAGCGCAGACTCGAGCGCTCCGACACATGGAACAAGACCTCTGGCCGCTTCGACTACCCCCAGACACCCGCGCGCATCATGCTTTCTCTCTGGCCCGCCGGTCTGCCTTCGAACGAAAAGGGTACCATTGAGTGGGCAGGAGGAGAGATCGACTGGAACTCGCCCTACATGACCAACGGATACTACGCCGCCCGCTTCTCGGAAGTCACCGTCGAGTGCTACGACCCACCGGAGGGTGCGCAGATCAAGGGAAAGAAGACCTACAAGTACACGGATGAAGCCGGTACTAACAACACCGTCGCCATCACAGACGATTTAGTCGTTCTGGGCTCGCTCATGGGCACCGGCGAGAACCCAGGAGAGGCCAAGGACAAAGACGACGATTCCAAGGCCACCGATGTTGCCATGGTACCTGGCGGTAACCCTGGAGGTGGCGCTGGACGAGAAGTCGCCGAGACATCAGCTGCCGTACAACCAAATTCGCCTGCGCAAGAGACGGGCTCGTCTGGAAGCGGCGCCACCGCTGAAGGCCAGTTCGTTCAAGGTACAACTGGCAGCACTGGTGCTGGATCCGTCATCCAGCCCGGCCTCGGACGCATGGGAGGATCCGTCTTCGCCATCATCGTCGCCATCATGGGCTTGATCGCGTTATAATCGCATTACCCATATTTTCTTTTACCGTCTTATGCCCTTTCTCATGTCTGTCTGTCTCTATATCCTTAGCGTTTAGTTCGATACCTGTGGTCTTGTAGTTTTGTGTACTGGGGAACATGGGTGAGACGGGTTGCATACTCCCCCTCGTCGTCTTGTGTATAGTGCATACATTTTCCTTCCTCCTTATCGTCCATCACCCACAGTCTTCTGGTTATGACATATATCCTGTCTAGATGGTTGAATCTGTTTGATACAATAAATGTAATACCGCATTTCAATCCGCTGCTTCTTTTTTGAAGACCTATCGAAGAGTGGGGAGTGAGGGTCTTGGAGCAAAGAGATTTGAGGACGCTGCAGCATACCCAGATCAACGACTGGAAGTCTCCATCCGGCCAAGCACCGCATATGCATGCCCCGCGCGAGCATGGAGGCATATATAAGACGTTCGCAGCATCTCGCCGGAAAGGTACATCCAACGCCAGGGTATATGTCAGCGCTACAGCGGTGACTCTCGGCTAACTACCCCAACCGTTCAGCGGATGCAGAGTCTCTGTGCCTTGTATATTACCATGTTGATGACTGCAGCCTCATCTGCAGATAACATGAGCGAATTGAAAACAGCTTGGTATGCGGAGTGTTATCTGATGCTGGACTTTGCATGGAAACCATGCTTGACCGATAAGATGGGTCGGAACATAAGACAAGCCCGTCGCAGGAAGGTTGTTCTGGCCTGAAAAGTCCCCTGTTGTCTTGTGCCTACGGCACTTTTGAAGCGTTCTTCAACCATACAACACTTCTTCCCCATCACCATGTCTCCCGCACTCTACGCTGTACTAACTGCCTTGGTAGCAGTAGCAGCCTACAGCCTCCGCAACGTCGGTCGCAGGCCCGCCAACTACCCCCCAGGCCCACCGACACTACCCATCATAGGAAATCTGCATCTAATGCCGAAAGAAAAGCCGCATCTACAATTCCAAAAGTGGGCTGAAGAATACGGGCCCGTGTATTCGCTTATTCTCGGGACGAAGGTCATGGTCGTGTTATCGTCCGATCAGGCTGTGAAGGACTTGCTTGATAAACGGAGCGGGATATATTCGTCGCGTCCGGATATGTATCTTGGGCAGATTGTGAGCGGTGGGTGTCGTATGTTGCTTATGGTAAGCTTCTTCGCTACTTCCGATTGGGGGTTGGGCTGATTGCGGTAGCCGTACGGCGATACATGGCGCATGATTCGGAAGATTGTTCATGTCAACCTCAATATCAAGGCGGCGCGCACGTATGTGCCATACCAAGAATTGGAGAACAAGGCTATGCTTGTCGGCTTCTTGGAAAGTCCAGATCTCTTCGTCGACCACATTCGTCGTTACACAAACTCTTTGACCACGCAAATGATCTTCGGGTTCCGCACTACAAGCATCGATGACCCCAAGTTGAAACAACTCTATTCCGTGAGTCGCATTTCGAGGCCCTCTTATCTTTCTAACACCACCTCAGGGCTTCGAAAAGTTTTCCGAACTCATGGGTGAGACTACAGCAAAACTAGTCGACCTCTTCCCAAGCCTGCGCTCATTACCCGACTTCGCGCTTCCCTTGCGAAAATACGCAAAAGAACTTCACGAAAAAGAGAGTGAGCTATACGTCGGCCACTGGCTAAACGTAAAGAAGGCAATCAAAAACGGGACTGCCAAACCCTGCTTTTGCGTCGACCTAGTACGCGCACAAGACGAGGAGAACTTCTCAGATGAGCTCGCAGGCTATGTGAGCGGCTCGTTGCTAGAGGCTGGATCAGACACTACATCCGCGACACTCATCGGCTGTGCGTAGTCCCACCCCCCTACACCCAAAGATAATCGCACTAACCCCCCTAAAGTCATCCAAGCCATGATCCTCTTCCCCACCGTCGCATCCACCGCCCGCTCAGAACTCGACCTCATCTGCGGCGCCCGCCTCCCCACCCTCTCCGACTTACCAAAACTCCCCTACATACGCGGCTGCGTCAAAGAAAGCATGCGCTGGATGCCCACCGCCATCCTTGGGGTGCCCCACGCCGTAATCCGGGACGACGAGTACATGGGGTACAAGATCCCCAAAGGCGCGGGCGTGCTGTGGAACGTGTGGGCTATCCACAATGACCCGGCTCGTCATCCTGATCCACGAAGATTTGATCCGCAGAGATATTATGAGGATGGGCAGACGGCGGCGGAAGCGGCGAATAACGCTGATGCGTCGAAGCGGGATCATTTTCTTTTTGGCGCGGGGAGAAGGTTGTGTCAGGGTATGCATATTGCGGAGCGGTCGCTGTTTCTGGCTATTGCGCGGTTACTGTGGGCGTTTGAGTTCCATCCCGCGAGTGATGGGGAGGGCGGTGTGCTTATGCCTGATATGGATGATTTGACGGAGGGCATGTTGGTGCAGCCGCGTCCTTTCAAAGCGAGGATTGTGCCGAGGGATGAGGGGAGGGAGAGTGTTGTTAGGGAGGAGTGGGCGAAGATGGGGGGTTTGCTGGATGGGGAGGGGCAGTGGAGGGTTTTGCCTGAGGGGCTGATTTGGAAGGAGTATGATAGTGCTGCGAAGACGGCATGAATTCAAGAAATTGCCGAGATGGAATGTGTCTGGTTGTCCATGGGAATCCGTTGCAGAGATAGCGAGAAGGTCGAAGAGTCGTTTTTTTGTCTGGTCTGCTTGCACTGCGCGTCCCACGATTACTCTTGCTCCTTCTTCAAGCTTCTTGAATGTGTACAACTGTGATAGATGATCATTTAATGCTTTGGCTCATTCTGCTTATTCCGCCGCTCCCCAAAGTCTCATGCAAACTACCATGGCGAAACGAAAGCGAGACGATGATACGCATCGTCACCATCAGTCAAGAAACGGAAGCCGGCACGTTATCACTGCAAGATCTGCGACACCGATAGAATGAACAAATTCTTTCCAAAGTGCAACCCTTCCACTGAGTGCGACCATGAGATAAACACGTGTAAATCGTGTCTTCAGAAGCACGTGGATGTTTGGATCAAGGACCCTAACACCACAACTACCTCCGACGAGAAGAAAACACTGGGTATTGCGTGCCCGGAAGAGGGATGCTCGGCTATCATGAGATCTGTCAATATCGAAATTGCCACTACGCCAACCATGTATGCGAGATTTGAAACTCTAGAGCGAACGTACGAGGCCAATAGAACCGCTGGGTGGCGTTGGTGTCTGAATCCAAATTGCGACGCCGGACAAACACACGATAGTATCTCGAAAGAAGATTGGGAAAACACGAAAGAGAACATATGTACGTGTACCAAGTGCGGAGAACGCGCTTGTATACCTTGCAATCGGCCGTATCATAAAGGCGAGTCATGCGAAGCATACCAATACCGCATCAAGGACCGCGTCCAGGAGGAAGATAAGTCCCTAGAGGTTATCAAGGATCTGACTAGACCATGCCCTCATTGTAGTACGGACATAGAGAAGGACGGCGGCTGCGATAGCATGCTGTGTAAGTGGACGCATCCAAAATTCATCAATATCTGTTACTAATACAATTAGGTACGAACTGCGGAAAGTACTTTTCGTGGTGGCTCGCATCGAAGACCCGCTCTCTGTAGGGAGTGCTCTGTAGATCGGTATCTTTGGGTGCTTTCTGTGGCGTGCTCGTCATTCCAGAGCTTGTAGATTGAAAGACTGCATTATCTAGCTTTCTACTATCCACTTTATCTCTCAGGATGCCTATCAATCCATGCCGTATTCCCAAACTCTCCCGAGAACGGATACTGAAACACCTTATCCAGCGTGGAATATGGCTCATACTGCCTCCGATCCATGACAATGCTAACGTTACTCGCCAGCCGTGCAG
>Ga0265797_10009264_pt1 | contig 12857 bp, 7 predicted proteins | sample P2T30metagenome_FD_192433 | JGI IMG/M metagenome (GOLD analysis project Ga0265797, IMG submission 192433) | Plant litter microbial communities from East Loma Ridge, Irvine, California - P2 T30 | ecosystem: Environmental > Terrestrial > Plant litter > Unclassified | place: USA: California... | reverse complement strand
ACAATACCGCGTGCTCTTTGTAGATTGTTGAGTAGAAAGAGTTTATTCACAGACATGCAAGCTTCGAGGTGTAGAGTATAAGAAATAAACCCACAAGACAGTAGGCGTGAACACCTTTCTGGCAACTGAAGCCTCAATCAAGTCGCCCGTAATCAATGTGTCTTCAGAAATGCTACTCACAAAAGATATACGGCTGTGAGTAGTTACTTCCTACCTAGTTCAGATTAAAATGCCCCTGATATCTTGATCATAGAAGCAGACTGAAATTAGTGTAATGAGTTTCTATAGTTCAGCACCGCTACCCTTGGAGCACTTTGATAATGTTCACAAGTTAGTCATATGTGTGCAAACTCCATCTCATCAGCCCCCCATATCCAAAGCAACGTCCTCCTCCTCCAAACTGAAAAAAAAGAAGTACTTCCCTCCCAAGAATAAGAGGTAAATACAATATACAAAAAAAAGGGGAGAAGAAGAGATTCCAAAGAGCTCAAGTCATAAAATCATCCAATTCATACAAGACTAGAAACAAGACACCGTCCACAAGAAAGAGCTATTTCCCATCATTGACAAGCAACTTAACATTGCCCCCCACTCTCTGCAACTCGCTCCCCTCCAACCGCACCACTAAACCCTTTCCCTAGCGTATAAACCCCCACCACCACGACTCTAAACATGGTCCTCGTATCCATCTCCACACTACCCACCCCGTCGCATCTCGCCAACCCAGCAACCTCGACCAGACTCGCCTGATCCGCTAAAGAGCCCGCACTCCCGCCCTCATCCACCATAGGCGCATCTACACCCGCAGTACACGCCGCAACGGCCTCGCTCTTGAGCCACTGGACACCCTGACCATTTGGCGCCGTGGCAACGGGGATGTAAACGCTATTTAGCGTTGAAGCGGGGGGTGACGAAGAAGAAGAAGAAGAAGAAGAAGAAGAAGACACAGGACCTAGGTCTGCGGCGCAGGACGATGACGATGATGACGCAGCGGCATTTGCATTTTGCAGACTCGGCGTGTTTAATACTGCGGCTGTGTTGGCAGAGGTGGTGGCGATGAGGATCTGGGCTAGGGCGTTGGACGTTGCTACTGCTGTCGTGCTGTCTTCATCTTCATCTTCATCGCCAGAAGGTGTCGTGCCGTCTAGGGCGGCGGTGGCGGCGGTGGCGGCGGTGGCGGCGTCGCCCGTGGAGTAACTCGACGTTATCACGCGTGCTGGGCGGCCGTCGGTCGAGGCTGTGGTGTTTGAAAGGCTGGGTCCGCCGTCTTGGGGGGTGGCGGATGCCGAGTCTGTGGTGATGTTGCGCGGGGCCGATGGGTTGAGGTAGTTGAGTTGTGTGTTGTAAGGGGTGCTGTTTTCGTAGTTTGCAAGCCAGGAGATTAGGAGGCCGGATTGGGCGGGGAGGGGGAGGGGGATTTGGTAACCGGATACGAGGAGCGAGATTGGGGTTGTGGAAGCGGGGTCTGATGTTTGGACTTGCACGCCGAAGACTAGGTTTACGCGGACAGAGAGGGTAGGGAGGATGGAGGCGAGGGGGGAGCGGAAGGTGAGGAAGGTGGGGAGCGCGGTTGCGGAGGTTGCGAGGACGAGTGGCGGTGAGAGACGCATGGTTGGAGGCTTTCGAATGAATGGAAAGGAAGAGTGTAAAAGTCAATCGGAATACCTACGATACCGTACTCGTCTTCTTATACTACTACTACAAACCACGACGAAAGACTCCACATTGGCAGATGTGCTACATCATACCCACCCTTCTCGCTCCACGATCCTTCTCAACCCTCTTTTAACATACGTCAAGCGCTCATCTGCCAACTGCTACTGCATTGCCGATACTAGACAGGGAGCGGGATATGAGCCGTGCAGAGGGGCATAGCTGGCGGGTTTCAATCAGTAGCGTGGAGCTACCCGAAACGTCAACCGTGGAAGTGAGTTCATTGATAGCGTAGCTTCTATGTTGTATGGACGGAACAAAAGCAATTCTGTGGGTATCTAATGCCTGGTGGCACGGGCACTATGGAGTTCCATAATAGAAGGGTTGATTTACCGATGTGCTAAGGTAGTGCGTACCGTTGTTTGATTTTGTGGATGATTAGCTAAGATCCATACCTGAACATTCGGATCGAGATGTGGGAACGTGGCGATTCGTGAGGTATTCATTGTATACGGCTATTGACCAACGTTGAGATTCGATTGAAGTCAAGACTTGCTTTTCGACACGTGATGTTTACGGGATGCTTGGATAGTATACAGGGCTACTTTTTAATATCATTAGTGCTTATTGTACAACGGAAAACCCCCTACTACACTGATGACATCACTTTGCCTTTTCTTGAAATTGACAAGGTATGAATAAATATGAGGAAGAGGTTTTTTTCCGCTGGTAGACAATAGCTGTAAAAAGGGGCTGTGGTGTTTAGAAAGCATGGCCTGAGTTGTTGATCGAAAGATACCTATCAAGTACTCCAAGTTCAAGTCCAAGAATCGCGCATGCATTCTGCATCAGGTGAATATCAGTAGATCCAGTTGAAGCCAAGGCTTACTTTTCGACGCGTGATGAATATTAGTAGCGGTATGAAAAAAAAATGTGCAAAAATAGGGAATTAATTGAGCAAACAAACGGATAAAGCTGCAGTCGCCAGGATTTGCTCACAGACGGTAGCAATGACACATGTCCACAGTGTGACGTACTTTCTAATGATCAAATAACAACAGGGCTTGTGCATCATAGTTGTCAGCATCGCAGAGACAAGTTCTGCAGGTGACGCAGTAGCACTGCGTTCTTTAGCGAGTTCTTCGTCGACATGCATCAGCGTCACCGTGCCCATGGCAATGCTTGTTGGCCGTACTGGACGTGTGGCAAGTGCCCATCGGACGCCTCTCTCTCGCCGGCCCATTATCGGCTCGGGGAGCTCGTAGTCGGCTGGGCCATTCATGTCTAGCAGAAGCAGCAGCAGCAGCACACACGAGCAATCTGCATATATAGCGAGCGGGGTTGCCAAGTCTCGCAACGGAGCTAGCTAGACCCAGCTGTAGGACGATATTGCCGTCGCGGGAGGCTGGCGTTGCACGACATCTTCTCTAGAGTTGTAGCTAACTCCACACTAGGGGGAAGGAGAGTTCTTTTCCCCAGGCTCTACGCCCACTGGCGTTAGGTGTCTAGTCCGTGCGCTGGACCAACCGGAAGCGGACTATCGAAAAGTCATTGATGTCATTGCGACACGATTGAAACGTGCTGGACCATCAGCGAGGGTGCTCTGGCCGCAAAAAGCGCGGTGAAGGCTTCATGATGTAGGTGATTTGGGTGGCTGGATTATTAGATGGGAAAGGGGGACGAGCTTCGTCAGGAACGTTCTTCTACGTCAGTGGAGGCAGATCTGGGGGTACATAGCTGTTTGCTGCACGCTCATCGATTTCGGAATGTATCGCACTCTTGTTCCGCGGAACCAATTGCTTGCTGTGGTATATCGCATTCGTGCAACAGCAGCCCCCCCACGATTAACCGCTTGTTCAATCGCAACCAGTATGCCTTCGAAGACAGTCGACAAGTACACCGACCCAGAGCTTCACAACGTGGTCAAGGAGGAGATCCAGGCCGGTGACAAGGGAGGCGCGCCAGGACAGTGGTCTGCCAGAAAGGTAGGCAGGAACGGGCTGTAACAGATTCTACACGTACTAACCTTGGCATGGTAGGCGCAGATGATGGCTTCAGAGTACAAAAAACGAGGCGGTGACTACACTACGGACAAGAAGGATGAAGGCGCAAAACACCTCGACCAATGGACGCAAGAAGAATGGCAAACGAAGGAAGGCAGTGGAAAGGCAAAAGACGCCAACGGCCTAGAGCACCGCTATCTGCCAAAGAAAGCATGGGAGCAGATGGACGACAAGGAAAAAGAAGAGACGGACGCGAAGAAGCAGCAAGGAAGCAAAGAGGGCAAGCAGCATGTGGCAAATACATCAAAGGCTGGCGATGCCAAAAAGAATGCCAGTAAAGATACGGAGGGATTTAGCAAGATTGACAAGAAGAGCATCACGGATTGCACTACCCACTGGGACGATCCCGAGCACATGGAAAACAACCAACGAGAGTACAAAAAGTTCATGGAAGACAACCGCCAGTCCAAGGTGAGTTTGCCGGATGATCGTCCAGGGAAGAAGCGTGGTCAAGGCGCGAATGCGGATCTTCCCAGCAAAAAACAGAAGGGCTCGAGTGGGATCAACGATGAGCCGACGGCGCCGGCCGGGGATAAGACACGGGTGCCGCAGAAGGGCCAGACAGTTCAGTGGCATTCGGCTCCTGGCTACATGACTGGCGAAGTCGTCGAGGTCTTGTACGAGGAGAAGACGGTCGAGGGAAAAAAGGTCGAGGCGAGCAAGGAGGACCCAAGGCTGGTGTTGAAGACTGACTCGACAGGCAAGATTTGTGTGCACAAACCCGAAGCTGTGTACTTTGACTAGCCTGGTCGATGGTAGTAGTATCGCGCGATGCAGTGGGGAGAGGCTATGACCAAGTGTTGGCTGTGAATGAAGGGCACGGGAGCGGCAGAGGCAGTCGCGTGTGTGTGTGTTTTGGGTAAACCTGCATCGGTTCACAGGAGGAGGAGGATGTAGCACGTAATCTGGGTTGCACACTATCGTCAATAAACTTGGTTAATGCATCTGGAGACTTTGTGTGGTTCGTCGGCGCGGGTGGCGATTCTCGCTAGCGGCCGGACTAGTCATGTGGTGGTGGGGATGTTTATTGCAGCCAAGCATTCACGTCTAAACGTACATGCGCAGACTGAGGTCGAATAGGAAACGGACGGAGCGGGAATAGGTGTGCTCCACCCGTGTAATCATCCCCCAACTGGCTACGCACAGGCCGTCTTAGGTGCAGACGTAGCGGGGCCTAGGCCGCATCAGCGCACGACGGGGGGAAAGAGAAGAGGTGGATGATGGACGGGGTGTGATTGGGCAGGCAGGGGGCCAGGGCGCATGTCTTGCCTGGACGTGTATCCAAGGCGACGCTGCAGGTCCTGGAGAGGGGTACATTGTTTTGGTGGATGGCGAGGAGCAGCGGTGCAACATTGCACACTTTGGGTCGGAGGGGTGATGATGTGATGCAGACGTGTTTGGAGACGACCACACCATGGTCGCCCGATGATAACGTCCGGACGGCTTAGCACCGTTCAAGCTTGTGTGGCGTTGGCAGGCCAGAGGGGCTGATGGGAGGCCGTGGGAAGAGTAGGGGCTGAAGGTAAGCGTGGCTTTTGCAGAATAGTGTTTGCGCCCATGGTTCGTGGTTCGTCTCCTCGTGTGGCCTAAGCTGACGAGCAGCGGGCAACCAATACGGTCGAGGTTGTGGCTGCCACAGCAGCGCAGAGTGTGCGTGCACACAGAGTGCGAAGGCGAGAGGCCATGCACCTGGGTCAGGGATTGCCGGGAGCATGCAGCGTGCAGCGTACAGCGTGCAGCGTGCAGTGTGCAGCGAGGAGGCCAGTCGAGGCGGTCAGTGGTTGGGGTGACTATCAAGGAAGGATGAGGGCATACGGCCAGACGGCCAGACGGACATGCGGACATGCGGACATACTGTACGGCCGATCACCTACACACCCGCCCTCTGTGCGAGGGGCATGGGAGGCATGGCGACCTGCGAGGGCCCAAGGACGGTGCAGCGTCGCAGGCTGGGTGAAACATTGAGCGAGGTTTCCAAGTGCTAGGTTTGCAGCGCTGCCGTTGTGATGGCGGTCGGGCGCAGGCCTGCGGGGGGGCGGGCGCTGGGGGCAGTGAATGGGCCGGCGGTGGTGCTTAGCCGTGGCCATGACCTCTAGCACCCACTTGGCCTCCGCCCAAACGCCTGTTTTCCGTGTCAGTGTGACTTTCTCTCGACGCTGCGACGCCTGCTCGGCCTGCCGTGGGGACTTTTGCCAGCTGGATAGCGTGCCGACGAGGCCCTCGCTGCTCACTGCTCGCACGCTTGCCGGGCCGTCCTAGGCTGGCGCTGGGTTTTTTTGCTTCTTGCATCTGCGCTGCTGCACGTCTCCATTGACCTCTCCCTGTCGCCCCGTCCCCGTCCCCGTCCCCGTCCACGTCCACGTCCACGCTTGTGCTGCCGGCTGAGACGCCCATTGTGTGCCCCTCTCCGCCTGACCAATCCATCACTTCCCCAAAAATATCGCTGGCCGTCGTCGCCATCGACCGCCGCCAACATTGTCAACAACCACCACCACCACCACAACAACACCACGCCCCCTCGTCGCTCACTACACGTCCCAATCGCTCGCCTTGCACCGCAATGCAGCTTGTCTAGCCTGGTCTGCGGCGGCTAGTCCCCCCCCTCCCGAGGTCTATCCCCGTAGCAGTCGGCACCGACGACCGACCGCACTTACTTGCTCGACGACACGAAGACTTCCACGTACACGCCCGATTCTTCCGGACCGTCACAACCTTCCACCATGGTCCTGGGAGCCCGCCGATCATAGCCCAACACCCAGCCAGCCTTCGGGCAGACGCCCTGAGTTTTCCCACCCAACGGGCTCGAGCACCCACCGCGGTTCTGAATGTACACACAGCAGCCGACCGTAGTAGCAATGGCCGACGAGAAGAAGCCCACGACGCTCGCCCCGCCCGCCGTCACCGCCCTGCGGCAGGAGGCGGCCGGGTCCACGGCCCACCGCCAGAACATGGAGCGCTCCGTCAGCCAGGACATGCGCAACGAGCGAGCAGACCTCAAAGAGGCGGCCGAGCATAGCCTGAACATCATCATGGACCTGGATCTCGAGGGCAAGATCCGCTATGTCAGCCCCTCGTGGACCGATGTCATCGGCACCCTGCCCAAGGAAGTCACTGGCCGGCCCGTGCTAGACATGATATGCGGCGGCGTCGATGGCTTCGCCGAGACCATCGAGTCAGTGAGGACAGATGACTCCCGCAGCCACATTGCCCGTTTTGCCGTGCGACTCGGCCCCCACTCCATACTGCGGAAGCGACGATCCAAGCACGCCGCTGCCGACGGAAACGAGCTGATGCCAATGTCTCCGACCGACACCACCACCACCACCACCACCTCGTCCTCCACCACTACCGACGACGAGGATCAGTATCTGAACCTAGAAGCACAGGGCATCATGGTCTATGACCGCACCACTGGAGCCGAGAGTCACGTACGTATGAGCCTGTGACAGCAACCCGATCTATACTAACCCAAGAAAAAAAACAGACCATGTGGATGGTACGGCCCTCCGTCATTCGCGAGGTGACAATTGACCTTCCAGAGCTTCTCGTCGAATCTCTTGGTGTGGGAGCAGAAGTGCTAGCTCACTACCTCACCGGCCTCGCAGAGCAAAGTGCCACTAACCCCGGCAACCACGCACCCCCACTCCCGGTCCTGTGCCGAATCTGCGAGCGGCAGATCACACCCTGGTGGTTCGAGAAGCACTCTGAACTGTGTCTCCAAGAGCACCGCGCCGAAATGGACGTGCAGATGGCCCAAGAAACCCTCGCCGAACACCGTAACTCCATTGTCAAGGTCCTCGATACCCTCGAGTCCCATAGCCAGCGCTCCCGGGCTGCCTCCATGGACTCGGTGCAGCCACTGCAACCCGCAGAATACAAGGGTCTCATTATCCACTCCACATCAACACCAACGTCGGGCACGCCCTCTGGACGCAACTCTCCCGCATCTCCGCCCTCGAGATCCCGCGAACGCTCCGAGCGCTCAGCAGCCGGCTTCGGCCACCACCGTGCACGATCATTTGCTGTTCGACGGCCTCTGGCACGCATCGTGGAGTTAGTTTTAGACCTGTGCGATACAGCCCTGGAAATTAACACGCCGGCAATCAAGGACACCGGCCGTGGTCAGGCGGCCACCGAGGTTCGCACGCAATCCCCGCAATCAGAGAACCGCATATCGCAAGTGCTCCAATGGCAGTCACCGACAACAGGCTCGGTAGACCATACAGAAGGCCTCAAGCTTCTGTGTGAGGACACCAGCAAGCTTGCCAGAGCCAAAATCGACGCTGTCACGCGCCACAGGCGGGTTCTCGAGTATTCCGAACGTCTACGCATCGAATTTGACATTTTGGTTCAGGAATGCATCGAGGCCGCGATACTCAAGGCTGCCCGCATCGCTGCAGGCGAGGACAGTTCGTCGGAAGACGAGCAGCCCGAAGAAGAAGAAGAAGGAGAAGGAGAAGAATTGCCCTCGGATGTCAACGACACAGATACAGCTACGGGAGAAGAAGGCATGTTTCCTGGATCATTCGATGCTCCCTCCACAATCGTTCAAGCTTATCGCAACCAATCAGACATTTCCTTACCAGCACGGGTCGGACGTCGGGAATCTTCTGTCGCAGGTTCAAATCGTTCCAGCAGCCCGAAAGGAGGGTGTCAGACGCCACGATCACACGCAGGGGCTATTAGCATACCACCCCAAAACAAGCGTCAATCTATGCATTTCGAGAGCGATGCTGGTGCTGATAGTGATACCAGCATGCGATCCTCAGTCCTGTCCGGTCCTCGGCGAGCCGATTCCCCTGCGGCCTCTGACGTGGGCTTGAGTAGGGTAGCTAGCTCACGGGAACGCAAGCGAAAGAGTTTGATACTCCCCAGCGTCATGTCTAGTCGGCAACACTCTCCCGCTCGCTCCATGGTGCCTCCACCATCTTCGCCCCTCCGGACGACGAAGCCGCGTCTTCCCAGTGGCATTGAAGGTATACAGTCACCGATCATGTCACCAGTTCTACCCACGACTGAATTCTCGTCTCCTGCAATGGCACATGCTTTGGGTCACCACCATCGTAGGCAGTCATCTACTGCTGGCTCAGATGGTCCGAGGCCCGTCTCGCCTCGTTTGCTTCCCACCACTCAGCCGCAACCCCGTGCTGTGCCGCCGTCAATCAAAGACTTTGAGATTATCAAACCAATTAGCAAAGGCGCTTTTGGTAGTGTCTATCTTGCCAAGAAGAAGTCTACAGGAGAGTATTATGCCATCAAGGTGTTGAAAAAGGCGGACATGGTTGCAAAGAATCAAGTCACCAACGTCAAGGCAGAGCGAGCCATTATGATGTGGCAAGGCGAAAGTGACTTTGTTGCCAAGCTCTACTGGACATTTTCAAGCAAAGACTACCTCTACCTGGTCATGGAATATCTGAACGGTGGGGATTGCGCTTCGCTAATCAAAGTCCTTGGTGCGTTGCCTGAGGATTGGGCCAAAAAGTACCTCGCCGAAGTCGTCCTTGGTGTGGAGCATCTGCACAGTCGGAGCATCGTTCACCGTGATCTCAAACCCGACAACCTTCTAATTGACGGTAAAGGTCATTTGAAGCTGACCGATTTTGGTTTGTCGCGCATGGGTATGATTGGTCGACAAAAGCGTGCACTTAAATCAGTTGAACCTGCGCCGGATCTGCTCAAGACTGGCCCCTTCCATCGCGCCATATCCGTCGGATCTTCCCGATCTGCGTCTTTTGATCTAAACCACTCACCTTCAAACACGCCTTCCATGACGCCCGCTCTGGCTGGTGATATTGGCCAGCCGTCGTACTTTAGCCTGAATCGGGACAATTCGCAGCAAGGTCGCGAGCCTTCGAGGCGAGCTTCAGGAACGCGGAGCGACAGCCAGGACAGCGATGCGCTACAAGCCATGTTCCGTCGCTTCTCAATAGCTGATGATGCATTCAACCATCCTCGCGGAAGATCGCCCATAGAAGAAGAGGCATTCAGTGATGATGGCTCACCTGACCTGTTCCCTGCGCCTCATTCCATGAGCCAGTCTAGTGTAGCCCAGAATGGCGCGTTTCCTTCATCGTCAGCAATGCCTCCTCCACCAATGACTCTGTTCGACCCAGAAGACAACGATAGGAAGTTTGTTGGTACCCCTGATTACTTAGCCCCGGAGACTATTGCTGGTAACGGCCAAGACGAAGTCAGCGATTGGTGGTCTCTGGGATGCATCTTGTTTGAGTCTTTGTATGGCTATCCTCCGTTCCACGCCGACACACCAGACGAGGTGTTCCAGAACATTCTTGCACGAAAGATTGACTGGCCCGAGGATGACGATGATGTATATGACATATCAGACGAGGCCAAGGACCTTATGAACCGTTTGATGTGTTCTGATCCCACCGAGCGACTTGGTGCGAATAAAGACGACAAATTTGCTAGTGGCGGTGAAGAGATTAGAAACCATCCGTGGTTTGCAGGTATGAACTGGGATACGTTGCGCGACGATGAAGCCTCTTTCATCCCTGCACCAGAGAACCCGGAAGACACCGAGTATTTTGACGCTAGAGGAGCTGCTATGGCCAACTTCAGCCCCGAGTTTGAAGACCAAGCGACTACGCCAGCCGGCACACCGAGTACCGATTACCCTGATCGACCGCACGATGCTCTATCCCGAGTACGGTCGCAAGTGACTGTGTCGACCATGAAGCGTGGTCTTATCCCCCTCCATATTCCAGCTCACGTACGTGAGGGTAGGTCACGAAGGCTAAGTGAGCCCATGGCGGCTGATGATTTCGGTAACTTCAGCTACAAGAATCTGCCAGTATTGGAGAAAGCAAACAAGGACGTGATCCAGAAACTGCGTGCAGAGGCAATGCTTCCACAAAACAAACCTGCACCTCCACTCCAATCACCCAATGTCACATCGCCTGGGCCTTCACTAGAAACTAGCCCAATGTTACCTGGTCCACTAAAGCGCACGCTTTCCACGAACCGAGCTACCGGACGGCCGTCGTCTCCCTCCATCAGTGGACCGCATTCCTCTCCCAGTCGTGGCTCGCAGCCATCTTCCCCCTTGCTTGTACAGTTTAGCACAGGACAGCACCATGATCGAAGAAAGACGTCTAGTAGCTCGTCTACTTTGTCTCACTCGACGAGCAATCCGTCATCGCTACAGCCTGGGAACTTTTTCGACCCTTCGCGCATGTCAGGACTACGACCTTCTTCCGATGCCATCTCGCCGATCAAGCTTTCGAAGATGCCCTCAGCACCATCTGGGACTGTATCTGGACCTACTCAGGAGAAACCAGTTCCCGAGAAGCGACAATCCTCGGGCCAGACGACATCTACCGAACCCCGCTCTCGGTCACAAACACTTGGTTCTCAAGGGGACGACGATGTCGTGCGGGATATCCTGCCAGGGCATTATAAGCGCCGAAGCCAGGTACTGGACGTCTCGCCATCATCGTCGGATACGGAAGACTCTCGTGCCAAAGCTCTCCTTCGTGTGCAGCGACGCAGACAAAGCTCTCGAAGGCTTTCGCAGATCAGCTTTGGGGATGGTCCTTTCTTCCGGCCCCTGGACGTCTTGATCTGCGAGGACCATCCAGTTTCACGTCTTGTCATGGAGAAGCTGCTCGAGAAGCTGCGCTGCCGCACTTTGACTGTCACCAACGGCTCTGAAGCTATACGTTATGCTATGGGAGAAGTCAAGTTCGATGTCATCATGATGGAGTTCCGGCTACCTCAAGTCAATGGTGCAGATGTTGCCCGCATGATTCGCGATACTAAGAATGCCAATACCCACACCCCAATTGTTGCTGTCACCGGATACCTCAAGGAGCTACAGGCGCCCCACTATTTCGATGCGCTCATCGAGAAGCCCCCTACAGTTGCCAAACTTACAGACACGTTGAGTAGGTTGTGCCAGTGGAAGGCACCGCCACCAAACTGGACGCCGGGCCAAATCTATCCATCCATGATGCCGTCTGGGCTCCGGCAAGAGTCTTCGCGTCAGGAGGACAGCCCCACATCCAACTCTTCTGGCTACCCACCTGTACCTTCTGGCAGTTACCGAGGGTCTAGTCGCGAGGACTCAATCAGCTCTAGCTTCTTTGGGGACAACGACAGTCGCGCAAGCGAGGATGTGCCAGTCCGCATCCACAATGCAGACGATTGGCGCGAGAGAGACATTGCAAGAGCCATGACTAACCTGGGTATCGCGGATGATGCAGCCAAAGCGGATCCCAAGACTGTTGTGCCCAATCGCAGTGGTGCACCTGACCTACCCCACGGGGACTCCGCACCGGCCGTGCTCGAGGAGGCAACGATCCGCCGACAAAGATCATCGGAGCAAGTGGGCGTAAAGCGTCGCATACTAGAGACGCGAAAACACGAATCGGCAGAATCTGGTGATGACGAGGATGATGAATTGGGACATGCTACTGTCCGCGCTAAGAGCCCAAAAACACGCCCAAAGTCGACCTCCAAGCTTGGTATCGAGATGATGCGAACAAACAGCAGAGGCAGCGTCATCTCGTTTGAAGACTTTGGCCAGCCAGATTCGACGCTTCCTTCATCTCCCCCTCCTATGATTACAGAGGATCGCGCAGCGGAAGAATATGAAGGCAGTCTCGGTACGTCCACCGTGGCACCTACGTTGCTCACACCGCCGGTCATTTTTCCCGAACAGCCTGGCGATGACGTAACCGAGTTTGTCATGGAAACGCCAAAGGCGCAGAGGGATGCATCCAGCCCAGATCCAGATCCTACACCCAAAGCAAAGACCAAGGGTAGGACATATGCCAAGGTCGCTGCTTCTGCTGCCACAACGCCAGATCCCGATCCTACGCCAAGAGCGAATAGCGCCAACGAGTAACTAGGCAAGAGCAGTAGCACCATCGTCACTGCTTGCGTCCTTCGTTTGGCAACCCATTTTCAGTAAATTGTTCATTTGACCTTTGAAAGCCGGAACGTATACATGTATGTGTGTATGTGCGCGTACGTGTTCAGTTTGTTTTACTTTGCTTTTTTTTTTACAATTGGGCAGCATCGGTGTTGGCAGGTGTTTCTAATGGGTAGTGCACCATGAAACAACAAACCCCACACCCAGCTTTGTATTCTTAACTTGCTCTTTCCTTTCTCTCAGTCTCT
>Ga0265797_10009263_pt1 | contig 12857 bp, 9 predicted proteins | sample P2T30metagenome_FD_192433 | JGI IMG/M metagenome (GOLD analysis project Ga0265797, IMG submission 192433) | Plant litter microbial communities from East Loma Ridge, Irvine, California - P2 T30 | ecosystem: Environmental > Terrestrial > Plant litter > Unclassified | place: USA: California... | reverse complement strand
ACCAGGGCACCGTCGAGTTCCTCGTGGCGGCGACCCCCGCCTCCTAGGCTTCGCGCCCTCTGCCCTTCACGATCGACGCGATCGTGGCGGGCAGTTCGTCGATCAGGCCCAGCACGGTGATCGGTCCGCCGCCGCTCGCCCGCTCCGCCGCCAGACCGTGGACGACCGCCGCCGTGGCGGCCAACCGCGCGAGGGCCTCGTCGTCGGAGGCGATCTCGTCGGCGTGCGTCGCGACGAGGGCGCCCAGCACTCCGCCGAGCGCGTCGCCCGCACCGGCCGTCGCCAGCCACGTCGGCGCGCTCTCGGCGACCAGCAGCGTGCCCTCGGGCGAGGCCACGTGGGTCCGGTGCCCCTTGACCAGCACGGTGCAGCCCCACTCCCCCGCCGCGCGCCTCGCCGCATCGCCCGGGTCGGCCGCCACGTCGGCGACCTCGCGACCCGACGCCCGCGCCAGCTCTCTGAAGTGCGGGGTCAGCACCACGGGCCCGGTGGCCTCGTCGCGCAGCGGGAGGGCGCCGGCGTCGAGCACGAGCGGCAGCCCCGAGGAGGCACCGGTCGCGAACCCCTCGCGGGTCTCGTCGTCGAGGTGGTCGGGGTCGACACCCGAGCCGAGCAGCCAGGCCTGGACCCGCCCCGGGCTGGTGACGGCCTCGGGTCGGCGATGGAGCACGAAGTCCGAGGCGCGTGCCGGGCCCAGGTAGCGGAGCATGCCGAGCCCCGTGTGCAGCGCCGCCTCGACGCCCAGCACGGCGGCGCCGGGGTACGCGCTCGAGCCGGTGACGACGCCGAGCACACCGCGGCTGTACTTGTCGTCGTCGGCCGCGGGCACGGCGATCCAGTCGGCGGCGTCGGCGGGGGTCCACGGCACGAAGTCGGTCATGCCGTCGACGCTAGTCGCCGCGCGTCGGTCGCCGCGCGTCCGTCGCCGCGCGTCCGTCGCCGCGAGTCCGGTCGCGACCCGAGGTCAGCCGCGCCCTTCCCCGCTGCACCGCGCCCGAGGGAACATCCCGCCCCCGCGTACCGTTGCACCCCGACGACGATCCACCATCGAAAGGCGATGACCCCACTCGTGACTCAGACGGCAGCGACACCCACGACCACCCCGCAGACACCCGCGCAGAAGACCGTGCAGAACGGCGACGAGGTCGGCGACCGCCCCCTCGGGCTCTTCGATCCGATCACGCTGCGCGGTCAGAGCTTCCGCAACCGGCTCTGGGTGGCACCCATGTGCCAGTACTCGGCCGAGCGCGAAGACGGCGTCCCGACCGACTGGCACCTCGTGCACCTGGGTGCGCTGGCCCGAGGAGGCGCGGGTGCGGTGATCGCGGAGGCCACGTCGGTCACCCCCGAGGGCCGCATCTCGCCCCAGGATCTCGGTCTCTGGAACGACGAGCAGCTCGAGGCGTTCCGCCCGATCACGGCGTTCATCCGGTCGCAGGGCTCCGTGCCCGGCGTCCAGCTGGCGCACGCCGGTCGCAAGGCGTCGACGTTCCGCCCGTGGAGCGCCGAGCAGGGCACCGTGCCGGCCGACCGGGGCGGCTGGCAGACGGTCGCACCGTCCGCCGTCGCCTTCGAGGGCTACGACGAGCCGGTGGCCCTGAGCACCGCCGAGGTCGGCGGCCTGGTCGAGGCGTTCCGTGTGGCCGCGCGCCGCTCGGTCGACGCCGGCTTCGAGCTGATCGAGCTGCACGCGGCACACGGCTACCTGCTGCATCAGTTCCTCTCGCCGCTCAGCAACGAGCGCACCGACGAGTACGGGGGCTCCCTCGAGAACCGGGCGCGCCTCCTGCTCGAGGTCGTCCGGGCCGTGCGCGGCGAGGTCGGCGACGACTACCCGCTGCTCGTGCGATTCAGCGCCACGGACTGGGCCGAGGGCGGCTGGGACGAGGACGACACCGCGACCGTGGCCGCGTGGTCGCGCGAGGCGGGTGCCGACCTGTTCGACATCTCGACCGGCGGCCTGGTCGCCGGGGTCAGCATCCCGGTCGGCCTCGGCTACCAGGTGCGCTTCGCCGAGCACGTCCGCACGCAGGCCGAGGTCGAGACCGGCGCGGTCGGCCTCATCGTCGGGGCCGAGCAGGCCGACGAGATCGTCGCGAGCGGTCGGGCCGACGTGGTGCTGATGGCGCGCGAGTTCCTCCGCGACCCGCACTTCCCGTTGCGGGCCGCCGCCGAGCTCGGGGTCGAGCTCGACTACGTGCCGGCGCAGTACCAGCGCGCACCCTTCCGCGCGCGCTGACCCGCCGCCCGCCGGCCGCGGCCCATCGAGGTGACGCGAACAGGGCCTTCACTCACCCCGAGGGCTCCTTTCGCGTCACCTCGACGCCGCCGCCAGCAACCCCGCGTCACCTCGACGCCGCCGCCAGCAACGGGCCCATCGAGGTGACGCAGAAGGGGCCCTCGGCCATGCCGAGGGCCCCTTTCGCGTCACACGGACGCCGCGTGCGGTCAGCGACCGCGTCGCGTGGCGTCCTGCACCTCGCCGATGAGCTCCTCCAGGATGTCCTCCAGGAAGAGCACCCCCTCGGTCGTGCCGTACTCGTCGAACGAGCGCGCGACGTGCACGCCGCTGCGGCGCATGGTCGCCAGGGCGTCCTCCAGGTCGGTGCCCCGGTAGATCGAGATGAGCTGTCTGATCCGCTTCGGCGGCACAGGGTCGCCGAACTCGTCGTCGTCGAGGTCGAGCACGTCTTTGAGGTGCAGGTAGCCCGTCGGGTCGCCCTGGTCGTCGACCAGCACATAGCGCGAGAAGCCGTTCTGCGCGACGGCCCGCTCGACGTCCGACGGCGTCGCGTCTTCGGGCAGGGTGACGAGGCCCGGCATGGGCACGGCCACGTCGGAGACCTTCTTCTCGGTGAACTCGAACGCCGCCTGGACGGTGCCGCTGGCGTCGGTCAGGGTGCCCTCGCGGCGGGACTGCGCGACGATGTTGGCGACCTCGTCGACGGTGAAGGCGCTGGCGGCTTCGTCTTTCGGTTCGACCTTGAACGCCCGCAGCACCGTGTTCGCCGACCAGTTCAGCGAGACGACGACCACGTGCAGCACGCGCGCGATGGCGACGAGCGGCGGCGCGAGCATCAGCGCTGCGCGGTCGGGCAGCGAGAACGAGATGTTCTTCGGCACCATCTCGCCGAACACCACGTGCAGGAACGACACGAGCACCAATGTGATGACGAAGCCCACGACGCTCACGAGCTCGGGGCTCAACCCGGTCAGACCGAGCGGCCCCTCCAGGAGGTGGTGGATCGACGGCTCGGACACGTTCAAGATGAGCAGCGAGCAGATGGTGATGCCCAGCTGCGTCGTCGCGAGCATCATCGTTGCATGCTCCATCGCCCAGAGGGTCGTACGCGCGGCGCGGCTGCCAGCCTCGGCCAGGGGCTCGATCTGCGACCGTCTGGCCGAGATGACGGCGAACTCGGCCCCGACGAAGAACGCGTTGCCCATCAGCAGCAGCACGAGCCAGACGATGCCCAACCAGTCGCCGCTCATCGGACGGCCTTCCGGTCGGCGGACGACCCGCGAGGGGTCGCCGCAGCGGTGGCCGAGGAGGCGCGGGTCGGGTCGACCGGCACCGCACCCGACCCGTCGGCCGGGTCGTCGTCCGTGGCGGGCGTGAAGCGGATCCGATCGATCCGACGCCCGTCGAGCCGCTCGACGCGGAACGCGCCGGCCTCGGTCTCGACGACGTCGCCCGCCGAGGGCAGGTGTCCGAGCTCGCTCATCAGCCATCCTCCGACGGTCTCGTACGGGCCGTCCTCCGGCACCTTGACGGAGGCGCGCTCGAGCAGCTCGTCGGGGCGGAGCAGACCCGGGAAGGTCAGCCAGTTGCGTGATCTGACGACGTCGACGCGGCTGCGGTCGTGCTCGTCCGACACCTCGCCGACCAGTTCTTCGATGAGGTCCTCGAGGGTGACGACCCCGGCGGTGCCGCCGTACTCGTCGACGACGACCGCCATCTGGTAGCCCCTGCCCCTGACCTCGGTCAGCAGGTTGTCGAGGGTCATGGTCTCCGGCACTCGCACGGCGTCGGTCTGCAGGGCCGAGACGGGCACGTCGGCGCGACGCTCACGAGGGACCGACACGGCCTGCTTGACGTGCACGAGGCCCACGACGTCGTCGATGCCGTCGTCGGTCACCGGGAACCTCGAGTAGCCCGTCCGTCGGGCCAGCTGCAGCACCGTCTCGGCGCTGTCGGTGCGCGCGACGGACGACAACCGGGGTCGCGGGGTCATCACGTCGGAGGCGGTGTGATCACTGAAGGCCAGCGTGCGAGACAGCAGCGTCGCGGTGTCGGCCTCGAGGCTGCCCTCGGTCGCCGATCGACGCACGAGCGACGAGAGCTCTTCGGCCGTCCGTGCACCGGAGAGCTCCTCCTTTGGTTCGACGCCGATCGCGCGGAGGATGCCGTTGGCGGTGTTGTTGAGCAGCGCGACGGCGGGCTTGAAGACCGTGGTGAACCCGACCTGGAACGGCATGACGAGCTTCGCCGTCTTGAGCGGGAGGGCCAGGGCGAAGTTCTTGGGCACGAGCTCGCCGATGATCATCGAGAGCAGGGTCGCGACCACGATCGACACGATCGGCGCCGCGATCGTCACGGCGGCCTCGGGGACGCCCGCGCCCACCAGCGGAGGCGAGATGAGTCGCGAGATCGCCGGCTCCATCGTGTAACCGGTGAGCAGCGTCGTCAGCGTGATGCCGAGCTGCGCGCTCGACAGGTGCGTCGAGGTGATGCGCAGGGCCCCGATGGTGGTCGTGAGCCCCTTCTCGCCCTTGCCCTGTCGGGATTCGAGCTCGGACCGGTCGAGGTTGACGAGCGAGAACTCGCTCGCGACGAACAGCCCGGTGCCGATGGTGAGGAGGAGGCCGAAGCCGAGGAGGATCCACTCGTTCACGACGAACGGTCACCTCGCTCGGAACGGTGCGGGAGGGGGGTCGTCGACGCGATCGGCGTCGGAGACGGAGGGTCGTCCATAGACGGAAGAGCTTACGGCACTCGCGCGCCCCTCGGGGTCTCTTCTCACCAGCCGACCGGCAGGGCCTTCCCCTCCTCGTAGCCTGCGGCGGACTGCACGCCGACGAGGGCGCGTTCCGCGAACTCGGGCACCGAACGGGCCCCGGCGTAGGTGAACGAGCTGCGGACGCCCGACGTGATCATGTCGAGGAGGTCCTCAACCCCGGGGCGCAGCGGGTCGAGGTAGATCTTCGACGACGAGATCCCCTCGGCGAACAGGGTCTTGCGAGCCAGCTCGTAGGGGTCGAGTCGTTCGAAGCGACCCTGCACCGCCTTGGTCGAGGCCATGCCCCAGCTCTCCTTGTAGAGGCCGCGCTCGTCGCTCGCCAGATCGCCGGGGGCCTCGATCGTGCCGGCGAACCACGAGCCGATCATCACCGAGGCTGCTCCGGCGGCGAGCGCCAGCGCGACGTCGCGGGGGTAGCGGACGCCGCCGTCGGCCCAGACGTGGGCTCCGAGGGCCTTCGCGGCGGCCGCCGTCTCGAGCACCGCCGAGAACTGGGGCCGCCCGACCGCGGTCATCATGCGGGTGGTGCACATCGCGCCGGGACCGACGCCCACCTTGACGATGGTCGCCCCGGCGCCGACCAGGTGATGGACGGCCTGCTCGGTGACCACGTTGCCGGCCACGATGGGGAGGCCGAGCCCGAGCGCCGAGACGGCAGCGATGGCCTTGACCATGCCGTCCTGGTCGCCGTGCGCGGTGTCGATGACGAGCACGTCGACGCCGGCCGCGGCGAGCGCCTTGGCCTTCTCGGCCACGTCGCCGTTGATGCCGACGGCCGCCGCGACGCGGAGCCGCCCACCGGCGTCGAGCGCGGGCTGGTAGAGGGTCGAGCGGAGGGCGCTCTTCCGGCTGACGGTTCCGACGACGCGGCCGTGCCGGAGCACCGGGGCGAAGTCGAGGTCGGCGGCGACGAGGCGGTCGAACGCCGCGCGGGGGCCCTCGACGTCGTCGGCGTCGAGCGAGGTCAGCGCGCCGTGGAGGAGGTCGCCGAGCACGGCGTCGCGGGGGGCCGTCGCGAGGCGGGAGGCGGCGATGCAGCCGAGGTAGGCGCCGTCCGCGTCGTGCAGGACGATGCCGTGGCCCTCGACGGCGGGGACGGTCGACAGCGCGGCGTCGACCGTCTGGCCGGCGTCGAGCGTGTAGGGGGTGTCGTACTCGACCGGTTGGCTCTTGACCCAGCGGATGGCGGCGTCGAGCTGCTGGAGGGGCATGTCCTGAGGGAGGACCCCGAGGCCTCCGCGCCGGGCGAGCGTCGCCGCCAGGCGGGGCCCGGTGACCGAGTTCATGTTCGCCGAGACGACCGGGATGGTGGCGCCGGTGCCGTCGCCGGGGGCGAGCGACACGTCGAGGCGACTCGTCACCGACGACCGGCTGGGCACCAGGAACACGTCGGAGTAGGTCAGGTCGTGGGTCGGCGTCGTCTCGTAGAACCTCATGCGGACAACGTTAATCCCTGTGAGTCCGAGACCCCCGGAGCGCGGTAAGCGTTTAAGCTGGGTCGAGGCGGGCCCCTCGGGGCCCCACCTGATCAACAATCAACGGAGAGTGGGCGATCGGCAGTGACTAGCCACGTGACGGGAACGACGGACGACGGCGCGGCGGCCGAGTTCGGGGCCAACGAGTGGTTGGTCGACGAGCTCTACGAGCAGTGGGTGGTCGACAAGAACTCGGTCGACGAATCGTGGTGGCCCGTGCTCGAGGCGTACAGCCCCTCCGAGACCTCGTCCGAGTCGGCGCCGACCACCGCTCCCCCGCAGACGGACACCGCCACCCCGGCGGCGGCCCCGGCCCCCGCCCCCGACCAGGCCCCGAGCGACGGCGCTCCGGCCAAGAAGTCGGTCGCAGCCCGCACGACCTCCGTCGAGCCCGCGAAGAAGCCGATCCCGGCCGAGGCTCCGAAGAAGAAGAAGGAGCCGGCACGGGCCGAGTCCACCGCCGAGCAGCCGACGCCCGAGCCCGTCAACACGGTCGCACCGCTGCGGGGCATGGCCAAGTCGCTGGCGACGAACATGGACGCGAGCCTCTCCGTCCCGACCGCGACCAGCGTCCGGACGATCCCGGCGAAGCTGATGATCGACAACCGGATCGTCATCAACAACCACCTCAAGCGGGCACGCGGCGGCAAGATCTCGTTCACGCACCTCATCGGCTGGGCCCTCGTCCAGGCCCTGAAGGAGTTCCCGAGCCAGAACGTCTTCTACGACGAGGTCGACGGCAAGCCCTCGATCGTCACTCCCCCGCACATCAACGTCGGTCTCGCGATCGACATCCCGAAGCCCGACGGCACGAGGGCGCTGCTCGTGCCCGGTATCAAGCAGGCCGACGAGATGCACTTCGGCGAGTTCCTCCAGGCCTACGAGGACGTCGTCAAGCGGGCTCGCGACAACAAGCTCGCCGCCGCCGACTTCCAGGGCAACACGATCTCGCTGACCAACCCGGGCGGCATCGGCACCGTCCACAGCGTGCCGCGCCTGATGAAGGGCGCCGGGTCGATCATCGGCGCCGGCGCGCTCGACTACCCGGCCGAGTTCCAGGGGTCGGCGTCGAAGACCCTGGTCGAGCTCGGCATCGGCAAGACCATCACCCTGACGAGCACGTACGACCACCGCGTCATCCAGGGAGCCGGCTCCGGCGAGTTCCTCAAGAAGGTCCACGAGCTGCTCATCGGTCAGCGGGGCTTCTACGAGGACATCTTCGCGGCGCTGCGGATCCCCTACGAGCCGATCCGCTGGAACCCCGACATCAACGTCAACATCGCCGAGCGGATCAACAAGACGGCGCGCGTGCAGGAGCTGATCAACAGCTACCGGGTCAGAGGTCACCTGATGGCCGACATCGACCCTCTCGAGTACCGCCAGCGCACGCACCCCGACCTCGCGATCGAGAGCCACGGACTCACCTTCTGGGATCTCGACCGCGAGTTCGTCACCGGCGGTCTCGGCGGCACGACGAACCTCCTGCTCCGCGACATCCTCGGCATCCTCCGCGACTCGTACTGCCGCACGATCGGCATCGAGTACATGCACATCCAGGACCCTGCGCAGCGCAAGTGGGTCCAGGATCACGTCGAGGTCCCCTACGTGAAGCCGTCGCACGACGAGCAGATGCGCATCCTCGCGAAGCTCAACGAGGCCGAGGCGTTCGAGACGTTCCTGCAGACGAAGTACGTCGGGCAGAAGCGCTTCAGCCTCGAGGGCGGCGAGTCGACCATCTCCCTGCTCGACACGGTGCTGCAGCAGGCCGCCCGCGAGGGCCTCGACGAGGTCGCCATCGGCATGGCCCACCGCGGTCGTCTCAATGTGCTCACCAACATCGCCGGCAAGACCTACGGTCAGATCTTCCGCGAGTTCGAGGGCACCCAGGACCCGAAGACCGTCCAGGGCTCCGGCGACGTCAAGTACCACCTCGGCACCGAGGGCGAGTTCACGAGCGCGACGGGCGAGACCATCCCGGTCTACATCGCCGCGAACCCCTCGCACCTCGAGGCCGGCGACGGCGTGCTCGAGGGCATCGTCCGCGCCAAACAGGACCGCGGCGCCTCCGGGGTCTTCGGCACGCTGCCCATCCTGATCCACGGCGACGCCGCCATGGCAGGGCAGGGCGTCGTCGTCGAGACGCTGCAGATGTCGCAGCTGCGCGGCTACCGCGTCGGCGGCACGATCCACCTGGTGATCAACAACCAGGTGGGCTTCACGACCCCGCCGTCCGAGTCGCGGTCGTCGGTCTACTCGACCGACGTGGCGAAGACCATCCAGGCTCCCGTCTTCCACGTGAACGGCGACGATCCCGAGGCCGTGGCGCGGGTGGCCGAGCTCGCCTTCGCCTACCGCCAGCAGTTCAAGCGCGACGTCGTGATCGACCTCGTCTGCTACCGCCGCCGGGGCCACAACGAGGGCGACGACCCCTCGATGACCCAGCCGCTGATGTACAACCTCATCGAGGAGAAGCGCAGCGTCCGCACGCTGTACACCGAGGCCCTCGTCGGCCGAGGCGACATCACGCGAGACGAGTACGACGGCGCCCACCGCGACTTCCAGGATCGACTCGAGCGGGCCTTCGCCGAGACGCACGCCGCCCAGACCGGGTCGATCCCCGTCATCACCGGCGACGCGCACGACGTCGCCGATCTCGAGCGCCCGGCGACCCAGCGCGACGACAGCGCCGGCGAGCCCGAGTCGACGGCGATCTCCCTCGAGCTGCTGCACCGCATCGGCGACGCGCACGACAACCCGCCCGAGGGCTTCGTCGTGCACCCGAAGCTCCAGCAGCTGCTGAAGAAGCGCGTCGACATGAGCCGCAACGGCAACATCGACTGGGCCTTCGGCGAGCTGCTCGCGATGGGCTCGATCGTCACGGAGGGCACGCCCGTGCGTCTCGCCGGTCAAGACAGCCGACGCGGCACCTTCGTGCAGCGCCACTCCGTGCTGCACGACCGCGAGAACGGCCAAGAGTGGCTGCCCCTGCAGTACATCTCCGACGATCAGGCCAAGCTCTGGATCTACGACTCGCTGCTCAGCGAGTACGCGGCGATGGCCTTCGAGTACGGCTACTCGGTCGAGCGCGCCGATGCCCTCGTCATGTGGGAGGCGCAGTTCGGTGATTTCGCGAACGGCGCCCAGACGGTCGTCGACGAGTTCATCTCGAGCGCCGAGCAGAAGTGGGGGCAGCGCTCGAGCGTCGTCCTCCTGCTGCCCCACGGCTACGAGGGCCAGGGCCCCGACCACTCGTCGGCCCGTATGGAGCGCTTCCTCCAGCTGTGCGCCGAAGACAACATGACGATCGCCCGGCCGTCGACCCCCGCGTCGTACTTCCACCTGCTGCGCCGTCAGGCCTACGCCCGCCCCCGCCGGCCGCTGGTGGTCTTCACGCCGAAGGCCATGCTGCGACTGCGCGGTGCGACCAGCGGCGTCGACGACTTCACGACCGGCCGCTTCGAGCCCGTGCTCGACTGCACCCGCGTCTCCGACCCGTCGACGACGAAGCGCGTCGTGCTGCACAGCGGCAAGATCCACTACGACCTCGCCGCCGAGCTCGACAAGCGGGGCGTGCAGAACGACGTCGCGCTCGTCCGACTCGAGCAGCTCTACCCCTTGGCCCTCGACCGCATCCGCGAGGTGCTGGCGCAGTACCCCGAGGCCGAGCTGTTCTGGGCGCAAGAGGAGCCCGAGAACCAGGGCGCCTGGCCGTTCGTCGTGCTCGAGCTGCAGAAGCACCTCGACCGCCGCATCACGGTGGCTTCGCGCCCGGCGTCCGCGTCTCCGGCTGCCGGGTCGACCAAGGCCAGCGCCCGCCAGCAGACCGAGCTGATCGAGAAGGCGCTCACGCTGTAGGCACGGTTCATCGCTCGACGACGGGGCGCAGCATCGCACGATGCTGCGCCCCGTCTCTCTGCCATCGCGACAGACGGAGATGTCCACGTCGCTGAGCGGTGCTCGGCATCGGCCTGTCGTCCGACGTCGGGGTCGCCCTGCACGCGTTCGTCACCGTCGTGCCGCCGGCGGACATCCTCTTCCGCTGGCCGACTCGTGCCGGGTCGCGAGCGCGGCGGCGGGCGAGCGCCGCGCGATCAGATCAGATCAGATCAGCTTCGAGTAGCGGACGCCGGCCTCGTGGTACCCGCGCTTGCGGTAGAACCGGCTGGCGGTGTCGGTCGCGGCGGCGCCGACGGCGTTGACGACTCGGGCGCCGTGCCCGTGGGCCCAGGTCTCGACGTGCCCGAGGAGGTGCGAGCCGAGTCCGTCGCGACGTCCGGCCTCGGAGACCACCAGCAGCAGCAGCTCGGCCGTGGGTGAGTCGTCGTTGTAGGCCCAGACGATGCGCCCGCCGGCGACGGCGCTGATGCGGTCGTCGGCGTCGCGCACGACCCAGGTCTCGTGACCGCCGTCGATCGACAGGCGCCCGAGCCGGGCCGACAGCACATCGGAGTCGAGGGTGTAGCCGAGGAGGCGGATCAACGACACGAGATCATCGAGGTCGCGAGCGGTCGGAGTACCGAGGGGCTGCACCGGTGCGGTCATGCACCGACGCTAGCGCAGGCCCGCCGCCCGTGACGACCGGCGGTGGAGGAGGCCGGCCGACCCGCGCCTCCTCGGTGCCGGCGGGGTTCTAACGGTGAGCCGACTGCAGCTCGCGCAGTCGCGCGAGCACCGCCCCGCGCAGGTCTTCGGGCGCCGTCTCGCGGCAGGCCCGCTGCACGGCCTCGGTCAGGACGACCCCGACCTCGTGCTCGCCCGCGCAGTCGCCGCAGGTCGCCATGTGCTCACGGATGTCGGCCGCGTCTTCGCGGCACAGCTCGTCGTGCAGATATTCTTCGAGTTCGGCCTTGGCCTTGTCGCAACCGCAGTCGGTCATTTCTTGCTGCCCTTCGATGTCGTGCCCACCGGCACCTCGATACCGCGACCGCGCGCGTAGTCGGCCAGCAGCTCGCGGAGCAGACGGCGACCGCGGTGGAGACGGCTCATGACCGTGCCCACGGGGGTCTTCATGATGTCGGCGATCTCCTGGTACGAGAACCCCTCGACGTCGGCGAAGTAGACGGCCATGCGGAAGTCCTCGGGGACCTTCTGCAGGGCGTCCTTCACGGCGCTGTCGGGCAGGTGGTCGATCGCCTCGGCCTCGGCCGAGCGGGTGCTGCCGGAGGCGCGGGTCGCCGACTCGGCGCCGCCCATCTGCCAGTCCTCGAGCTCGTCGATCGTGCCCTGGTAGGGGTCGCGCTGCTTCTTGCGGTAGGTGTTGATGAACGTGTTGGTCTGGATGCGGTACAGCCAGGCCTTGAGGTTGGTGCCCTGCGTGAACTGCGAGAACGCGGCGAAGGCCTTGACGAAGGTCTCTTGGACGAGGTCGGCGGCGTCGGCCGGGTTGCGGGTCATCCGCATGCCCGCCGCGTAGAGCTGATCCATGAACGGCAGAGCCTGCTCTTCGAAGAGCGCCCGCAGATCGGGTTCGCCGGCGGAGGCCTCGTCGACCGCCTCGACGACGGCGTCGACGGTCTCGGCGGCCGGAGCCGTCGCGCCGGTCGACTCGCTCGTCACGGCGGGCCGTGCCGTCGCGCCGGTGGGCTCTGAAGTGGGCTCGTCGCCCTCGAGGGTGATCATCACGGCCGATTCTAGTTCGGCCACGGTGATCTCTCTCGGTGCAAGTGCTGTCGGCACAGGTCCTCCCGCTGTTCGTTGCATTACGGTGGTGAACCGATGCAGGTCTTCAGGTATTCCGGCCCCGAGTTCAGTCCCTACGACGAGGGCCGCGCCCCCGAGGTGGACGACGGTCGCTGGGTCGCGCCCCGGGCGACCGGGCCGCTCCGCGCCTCCTTGTCGCTGCCGGGGTCGAAGTCGCTGACCAACCGCGAGCTCGTGCTCTCGGCGCTCGCCTCCGAGCCATCCACCCTGCGGCTGCCGCTGCACTCGCGTGACACCGATCTCATGGTGCAGGCCCTTCGGGGTCTCGGCGTGCGCATCGACGAGGTCGCGAACGACGAGCCGTTCGGCCCCGACTACCTGATCACCCCGTCCGAGCTGACCGGTGGCACGAGCGTCGACTGCGGGCTCGCCGGCACGGTCATGAGGTTCCTGCCGCCGGTCGCCGCACTCGCCCTGGGCCCCGTCTCGTTCGACGGCGACGCCAGCGCGCGACGCCGCCCCATGACGACCACCGTCGACTCGCTGCGCGCCCTGGGCGTCGACGTGTCCGACGACGGTCGCGGCGCCCTGCCGTTCAGCCTGTACGGCACCGGCGAGGTCGAGGGCGGCGAGGTCGAGATCGACGCCTCCGCCTCGAGCCAGTTCGTCTCGGGCCTGCTGCTCTCGGCACCGCGCTTCAGCCGCGGCCTGAGCCTCCGGC
>Ga0265797_10009257_pt1 | contig 12862 bp, 17 predicted proteins | sample P2T30metagenome_FD_192433 | JGI IMG/M metagenome (GOLD analysis project Ga0265797, IMG submission 192433) | Plant litter microbial communities from East Loma Ridge, Irvine, California - P2 T30 | ecosystem: Environmental > Terrestrial > Plant litter > Unclassified | place: USA: California... | reverse complement strand
GCATGGAAACGTCCATATAAAGCGACTGCAGGCAGACATGCGGAACCTGGCTATCATCCTTTCCAGCCACCTTCCCAACCCATGGAAGAGGAAGAAGACTACTTCGCACCCTTCGGCATGTCGCAAATCGACTTCAACTCCATGGTCCGCAGACGCAACCTCGCCGAGCTGACGGGCCAGCTCATCGAGCAAGGCCGCGTGACGCTGCCGGGGACATTCACTGTTCCTTCGAGCAACACCGCGCAGCTGATGGACGCGGTGCACGATGCAGCAAACATGCCAGAGCCGCTGGCGGCTGGTGTTGAGGAAGCCGCTCGCCCTTGCAGTTCGATTTACTCTCGCGACATCGATGAAGGTTCACCGTCCTTCGGAACGTTCTTCGACAAACACCGTAGTTCGCACAACACTTCCCAAAGCCAGTCCCCAATTCGCTGGCCCTTGCTATCGCGCAGCAACAGCATTCGTGCATCCTTGTCCAGCTCTTTCCCAGCATCCACATCGTCGAGGCCAACGAGCTTAGACACCTACTGCTCAGGAACGGCAGCGCCAAAACCAGGATACTCGCCGCTTCAGCCTCACCCTTCGGACAAGACACTGCGTATGTCTGCCACCGAGCCGAACACCCTCCCTGACTCTCCACGAACCACATCATCGAGAGCAGCGAGCATAGACAACTACAGCTCAGGAACCGCAGCGCCAAAGGCAGAATTTCGTTCACTTGAAAGTGACCCTTGGTTCTACAACAAGTCGCACAAGCCTGACGCCAGACCGCAATCCCTCCTCGCTGCTGCGAGCGTCAACGACAAAGGCAGAGTCTCAGACCCCATGCCGCTACCCGAAGACCTGCTCGAAGGCCCTCTTGCTCATGTAGTGGAAGCATCAAGAAAGGGCGATTTGGATCTCCCGAAAACGATCGCCGATTTGCTGCGTAAATTCTCGCGGCGAGCGACACTACAAGAACTCCAGCCGCCAGTCGACCGATTTGTCGAGCTAGCTCGCCTGCGCCGTGCAGTCCACACGCTCGAGTTCGATTTCAATGATACGATCATGATTTCTTCTGACCTGACGAGCGTGGTGCATGTGCCACCGTTGCCGAGTTTGGAGGAACTGCCGGAAATGGAGGAGGCAGACGAACTTGTGGACGTTTTCGAGACACACGAGTTCTTCAGATGGCGCCTTGCGAAGACGGTACACAACCGACTTGAATCCCTGAGGCGTGAGCTGAGGATCGGAGATGTGCGTAAGATTGAGCACTGGTACAGAGACGTTGTCGGCCTTGTCGGATGGCGCGATGAGGACGAGTCGAGGATGTCGTGGAGCTGGCTGGAGAATGATGGGTTCTTTTAAAGAAGGTGTGTCCAGTCCGGAAGTAGTTATAATTTTGGCCTTCGGTGAGGCGCGGCCATGAGAAACAGCACGTTGAGCAGGTGTGCTTCAAGCTTCCTCAGGCCGGTGAGAAACAGCCATATCGAGAATCTCAAACAAGCTCTTCTTCACGCTTCTTCACAGCTTCCAGCCTCCTAACCACAATCTCCACATCCCGCATGCGCTCTTCCCACCCTGCCCACTGCTCTGCCATGCCCAAGACTCCCGTCTCATACCATCTCTCCACAGCAGCAGCACTTCGTGAGCGCAGCTCTGCCAACTCGGCCGCTTGCTGTTCCTGCCTTGCGGCTGCTCTGTCGATCCTAGGCTGTAGCTCGCGAAGCTTGGAGGCAGATGTCGGGTCGGGCACGCTGGTTTCCTGTAGTGATTGCAGCTGTCCAGAGATCTTGGAGTACAATTGAGCGTGAGATAGCACGAGCGCTGCTTGCGAGGGCAGAGAGAGGGTGTTGGGCTGTTCTGCGCTGTTGGCTTGGGTGAAGAGGTGTGGATGCTGTGCTTGTAGCTTGAGGACCTGGTCTACGGTGGAAGATTTCGAGGCCAGAGTTTGCATTTGTAATTCTAGCTTTCGTAAACGTGATGCGGCAGTGCCGTCTGCTGATGTGGGTGTCGTTGCTGCATCCTCGATTTCCTGGTCGCCGTTTAGGGCATAGCCGATTCTTTGCAGGCGGGCCTCAAGTGAGTCCAGAGAGTGGCCTGGAGTGTCGTTTGTTACATGTACTGCCATGGTGTCGTGATTGATCGTTGCATGTATGGCTGCGGGTGAGGATGTGCAAATGTCACGGCTGCAGGTACAGATTGACAACATCAACAAGCGAGCACGCGCAAACAAGCTAAACTGACGTGGGATGAGGGTTAGTGGATGAAGTGCCTGTGCCTCTGGTTCAAGCATGTGCTTCCGGCTGTCGGCTCACCACTTCCGCTTGGGCGGCCCACTTTGGCAGCCGTTTGGCCTTGGGCGGGTGTTGGCGTTGGGTAAGACGTGACCAAAGCACATGAGCCATTATCATTACAAGACAGGAGGACGCGCGCATTAACACTCGACACATTGAGCCCCTGTCATTTGCGCGGCAATCGCTCTCCTAACCGCCTACACCTCACCTCACGCGCAAGACTGCAGGCCAGCAACACCATCGCCTGACCACGAGCAAAACGAAGAACTCGCCCACGCGATCAATGCCGTAGTACACGCAGCCGCCGTCGCAAACTCCCCAGCCATCCCACCTTTTGCGCCGGAATACCACACACACAACCGCAACACCATGGCCTCCTACGCCGCCATAAACTCGGCGCCTAGCGAGCATGCGCCCTCGCGCCCACAGTCCACAGAGCCGTCGCGCCGGCGCTCTCATAGGAAAGAGAACGGCATTGCCGGCAATGCATCATGGATATCCTCCGTCATCAACCTGGTCAACACCATTGTCGGTGCTGGAGTCCTGGCCATGCCTCACGCCATGTCCAACATGGGCATGGTGCTAGGCGTGCTTGTCATCTGCTGGTCAGGTCTTGCCTCTGGCTTCGGTCTGTATCTTCAAACTCGCTGTGCGAGATATCTGGACCGTGGCTCGGCCAGCTTCTTTGCTCTCAGTCAGATCACATACCCCAACGCGGCTGTGATTTTCGATACGGCCATCGCCATCAAGTGCTTCGGTGTGGGCATTAGCTACTTGATCATTATTGGAGATCTCATGCCGGGTGTGGTGCAGGGTTTCGGACATCCTGAGAATGCGACATATCTGGTGGACAGGCATTTCTGGGTCACTGCATTCATGTGAGTGAAGTATTGCGTGGTGGCGTTGCTGGATACCGCTGACATTACTGCAGGCTCATCGTGATACCCCTTTCCTTCTTGCGCAGGCTCGACAGCCTGAAGTACACCTCCGTTGTTGCGCTCGTTTCCATCGGCTATCTTGTCATTCTTGTGGTCTACCATTTTGCTGCTGGCGATACTGCACCAGCACGTGGCAACATTGATGTTGTCCATGTGAAAGGACCTGTCCAGGTTCTTGCATCTTTCCCTGTCATCGTTTTCGCATACACATGCCACCAAAACGTGAGTTGCCTCCAGTTTTATCCCTTCTTGGCAACAACATACTTATACACTGCAGATGTTCTCTATCTTGAATGAAATCAAGGACAACCGTCCGACTCGCACCACTGGTGTGGTTACTGGATCTATCGGTACCGCCGCCAGCATCTACGTACTCGTTGCCATCACTGGCTACCTATCCTTCGGCGACAACGTAGTTGGCAACATCGTATCCCAGTACACGCCGTCGGTGGCCAGCACTATTGGCCGTGCTGCAATCGTCGTCCTGGTCATGTTCTCCTACCCTCTTCAGGTCCACCCCTGCCGCGCCAGTGTTGACGCCGTGTCAAAGTGGCGACCCGCCGGCCGCAGGAACCAAGAGCTCACACCCGCAGGCGGCAGCCCGAGCAGAAGCTCTCTTCTGCCCAACAAACTGCCCTCCCGCCCTAAGCCGGAGGACATGTCCGACATTCGATTTGCGGTTATCACCACCGCTATCATCATTCTCTCATACATCACCGCCATGACCGTCAGCAGTCTGGACAAAGTCCTCGCATACGTTGGCTCTACTGGCTCTACTTCAATTTCATTCATCCTGCCTGGCCTGTTCTACTACAAGATCAGCGACCCTGATTCACCCCACCACCAACGCCTCATGAAAGGCAACGACGACGAAGAATACGACGGCTCATCTGACGACGGTGATGAGGGTAGCTCAACAACAGAAGTGCAGAGCTCGTGGCGTTCTGCCTGGAGCCAGAAAATGAAGGGCCGCCAATGGCGGAGAGACATGCTCCGCAAGGCGAGTCTGGCACTGGCTGCCTATGGTTTCCTTGTCATGGTCGTCTGCTTGGCTACGAACACTTATTTTAATGTGAAAGAGTAGGGCTGGTGCGACGATGGGCGTTGCTAATAAACATGAATTTTATTTTTTTTGGATCTTTTGCATGTCACATACATAGATGCGTTTCGTTTGATTTAGCGTTTGGAGCTTTTCTCTTTCCAACTATTCAGCGGCAAGACCACTATCATTTGTAAGCATAATGAGCTTCCAAACATACACATCTTCTACCAGACCGAAATCGCTGAAACTCTCATTGAAAAGTCTCCTACAACGCTAACCCTCCCACTCCCACCCCAATCAAGCAGGCACCCCCTCCCTCAAAGCCCTCGAAAGCGTCTCATTCGCCCTCGTCCACACCCTAAGATCCCTATACTTCTCCACCAACAGATCGCTCACCAACCTTCCAAACACCACACTCCCCCACTCATTCAAATGCGTCCTATCATCAGGCAAGTAATTATACGCCCAACTCGCCTCCGCTCCGATCGCGTTGACATAATCCGTGCTCGCGCGGTTGAGGTCGATCGAGCGCGCTCCGGATTTTTTGAGGGATGCGGCGACGGCTAGGGTGGCGTTGCGCTCGGCGGCGAGGTTCTCGATTACGCGTGGGGGTTTGAGGGTGTTGTTGAAGGAGCGGCGGGTGAGGGAGGAGACGAGGATGGGGGTTGCGTGCAGGGAGAGGATTTCGGTGGCGAAAGTGTGCAGGTTGGTGGTGAAGGCGGGGAGGGAGATGTTTTTGGCGGGTTTTTGGTCGTTGTGGCCGAACTGTTGTTTTGTGAAAGAGGGTTTGTTAGTTTTGCGGCCTTTTGGGGAGGAACGGACTGGCGTGATGGGCAGAGGTGGGAGATGGACAGCGTACCTGGATCGTCACAAACACGTTGTGCGTCGCGGTGTGGCTCTTGACTTGTTCGATCACGGCGGCCCAATCGCCGCCTTCGCGGAACGATACTGTTGTTGCTCCGCTATGGCCTAGGTTGATGCCGCTTGCTGGTTCGCGGACGGCTGTGCTGAGGAAGCCATCGCCCCAGCCGCCGTCGGGAGCGGTAGTCGAGTCGCCGGCGAGAACGAAGTAGGCTGGTTTGCCCTTTGGACCGGAGGGTAGAGCAGTTGTTCCTACTACTGCCAGTAGTGGCGCCAGGAAGTGAGAGAGCTTCATGATATCCAAGGTTGGAGGTCGCGGTGGTGAAAGAGATCCATGATGCGGAGGTTCATCGGGGTATTTAGCTATTCGCCATTCTATAGAGTTTACAATGATATTATGTCGATCTGGTCTTCATACAATATAAACTGCATTGTGAGGTGGTATGGAGGTAGTCTTGGTATTGCGTTTTTGGATGTTCCGCCAATCAGATTGATAGAGTACAATTAAGGTGCATATTGAAGGTTCCGCTGTTCGGTGAAATTGCATCCGAATACTGGGTACCCCTCACATGCCATCAATAATTGCCAGCATGATGCAAGTGAGTAAGTTAATGGTTCAGAAGCACGACGTTGCCTTAGGAATGAACGATCGTCGGAAAGGTACGTTCGCTCAAACCAGAACGGAGCATATCACCACAGCTTTGCGTACCATATCTCGTCCTTAACTTGAACTTCGATGGCTGATCGTGTCCTGGAGAAATCTATTCAGAGAGCCCCAATTATTACTAGAGTCTCATGATCTTTCCGACAAGGATTCCATACATGAAAAAAGCTCGTCTGCTCTGTCCACCTAGGAGGTACAGGATCCGGAGACATGCTGTACTTACACTTTTGCCCGAGCGATGTCGCATCTACGAGACAAGGTAAGCAAGGTCTTTCTTATTTATCGGCGAGACCATAGATGCGGTCTACGATATTTGAAGCTGAGTCTGAGTTTTGGTAGGTACGACCGTCGCACTTTCCCGATTCGGTCGAGGGTGTAAGTGAAAGGGACCATGAGATAGAGGCGAGGGACGTGCCTGTCGGGGCTGTCAATAGACATTAAAAAGCGATATGAATACAGAATTTTGTTCTCACTTCATCGAACAGGCAATCATCTGTTCAAACATCCGAATTGGTCTAGTGGCTAGGATTTGTCGCTCTCAATCATCGCAAGATGATCAGTTCCGACAAGGCCGGGGTTCAATTCCCCGATTCGGAATAATTCTTTTGCTCATGGCAGGTCATTGTCATCCTTTTGCTTGATGTGCGAGGAAAGAGTCTGGCCGTCGTCTTGCTGTCACACTCCACAGAAGAGAAAACTCGAGGCGGAACCACCGGATCGATCAAGTTGGTAGGAATGCTGATAAACAGATAAATTACTACCATGACCACTACCCATCTATAATCTAATACTTGTAGTAACGCGTCTCGCCCCTCTTCCTTACTCCAGCATTAAGCACCCTATAGTAAGCAAGAAGACCCATACATCCAGCCGCCACAAAGAACAACAACGCACAATTAGTCCAATGTCCGGTCGGATACCCCTTCGCCTTCTCATCAGCCTTATAAATCCAGACACCAACGATCTGACCCGGCGCTCCAAACGAAATGTTCATGGCGATCGCCAATCCCACGGCTGCGGTCGAGAACAAGTTGCTGCTCAGCCAACCGAGCAGAGGCGGGATGCAACTGAAAGATCCGCTCGCGGCGACGATAAGACAGCCGTAGCGGGAAGCGTAGGCGTGTGGAGGTAAGACGGCAGAGACGAGGAAGCCGAGTGCGCCGATTGTGGCGAAGGCGGCGGAGTGTAGAGCGCGGGCGTTGAAGTGGTCGGCGGACCATGAGACGAGGATCGTGACGACGTAGCTAACCGCGTATGGTGGGACTGTCATTAGCTGTGCTTGCAGGCCAGAGTAGCCAAGACCGGCGGTGATAGTAGGAGTGAATAGTGAAAGAGATGAAAACGGTGTGGAAATGCCGAAGTAGATCTGGGATTTGGTCAGTATTTTGGTCGGGCTATGAACAATGAGAGCGACTTACAATGTAGTGGGCGTACAATCTCACATCCAAGAGGGTAGCCTTTGCATCAGCCCAAGTCATATGGCCACTGTCACCGTGAGATCCTTCCAGGTGAAGTCTGTCTGCTGCCAAACGCTTATCCTCAACAGTGAGCCAGCTAGAAGTCTCAGGATAATCGGGCAAGAGGAAGAATACAGCCACTGCAGAGAGGATCGATGGCATGCCTTCAAGGATGAACAGCCATCTCCACGCACTGAGTCCAGATGTGCCATTCATATGGCCGACACCATAGGCGATTGCACCTGTATTGCCTTGATCAGAGTCGTTCTTTTAAAGACCATCGAGACACCAACTTACCACCAAAAGCGCCTGCAAGTGTTGCGGAAGCGAGAATGAGGGCCACCCTTATCGAACGCTCCTCCGTACGGTACCAGAAAGTGAGGTAATCTGTACTTGTCAGAGATGACTTTGCAGCCCTTCGTTCTGGATCAATACTCACAAACAAGGCCAGGAAAGAGGCCTGCTTCGAAGACGCCCAGGAGGAATCGCACGGCGGTCACTGAAGCAAAGTTCTGGACTCCTCCCAGTCCCATCGTTATGGCTCCCCAAGACAGCATCAAGAACGCAATCCAATTGCTTGGCTTCAGCCGCTTCAACATGTAGTTGCTAGGAACCTCAAATAAGGCATACGCGATGAGGAAAACCATGAGGGCGATTGTGAACTGGAAGTTCGTCATGTTGGTCTCGGTGAGAAGATCGTTGCCATCTTCTTGGTTGAGAACCTGTGACACATGAGTATAGCTGGAGGTTGATGGAGATGAATTTGGCCTACCTTCGCGTTTCCTATGTTCGATCTGTCCAGGTAACATAACAAGTAGATGAACTGTTCCTCATCATTAGCTGATGCCGATGTGACTTGACGAAATGTACTTACAGAACAAAGAGGGATAATGCGAAGATCTTGCTTGAAAATGAGTGCCCTCTCCTCATCGGTGCCTTGGTTCTCATAAGATGGCCCTTGGAGACCAATTCCTGATGCAACTTTCTCATCGTTGGACTCAATATCTTCATGCGTGCCTGGCATGATATGTTTGCCGTCTGGTGTGCTGATCTCATTCGACATCGTGTTCGTCTGTGGCAATCTCTGACCCGGTACACTGGTTCGTTGGGAGCAGCGTTGAACAATCCTTCGACTGCTGGTGATCGCAATGCAGGCACTTGGAGCAAGGGAAGAAGTGATAAGTACTGTAGAACGTGGAAGAAGCGGCAAAGTTACGGGTTCCAAGAATATCGGCACCGCTCCGGAGACCAACGTGCAGATCGCCATGAATTCGCCTATTGTGATTACGGCAAATCGTACGAGGGCGGTGATTAGTCCCAACCAAGCACCCCAAGCATTAGCGAGGCGCCATCCGCATGGCTTGGTGGGGCCCCAGGTATAGTGGAGCCGTTGTCGTTGTCGAGGTTGCGGGGTTGGAGTATGTGAGGCCTTCGGAGAGGCACGCGGCGCCGAGGACCGAAAGATTGGAGATTTCTTTGATGTGTAGGAGGTATGAAGTGGTATCTATTCATATGTACCTAGGCTGAGGGGATTTATTTGAGCCTTGGGAATCCACGTTCAAAATCAAGCATTGATGGGTTCCTGGAAGTTGTAGATGCTTGATCCCTGTTTACTGACATTATCGTAAGATTGTCATAAGCATGTCTGGCTTGTGGGATATGGAGTTATTGTGGTTCGGGGCATTCTGAATGCGTGTAGGTGACACAATATTTGCGTGTAATTTTGACCACAAATTCCTAAACGCACATGTAAGGTACTCCGGAAAGATGTATGTACATGTACATGTCGTGTTCATGCATTTGGATGAAATATGTTTGATATTGTAAATCTTACCGTGCCTTGACTTCTAGTTCTGGCCCACATGATCTTTATCTCCGTGGTCTATGTCGAACAACAGCACTGTGCATATGGACTCAGCTTTACGCTGCGCCTAATCACCTGTTTCCAGGAACACTTCGATACATTTGGGCTTGACTTGTCAGATGGCGTCAGTGTACCTGCGGCATTGTATGCGGCTGGGTACTCTAGGCATGTAGTCCAATCACTGGAGAGAGCCAGTCTGCTAGCCAAGTCACGATTCGCCGCAGTCACGTAGCACGCAACACTTTGGTCCAGAGGCATCAGCGTCAAATCCAAAAACACGCTTCGCTTATTCATGACTAATCGTGATAACCATACCATATCATCATCCCCCAATCACTTGCCCGTAGATCCAGTATTGGGGTAGTTGTCCTTATCAACCGGGTTCGCGGGTCCGCCTCTCTGCCCCAGCACACCTCCAACATCCACCTCCTTCTGCTTCTCAGCCTCAATAGCCTCCCTAGCGGGCGCCTGCTCAGCCTTCTTCCTCTCCAGATCAGTCTCCAGACCAGGCTGCGCTCCGTCCGCACCAGGCTTCTCCTCCACAGCCTCGTAAATCTTGCCCTCGCCGGGCGCCGCCATCTGCGCAGCGTCGAGCTCCGTGTGCTTGCCGTAGTCTTCTTGAGTGAAGCCCTTGGCTTCTTCGCCGGGCGGTGCGCCGCGGATGCCGTAGGCTACGGACGTGGGAGTGGCTTCTTCCATGGAGGGGGCCTGCTCTTGGGGGCAGCGTCTGTAGCTGGGAGGGGAGGATGAGTTGGTGTTCTTGTGCTTTGGTAGACTTGTGGATATTTACACTGGCTCGTCCTGCGCTGCAGTGGCATTCTCGCTCGCTTGTGCCTTCTCAGCTGGCTCTTTGGTCGCTGGGTTTCCTGGTGTCGAGTAGACCTGATTGAGGGTAGGCTGTGCTGGCCCGGTGGGGTGGATGGCGTCGGACATGATTGTGGTTTGTGAAGTGTATGACGCGGTGTCGTTGGGAGAGGATTAGGTGTTCAATTGGTTGTATCTAACAACAAGGTCGATGTATGTAACTGCGACAAAAAGTAAAGAGATTATCCTGCAGGGTCAAACAACAATTGATATGCAAGTCAAGACAAGTCGCCTATCTCTCTCTGGTCCCGCAATTGAATGACATCGTCAATCATGAAGCGCCCGCCAAATCGATCAGCCAAAAGCAGCTTGCAGCAATCCCCCGCCAACGTCATCGCTACGCATCCAAAGATGCCGCGAAACAAAAGCATTCAACATTTCTCGCCTCTGGCCATTTATACTTTGTCATTTTGAATTGAAACACCACTTTCTTGATACATCAACCAAAAAGTTATATACGCAATCCACAATCATGGCCTCCAACTTATCACGCAAGGAGCTCTTGGGCAAGGTGTACAAGATGATTCCTCCCATGCTGGAGTCGTTCCACAAGGGTAAGCTATCCATTGGGATGTAATCGTTAGGAATTACGATCTGACGAGAACCACAGGCCAGCTCGGAAGAGTAGCAGTCATCGGTGGTAGCGAGGACTACACTGGTGCGCCCTATTTCTCTGCCATGGCATCTGCCAGGCTCGGAGCCGACATGGTATGTTTCGCAACAGTCCCAAGCTTCACAACAGCTTCGATGTTCTTCATGTACCTCGTTCCAAACAAAAGCTGACATCGTTCATAGTCTCACGTTATCTGCGAGCCCACCGCTGCTGCAGTCATCAAGACCTACTCGCCTAACCTCATGGTGCACCCCTACATGCGCCAGGAGAAGAACATGGGCAAGGACGAAACCATCGACTCGGTCTCCCAAAATGTCATCGCCATGCTGGACCGTCTCCATGTGATTGTCGTCGGCCCTGGTCTCGGTCGCGACCCTGCCATGCAAGAGACCTGCGCTCGCGTCCTTACTGAAGCGAGGAAGAAGGGCGTTGCATTCGTCCTCGATGCCGATGGACTGTACCTCGCCCAGACTCGCCCGGACCTGGTCCACGGATACAAAAACTGCATTCTCACACCGAACGTTGTCGAGTTCGGCCGCCTGGCCAAGAGCCAGAACATCGACGTCAACGCTGAGGAGAAGGAGAAGCTGTGCGCCAAGTTGGCCAACGCTCTCGGCGGCGTGACTATCATCCAGAAGGGTCCCGTCGATTACATCTCAAACGGCAAAGACACCATCGTGTCCAGCGGTGAGGGTGGCCTGAAGAGAGCTGGCGGCCAGGGTGACACATTGACTGGCTCTTTGGCCACTCTCTTGGCCTACCGCATGGCTTACCTTGACAAGATCTGGGATCACGAGAACGACATGGACGCCGACGAGCTGCTTGCGTACGTTGCTTATGGCGGCAGTGCCATCACCAGGGAGTGTTCGAGATTGGCTTTCAAGGCGAAGGGCCGCTCGCTGCAGGCTGCCGACTTGACCGAGCACGTCCACACTGCTTTCCTCGATCTCATCGGCGAGAAGCCGACTGATGGGAGCAAGCTTTGAATGATTTAATGACTGGTCACGGCTGGAAAAGTTAGCATAATGTAGCATAGAGCTTGGGAATGTACAGTACCGATTTTGAAATCAGATTGTCTGCGTCCATTTCATTTGATCGTTGCCAAGAACGTGAGTACCGTTTGATTGAACTGGTCCGGGTACTCCCACTGCGACTTGGTCAATATGGCAAAAATTGTGGGCAGCGAGACGGACAGACTCACCAGACATCCATGTCCACCCGGACTAGTCTTCCACACACTCCCCGACACAGCCTCACACAACTCCTTGCTCAGCACAACCGGAATGAGAATATCCTCTTCCCCAGCCAGGACCATAATCTTCCCCTCACCAAGTCCTCCCAACCCCTCACCACCCTTCACCAACTCACCCAACGCAGCCGTCGAATCAAACCTTCTAATCACATTCAATTGCGCCAGATACGCTTCCAACGACACATCGAGCTTCCTCATCGCGTCCTCAACACTTTCAAGCTCATCCGTGCGTTTTCGAACGAAATCCACCGTGAAAGCCCACAGCGTGACATCTCGCATGACATCTTGCACGCTCATCCGCGCCGCCATCTCGGCCCAGAGATCGAACATGCGGGAGCAGAAAACTGAAGGCTGGGCGTAGGTGCAGCAGAGACTTACACTTAGCATTTGCCTGCCTTGAGCAGCGGGACTTCCGTTGGGGTATTCGAGCGCGTAGGTTTGTGCGATCATGCCACCCATGCTCACGCCGAGGAGATGGAATTTGTTGATGTCGATATGGAGTAGTAAAGCGTGAAGGTCGGCTGCCATGATTTCCGCGGTATACGGGCCATGTGGACGGGAAGACTGGCCTATGCCTCTGTTGTCGTAGGCCAGGACTTGGTATCCGGCTGCTGTGAAGGCTGGGATGTTGGCGGACCAGGTTTGCAGGTCATCGGCTAGGCCGTTGATTAAGACGAGCCATTCGCCTGTTGAGGGGCCGGAGATGGTGTGGTTGATTGAGATGGAGTTTACGGGGGCTGTTGGCATTGTTTCAGTGGATTGGGATGGTTTCAGAGTCTGGTGATGTGAGCTATGTAGTCTGGTGCTTGTGGTGGGAGGAGAATGTTTGAAGGGAGGGTTTGTCTTTTTTTCAGATTGCTTGATGTACGTGGTCTATTTTGGTCTTGTCAGTCGATCAAAAGGAGATAAAAGTAATTATAAGTGCGGTATTCGGTAATCTCGGAGACTCGATGCATGTCTGGTGATGAAACGTGAAACATGCAGCGTACCCCACACTCTTCAGGGATCAGCTTGGAATGGTGGTCAGGCGG
>Ga0265797_10009256_pt1 | contig 12863 bp, 13 predicted proteins | sample P2T30metagenome_FD_192433 | JGI IMG/M metagenome (GOLD analysis project Ga0265797, IMG submission 192433) | Plant litter microbial communities from East Loma Ridge, Irvine, California - P2 T30 | ecosystem: Environmental > Terrestrial > Plant litter > Unclassified | place: USA: California... | reverse complement strand
CGCGCTACTTCGCCTTTGCCTGGGCCATAGTCAACTGTCTATGCGCCGGCAGCATCACCGCCTACTCGCTCTACGCGCCGCTCTTCCAGAAGAGGTTGGGATACACCCAGTTGCAGGTCAATGGCGTAAGTATTACTGCCGAGCTGGCTATGTATTTGCCAGTGCCGCTGTTTGGCGTGTTGTGCGATAGATACGGACCAGGACCACCATCTCTACTCGCTGGCATCTTCTTCGGAGTCGGATACATACTGGCTGCATTCGCCTACAGCAGTGGGCCTCCAGCAAGCGCAGGAGGCGACGGATGGCCATACGCGATCATGATTCTTGCGTTTATTCCGATTGGCATGGGCACGAGTTGCATGTATCTCTCTGCTGTTACAACATGCGCGAAGAACTTTGGACGAGGAAAGTACAAGGGAATCGCATTGGCTTTGCCGATCGCAGCATTTGGACTGAGTGGCATGTGGCAGTCACAGATTGGAAGCCGAATTCTTTACGAAGAATTGCCCGATGGAAGCAAAGGACCTGTGGATGTGTACCGCTTCTTCGTATTCCTGGGATCTCTTTTCTTTATCGTTGGCGTGATCGGTTGCTTTGCTCTTCGCGTGGTAGGCGAGGAGGAGCTCATCGATGAAGCTGTTGACGAGCTTGAACGTAGTGGTCTGCTCGAAGAGAGCGAATTCTTCCGCCGACGTAATGTGGGAGAACACTACGGCACGATGAGCTCCAGCCACTCGCTCAGCGACGAAGAAATCGACGAACTTCAGCGCAAGGCTGCCGAACACCAGGCACAACTAGAAGAAGAACATCGCAAAAAGAATTGGCTTCTCAACGCTGAAACAAGATACTTCCTCGCTGACCACACTATGTGGTGGCTCGCCGCTGGCTTCTTCCTCGTTACTGGCCCAGGAGAAGCATTCATCAACAACCTGGGCACCATCATCGATACGTTCTACCATCCCTCCGACTTACCAGAGGGCGGTAACCCAACCAGCGCAGCAACGCATGTCTCCATTGTTGCCGTGACTTCAACCCTCGCTCGTATTCTAACGGGCACTCTCACCGACATCCTCGCGCCCACAGCTCCCCAGCACCAACATCGACGCGGTCCTCGCAGCCTCGAAAATTCCATGGCTTCACTTCCACCGCGAGATGCCGAACCCTCGCGCTTCCAGCTTTCCCGCGTCACTTTCCTCCTCGCGTTCGCCCTGCTCTGCTCCCTGGGCCAAATTCTCCTAGCAACTGGCATCGTGCAAGAGCACGCCGAGCGCTTCTGGCTCGTCTCCGCATGCATCGGTGCTGGCTACGGCGCGACATTCTCACTAACACCCATTGTTGTTAGCGTCGTTTGGGGCGTTGAGAACTTCGGTACCAACTGGGGTATCGTAGCGACTGTCCCTGCTATCGGCGCTACGGTTTGGGGCCTAGCTTTTGCCGGCGTATATCAGCGCGCAGCCGGCGGCGGATCTCCAGTTGATGGAGCTGGAGATGTGATGTGCTATGGCAAGATGTGCTATTTGCCCACTTTCTGGGCGATGGCGGTCAGTGTTTGGGTTGCTTGTGGGCTTTGGTTTTGGGCTTGGAGGGGGAAAGGCGGATGGGTTTCGAGGGGTGTTTTGGTTTGAGCTTTTCTTCGTCGATTTGTTGGCGTTATATGCATTGCATTTGTAGGAGTTTATAGGTTAGGACGCATTACTGATTAGTACTCAAAGGCCTTTGGCGCCCAATTCTCGCCTAAAGCCGCCCTGCATCTGCATCTGCACAGCCTACTTGAAGCTAACGACATGCGCGCTTACCACGTAACGTACTTTCAGCTTCAGCCTTGCGCCACTACTTCTCTTGTGCTCCTTCTAACACGATATCGCCCGCAAAGCACCCTTCATCACATGCATATCCACCCACCATGGCAGAAATCTTCGGTGCCGTCGCCAGCGGCGCTGGCCTCGTTTCGCTCTCGATGCAGCTGCTGGAGAGCTCGCAGAAGCTCAAAGGCTTCTACGACTCGTGTCGCGATGCGCCCGAGGCTGTGAGGCAGCTTTGCTTCGATCTGGAGACCATGTCTATGGCCCTTCGGCAGTTCGAGCAGTATCGTCAGAACGACATTTTTGGCAGCGAGCTGCTTAACCGGTGTATCACGGCGTGCGACCAGGCTGTTGCGAAGATCAAGGCGTCGGTTGAAAAGGTCGATCGCCTGTTGTCGAGAGCTCGTTTCGCTGGCAAGGTGTACATGGGCTTCAAGGAGCCTGAGATGAGGAGGCTTTTGGAGGAGATGGAGCATGCGAAGAGCTCGATGTTGCTCGCGTATACGAGTTACTGTCAGTAAGTCATCGCCATTCCTCGCATGAGATACTCACTGTGCTGACCGCAACATGAAGATCGTGGAATATGCGACAACACGTGCAACAGGCCGCCACCGCTGCTCTGCACAGTGAGCGGTTGTCAAGGATTCAAGACACACTTGAGTCGGGGAACTCACGGCTCCTAGGACACGTCACAGCTCTTGCCCGCAGAGAATTGGAGCCGTCGTCCCTCAGGCCCGATTTGGGACAACATAACACGCCAAAGAGACCTCCGCGCAAGGGATTGAAGCGGGAAAAAGTTTACGAAGTACGACTATCCTTGCCACGATGGTTTTCCCAAAGCGTCTGGGATCTTGGGATGTACGCTTCAGAAGGCATCTGGGCAATTTGTCTACAACAAAGGAACATGCGGCCCTGGGACACGTACATCTTCGAGGTTGTGAGATCTGGCGACATTGAGTCTGTAAGTCACTTACTACGGTCGGGTCATCTGTCATTCCAGGATTGTGCAGGCAAAGCAGGGCTTCTAGAGGTAAGCTCAGACAGGCTACATGAGTGGTTGTGCTCGATCGCTCACCCCTTGCAGATTGCGGCTAGCTATGGTCATGTCGAGCTCTGCAGATTCTTGCTAGATAGCACCTCGCTGTTCGACGATAGCTCTGTTTTACGCTCGGCCTTCGAGGCGTATCTGTACCCGTACTTCCCTTTTCATTTTTTCTCGTCACTTCCTGGGCAGCAAGGTTCGAGCCAGGTGATCGAAGCACTATATCACCTCTTTGCAAAAGAGCATGGCATGGATGTCGAACACTCTGTGGATCCCAACTTCGAAGATAACCTCTGGCTCAATCGGCTCAATCTATATGCTGAATCACACGCACTGACAAGCGACTGCTTATCCCTCACAAAGAACGCCCTGCAAGATGTCCTTGCATTGCAGCCACTTCCTTTCGCGAGTTTGCCTTTCTCGAAAAGGTTCTACATAGCTATGTACTCAAGAGGCTGGCCGGCCGAGTCTTTCATGGAGCTTCTCACGAGTGAAGATCCTACGGAAATCGTCACAAGTGCCAATAGATTTGGAAAGCAAGCGATCCACTGGGCGGCAGCACATTTTGGAGAATCTGCAAGCTATTCTATGCGTGGAAATGCCCTTGTGCCCTGCAAGGAAACGGACTCATACGCAGAACTGGCTTCCCGACTTCTCGTGGGTGGAGCTGATGTCCATGCTCTCGTGATTGATGGCCCGCCGCGTGATCCGTTCTTGTGCTTTCTGGATGGGACATGGAATAGGATAGACAGGATGCGTACTCCTGAACAGAAGCAGCGTGGATGGGACCATCGCAGTCTCTCGATGGCAGTTCAAAGTTGGGGTGCTATGCTTGTCAGCGCTGGCCAGTCGTTGTCGATGTATGCAGAGGTCGTGAGCCGATTTCTCAGCACCTCGCAATTCAGTTTGGGAAACTCTTCGAGTCAATGGGCGCTCCGTCCGACAAGGCTTGATGTCATCGAAGGCTCGGGTCTGTCGATGTATGCAACGACATCCGTCAAAGTTACGCAGTGGAGCCAAGAGCAGACGCATGTGCCAGGGTCGTGGCCCAAGTTATACAATCCCGTTCCAAACACAATTTTCTGGGAGCCGCAGGAAGAGGATGAATGTGAGGGTTTCCACTGGAGAAAGCTCAAGACCTTGACTATGGAGTCGAAGCCCTTTCTTGTGGAGCCTGCATCCAGTGATAGCTTGACAAAAGCTCTCATGGAGGCACATACGGAGCTAATTACAGGTACCCAAGACGATCATGGTCCTATCGCATGCATGGTGATACGAGAGATGAACTTTCGCCGGCAAAGAACGAGGATACCTGGAGGTCGTCGCGCGGCGTCCATGCCTCCTTCTCGGACTACTTGGGGGTATCCTGCGTAGACAAAATACGAAGACTTTCTTGGAAATCCTCTACAAGACATGTTGGTCGCATTCGGCAACGAAAAGCTGATGGGGATGCCCACGCGCTCCCGTGCCCACAAATACCCCTTCGACGGTCGCTGGAGGATCTGCCAGGATTTTTGCAATGACGTGTCGTGGCGAATGTGCATGCGTGGCGACCACGGCAACGCAGATTCTTTGTACATTGGGAGGTACATGGCCTGGGAGTACAAACTCCTCAATATTAGGGATCATGTCGACGTAGCAGAACGCTATAGCAGTCGTTTTCATCCGGATTGCATACCTTTGGTGGAAGATGCCCGACAGAGGGCAAAAGAGCTCGACGAGCTCAAGATCGCTCTCCCTGCAATGTCATTTGCCCCGAGCAAGTGGAGTCTCGCTCTTCTATGAAAGTTTGCAGCATTTTTCTAGCCTCGCTTTTTGTCTCATGCCACACCAGGTTTTGCTGTTCTTCGTTAGATTCGCTTTGACGACCAAGATTATACTTGAGTAGTGCTAGAAGTCAGTGTACATTGTGCCGGTTGAGAATCTGATCCACATGATTTTTCTTCTACCGCATAATTAGGTCAGTAGTTGAACGCTACCGAGGACATGTTCATGAGCAAACATTACAGTGCTATACAAAGTTGCGGTAGGGTACGCATGGCCACATCAGATACCTTTGTACCTGCTGTTCTACCGGAAGCAGTCTACGTTATGACCTGTGTATACTAACCCAGATCAGATGAACTGGTACGCCTGGAAATCTATCAGAAGCGTCTTTACACGATTGTATCGTAGCTGAATAGACATCTTTACTGCATTTTGACAACACCGCAGTCTATATTATACCAAGAAACGAATGTGCTTTCATCAATCAGCATCCTCGCTGGCGCAATTGGTAGCGCGTTCGGCTGTTACTCGATTCCGCAGTATCTCAGATACTGAGCTTCATAGCATACCGGAAGGTTAGTGGTTCGAGCCCACTGTGAGGAGTTCAATCGAGAGATTCGAGCTCAGTTCTTTTGCTTTTTGGATGGACTGTACGGATATCATGTTCTCCTGGAGGAACATGGGGCTATGTTTTGGTTGTTGACGTCGCTGTGTGGAAATCTTCCTGACGAGTTGCCAGTGGCTGTGGTCCCGACCCACCACAGCAGATGGGATGTCGGAGTCACAACCATCCAGCTCAGGCTGTTGCAGTGAGTTGTCGCCAGCGAAGAAGAAATTTATTTGCACACAGATGACAAGATGACCCCTCAACACTATTGTTTTTAAATGGGTACAACAACGTCCAAGGCCGTCGATAGCCCAAACCACGCTACTGCCACCGCCATCGCAACTGCGGTCAACGAGCAGCAGCTCGCCCACCTGCTGCCCCCTCTAATTGCCGAACTCGACGGCAACGATACTACAAGAGAAGATCCGAGTTCTGGGGGGCCACTGTTCCTCCTAGATCTGGACTGCGGCACCGGTCAAAACACCCTGACTCTCGCCGGCCTCACACGCCACTGGCGTGTTCCGGTACAGCTCGAAGGCTGGGACCGTGATGGGGACAAGCTCGAGATCGCGAGAGCTCGTTGTAAAGACTTCCAGTGGCAGAACACAAACAGCAGCGTGACGTTCAGCAAGGCCAATCACTGGAAACGCTTGGAGATTAGGCATCCGGGCCTCAAATACTTCAGGCATATGTATGAATTTGTTCTCAGCACTCTGGTGATGCACCGCATGCCACTAGACGTCTTTTTCAAGGGGATTGAGGGGCTGCTGAGTCGCGATAGTGTGGCGTTGATTACGTGTGTACATCCGGAGTTTGGTGTTGCAGAGGGTGGCTTGAGCGGAAGTGAGGATGAAAAGAGCGAGATGGGGGATGAACCAGAACTCAGGCATGATATACAGGAGGTCTTGAACGCAGCTAAAAGATGTGGCTTAACTTTACAGGGGACTGTGAAGGAGGTGAAGCTCAACACTGAGGTGGTAGAAAGGCTTGAGCACAGTGTGAGGAATGATGCAAAGAAATGGATTGGGCGTAAAGTGTGGTTTAGTATTGTACTGAGGAGAGTGACAGACGCTAAGTTCTAGAGTGATGGTGGACCAAGGCGATATGAGAAGGACTCGCTAATGCAATGTCGTTTGTCACGAGAGAACCTGACTCCGGACCCATAGACTATCGTTATCAGTCTTGTCACATCTTTGTCAAATCGATATGACCTATCATTTTCGGATTGAACAGTCGTATCTGAGTTATTGAAATACTCTCAAAGTGAATGACTATGTCCTGTCCTTATTGATATCGTTTTCGGAGGAGTTGCTTATCTTTATCCATTCTGCTATATCGAATGTAAGACTAGATAATTATGTTGGTCTAACTGATCGATCCAACCATTCCATCTTAGTTAGCGCAAGAGATGACCATCATCAATCGTTATCATCGACAAATGCATTGGAGTAAGTATGATGACCACTGAGATACTGAGCTGCAGTATACAAACTTCAGCATAGCAACCATAGATATTTGACACCAATGATCGATCGCTTATCGATACTGTTCAAAAGCACAGGTCAATCCCCGCTTCTTCGGCATTTCTCAGCCAAATATGACGTCTAAGTTACATGTACTGCATCACCACAGCACCACCATCAATGACACCCTTGCCGGGGTAGCTCAATCGGTAGAGCGTGTGGCTCTTATAACAGCAAAGAGATCAACCTCAAGGTCGTGGGTTCGAGCCCCACCTTCGGCTATTCCTATTACAAGCTCAACAGAGCAGCTGTCCTTTTTGGCTTTTTTTGGCACTTTTCCACTGTATGTATGCATGATAGATAACATGCATGCTTGTTCGATTGCTCGAAAGGAACCTGTTTCTACATATTTTTGCGCCTTAGTTGATCAACTTGATCGCAGAAGTCGAAGTCGATTGTGTGAATCGCTTAGAACCTACTGCTCGTTCAAATCGACAGACTTCTCGTTAGCATGATCGTCTGTCAGCTCATGGATAATGAATACCTAATGATGTGTAAGTTTCTTGAACGCGTGCCTGCCCTTGATCAAGTTCGATTGGTGGAACAGCAGCAGGTGTACAGTACACCTCGATTACGTCTCGAGGAGGGTGATACATGTGCTCTGGTTTGGCTCAGTGTATCCTCGTACGCGACTCCTTGTATCGAAACTATGTATTTAATTTCTTTTAAACACATTGCTCGCTAATATATATAGATACAGCTCTCCAAGCTCAAACTGGTTTTGGTAATGTGGTGTTCACAATGATAGAACATGTAAATGTTATAGGATGTGTGTGGGCTTTGCTGAACTTCTATGATAAGCAACCATATTCCACATAAGCGCAGAGTCACGACAAAAAAACATGTCACTTACATAAACGACCCTTGTTTTAGTCTTCGATATCCGTTAGATGCACAAACAACGCAAAAGCCAGAGTTTATATCGCTTTTCAAACTCAAGCATTTGTGAAGTAGGGTTGGAGTTGGGGTTGGACCAATTCGGACCACCGCGAAGATTGACGTATACATACATGTGAACGGCAGACCCGAGCAACGGAAATTGATGCTAGAACTTTGCATACTCGGAGAAAGTATGGCAAAAACGGAGAAAGAGACCGCCGAGAGCAACGACAACCCCGATTCGTGAATACCGGACTTCATCAATTAACATAGACATTATTTACCAGGAAGTTCAGCCCTTGTATAGGGAGGTGACGGCGACAAGAGTTCAGAGGCTCTGCTATTGCCGTCCACCTCAAAAAGAGGCGAATCCATCAGCATCAATGCCTTTGGCTACTCATTCGTCCCCGAGAGCGCCCAGGTCCATTGGTGTTCAGCCCGCACACCTGGAAGCTGTCGCATTGTTCGATTTGTTCTCTGTGCACGCCGCCTGAGAAGCAAAAGCGCTCCACATAGCATAACGATGGCCAATACTGCTCCGACAATCGCACCTACGATCACGCTGACTGGAAGACTGGAAGCTTGGCCTACTGTGGACCTCTCTTCAGGGATTTCAGTCTCGTTCGGCACATGTTCGCCCGTCGATACACGTTCGCCGGTGTATTCTGCAATCAAAGTCAGCCTGCAGTTACACTTGATCATGTAAGGCGGCGCTCACTGAAGGTCGACGCCAGTGAAGCATTACTCCAGCTGGGCTCTTCGTAGCTAGTGGTATAGTAGCGCTTGACAGGATCTGGAGTGTCGTACTTTTCGGCATCGGCATCGTAATGATCTTGCCAACGCAACAGGGTCATGTCAAAGATGCCAATGCCATTATGCCACTGCTCCAGGGGTCAGGCTCCCTTCCGAGAGAACGTCTGCTACTCGGCAGTCTAACCCCAATTGAGATCATTTGTCGCTTGCCAATGACACTGCATGTATGACTTGCTCTTCTCACGTCGACGGCGGCATTGGCTTTAAACCATCGGAAGGCGGGCAAGGAGAGTATGTATACATCCTTATAGCCTTCTTCATCAGGTGATGCCAGATCGAAGGCTGTGTTGACAGCGCCGCCAAAGATGAAACTGACAAAGTGGTCAGTATGTGGAGCAGAAAGGGAATTTCTGGTAGAGACATACATCTCGAAAGTCTTGCCATCATCTGATGGGCTTCCAACCGCACAGAACTCTGATCGTATTGGTGGGATATCTCCAGTCGCAGTCTGAACGAACCAAGATTTGTTGGCGATGTCGTAGATTGAGATGGCCGACATACCCACCATTGAACGGCCTTCATAATTGCCCGAAATTGCCGTCGCCGGAGCTGCACCGCCTACGACAACCACAAACTCATCCAGGCCAAAGTTGGGGCTCAATACGGCATGAGCTTGCGTGCGACGCGATGTCTGGCTATCGGAAGCCGTGGAGTAATTATCCCACGTTCCTTGAGCGAAGTCATGAACGACAAGCCCTGATATGACGGTATCCGGCGATTCTGCGTCGTCTCCATCATAGCTCCCACCGAGGCTGTAAAATGCTTTGTCCGAATATGCATGCGCCGCAGCGTATGGTCCAGGAGAATCTGCACATAATCCTTTAGAAGAAGCATTAGGGCCTTGCTCCCAGTCCATATTGGCTGATCCAGCGGTGAAGGACCATACAGTGGAAGGCCATTGGATGTGTGACTTATAAGGCCAGCCGCCGTATCTGTTCACTGTGCCATGCTCGGTGTCATAGAATAAGAGCGGCTGCCTGTTAGGAAAAATTCCTGCAGGTCTCGCGGTAATATTGGCTGGGGCCAGAGTCTGGTTCGTCCAGGATTGAGACAGATCGATCACGTATGCATATTCGTCTACGCTACATCAGCAGAGCAATATCTGCACCCAGAGTCGCTCGGACTCACCAAAAGCAACACCATCCTTGAAATTCGGGTCATGATGCTCGCCGCCGATCACGTACAAGTAGTTTTTGACCACGATCGCTGTGCGTTCGCATCTGTCAGTCCTAGCCAATGAATCACGACAGAGAGGACTTCCTTACAAGACTGCCAAATTTTTTGGACAACAGTGGTGGGAAACAGATTCGAGATCGCGGGACCCACTGAGATGGCCAGGCCAAGAAAGAGAAGGCGTGCCATCTTTTGCCATTGACTTAGGGGAAAAAGAGAAGATCGTCATGTTGCAGCTTTCAGCTCTCTCCTATAAGTACGAGATCTGTCGTTTGGACCTCTCCAATGGCGACGAGATGCATTGTGACGACCAAGACGGTGACGAGATGATTCGTAATATGTCTAGTCGATTACTGTGTTGCATGGAGGATGCCGTGGAGTCAAGTGACGTAGACCAAAGGGGCGATAGCAGTATTGCCAAGATCATGCTTTGTTGCTGCTGCCTATTGCCGTGGTGCTTGTTGGTCGCTATCGTTGCTTTCGAGTCTTTAGTGCTCGGTGTTAACTAATCAGCGTATCCGGTGGCTGGATCATTCTCCGCTGGCAGGCAGATTCTGGGGGATGTAATTAACTAAGTCCAGTCCTTCGGGTTGAAATATTGACTATTGGGAGGTTGGCCTTACATGTCAGCATGCGCAATAAGTGGTGCTAGTGTGCCGCGGGGCCGCAGCATCGCAACCACAAAGACACACGTCCGGCTTCGAGCACAAGTCGGAGCTGCATATATATTTGGTCAAGAAAAAAGAAAAAGGAAGATGGCAAGAAGTATAGGGCTTGAGAAAAAGCCACGCACTGGTACATAGTACAGTAAGCACATCTTGCAAACTTGAGTGACCGATCCCCAGGCGGTCACTCCAGAGCCGCCACCCTTCGGTTCGGCATCCCGACAACGAAGGAAGCATCCTTCTCGGTTCGACATCTTGATAGGAATCCTCCTCGCATCTGGGGCCTGGAACTCACCGGAAACAGGGAAGATCGACATGTTCGTGGATTTACTGCTTTTGAAATATAGTTACGCGAGTCACGCGGTAGTATGTGGTTATACTATATCCAGGTTATGCATGCAGTTACAAGTATTCTTGGGGATTGAGGATTGAGGATCTGGTAGTAAACGGAAACGTATCCTTAGCTCAGCCAAGCGCATGCAATTCTCTAAGCGATCGTGACTAGTGCCTCAAGGTCATAGAAGACAACGATGATACGGCCGAAAGCGGATAGGTTCACTCGGCAATCTTGTTGATGTTCAATCGCTAGCCGTCTTACACGAAAGTAACAAAGTACACAGGTGATCGGTTAGTGCTTCTACCACTCAGCTTCCAGCCAAGAGCTCCTCAAACCTGCAATTGCCATCCGTAATACGATCGTGTCCATGGTAGCCCGTCCGACTCTGTACGCTCGAGATGTCAGTAAAACTTCCTTTGGCGAATCTGCTGTCTTCGACCATCTGGAAGGTACCGGCGAGCTCGGCGTCTGCAGCTTCGCGTGAATTTGCCCTTTCAAGAATGGCAAACCCTTCGAAACGGATCTCCTCCAGCAGTGGAAATGCATTATCATTGAGTGTTGTGAGCATTTGATCGAGGAAGAGCTTCGCCATCTTGATACACCATGGACGGTAGCAGAAAACGCGACGAACGTAAGCAGTTCCGCACAGCTCGGGATGACACGGTTCCCAGAGGCCATTTGGTTCTCCGAAAACAATCACAAGGGATCGCAGAGTGTTCCTGACTTTGGCAGCGAAAGATGCAGTTTGCTGGAATAGAGTTTCATAGCTCCGTAGATCAGTATACATGTCGAATGGTCGCACTTTGACATGTAAGCGTGAGAGCGACTCCATTCCGTGTGTTGAAAGCAGATGCAGAGGTAGCCACATTGGACCAGGGAATACGAAAGCCTTTCCAGTCTCTTGGCGCAAGATCAGGTCATCGTGATAGATGTTGGAACCATCTGTAGTCTTGGGATGAGGGTCGTGAGAAGTGTCCATGCGCTTTGCGTGGTGAGCAAGGCGTGTCGCGGTATGTTCCCCAAGGGACTCGCCATTGGGAAAAGCACCCTCGTCCTCAAGATAGTCTAGTCTCAAGCTCTGGAGCTTGCCAGGATCAAGTGACTTCAGGATGGACCTGACCAGGCCGCGATGCATCCAGCCCAGAAGCCTAAGATCTGTGACCTTGGGAAACAGCGCGGCGGGATTCTCACGAATGTATTCATCATCTTCGTTGCGATGTAAAGACGCCAGATCCAGGCACGTGACATTGGTCATTCTGCCGAACACGCTCCACGTCTGCAGATCAATATCTATCAGGTCCACCTCGTCGAAGTCCAGCCATATAAGCGTCCAGGTGAAGGATCTGACGTATCTTGCAAGCTGCGGTTCATTAACCATGAGGCGAAGGAAGGCTCTTTGGCGGGAGACCAGATTCCGCGGCCGGTATTCGCCATCGTAGTCTGCATACACCAAGGGCCGCATCTCACACTCAAGCTGAAATTGCCGGCCGTTGTTGTGGGAACTGATGTCCACTACGCGATAGACGGACGGCCGTGCCAGCGACCGCCAGGCGCTGCAAGTGAGGCTAATGTTCAGGAGAGCCTCATTGTCACCGACAAGCTGCTGGAACACAAGCTGGAGGACGTCTGGTGGCAGCTCTGGCATCTCACGCACGTTGGTAGTCATCATGTCTGGTTGCCAGAGTAGATTGCGCCCGAAGCGTTCACACGAGGCCACGCGCTGTATGAATGTGCTGCACGTTAGCCGCCATTACGCATATTGCTGCCTTGTCCAAATCGCTGCGATCAGGTGATGCAACCTCCGAGCAAGAGGAGGTGCTCTGCAGAGCTGCAGTCTCGGCAAAGATCAGCGGCTGCACGAATCACTCTGTAACACCCTCAGCAACCCAAGTACTTGAACAAGCACCAACACACATGATTATCCTGTCACATAACCTCCAATCCTTCAAAATTTGAGTGTCATACCACTAAGTTTGACCAAATAGCATAGACCAGGTCCACCAAACAACACCTGAAAATGGTAGCAGGCCCACAGACTCAGCTGGCCCCAAGTATGCCGAAAAAAAGCAGTGGACGGGTCTCCAAAAATGCAAAAAAGATGATGGACGATGCTGGTGAGCCAGCACCGGAAGACGGTGATATTGAAGAACTGTCAAATCATGAGATGCTCCTCAACAGGGAATCGAACCCTGGTCTCCCGCGACTTGTCGGTGTTAATGACAAGCGGAAATCATAGCCACTAGACCATTGGGGAT
>Ga0265797_10009255_pt1 | contig 12865 bp, 18 predicted proteins | sample P2T30metagenome_FD_192433 | JGI IMG/M metagenome (GOLD analysis project Ga0265797, IMG submission 192433) | Plant litter microbial communities from East Loma Ridge, Irvine, California - P2 T30 | ecosystem: Environmental > Terrestrial > Plant litter > Unclassified | place: USA: California... | reverse complement strand
GCTCTTCCGATCTGCGCACGATGAATTGAACGTCCACGGACGCCACAAAAGCCCGATATGCCTTAATTTGGCGGAGGGCCAGAGGACAGAACACGACCAGGTCCCGCTTGGTCGGAAGCTGATGCGGTAAGCTCACGGCTTACGAGAGAAATCAGGATCTACCTCGTCGGCGATGAGCTTTTTCGTCCTCCTGAGGACAAAATGCGGTAAGATATCCCGGTGCATGACTCCCAAGCGCAACTAAAGAGTTGACGGCGCCCTGCAATAGCCAACTAAGATCACTCACGATCGATCTGACCACATCAGTCGCCATGCCTTCTCGTCTTTGGCCTTGCTTGATAGGGTTGACCACGAAACCTCTCCATTGCTTTAGAGTGCCAGCATGACCCCTTTGTACCTGGGACTTCAACGACCATATGTATGGGCCACTCACGAAATCGAGCACACTCCACATCTCCTCCAATCGATTTTGGATCAGTGTCCCTGTAAGAGCAAAGCAGCTTGGACATTGTATCCTCTTCATCGCTAATCCGAGTTGGCCTCGGGGCTCCTTCAAGCGATGAGCCTCGTCTGCAATCACCACCCTTGTTGTCAGAGGTAGTCAGCAGCGTGTCCTCACGATAGTGGCAGATCTTTGATCATTTCGATTCCCCCCCTCACCGCATCGTATGTGGCAAGCACTATAGACAGAGTGAGCCAAAACCAAGGCAAGATAATCGACTTACAGATATCGATGAAGCCTTGATTGAATGCCTTTCTGATCTCGACGGATGACTCGCTCTTCCACTCTCGCGTTTCGAAATAGCCCCACTACAACGTCAGTCTCATAATCATGTCATCATAACAGAGCACTTGCCGTGTCAAGCTCGCGCTGCCACTGTCACTAGATGAGCCTACTCACACCTTGGGAGATATGATGACGTACATTACTAATCAAGGACTTCGGACAGACAATGAGCGCGGTTGGCCAGTGCTTTGGACTCATGTCGCCTTCGCCCGATCGGATAGTCCTTTTCCTTCTCTCAAAGTCCTGAGCCGTCCCAGTCTTGCGCATGATAGCGGATAGCTGTTCGTCAGGTCTTCTGCGCCATTTTGATTTGATCACTCACAAACGCGACAACCTGGATGGTCTTTCCAAGACTAGGGTGATGAGTAATACTCTGCATTTGCGTGACATATCGCTCACCCCATGTCGTCTCCGAGGATACCACCGGTGTTGGCCTTGTACTTGGCATGGAAGAACTTGGCGCCTTCGCGCTGATATGGTCTGAGGAACCGGTTGATCGACGCCGGAACCGAGATAACATCGTCAAGCGGCAGCGCACCAATTGCATCTTGCTCCGGAGTAGTAGGAAAAGCTGGACGAACAGGCGAGATAGACGAGTCCAGACCGAACGGCGCCGAGGTCACCGAGCTCTCCTGGTACGCTGGCTCTATGGGCGAGTCGACCGCTGCTTGTAAGATTGACCCTTACCAAGCACGCACCGGCTCCAGATATGATCTCGTCCTCGGAGTATATCCCTTCTTCCTCCTCTTCATCCGTCTCGTGGATTTGAGATGCGCCCCACGGGACGACTACAGGTTCACCTTCATCGATGAATTCCTCTTCTTCTTCTTCCTCAACATTTTCAGGGTCACCTTTCGCCTCTGGATCCATGCCAGACGTCTCGATATTCGGTGCTTGAAGATGGGTGGCAGCCTGCACCGAATGATTACCCCCCATCTGGTTGACCATCTCTTGCTTGCCTTTGAGTTTTTCGATCTCCAGGTCGTCGGGATCCTGAAGACCTTATTCCGTTGGCTTCACTTCATTGTCCTTGGGGTAACGGCTCACCAGATATTGCGTACAACGGATTGTATTTCAGAATGACTTCTGAGTATCGTTAGACTTGCGAACCCCGGACAAGGAGAAGCCACTTACGCCCCTCGTAGGTAAACTTTTCTTTGAACTTGCCAGTCGGGACGACATGGTGCTCCTCATCTGTTGTCTCTGCCGCTTCGTCCGTTGCAGAACTATCGGAGACCCGCTTCTTCTTCTGCAAAGGTAATCTGGCTTTCCGAGGTATGGAGATGCGAGGTAGCCCCACCTTGCGTCGTCTTCTGTTCTCAGCCCTGATCGACTCTCGCTCCGCTTCAACTTCTTGAGCTTGGGCATAAGCGTTAGCATCTAGTCGAGCCTCCTCCTCGAAATCGTCGCCTGAGAGTCAGTTGTGTGCCAACTGATGCAACAGCTGGATCGAACAGACCTGAAATGCTGGCAGGAGGCATTGTCGCTGTTCGCCTTGCATGAGGGCGGCAAAGAACATGATGAACGCGTCCAGATCCGATAAGATTAGCTAACCTGGAACTTTCCCACGGGCCTTTCTTGTGCCTGAAATAAGTTGGTCATCTTGGTTCGTCGGCATCATCAATCTGGCACAACTCACAGTCAAACCTATATGTTTATCTCCGTCTACAGGCGGTGGGCTTCAAGGTCACCTTCTGTATTGACAGCGGGCTGCTACAGAAGATGCTTGGCGACCACAGCAGGTTCGACGGATCACAAAGCATATTCAGCTACGCTACTCTTGCCCAAGACTACATTACCGCTCAAGCACAAGAACGCGGTCGCAGCTGAGCTCGCATATCGGTCACGGACTACGGATGAGCTCTATAAATCTCAGGTATCCTTTTCATCGGGAAGAGTGCTGATCAGCAGTGGACAAATAATACTGGACCGCTTTTCGTGCTTCACGATGGACCCCCTTACGCAAATGGGCATTTGCACATGGGTACGTCAAGGGTGACATCTCTGTTGGGCTGAGATCTCAGGGCACGCTCTGAACAAGATTCTGAAGGACATCATCATTCGGTACAACGTCATCCGAGGTCGGAAAGTACAGTAAGTATCGCTCCACGATCGTAGCTGAAATTAGCTATATACCCGGTTGGGATTGTCATGGTCTGCCTATCGAGCAGAAGGCACTCAAGGCTATAGGAGTGAGTCATATCATTCCAGCAATCTGACACTACAGAAAAGCCATACAGCAATGTCAGCTTCGGCTGTGAGGGAGACAGCCAGGTCGACAGCAGCCGAGGCGATCGAGATGCAAATGGATGAATTTAGGTCGCTTGCTGTCATGGCTGATTGGGACAACCCAGAAGGAGTCTATATTACAATGAGCACGTATCAAAGCTTCTACTGAGTTCTGATTCAACAGACGCCGGATTCGAACATCGACAGATGCTTCTATTCCAAAAGATGGTTGAACAGGGGCATATCACCTACCGATTACGCCCGACATATTATTCACCGTCAAGTCGGACGGCCTTGGCCGAGTCAGAGTTGAAGTACGAGGACGGACATAAATCGAGATCAGTCTACGTAGGATTCGACGTAGACGAGGCGGATATGTCAAGCGGCCTCAGAAAGGCGTATGATGAAGCGGTTACAATGACGGGAAAGGTTCCACTGAGACTGGCCGTCTGGACGACGACAGCTTGGACTTTACCAGCCAATGCCGTAAGTAAGACGCAGTCGATTGAGCTGATAAGCAAGGGTGTCAACGTAGCGGAGGCGATGGAATATGTGATCGTCAGAACCGACCAGAGTCAGCTGCTCGTGGTGGCCGAGGCTCGTCGTGAGGCCTTGTCGGACAAGCTCGGTCCTCTTGAAATAGTGGCTCGATTGTCAGGTGAGTGTAACATCCCTTGATGGCTGCTGACGAACAGGCGCCGAGCTCAGCGGCACGCGATACACCCATTTCTTTCACCCCACATCCGACTCGCGAGCGCGTCCGGTCGTGTTCCCCTCGTCACACGTGACTGACCAATCGGGGACCGGTCTTGTGCATTCGGCTCCGGCTCACGGACACGAAGACTATATCGCATTCTCGAAAGCAGGCCTCTTGCCAAACGAGCTCCGCTGTCCTGTCGACGACGACGGATGCTTCACGGCCGAAGTGGTCGATTGGGCTGGTAGTGAGGATGCTCACGACCTGGTTTCTAAGAGCGTATTGGGCGATGGAGTAGGTGTAATGGTCGATCTGCTGCGTCGGCATGGCGCACTGTTGGCTGAAGAGACTATTGAGCATCGGTATCCACATGACTGGAAGACGAAGGAACCCATCATCGTCAGGTGAGTCGTTGCTTGCTAGCGATGCTGATCATTAGAGCCACTCCTCAGTGGTTTGCAGATGTCGAAGCTGTCAAGCCGAGAGCATTGACCTCTTTAGGAATGGTCGACTTCTACCCTCCGCAATGTGAGTGGATTGGCGCTGGCTTTGCTTATTACTAGCGCGTAATCGGCTGGAAGCTTTCGTGACATCTCGGTCCGAATGGTGTATCTCTCGACAACGAAGCTGGGGCGTACCCATTCCAGCTCTATACGATGAAGCTGGGCGGCCCATAGTGGACGAAGCGACGGTATCCCACATCATCAAAGTTCTCGGAGAAAAGGGAACGGATTACTGGTGGACCGGTCCCGTTGAGGAGTTCATACCGAAGCACCTGGATGGACAGATCCTACAAAAGGGTACTGATACACTCGATGTTTGGTTTGATAGCGGATCGTCCTGGACAATGCTAGAACAACTCCGAACAGAGGAGCCATTGGCCGAAGTGTATCTCGAAGGATCAGATCAGCACCGAGGATGGTTCCAGTCGTCATTGTTGACCAAGCTCAGTACATCGCATATCGATACCCAAGCTCCATATGGAAGCATCATATCACATGGTATGGTCATGGATGAGGATGGCCAGAAGATGAGCAAGTCGGCTGGTAATGGTCTTTCACCGGTAGATGTGACTATGGGCACCAAGGTGAATCACTCCCGCTTGAAATCTCTGACTGCTAGGAGAAACCTGGTCAAGGTGCTGACACACTACGAGTTTGGGCCGCATCGGTCGACTACACAAGAGATGTCTCTATCGGACCAAATGCCATCAAGCATGCTTCCGAGTCCCTGCGGAAAATCAGAAGTGCAATGCGTTTCTTGCTGGCTAACACTTCCGGCGAAGAGGTCCAAAGCCTCTCGGAGATACAGACAGGACCTGTGAGTTATATCGAGGGCGCTATACTGACGCCTAGCTCGAGCTATTTATACTTCATGAGTTGTCTCGATTGGAGACGGAGGCGATTACGAGTTATGAGGTGTTCGCATTCAACAAAGGTGAGATTGCCCAAACGACTTGGCGCTTATCCCAGTCTTGAACTCCGTCACTACCTTCTTATCCTCTACGCTGTCGTCATTCTACTTCGACGCAGTCAAGGAGACGCTATATTGTGAAGCCGCTGCGAATCCCAAACGTTTAGCGATCGTGGCTGTCCTGCGCCAAGTGAGTTTATGCCTAAGCTATGGAACCAAACCTTATGTCAGGCATCATACACCATCCGCAAGATCATTGCACCGATCGCACCTCATCTGGCCGAGGAGCTCCATGAGCACTCTGGAGGAAAGGACTCGGTCTTCTTGGATACATGGGTTCCTGGTGTGAGTTTCCACTCTCTTGTGCGGCTCGTACTGATCTCATCTAGGCCGATCGGCAAGATATGGCTCTGGGTGAGGACATGAAGGGTATAATCGATCTACGCTCGACCGTCAATCAGCTCGGGGAAGATCTGAGGATGAAAGGGTTCGTTGATAATCTGGGGATTAGCTGATAGTTTTAGGCACATCAAGAACATAGACGAGACAACATTAACGATATTTGCCGAAGGGGAGGCTTTACGCGTGCTGGTGCGATTCTGTGAGTGACCGATCCGATCAATCGCCTGGCAAAGCTAACCGGCAGACGATGATTTGCCATCGATATTTGGTATTTCGTCGGTCAACCTTGGTGACGATGCAACTGTCCCTTTGGCCGATAGCGAGATTGGGCTTGGTGAGTTCAAGTGTGGAGCCTTGGGTCCAAAAAACTGATTCTCAGCTACTCTGGGCAAAGTACGCATAACACTGTCGAGAACGGAAAAGACCAAATGTGCTCGTTGTTGGAAGCATAGGGCCGACAGTGAGGAGCTGTGCAAGAGATGTGCTATCGTCACGGGATCATAGCGGAACATGATCCTCACGACTAGGTTGCGGGACTTCATGCGGAATATGGTGCACCGAAGATCGTCATTGTATCAATATTGATGCAATCTGCGTCCGCCTTATTATGATGAATGTGATGATGTATGATGAATCATTAGTCCCGATTCTCAAAGGCATGTTGACGTAAGAATGTCAGCAATTATTTACTGGAATCAGGCCTGGTCTTGCATATCCCGGTCCGTGCCTGATACACCCTGAGTATGGCCAGATGTCGCTGTTCTCCCGAGGTACGGCATCCGCTGACATGCTCTGCTGGAACAGGAGAGGCTGCAGATCTAATCAGGGTTACGCAGCACACACACACACACGGGGAAATGCAAACGACCCTATCCGAATAGATTGATCGAGGCTTACGGCTTGGGACATCATCGTTACCTCGCCCTTTTATCATATTGCCCATCATCTACTCATCCCCCAACAATCGTAACCTCGTGTTTTTCTCCATCATCTACTGCTTTTCCTCCTTCAATAAACCCGCCCTCACCGCAGGAAGGTCTTGAACATCGACAAGTTCTGGCTCTTTCACCTCGACTTCAGTCTCACAGTAATTGGCACTCTGCAAACCTCTTGGGTCCGGCACTACTTGACACATCTACGCGCACATTCTGCTGGTACAACCCCGCGTCATGGCAACAGCAAAGGTAGAGGTCCCACCACCAGGGCCACCCGTCGACATGGCAGGCTCGGCACTGCGGGCCTTCACTTCCCCAGATCGGAAGCGAAAACAGCGGTCTCCCGAATCACCTGATCGCGACCACAACAACAATGAGAGACCGAGATCTCGCTCTTACGATTACAATTCTCACTCTCCTCCAAATCTTTCGCCAGAAGTACGCCATACATCTGCCCATTCATCTCACTCCGCAACTGCATCAGCCAACGGCACAGCCGGTGATTCGGCAACGAGCAGTCGGGGCGGTAATGGGGAAGAGACTCTTACTTTGAGGCGAAGGGAAGCAAACAGGCTGGCCGCTCAGCGGTTTCGGAGCAGGAAGAAGGGATATCAGGACAGTCTGGAGGAGCGTATACGGATTTTAGAGGACGAGAAGGATGTGATCGCCAGGCGTCTTGATCAAAGTCATCAACGAACCCCTGAAGACGGGTACTACCGACGCACAGAGCCGTTCCCTCCTCATTCGCCAGATCATGGACCAGATGGTGATGTGCGGTACGCGTCTCTAGAGTCGGCAAACAGAAGGTTACAAGATGAGTTGAGGGGAGTCATGGAGGACAATGCGAGGCTGAGGGATGAAGTGGAACGATGGAGGAAATGGGAACGTGAACAACGAGATTCTCGATCAGTCGGCACAGCCACGCACCGTGGACCTGCGCTTGCTCCACTAGACTTCGGGCCCATGGCCCCGCCTTCATACACCTCGGCACCCCACTCCTCGCCGTATCCACCTCCTCACCCGACACTTGAAAGAGGACACTCATACTCGCACTCTTATCGTCCGCCCTCGCCCGGACCTCGCTTACCGCCTCTTCGAATCCCTTCTAGTGGCCCCCACCATACCTCACCCAACGGACGACCGCTGCTACCTCGTCCTGAATCGATGGAACGGGTCAGTACACTGCATAATCCACGTCCTCAGACCTCTCCAGCCAACCGTGTCTGATAGTCGGTCCATATGTAGATGTCTCCTTTTTTATTAGCATACATACTTCTCTTTGAATCTGGGATTTCAATGTATTAATCATGCTCGCTATCCGCTTAAACCCGACGGGTTCCTGTCGAGCAACAGAAGTTGAAAGTCGCGTTTAGCTGTCCACTTGTCTCTATCACACCATGTCTATATAGTGAGATTGATAGCATGGACTTGGCAGCGCAAGAGAACAAGACTAGAGCTGAGAGGTGTAAGTAGACCGCGTCATCACCACTATGGGGCTAATTTCGTAGGGGAGAAGCAGAAGAAGATTGGAGAAGGTACTTTCGCCAATGTCTACAAGGGTATGTCACTTAGCTACGTCTGTGAGCGTTCAGCTGATTCATAGCTGTTGAGAGATCGACCGGTCGTCAAGGTATGTATGTACCCCTCCGAGCACGCGCAAGCTGACACCTTAGTTGCCATCAAGAAAATCAAAACTGGTGAAATGAAGGATGGTCTGGATATGACCGCTCTTCGAGAGGTCAAATTCCTTCAAGAGTTACATCATCCCAACATCATCGCGGTAAGCTTAGCATGCATATCAACCTAGACGACCACTGACTAGTGCAGCTCCTGGACGTCTTCTCAGTCAAGCAGAATGTAAACCTAGTCCTCGAATTCCTGGATACCGACCTGGAAGCTGTCATCCGCGATAAATCACTCGTCTTTCAAAATGCCGATATCAAGAGCTGGCTAGCAATGTCTCTGAGAGGCTTGGAGTATATACATCGTAATGGAGTACTACATCGGGTATGTTCTATACAACGAACGAGACAACGCTGATCCCCAGGATCTGAAACCCAATAATTTGCTGATAGCGAACAATGGGGAACTCAAGATCGCAGATTTCGGTCTAGCAAGGGAATTTGCGGATGCAGGAGGCAAAATGACATGCCAGGTCATAACTCTGTGAGTCCGGCGACCGTTCCATCGTCAGTAGGAGCTCAAGGAACAGTTGGTACCGACCGCCCGAGCTGCTGTTTGGCTCCCGGTTCTACTCTTCCGCCGTCGATATATGGTCCATGGGTACTATCTTGGTCGAACTCGTTCTGCGTGTACCATTCCTTTCCGGTGATAGTGATGCAGACCAGCTCAAAAAGACATTCCACGCCATGGGTACACCAACAGAAGAGGACTGGCCGGTATGTGATCGACCTTGAACATGAACTTGATCACCTGCTGACGATCAGGGCCATACGTCTCTGCCTGACTACCATATCGTTGGAGATTACCCCAAAACGCAGTGGACGCAATATGTTTCGTCTCTCGGCAAAGACGGACAAGACTTGACTGGGCTTTTGTTGAGATACGATCCTAAAGCTAGAGTGTCAGCTCGTCAAGCCCTACAACATCGCTTCTTTACCTCGTTACCTCGACCTACACCTCCGGTCAAACTACCCAAACCACTGGCTGAACTCGCTCCGCGAGCGCTGGCACCAGACGAGACACAGGGAAAGCCGTTGTTGAAGATCGCAGGATCTGCAGAAAAGAGAAAAGCAGAGTCACCACGGCCACTAGACAAGGAGGAGAAAAAGGTCGCTAGGAGGCTATTTCACTGAGGACAAAGAGAACAAAAGATAGAGTACATATGTTGTAGAGTACAGTCATGTAAATCCTCCAATTGAAAAGCCACGTATCCCCAGAACCCTCCTGACATCGTTCACGAATCGCAGACTGTCTAGTACTGGAATACTCTGCAGTAATGCTTCATCATTCGGATCCGAAGTCCAGCCCTCGACAGGGAGGGCATTCGCTGTCGATCAGCAAGAGGCTCGGCAGTCACAGTGTAGAAGACACACCTTTGTTCCAGCTATAACTGATTGGCGAGTTGTCCATAAAGCAAACCCTACTCAGGTCCTTCTCGACCAGGGCGAGGTCCTTGATGTAACTCCCGTTGTTCTGGAGAAAGCAAGACTCTCGATAAAGCTTCTTCTGAAAGTATCCTTTTCCACCGTCCAGCCAGTCGATAACGGGATCAGCGTATTCTGGCATGGACGCGGTGTATATGACAAGGGTATACCACGATGCGACCTGAACATGAGATCACCTCGGCAGCTGAGAGTCTTGAACTTACCTTTTTCAAGAAATGGTCCACATAAGGCCTCTTGTACACATGATATGTTGTACTTCTTCCGTTCAATACAACCTCGACAGTATGTCCCTCTCGGCGGCTCCGCCGTCCTCCCAGCAGTCCGCCAAAACTTAGCCCCATCAGACCACCTCCCGCACTTCCCGCATAGCTCATCGGTCTTGAGGTCGAATGAATCAGAGTCTCGTCAAGATCCAAGATCAGTGTCTTTTGGTGGTGGAATGGTGTTTGATGTGGGCGTGGTGGATTGGGATGCGGAACAGAAGACGATGTAGATGCGACGGGGACGGACGGATCAAGGACTGAGGTCGCCATTGGGTTCGGTAATAATCTGTTGGTCTTTTTGATAGGATTCGATAGGATACTAGGTGGATTTTGAGCTCTCGTATATGTGCGAGTAGAATGGGATGGAGGTGGTATCGTTTCGCGTAAAGCGTTATTTTCAGCAGATCGTAAACGAAACGAGAAGGATTCGCGGTGTGGTTTGGGAGCTACCGAAAGGAATTCCATGTCATCGGGTTGGTCCACGGGAGATGTGTCGTTATTTTGCGTAACAGGATTTATATCCAGAGCATCCTCGTCCACCTCAATATCACTACCGCTTGCTTCTCCTTCATCAGACGAGACTCCGCCTCCTCCGATTCCTGCTCCTTCCTTCAATGTACGCAGTAGACCGCGTCCATGGTCCTTTATACGCTTTGTTCTGCTCACCCTCGACGCTCTAGTCTCACCAACTAGACTGGTCCAGAATGACAACAATATTGACCAGAATGCTAGTACAATACGTACGAGTAGCGGTGTAGATGGTGGAGGTAGCTTGATTGACGAGGTGGTGGGCTTTGCGCGACGTTTTGATTTACCATATCGCGGTCGAGGAACTGAAGGCAGTCGAGATAGCTTATCTTGGTCGTTTGGTCGCCAAGCAGCATCGGTCTTGGCTTTGGTAGGCGAAGAGCTGGGTTTAGTGTTCGCCTTCGGTATGAACAGCGCCGACAGGACAGTGTCGAAGCGGCTAACGGTATTCATGACTCTGTACTGTCAGTGAATATGACCTTTGTTGATTGAAATCTGTGAACTTACAAAACGTGTGTCAAGGGATCATTCTGGGTCTAGTAACTTGAACGATGCCTTTGTGCTCCGGCTGATGGTATCGAGCGCGAAACGGCTGATATGGTAGTCTTGGGATGTCTTGAGGCTCCAGTCTCGCCAGCCGTTCGTCTATGTTCTATGATCTATGTGGTATAGCTTGGAGTGTCACTTTCATACACGTAGTTACAGTCGACCAGTGGGGATGACACGTTACGTAAATTGATTTCTGCCCCCACACACTCATCCGGTCCGTCCTTAACCGAGGTAGATCATTCTATCATTCTTGTCAAACTACAGCTATTCCTTTCACTGTATACCCCTGTCAACGATCCTCAGATGTTTACAACGTACTGGATAACAAGTACTGATATCACGCTTCTGGCTGTAACCAATCTTGTCCCGTCTAATTACTTCACTGACGGGGGAAAACACCGATGGCAGCCACTCAAACGTCAGCGACGGATGCATCAGGTGGAGCAGTCGTTGCTGCTTCCGATGTCGTCGCACAGCGAGACAAGCAGTGGAACGTTTCAGGTACTTCTGTACTGGTAGCTTGGGGCCTGGCAGTGGGAGGATGTGTGAGTTGAGTATTCGGCAACAAGCTGAAATATCAGATAATGATCATTCTGCTCTATTCCTGGATACGGAAAGCGCTAGAGTCGTCATCATTCAGAATGATTTACGAGTCGCGGATAAAGCACTGCGAGCGATTGGCTCAAGATGAGAAGGAGGGAGTATTTGCACCTACAGTGCCCAAAGTAAGTGTGAAAGCTTGGCGGATGAAGCTGGTGCTGACCTGGAGAATAATGACGGCTTCTTTGGGTGGATGAGGCCTGCGTGGAGGGACGTCTGGATCGAAATCAGGCGATGGAAACCAGGAGACCGGTCCGGCAGGGGCCAGAACGAGAGGTCCGTCTTTGCTAAGCTTATAGCTGACAAAAGAATGATACGCGATCTCGGTACCGTTTGTCGTCGATCCACTTCTCTATACTACTGATGGCAGGTCTTGACGCTACCATATTCCTGAAATGCCTACATATGCTCCGGTGGATGTTTCTATGTATCTCGATCCTAGTGGCCATACCAGCGATATTTGCCAATTATCAAATCAATACCTCGGCCGCGTCAATCTTTGGATCTCGTCAAGAAACATCCAGGATAAATGAAGCCAATCGACCAATGAACGCCACCGAGCTTGACTTGCTCATATTCACAGCGGCCAATGCCAGTGGCAATGCAATGTCTGCGCATGTCATCTTCGAGTGTGCAGCTACCTGTATCGTGGTCCTGTTCTGTATGGTCCCTTCTATTGGCAGAGACAGTGAGCTCATATGATAGTGCGAAAGCATATGCTGGAGCATCAGCAACTACTGTCGTTGTGGTACAAGCTGTAAGTTGTTAAAATTTACTGCCATGCTCACAAGCTAGTAACACAAATGAGGTTTCGTTCAAGACTATCATGCTCACGGATCTCGGAATCAGTAGAAATATTGAAAAACCAGATCCTTATGCCTGGTTCAGCTATGGAGGCAAGAAAACTGTCGTGGGGACCAAGACGGTCTATGAAGCGAAAACAGAGATCTGTCGCAAGCTCAAGTCTTACGACTGTCCCCCTTACGAGGAGGGCGACGTCAATGTGGAGTTGACGCACAAGAACATGGGAGACATAGCAAAGCTTATTGAAGAGTACAAGGATGTGGCTTTTCGGAAATTCGATAGAGCTTTGACCGTCTGGATGCGGCAAGGTCAACACGATGGGGTGGATGATCGAGGGCTATGGGACAAACTGACCTCGGCACCACGGGTAAGTCCATTCCTATGTCCCAAGATTGCCACCGGCTGATAGACAGAGCGAGAAGGACAGGTATGTCGTCGTCCCAGCGGTTATGATCAAGACCCTGATCGGGTAGAATCTACGATCTTGAGGCTAATGTCAAAGCCACATTGTACGTCTGTCATCGAGGTGA
>Ga0265797_10009254_pt1 | contig 12868 bp, 14 predicted proteins | sample P2T30metagenome_FD_192433 | JGI IMG/M metagenome (GOLD analysis project Ga0265797, IMG submission 192433) | Plant litter microbial communities from East Loma Ridge, Irvine, California - P2 T30 | ecosystem: Environmental > Terrestrial > Plant litter > Unclassified | place: USA: California... | reverse complement strand
CTCCCCTGGCGCGCCGGCACTGGAGGGCCTTGCAGCAGCGCCGGTGTCCTACTGCTGGGTGGAGTACGCAGTAGACAGTCGAGCGGCGGGGCCAGGTGTGGGAACAGACAGGCAGCCTTATCATCATCACGCTCGCGAGAGATCGGTGCAAGCAGGCCAATTACTCGTCGACAAAGACGGCCATTGCAGCGAATCAGATTTCTTAGCGGACAATTGTCATTCTTGGGAGGGGGCCACTAATCGTGGGCCATGTCGACGCGAGACACACACGTAGCCTAGCCTGACAGATGGCTTGCATATTCGCAGCCCCGGCTCGATGGGTGAGGGTTCCTTGCTATAATTTAGTCGTAGTCCACTTGTCTAGCTCCGGTGTCAACGGGCTTCTCGTCTGCCCGCCTGTGGCCCAGATCTCGTTCGCTCCACCCCGCTGTCTGCCTGCCTTTCTTTGGGGCACTTTCTCGCCGGCAGCCGTCCACAAGTCACTACTGCTGCAGCAGCGCTAGTCAGTCTGCCTGCACCATTACACTCGCTCGCTGTGCTCGTGCGTTTATCGTCTTAGCCTTTGCCCGCTTTCTTTGCTGCTTGACTCTTGTCCTTCGGTGCTTGCCTTGCTAGTGATATCCTCGTGCTCTGCAAGCAATTGGTGCGCAAGCGATTGTCTCGATTGTCCTTTTCGGCTTGTGCTGCTGTGCGAGCGAAGCGTTTGCTAGTGGAACCGGGTGTCTGCATCTGCATCTGCGAACGGCTGCGAGGCGGTGCTGTGCTAGCGATTCGAGGACCTTCCAAGGGGAACACGGGCTGCGACATCGCGGGTTGCCGGTCTAGGCCTGCGCTGGGGAGACATACAGGAGTGGGACGGGGCATGGCGACGGCGACAACGATGCTGGCATTGGGATCTCTTCATTTTTCGAACAATACACACGAACTCGCGACGAACAACAACGGCTGAAGCTGGCTCACGCAAAGCGACTTTAAGCCCACCAAATACATTCCAAAGAATCACTAGCGGCGGGCGCCGCAATGCCTGCGCAGGGCTCAGGACGCGATTCTCGCAGAGGTTCAAAGGCCAGCGGAGAGAGCGGACTACACAACATAGATCGCAAAGAGAAGGCAAAGAGCACGCAGGTCTGTGGACCGCCTGGGGCTCTAGGCGCTGGCTCTGCGCCGCAGAGACCACCACAAGGGACCCGGACAACATCAGCTCCGCTGGTAGAGAGGCGGCGGGGCAGTGGATATGCGGCGAACCTGCAACGACTTCCGCCCAGTCAGGAACATGTGGCCCAGGCTGGCACTGGAGCGGCGGAAGCAGGGCAGGATGAGGACGAGGTCACGGGAGTGGTGGGTGCTGTGCGACAGTACGAACCTTTCCGAAGCCCGCAGGTATGTGATATGGAGAACTGATGCTCGAGGATTTCGTTGCATATATACTAATTCTCTACACAGCCTGAAGAGCCCATGCCCGAGATGAACATAGCAGTCATTGGAGGCGACGGTGTGGGGAAGTCTACATTCGTGCAGAAAGCCTTGGACCTGCCATGTCCCTCACCTACAAAAGCTGCAGATCGCAAAATACCCTACGACGGAACCTTGTACAGGATCCGATTGCTCGAGATCTCAATTGACGACGTTGAGATTGACGATGACGACACCGTGAGCTGGCCGGATTCTGTCGCAGACAGGATGATGCCGCATATAGATGGCGTTCTCACGCTATACGACGTCGCGGACCGAGCAAGCATCGAGGATGTCCCTGAAACACTTGGTAAGTCAATTGCCATGTTTGCATATGACGTTTAGTCTTTGCCTCCGACAACCCGAAATATATTGCAACAATTGCTGACCGCAAATTTCAGCTGCTATACAGAGAGCCGCACTACCATCAGTTCTCATCTCGTGCAAGTGCGATACCGCGCCAGCCGCGAGAGAGCTAGACCCCGTTGGTGTCGAGGCGAGCGCGAAACGCGCCGTCAGGAGCCTTCGCGCCGTGCAAACATCACTGACCAATCCCGAGACCTTCAAGATGGGTCTTGCAACATTAGTCAAGGCCGTGGTCACTGGAGACACAAGTATGTGGCATGGGTGGAGCTCGCTGTCATTATAACATACTAACATCGTACAGATCAGCAAGCAGAACTTCTAGCCAGCACCCGGCAACGCGCTCAATCAAATGCAGTAAGATCAGTCTCGCCTCGAGCGCCTGGATTGCCTGCGCATGCTCGTGCGAACTCTGACTACACAGCCAGCCTATACAGGGATCGTGGCCACTCACGGCATGACTCAAGTCTTGTTGCACAAACTTCCAATGACCACCTGAAAGTACCAGGCGAGTCCGAACAAGCGAGCAATTCTTTCCTGCTAGAAGAGTCAGGCGGAGAGAGCGTTTCTGGCTCGCAAAGATCGTCCACGGAAGTCGAAGCGGCTGCATCAGGATTGCTAAACGCACAGCCCACTGCGGTCTTGTCAGAAAATGGCGCAACGTTTGAAGAGCTTGTGGACCGACTGCTCTCTCAGCCCACCTCGAAGGCAGATGGAAAGTTCGTCGTTATCTTCCTGGCTCTGTACCGCAAGTTTGCAGCTCCTGGACGACTCCTGGAAGCCATTGTGGAGCGTTTCGATGCACTGGAGCGCAATGGTACACCTCTGATGATCAAAATGGTGGCACAGCTCCGCATATTGTCAGTCATGGAGCAGTGGATCAGCCACTATCCTGGTGACTTTGCTTTCCAGAAGACGCGCCGGCGAGTGCGAACATTTATTGCCAAGATCTCGGCGGTTTCGATTTTCCACGTTGCCGCAAAAGAGATGGGCGCGGGACTTGAGCTGGTGCAAGAGGACGACGATACAGAATGGGGTTACAGCGACAAGAACCGAACCACAAGCGACAGCAATACCTACCGCTGGACGATGTCAAAAACTGCCAGCATTTTGATCGATGACGATTCGTTCATCTTCCCCGATAACATGAGCGTAGTCACAGCAAGTGACGATGCCAGTCTTGCGCCAAGCCTGGGAGGCGATACTATTCGTTCCACCAGCTCTACGACATCCTCACATCTGATGTTCAACTTCGAATCCGCACAAAGACAAGCAGCTTTGATCAATCCTCGTGAGCGTATCGTCCTCTCAAAACTGGAGTGGCGCATGCTGATGGGCCTTGACGACGGCTTGATCGCACGCGAGCTGACTCGCATGGACTGGATCATGTTTTCTTCCATCCGACCCCGCGATCTTGTGCGATCAGTGTCTCTCAAGCCTGAGAGCAAAGCCGCCTGCAAGAACTTGGTTAACGTTGAACGCATGAGCGAACACTTCAATTATCTTGCAAAGTGGGTTGCCAATTTCGTTCTATTGCGCGACAAGCCGAAGCATCGCGCAATGATGCTCGAGAAGATGATGCGTGTTGCTCGTAAATTGCGCGAGCTCAACAACTACAATGCTCTCGGCGCTTTCGTGGCAGGCCTCCGCAGCGCACCAGTATATCGACTTTCAGCAACACGCGAACTCATCCCGCCCGCTGTCGGCAAAGACTGGATGAAGCTGGAGATACTGATGAATCCTTCTCGCTCACATTCCACATACCGCCTGGCGTGGGACAACAGCTCGTCAGAACGCATTCCATATATCCCACTACAACTCCGCGATCTCACGTCAGCTGAACAAGGTAATCCTACTTTCATTGGTGACGAAAAGACCGGTCGAATCAACTGGAAGAAATTCGAGGTCATGGGCGAAGTCATTGTTGGCCTGCAAAAGGCCCAAGGTCTACCCTACCGTGGTCTGGGAAATGGACGGATGGGCGAACAGGCAAGAGAGCTGGTCATGGATGTCAAGCTTTTCAAAGAAGAAGACGTAAGACTCCCTTTTCCGGCTGAGGCAATTTTTGGCCAAGCGACATTTCTCTACAATGCGATCACACTGCTGACTTGCCTTTCTGTTTCAGGACTTGTACGACCGCAGCACTTACATCGAACCCGTTGCCACGCAAGGTGGCAACACCACTGACAGAATTCGCAATTTCTTCAGAAGTTAGATTATGAGGCGCCGATCAGTGCCTTCGAGCGAGAGCGTGGAACCAGGCGAATAGAGGAAGAGAAGAGGTTGAGACTGCTCTCAGGAGCTCCCTTCGCTGAAGAGGCTACAGAAATTACGAGCTTGAAATGCCTTGAATATGAAATGATTGGAAACGTGTGGTGGCCGAGCCAGGATTGGCTTCGGTTGCTCTGCTGAAATATTGATACACATTTAGCGCTGAGATTTATTGCATGTATGTGCGATATCTGGAATCCGATATTGTTTCACAAACAGTCGAGTTGAGAGGATATGTATCATGCAAGCTCGCTGGTGTGTTGTCAAATTCTCGTCACACCGCTTGCTTTTCTATTGCTAAGCTGATCACATACACCAATGTGACTGGAGAACTGTCACGGTGACTGCGCAATCGATGCAGGTTTGCAGGCCAGCTCATAGGTGTGCCACCATCGCCAGGTTGGAATTGGACGTCTTCTACCTTCCCGCAACTGCTCCCAAGATCTGGGAAATATATTTGACATTGCCTTTACTGACAGGCTTTCTTCGTGCGACTTGCATTGCCACCTCAGAGGTTCGACTCACAATGAAGGATTTTACCACAACTTTAGCGGTCTGGCGATATGTGGTGAACCATGAACTCGGCATTACACGCCGCCTCTTGAGCTCTAACGCATCAGCATCTCTGGGCTTTCTGGTTTGTGTCCTTGCCAGTCGCCTAATCTTGGTGGATGCCGTACACGACCCGATGCTTCTGCTACTGAGATTCAGTCTCGCTGCATTCACTGCTGCGTACGGGTTCGACATCTGCCAGCAGACCATGTCTGTGGAAGAAGACAGACAGAACAAGCCGTCACGGCCGGTTCCAGCAGGGATGTTGAGCGTGCACGCAGCAGCACGAAGATGGGCTGTCTCGTGGACATTATCTCCTTTGGCTTTGATCGCGACAGGTTCACTCCGAGCATCCGGATACCTCGTGTGCTCCTTTGCATGGACTTACTGCTGTTACGTTTGGCCCAGACCGCGCCACTGGTTCTTCAAGAATTTGTTCACATCCGTGCATCAGTTCTTCTTCGTGCGGCTTGTGGACAGCCTTCTTGATCTTCACTCTTCATATGCGGGTACTAGCGTGGTACTGGAAGCAACGTATGCCATTTGGATACTGTTGACGATTCATATTCAGGACTTTCATGACGTTGAGGGAGATCAAAAGATTGGGCGCCAAACCTTGCCTGTCGCTCTGCGTGGATCGAGTCTGGTCGTGCTTCGACTTGCAACGGCACAGTTTCTGGTGTTATCCGCAATCTCTGCTGCTATGTTCGGCTATGGGATCAATGATGACTGGACGATCCTTTCGTTTGCTGTGCTCCAGCTTACTGGTGCAACTGCCACTGGTCTTCGTCTGTTACGTACTGAGTCTTTGGAGCAGGCAGAGAGGACTTACAAGATGTTCTATGTACCAACGGGACTGACTCTTGTCATGTATTTATCGCTGCTCAACTCAGCAATCTGATACGCTCTAGTACATACTATGTATCTCTCCTGTCATCCTCTGTCAGATCTGCCTCGACCTCGTTCACAGAGGCACAGTGATAGGGTTTGCACAGTTTTGTCGGGGTCTAGGTGGTCATATTAGAAGGGCGAGATGTACTCAGTGATGGAGTGAGCCAGATGATGTTCTCATCAGGAGCGTGCAACAATTTTGATATCGCTACCTCCTCAGCTCAACTCCCCGATGTGTATGCCCAGATACGATGCCTGCATCCACATACACATCATGTATGTCTGTGCCACAACTCCGCACCTGACGTCATCATCCGAGAAACCAAGTTCATGTTGCATGTAAACAGCTGATCTGCTGGCTGTTAAGCTTCACGTAGACGTGTGCTGAATTGCCCCGAAACATACCTAATAAATGCTTCGTACTCTTGGCTCAAGAACAGACTACGGAAGTATCGCTCACTATATTCTGCATCGCGGCCTGTGACACAACCGCAGTTTTGAATCTTCTGCTCATCGGAGACCATGTCCTCCCACTCTGATATCGCTGAGGCTTTGACGGCATTCTACAAGCAAGTCATCAGACACCCATATCTGGAAGACACTGCGCTTAAGTGCCCTCCAAGTGCTGGATGGAACACCATCGACTCAGTCGCTCTACGAAACCTGGGCAAATCCGAAGCTGTGATTGAACTGCTCAGACAGTTGCCCTACCTCAAGGCTGATGGTCAATACGAGAAACTGCTTGTTCAGTATGAAACGGTCGCAATTGCTTACACTCAGAACCTAAGCATTATGATGGAGGATGTCAACCCCCTGCCGGGGAACTCCGTGTACCTTACCGAAGGTGTCGATGGGGAAGGATTTTCTCTGATCCTTGACGTTGAGAAAGGTGACTGACTGTGTCCTATGCGCTTGCAATGAAGCTTCTAACTCTGACCCGTCATGTCAGGCACAATCACAGCTTACAGTACCGCTGGCTATGAGATCTCGCCTGAGTCGCGTGACGGACGTGATAGCCTTCCTCATGACGAGCAGTGGTGCATGCACTATACGCTGCCAGCCGTAGACTTTTTCAATATTTGGACTGCACGATATGCCAGGCTTATCGACATGCTGGTACCGAATATCAGGAATGGACCAACTACAGGTACCTTCCACACACGTGCGACAGATCGAGTCACCGGCGAACGGCTTGCGAAAGAGACATCTCCGCTCGAAGAGTGGCGTCCCAACGTGCAGAAGTTGGTCAAGCCTGTCGATGATGACCAAGTGAACCAGCGCAGCATAGCTCGCTGGCAGCACGTTGTGGTAAGTTGAGTCCTTGGTTTAGCGGTTGCTGTTTCATGTGTTTAACAGTCACACTACAGAACGTCTACAATTGTTTTTTACGCCACGGGTGGCCGGACTCTTTCGACAAAAGTGCATGTAGAGTGGAAATGATTGAGCTGGAGAAGCAGGCATGGGCAGTGGAGGAAGTATACATGGCTGCTAATAATTCAGACGCTGCGCTGTTCGATGATTGAACAGAGACGAAAGTGCACATGATGCATACCATCGATGGCTCTGCAAGTGGCTAGCTTTATACGACGGCGAAACACACATCCATCGTCAACGGAACCCTCATCGAGCTGTGTACGACGAAGGAGATTTTGAACAGCCGTCCACTGGACCACTGCCGACAACTAAAATCTAGTCAGAAAATCCGATGCGACTCATGCCGCAAGACTGATGTGTTCTTTCGTCGAGATGGCTTACAACCTTGTAGCTCTCAGCTGTTGTCCGATGAGACGTTCGTTGCCAAAGCCTGACGAAGCTGTATCGACTGTCTCTTGAGTCAAAGCAAGTGACGTCGGTGTCGCGTACGTTGTTACTTGTAATCCAGAAATGGGCACGATCAATGTATTGAGTTGAAGGTCCTATCAACGCAGTGCATTAAATAGCTTGTCCAGTCTACCCAGACTGGGAACACTGTCCATCACGAAGGACCCCTGCATCAGCCAATCTTGCCGACCTTGCAAATCTTAGCGGCTTCGTCGACATATTTCTGATATCGTTCTGGGAAGGCTGTGGAGTGGAACCTATAAGTTAGCTAACTGTCTCAATTATCATCATGGCCAACCAAGATTCCACACTCTCTTACCTGATCCCTGTACCTTCTGGCAGAGTGCGCCAATCTGTTTGTCCGTCTTTGCCTGCTTCCACGTCTTCATACTCTTCATCTCCTTGAAGAACAAGTGGGCAGACTTGGCTGGATTGATGGCTTCGGCAAGCGGATAGTACTTGACACGCTGCTGGAAGACGCCGACACTATCATGGTCGCTGCCAATCTTATCGTACGGATACTTCTTGGACTTGGGTACGTTCTTGTTGGCATATATGTAAATGTTGGACTCGGTGATGGCAGTCGCGAAAGCAGCTTTGCAAGCTGTCAAGGCGTTCTTTCCAAACTTCTCGGCTTTGATCTGCTTGATGATAGCCCATGCGTTGTTGGACTGTTTCTGGTCATAGCCAGAGATCTTGGGAGGATTGGTGGCTTGAGGCACCAGATCCGGAGCGGTGGGCTCCTCTGGAATGGTCGTGTCCTGCGGAGCTGGAGCGGCGAATGAGCCGAGACTTAGAGCAAGTAACGCAGTTAGGGTAGAAAGCTTCATAGTCGAGACTGTATTCGTATAGAAGATGATCTTTGAAGACTTCGTTGCATCGGAATGAAGCTTGCCTTCGCGATGTCAACCAAGTCTTATACATGCTTTTGGTACTGTACCGCATGGTCCTGCAATCAATGACAACGATGGTCCAACGTGTCACATCTGTCCATAACAAATCGCTCCCGAGACCTTCACCGGTTCATAATACTCAGCTATCGTTGCAGTGAGAGACTGCCAAGTGTTGTATACGAGGTTGTATTTCTCTGTTGACTGCATGTGACGCGAGTTCTCCAACGGCAGCACGTTCAGCACAACCACGAAGAGAGGGCACGAGCAACTCATTGACGGATAGATGGGTGGTCGAGAGTGCTACGGCCGGGTTCAAACGTTACAGAAACTGAGCTTTAGGCGTAGTTCGTCCTTTTCTGCCAGTGAAACGTTACTCAAAGCTTGCGGCAGAGGCAACACCAAGGGATATGTCACCTGATGGTCTGATGTGGCGGCTGGCTGGAGCAGTGAGAATCACTTAGATATTGGGCTGGAACTCTCGACCTTGGCTGATCGTGGTGTCACAATTCTGAAACGACCAACCGGCGCGGGAAGAAGTAGGTGACTGGGTGGCAGTCGATAGCGAGCATTAGCATCAACTGGCGTTTATATTCCAACCGAATCGTATGCATGTCACCCACGCTTGGAGTCCCTGTACCGAAAGATATGCGCCTTCGATGCCGCAACCTGGCTCGTCCAGTCTACCAGTAATCACCGAGAACAGCTGCGTCGAGTTCTCGTCTTTCAGAATGTAGCTACAGACAGTGGCCGATGCGATCAGCACTGCCGCCAGCTCGTCATCCGAGCACAGCCCTTATGACCATGAGTAACAATACCTTAGCGGCTGTGGGTCGAGAGGCTTGCTAGAATCGTTGAACGTGTCTTCAGGCCCAATGGTGGTGCAGTTCGGAGTGCAGACTTGACCGGTGGCGACGTCATGACCAAATGTGGTACGCATGAAGATGCGGTAAGCAGTCTCTAGCTCATAGGAGGCTACCTTGTGGCCGGGTTCGTAGACTCGAGTGAAGGACAAGTTGCCGTGTTGGCGTACCTGTCCTCCTGAGTAGGACGCATTGGTCATCAAAGGTGTGGACCCAGCGGCCTGAAAAGCGTCGTGCTCGGAATGCGTAATCGCGAGAGACACCTGCTCACCCCCGTACCAGTTGCAGGTAAAGTCGCGACCGCCGTACATTAACGCAACCTTGACACCGCTGTCCAAGAGATATACCATGTTGCCCAATGAAGCATCGCGTGGATAGCGCCCTACTTTCGGAAACGGTTCATGACGGTACTCGAGGAAAATGTTCAATTTAGAGGTTCACCGATAGCTGTCTGAAAATGAGGCGGATTGAGGAAAGCTTTGTGGAACTTCGGGGGGGACCCATCGATCGTTTCAATATCGAAGTAGCCCCGGCTCGAGGGTGGAATCCAATAATAGCGTGGTCTCCTGGAAAGAGTCAATTTACATCGACATCTAGGAAGAATCAATTTAGAAATATGCATGTATGGCAGATCTAGGTATCATGCTGCAATTTGAATTATCTCCGCAACGTGTTTCAAGGAGATACAAAGAACCTCGATATAATTCGCCTAACTATCAAACTCAGTAAAACCAGCTACCTATGATGTCAAAAGTACGGCCTACTCCACAACATCGATATCGACCCTCCCTGAGCCCTTCGGAACATGGTGCAGTTTCTTCATCACCCTAATCTTCAGCAATCCAGCCTCAAGCTTGGCAGTCATACTCTCATGCTCAACTTCAACCGGGAAAGTGAACAGCCTCCTGAAAGAACCGATGCGCCTCTCGCCCAGCACAACATAGACAGGTCTCTCCTGTTCTCCGTCTTTGAGTGCCGGAATGTCTTTCTCTCTACACACCCCAGGCATCAGCGCAAGAAGCTCGTCATCACTGTATGGAACGTACTCAGGCCGCGCAGTCGTGCCACTGACAGTCAGGTGGCGGGAGGATGTCCATTGGCAATGGATGTCGGCTGGGTCTTTGATGCCCGGGCATTCGACTTCGATGAGGTAGTGGGAGACGGCATCACGGATGTCGACGTCCGGGTAGTTGGGGTGGTTCTTCTGGTCAGGTTGTTTGCGGGCCAGGAATTGGAGGTAGGTCAAGTGTTGGTGTTCGCGTGCATGAGGGTGGTCGGCGAACGTTGGAGGGCCCTCATAGCCGAACAGGGGAATGGGCATGTCGGCCATTTCTTCGAGGTATGGGCGCATGAACTTGTGTTTGTGTTTGTGTTCGATGTACGATACTGATGATGGTTTGATGGGATGGAAATGCTTCACCCTGGTGTGGCTACATCATATATAGTGTAGACCACAACGGTGCTTTCCGCTACAGATAGTTGTGCACGCATGTTCACGGTCGGCTCCCAGACTAGGTTAATGAGGGTTAAGAGAACAGGCCGGTATGTTGGACGATCAAATTGGCGGAGAAATGCGGTCGGAGGACGCCTGGCGAGCTCCGACGTCCGCTACCGACGCCTACGAGGCTGTGAGCTGCTGACCGTCAATCACATCGCTACGATCAGAAGGATGTGCATGCATGGTATGCCCTTCACTGCCTCACCCATGTGTTCCAATGTCGTTCTCATTGTATCCATGGAAAGCCGCATATGCGATCACGCTCGGATTCAATGTAAATTGCTTATGTAAGCATGTTTCGATTGGCCAATATAAACATGAATGCACCGTTGCTGGAGAAGCACCAGTTTCGTCGTGTTCTAATTCCGCCGAACAAGGATCATGCTGGACAATTTGATCATCGCATGTGTTCAGTACTCTGCTTGATTGTTATTTACAGCACACAAAAGAAATCCATCAAGCACGCAAGCCGGTGTGCTTCCGCTAATTCAGAACAGTCTACTCGTCCTCGGACTTGCGCGCGATCACAGCCCTGGGCCCACCAAGCTCAGCCTCAAGTCCACCAGGGAATGTGCGAGGGGCGGATGGCTTGTCGGGGTAGTAGGTAGACACAACGGTCAGCATGCCGCAGAAGGCGGCAACGAAAGAGCCCTATGCTGCGTCAATATATGAATTCTCCAGAACTCCAAGGCAGCATATGCTTCAAACTTACGATGAGAACGAGGCCCCAGCCGGGAGTGACGTGAGTGTACGACTCAGGTGTGAAGATACCCAAAATGTCGTTGTCCTAGATCTTTAATCAGCCATTGTCCTCTTATAGTCTCCCCACCCAATCATTCTCACCTCGTGAACAGGCTCGCCGTAGTTCCTCCTCTCTTGAGGGTCCCACCACTCTGCGTGCGGGTCTCTGAACTGCCTCTTCAATGGCAGGGCCGAGGTCTTGGACGGGTCCGGGTAGTGGCCGTTCATGTTGACATCTTCTCCGGAAAGATCCTCGCTAGCCTGCTCGACCTGGTCGGCGGTCTTGTCGGGTCTGGCCTCGCGGATGGTGGCTGTGGCATAGGTGCGAGGAAGGGCAGAGGCAATGCGGGAGACGGGCATCTGGCGCGAGATGGGTGCGCGCTGCGCAAGGCGCAGTGCTCTGAAGGCCGTGGCCATGGTGTGGGTGAGACCTCGGTGGGTTGTTGGTGGTGAGTGGAGAGACTGGTACTGGCACTCGATCTCAATGCGCGCGCGCCCGTCGTCCTGTCCTGGGCGCAGAGACGCAGTCGTCGAGCTTCGGAGTGATGATGGTGCTAGGCCCGGCTTGGACTAGCGTGTGGAGTGCCTGTTCTGAGTAAGGTGCAAAGTTGAGTGAACTTCGTGCCTTCGAGGCCCACGCGCATCGCATCACAACCCCTTCCGGACGCCATATCTCAACAACCACCACACGCACCGCAAATCCCGCATTTCCACGGCAATCAGCGCATCGACGACCACCTCTGGGCAGTCCAAGCCGGATTTCTGGGATTGGCTCGATGACGGTTGGAGGGGTCAGGCCACGTTGATGACCGCGACACCACCTCCAGGCTTGGAGGGTAAATCGCCGGCGGAATCGAAACACGACGATATCGACGCGTCGCCATTGACAGACGAGGACACCATTGCCGGAGCACTCCTGGAGAATGTGGATTCGCTTTCGGATTACGCGATTGGACCTGCAGGCATCAAGGAGGAATTGTTGAACGAGGCAAATGAGCACGAGATGGACATAGATGAGGCACTTGGGACTCCTGAAACTGCGACTACGCTTCGGCCAGCACCGCAGCCCAGTTCAAAGCGCAGAGAGTCAACGGCCGCAGAGGGAGTTGCAACAGATGTCAAGGCAAAATCGGACAAGAAGCGCAAGCGTGGAGTCTCGCCACCATGGCAATTTCCAACTGCACAGACATCGACAATCAAGACTGCGGATGGACGGCGCGTCTCGGCACGATTTGGGACTGGATCCAATACTCCAGCAGTGAGCGAAACCGAAAGCCGTGTCCGGAGTGACAGCCGAGCGACCTCACAGTCGAGACCACCCAGCCCACCATGGAAGAAGTTTGCCGCCCAAGGACCGACTACGCTGCAGGTGGATGGAAAAAGGAAGAGTGGTCGTGTGAACAGAGAGACAAATGATACACCACCGCCAAAGCGTGTGAGCCCAAGGTCAAAGAAGGTTGTGGATAAATTGGCAGGCAGTGTAAAAGGCAGTAATACCAAGGTCAAAGTGGAGAAGAAGGTGGTCG
>Ga0265797_10009253_pt1 | contig 12870 bp, 8 predicted proteins | sample P2T30metagenome_FD_192433 | JGI IMG/M metagenome (GOLD analysis project Ga0265797, IMG submission 192433) | Plant litter microbial communities from East Loma Ridge, Irvine, California - P2 T30 | ecosystem: Environmental > Terrestrial > Plant litter > Unclassified | place: USA: California... | reverse complement strand
ACCACTACAAGCGCGTGGGGGACGAGTGGAGGAATACCCGCGATGACAGCGAGTTCTTCACGGCGCTGTCGGACCTGGCGACGCAGCAGGGTGGGGCGCCCGTCAAGCTGGGATAGTCAGCGTGGTTTTGTAGGGTGGCACTCGTGCCCACGCGGTGCCCCGATTGCATGTCGATATGTGGTTCGATGCGGTATCGGGCGCATGGCGGAAATTGTACGGTTTGCAGGAGCACGACCGCGTGGGCACAAGTGCCCACCCTACGTGAAAGAATATTTCACCGATGCATCTTAAGTGAAATATTCTTTCATTCACGCTTCAATCAGAACAGCTCGTTCCTCACCGCATCCTGCGCCTTCTGCTGCGCCGGCGGTGGCGGGGCCCCGACGTCGAGCGACTGCACGCCCGTGCCCGGCGGGTTCTCCGCATAGTAGTAATCGCCTTCCGCCATGATCAGCCCCGGCGGCACTTCACGCTCTTCCACCGGTACGCCGCGCAAGGCCGACTGCATGTAGCCGATCCAGATCGGCAGGGCCAGGCCGCCGCCGGTTTCCTTGTTGCCCAGGTTCTTCGGCTGGTCGTAGCCCATCCAGGCGATGCCCACCAGCTTCGGCTGGTAGCCGGCGAACCAGGCGTCGATCGAGTCGTTGGTGGTGCCGGTCTTGCCCGCGATGTCGGTGCGCTTCAGCGTGGCCGAGGCTTTCGCGGCGGTGCCGTAGCGCGCCACGTCCTTCAGCATCGAGTCCATCAGGAAGGCGTTGCGCGCATCGATCACGCGGTTCGCTTCCACGCCCGCGCGTTCCGGACGCGCTTCCGACAACACCTTGCCGGCGCTGTCGGTCACCTTCGAGATCAGGTAAGGGCTGACGCGGTAGCCGCCGTTGGCGAACACGGCGTAGGCGCCGGCCATCTGCAGCGGCGTGGTGGCGCCGGCGCCCAGGGCCAAGGTCAAATAAGGAGGATTCCGTTCCGCGTCGAAGCCGAAGCGGGTCGCGTATTCCTGGCCGTAGCGGGCGCCGATGCGGTTCAGGATGCGGATCGAGATCATGTTCTTCGACTTGGTCAGGCCGCGGCGCATCGTCATCGGGCCTTCGTAGCGGGCGTCGTAGTTCTTCGGCTCCCAGGCCTGGCCGCCGGTCTGGCCGGCATCAAACGAAATCGGCGCATCGTTCACCAGCGTCGACGGCGACAAACCACGTTCCAGCGAAGCCGAATAAATAAACGGCTTGAACGAGGACCCCGGCTGGCGCCAGGCTTGCGTCACGTGGTTGAACTTGTTGCGGTTGTAGTCGAAGCCGCCGACCAGCGCCTTGATCGCGCCATCCTCGGTGCTGGCCGCCACAAAGGCCGATTCCACTTCCGGCATCTGCGTGATCTTCCAGGTCGAGGCGCCATCCTGCATCACGCGGATCAGCGCGCCGCGGCGGATGCGGCGGTTCGGCGCCGCCTTGGCGGACAGCCAGCTCGACGCGAACGACAGGCCCTGGCCGCTGATCTTGATTTCTTCGCCCGAGGCCAGCACCGCCGTCACCTGCGACGGCGCGGCCTGCAGCACCACGGCGGCCACGATGTCGTCGCTGTCGGGCTTCTCGGCCAGTTCGGCCTCGATGGCTTCGTCGGCTTCGGTCTTGTTGCTCGGGATCTCGATGTAGGATTCCGGGCCGCGGTAGGGGTGGCGGCGCTCGTAGTCCATCACGCCACGGCGCACCGCCAGGTAGGCGGCGTCCTGGTCGGCCTTGGTAATGGTGGTGAACACGTTCAGGCCGCGCGTATAGGTGTCTTCCTTGAACTGTTCATACACCAGCTGGCGCGCCATCTCGGCCACGTACTCGGCGTGCACGCCAAAGGCGGTGCTGTCCGACTTGATTTTCAGTTCCTCGGCCTTGGCGGTCTCGAACTGGGCGTCGCTGATGTAGCCCAGCGAGTGCATGCGCTGCAGGATGTACTGCTGGCGCGTGCGGGCGCGGGTCGGGTTGACCACCGGGTTGTAGGCGGATGGGGCTTTCGGCAGGCCGGCCAGCATCGCCGCTTCGGCCACGCTGATGTCCTTCAGGTCCTTGCCGAAGTAGATCTGGGCCGCCGACTGGAAGCCGAAGGCGCGCTGGCCCAGGTAGATCTGGTTCATGTAGACCTCGAGGATCTGGTCCTTGGTGAGGTTCTTCTCGATCTTCCAGGCCAGCAGGGCCTCGTAGGCCTTGCGCTTGAGGGTCTGTTCGCTCGACAGGAAGAAGTTCCTTGCCACCTGCTGGGTGATGGTCGAGGCGCCCTGGCGCGAACTGCTGGTGGCGTTGTGCAGGGTCGCGCGCAGCACGCCCATGTAGTCGACGCCGCCGTGCTGGTAGAAGCGGTCGTCCTCGATCGACAGCACCGCCTTCTTCATGACGTCGGGGATGTCCTTGAAGCGCACCAGGGTCCTGCGTTCCTCGCCGAACTCGCCGATGAGGACGTTATCGGCCGTGAAGATCCGCAGCGGCATCTTCGGCCGGTAATCGGTGATGGTGTCGAGGGCCGGCAAATTGGGGTAGGCCATGGCCAGTGCAAATACCACCAGCAGCACGCCGGTCAGGGCCAGGCCGGCGAGACCGCCGATGGCCCACAGCACCAGGCGCTTGGCGCCGAACTTGTTCGGAGAAGACTTGGAATCGGTTTTGGATTTCATGGCGTTCACATTGTTGATCCATCTCATTATAAGACAGGGGCTTTTGTGACGGTACGAACTGAACAGAGGAGTGTGGTTGATGGCAGTCCGACAAAGCCTGTTTCCAAGCGTGTAACGAGTGTGGCATGCGCGCGCCGGATTCTAGTGTTCCTGTGCAGAAATATCTTGTCGGTCCGCACCCTTATTGCTACGATTTAACGTGATGCCTCATATATGTGCAATAAATAGCCTTTTTATCCAGGCTTCTCAACCAATTCTTTCCCCCACGCGGGCGTTCAAATATCATTCTGCTCCGGCAGACAGCAGTGAGGGAGTACGCTCGTGATCAACCTAGGTTCGCTGTTCGGCAAGGCCAGCCCGCCTTTGGCCGGCCTCGACATCAGCACGTCGGGATTGCGCCTGGTGGAGCTGGCCGACGCCGGCAAGGGCGCGCTGCGCCTCGAGCGCCATGCCTTCGAAGCCCTGCCACGCGGCGCGGTCGTCGACGGGAATATCGAGAATTTCGACCAGGTGGCCGAGGCCGTGCGCCGCATCTGGAAAAAGAGCGGCACCCGCGCCCGCAACGTGGCGCTGGGCATGCCGCCGGCTGCCGTCATCACCAAGAAAATCATCCTGCCGGCCGGCATGGGCGAAGACCAGCTCGAAGTGCAGGTCGAGTCCGAGGCCAGCCAGTACATCCCGTTCGCGCTCGACGAAGTGAGCCTGGACTTCGACGTGGTCGGCCCGGCCGCCAACTCGCCGGACGACATGGAAGTCATGCTGGCCGCGGCGCGCCGCGAAAAGGTCGAGGACCGCGTGGCGCTGGCCGAAGCGGCCGGCCTGGTGGCCACCGTGATGGACATCGAATCGTACGCCGCACGCGCGGCCCTGGAACGGGCCCACGGCGGCGGCAAGGACAAGATCGTGGCGCTGTTCCAGATCGGCGCCAGCATGACGCAGGTCTCGGTGCTGCTCGACGGCGACACCGTGTATGAACGCGAGCAGCCTTTCGGCGGCCACACGCTGACCCAGGACGTCGTGCGCACCTATGGCTTGAGCTATGAAGAAGCCGAGGCGCGAAAAAAAGCCGGTGACTTGCCGGAGAACTTCCGCGCCGATCTGCTGGCGCCTTTCCTGGAAAGCGCCGCGCTCGAAGTCACGCGCGCGATCCAGTTCTTCTACACCTCCACGCCCTACACCCGCATCGACCAGATCTGGCTCGCCGGCGGCAATGCGCTGTTGCCGGGCCTGGTGGAACTGATCGGCGGGCGCACCCGCATCCCGACCGCGCCGGTAACGCCTTTCGACGGCATGCTGCTGGCCCCCGGCCTGCGCGAACAACAGCTGCGCCAGGAAGGCCCGGCCTGCCTGGTTGCCTGCGGCCTGGCCCTGCGGAGGTTCGGATGATCCGGATTAACCTGCTCCCGCACCGGGAAGCGAAACGCAAGCAAAAGCAAAAGGCCTTTGTCGCCATGCTGGTGCTCGGCGCCCTGCTGGGCGGCGCCATCGTGCTGCTGGTGGGCGGCTGGAACGCCAGCCGCATCGCGATCCAGGAACAGCGCAACCTGGCGCTGAAGAACGAGAACGCAAAGCTCGACAAGAAGATCAAGGACATCGCCAACCTGAAGGAAGAAATCGAGGCGCTGAAGTCGCGCCAGCAGGCGGTCGAGGATTTGCAGGGCGACCGCAACCAGCCGGTTTACCTGCTGGACGAACTGGTGCGCCAGACCCCGGACGGCGTGTTCCTGAAATCGGTGAAGCAGGATGGCCAGCGCGTGACCCTGAACGGCTACGCCCAGTCGCAGGAGCGCGTGGCCGAGATGCTGCGCAATTTGTCCGGCCAGTCGCCCTGGCTGGAGCAGCCCGACCTGACCGAAGTAAAGGCCGCCACCGTGACCCAGAACAAGCTGGCGCGCAAGGCCGTCGAGTTCACGCTGGCGGTGAACATCAAGCGCCCGCGCGAAGCCGAGGAAGCCGAAGGCGGCGAAGGCGGTGAGGGCAGCGAAGGCGGCGGCAACAAGAAAGGCCTGGCGACATCGGCCCTGGCGGCAAAGGATGGAGCCACCCCATGAACATCGACCTGAAACAATGGAGCGCCGACCTGGGGGCCCAGTTCGAGGGCCTGCAGGGGCGCCCGCCCGGCCAGTGGCCGCTGGCGCCGCGTTTGCTGTGCGCGGCCGGCATGATGGCGCTGGCCATCGTGTTCGGCTACTTCGTCTACTGGCAGGGCCAGTTCGAGGCCCAGGACGCCGGCGCGGCCCAGGAAGCCAAGCTGCGCACCGCCTACCAGAAGAAAATCGCGCAGGCGGTCAACCTGGAAGCGCTGCAGGCGCAGAAAGTCCAGGTCGACCAGTCGGTCGAGCGCCTGGAGAAGCAGTTGCCGAGCAAGGCCGAGATGGCGGCGCTGCTGTCGGACATCAACCAGGCCGGCGTCGGCCGCGGCCTGGCGTTCGAGCTGTTCCGCCCGAACCAGCCGGTGGTGCGCGACTACTACGCCGAGCAGCCGATCGACATCCGCATCAGCGGCAGCTACCACGACCTCGGCGCGTTTGCCGCCGACATGGCGCACATGCCGCGCATCGTGACGCTGAATAACATGTCGCTCGAGACCAACAAGGACGGCAGCCTGACGCTGGAAGCCATCGCCAAGACCTTCCGCTACCTCGACCCCGAGGAACTGTCCGAGCAACGGGCCGCGCGCCTGAAGGCAAAGGCCGGCGGCAAGGGTGGCAAAGCCGGCGCCAAAGGCAGCAAGAAGGCGAAAGGGGCCGCAAAATGAAGATGAGCCAAGGCATGCTGTTTCAGCTGGCTGCATTGGTGCCGGCCCTGCTGCTGGCCGGTTGCGGCGACAGCGACGTGCGCGAAGTGCGCAGCTGGATGGACCAGGTGAAAAGCGAAACCAAGCCGAAGGTGAAACCGCTGCCGGCCTCGAAGGAATTCATTCCCTTCGCCTACGACCAGCAGGGCGCGGTGGACCCGTTCAGCCCGGCCAAGATGGCCGAGGCCGGCCTGCTGGCCCAGGCGCGCAGCGCGCTGCAGCCGGATTTGAACCGGCAGCGCGAGGCGCTCGAAGCCTACCCGCTGGACACGATGACGATGGTCGGCATGATGCAGAAGGGCGGCGCCAGCTTTGCGCTGCTGCGCATCGAGAACAGCATCTACCGCGTGCGCGCCGGCCAGCACCTGGGCCAGAACTTCGGCCTGGTGACGCGCGTGACGCCGGCGGCAGTGGAAATCAAGGAAATGGTACAGGACGCTAGCGGCGATTGGGTCGAGCGCATATCGAAGCTGGAGTTGCAGGAAAGTAAGGAGACTGGGAAATGACCCAATTAGCAATGAACAGCGGCGCGGCGCGCTTCCTGCCGGGCTGGCTGTTGCGCTCGAGCGCGGCACTGATGGCGTTGATGGCGAGCGTGCTGCTGGGCGTTGGCATGGCCCACGCGCAGGCGCCTGCGAACGCCATCGAGTCGATCAGCGCCAACCAGCAGGGCGCCAACGTGGTGCTGAACATCGCCATGCGCGAGGCCCCGGCCAAGCTGCCGCTCGGCTTCGCGATCACGAACCCGGCCCGCGTCGCCCTCGACTTCGGCGCCACCGCGAACGCCAGCGGCAAAAGCACCCATGACGTCAACCTGGGCGACCTGCGCAGCGTGAATGTGATCCAGGCCGGCGAACGCACGCGCCTGGTGCTGAACCTGAAGCGCACCGTGAGCTACAGCGCCGCCATCAGCGGCAAGTCGATCCTGGTGACCGTGGATGGCGCCGGCGCCGGCGCGGCTGCATCCCAACCGGTGCAAGCTGCAGTGGCCGATACCCGTGCGGCCAGCCGTCCGCAGCTGCGCAACCTCGACTTCCGACGCGGCAGCAATGGCGAAGGCCGCGTCGTGGTCGACCTGCCGAACAGCCAGACCGCGGTCGACGTGCGCCAGCTCGGCAACCGGGTCCAGGTCGATTTCCTGAACACCGCGCTGCCGGAAGCGCTGCGCCGCCGCCTCGACGTCACCGATTTCGGCACGCCGGTGTCGAACGTCACCACCTCGGCCCAGGGCCAGAACGTGCGCATGGTGATCGAAGCGCAAGGCCAGTGGGAACAATCGGTCTACCAGAGCGAAACCCAGCTGGTGGTCGACGTGCGCGCCGTGAAGGAAGACCCGAACAAGCTGGGCGGCCCGCAGGGCTTCCGCGGCGAGAAGATCAGCTTCGACTTCCAGAACATCGAAGTGCGCGCCGCGCTGCAGGCGGTGGCCGACATCTCGGGCCTGAACATCATCGCCGCCGACACCGTAAGCGGCAGCCTGACCCTGCGCCTGAAGGATGTGCCGTGGGACCAGGCGCTCGACGTCATCCTGCAGTCGAAAGGCCTGGACATGCGCAAGAACGGTACCGTGCTGTGGATCGCGCCGAAGGAAGAACTGCTGACCAAGGAAAAGCTCGAGCTCGAGCAGCGCGCGCAGATTTCCGACCTCGAGCCGCTGCGCTCCGAGATCTTCCAGCTGAACTACCAGAAGGCCGAATCCTTCCGCACCGTGTTCGGCCTCGACGCCGGCACCGGCGCCGCCGGCGGCAGCGACCGCAACCGCGTGCTGTCCAAGCGCGGCAGCGCCATCATCGACCCGCGCACCAACCAGCTGTTCGTGACCGACATCGCGGCGAAGATCGAGGACATCCGGATGCTGATCCAGAAGACCGACATCGCCTCGAAGCAGGTGCTGATCGAAGCGCGCCTGGTGGAAGCGAACGACGGCTTCTCGCGCAACCTGGGCGCCAAGATCGGCTTCAACGATGCGCGCAACGCCGCCGGCGGCGATGCCGGCTACGGCGTGGGCGGCAGCAACCGCCTGGCCCTGAGCGGCACCCTGGCCGGCGCCGGCGTGGTCACCGGCCAGTCCAGCGGCAGCAGCTTCGACAACTCGACCCTGGTGAACCTGCCGGCGGCGGCGATCGGCGGCATCAACGCGCCGAGCCTGGCCTTCAGCCTGTTCTCCTCGTCCGACAACCGCTTCCTGAACCTGGAGCTGTCGGCGCTGGAAGCCGACGGCAAGGGCAAGATCATCTCCAGCCCGCGCGTGGTCACCGAAGACAAGATGGTGGCCGTGATCGAGCAGGGCATCGAGCTGCCGTACCAGGTGGCGTCGAGCAGCGGCGCGACCTCGATCGAATTCAAGAAAGCCAACCTGCGCCTGGAAGTGATCCCGCAGATCACCCCGGACGGCAACGTGGTGCTGGAAGTGGATGTGAGCAAGGATTCGAAGGGCGAGGAAACCCGCGCCGGCTTCGCCATCAACACCCAGCACGTGAAGACCAAGGTGATGGTCGAGAACGGCGGCACGGTGGTGCTGGGCGGGATCTACCAGCAGACCGAGCGCAGCAACGAGAGCAAGGTGCCGCTGCTGGGCGACGTGCCGGTGCTGGGCTACCTGTTCAAGACGAAGGGCCGCGAAAGCACGAAGACCGAACTGCTGGTCTTCATCACGCCGAAGATCGTGGCCGAGCGCGCGGCGGTGACGCGCTGAGCCTCTCCAAGACTGTTTGATTTTCGTGCAGCGACGCCCTTAAAACGCGTCGCTGCGCTGTTTCAAGGGCCGGGCCGTATGCCGGCTGCATGAGTGACCGACAACCAACAATCGAGAAAAACTGGAACGACGATGCAGCACTCCTTCAAAACTTCTTCCTCCGCCTCGCCCCTGCGCCTGGCGGCCCTGACCCTGATCGCAGCGGCGGCCCTGAGCGCCTGCGGCGGCGGCGGCGGCAATCCCGGCTCGGTGGCCGCACCGGGCGGCGCCAGCGGCGGCACCGCGCCGACCACGCCCACCGTGCCGGCGGCGCCGACGGTGTCGCTGGCCCTGGTCAGCGCCGGCGGCCAGGCCAGTAATTCGCTCAGCGGCGCTACCCCGCTGACCGTTCAGGCCACCGCCAAGGATGCCAGCGGCAACCCGATCAAGGAAGCGATGGTGACCTTCGCCACCGACGCCAGCCTGGCGGTGTTCTCGCCATCGGCCGCTACCGCCCTGACCGATGACCAGGGCGTGGCCCGCATCACCCTGCGCGCGGCCAGCCTGGCCGCTGCCGGCGCCGGCAAGCTGACCGCCACGGTGGCGGTGAACGGGACCACGGTGATCGGCGAGCGCAACTTCCAGGTCGGCGCCACCACGCTCAGCTTTGGCACGGTGAGCACCGGCGCGGCCCAGATCCAGGCCTACGATTCGACCGACATCACGGCCGAGGTGCTGGCCGGCGGCGCGCGTTACACCAGCCAGTCGGTGAACGTCAACTTCACCTCGGCCTGCCTGACGGCGGGCAAGGCCACGCTAGCCGCCACCGTGGCCACCAACAGCGGCATCGCCAAGACGGTCTACCGCGACAAGGGCTGCGCCAACGACGACATCATCACCGTCACCGCCGACGGCGTGTCGACGCCGGTCACCGTGCCGCTGAAGATCGCGCCGCCAGCCCCGTCGTCGGTGCAGTTCGTCTCGGCCGAGCCGGTCGACAAGTCGATCGTGATCCAGGGCCAGGGCGGCATCAACCGCACCGAGACGGCGACCCTGAAATTCCGCGTCTTCGACACCTTCGGCAACCCGCTGGCGCGGCGCGCAGTGAACTTCCGCGTGTCGGACCCTTCGGCGGTCCACCTGAACAAGCTGGCCGACACCACCGACGAGAACGGCGAAGTGATCACGACCGTCAATTCGGGTCCGGTCGCGACCACCTTCCGCGTGTTCGCGACGCTGCCGAACACGGCAACCGCGTCGCTGCCGGACATCTCGACCACGTCGGACTCGATCGTCGTGACCACCGGCCTGCCGGTGCAGCGCGCCTTCTCGCTCAGCGCCGAGAACTACAACCTCGAAGGCTGGACCAAGGACAGCAGCCCGACGGTGCCGGCCACCCGCGTGCAGGTGCTGATCGCCGACGCCTCCGGCAACCCGGTTCCGGACGGCACCCCGATCGTGTTCCAGACCAACCTGGGCTCGATCGGTTCCTCGGACAAGGGCGGCTGCAACACCGTCAACGGCGGCTGCTCGGTCGACTTCCGCACCCAGAACCCGCGCGTCGCGCTGCCGAACCAGCCTGCCACGCCGTGCAACACCGGCAGCGGCGCCGGCGTCAGCAACGACAGCACGCGCGCCGGCCTGGCCACGATCTGCGCCAGCAGCACCGACGGCACCAACACGATCTTCAGCAGGATCGGCCTGTTCTTCGGCGGATCGAGCGCGGCCAAGGTCTTCCTGGACAACGGCACGACGCCGCTGGGCGCCAACGTGACCGACCTGGGCACCGTGCGCGCGGTCGATTCGAAGGTCTTCGTGCTGCAGCTGAACGACGTCAACCTGAACCCGCTGCCGTTCGGCACCCAGGTCCAGGTGGCCAACGCCGTGAACGCGGCGGCCGCCCCGGTGGTGCCGGCAACCGTGCCGAACATCTTCCCGCACAGCGCCAGCGCCGACGACATCACCGGCGCAAACGTGTCCGGCGCCCAGGGTTCGCGTCATACGTTCTCGATCTCGAACCCGAACGCGGCGAGCTGCACGGCCCCGGTAACGGCCACCTTCAACGTCACCGTGACGTCGCCAGGTAACGTTGTCACCACGATTCCGTTTAAACTGACGTTCAGCTGCCCATAAGCGGGTAACCGCAGCGGGTGACCGTAACAACAAACGGCCAGGCTTGAACTGGCCGTTTGTCTTTTTAGGCGAGCCCACTATCGTGCCCGAGGCGTACAGTAACAACATCTTCCTGGTCGGCCTGATGGGGTCCGGCAAGACCACCATCGGCCGGCTGCTTGCGCGCCGGCTGGGCAAGCGCTTCGTCGATTCCGACCATGCGATCGAGGCGCGCACCGGCGCCTCGATCCCGTGGATCTTCGAGATCGAGGGCGAACCCAGCTTCCGCCGGCGCGAGGCCGAGATGATCCGCGAGCTCACCGCCCAGGACGGCATCGTGCTGGCCACCGGCGGCGGCGCCATCCTCGACCCCGCCAGCCGCGCGCTGCTGGCCGAGCGCGGCACCGTGGTCTACCTGCGCGCCAGCATCGGCAGCATCCTGCAGCGCACCGCGCACGACAAGAACCGTCCGCTGCTGCAAACGGCCGACCCGCGCCGCAAGCTCGAGCAATTGCTGGCCCAGCGCGAGCCGCTGTACCGCGAGATCGCGCACCTCGTCATCGATACCGGCCGTCCTAACGTACAATCGATGGTCCAGACTATCCTAGAACAGCTGGACGCGCTCGAAGCCGGGCGCGCCCGGCGCGCGAAGGCGGCATCGATGACTCACCCGGAACACAACGCAGCACAACTCGCATCACAACTCGTACTGAACGTCGACCTCGGCGATCGCAGCTACCCCATCTCGATCGGCCCCGGCCTGCTGGCCGATCCGGCGGCGCTGGTGCGCCACGTCGGCGGCAACAAGGCGGCCATCGTCACCAACACCACCGTGGCCCCGCTCTACCTCGAGGGGGTGGCGGCGCCGCTGCGCGCGGCCGGCAAGGAGGTCGTCGAGATCGTCCTGCCCGACGGCGAGGAGCACAAGGGGTGGGGCTCGCTGATGGCCATCTTCGACGCCCTGCTGGCCAACAAGTGCGACCGCAAGACCACCCTGGTGGCGCTGGGCGGCGGCGTGATCGGCGACCTGACCGGCTTCGCGGCGGCCAGCTACATGCGCGGCGTGCCCTTCGTCCAGATTCCGACCACGCTGCTGGCCCAGGTCGATTCCTCGGTGGGCGGCAAGACCGGCATCAACCACCCGCTCGGCAAGAACATGATCGGCGCCTTCTACCAGCCGCGCGCCGTGCTGGCCGACACCGCCACGCTGGACACGCTGCCGCCGCGCGAGCTGTCGGCCGGCCTGGCCGAAGTGATCAAGCACGGCGCCATCCTGGACGGCGAATTCTTCGACTGGATCGAAGCGAACATCGCACGCCTGGTGGCGCGCGAGCCGGACGCGCTGGCCTATGCCATCGCGCGCTCCTGCGAAATCAAGGCCGACGTGGTGCGCAAGGACGAACGCGAAGGCGGCCTGCGCGCGGTGCTGAACTTCGGCCACACCTTCGGCCATGCAATCGAGGCCGGCCTCGGCTACGGCGCATGGCTGCACGGCGAAGCGGTCGGCTGCGGCATGGTGATGGCGGCCGATTTGTCGCGCCGCCTGGGCTTGATCGACGACGCCAGCTGCGCGCGCCTGCGCGCACTGGTGGCGGCGGCCGGCCTGCCGGTCGTGGCGCCGGACCTGGGGCAAGCGCGCTGGATCGAGCTGATGGAAGTCGACAAGAAAAACGAGGGCGGGGCGATCAAGTTCATCCTGCTCAAGCCCCTGGGCAGCCCGAGCATCGCGAGCGTGCCGAAGGACCTGCTGCAGGCCACGCTGGCGGCCGGCATCTTGCAAGACGAGCAGCGATAAGGAGGCGCGCATGATCGACTTCGACTGCAACCTGGCCCCTTACGCCGCGCACTCCTCGCAGTCACGCGGACGCAAGTTCGACGAACCGGCGCCCGGTTCACGCAGCGAGTTCCAGCGCGACCGCGACCGCATCATCCACTCCACCGCGTTCCGGCGCCTGGAGTACAAGACCCAGGTCTTCCTGAACCACGAGGGCGACCTGTTCCGCACGCGCCTGACGCACTCGATCGAGGTGGCGCAGATCGGCCGCACGCTGGCGCGCAGCCTGCGCCTGAACGAAGACCTGGTCGAAGCCACGGCCCTGGCGCACGACCTCGGCCACACGCCCTTCGGCCACGTGGGCCAGGATGTGCTGAACGACTGCATGAAGGATTACGGCGGCTTCGAGCACAATTTGCAGAGCCTGCGCGTGGTCGACCACCTCGAGGAGCACTACGGCGCCTTCGACGGCCTGAACCTGACGTTTGAAACGCGCGAAGGCATCCTGAAGCACTGCTCGCTGAACAATGCGCGCCAGCTGGGCGAACTCGGCCAGCGCTTCATCGACAAGACCCAGCCCAGCCTCGAAGCGCAACTGACCAACCTGGCCGACGAAATCGCCTACAACAACCACGACATCGACGACGGCCTGCGTTCCGGGCTGCTGACGATGGCGCAGATGGAAGAAGTGGACCTGTTCGCGCGCCACCGCCACGCGGTGGAGGCGCAGTACCCTGGCCTGCCGGGGCGGCGCGCGCTGTACGAGACGATCCGCCTGATGATCACGGCGATGACGGCCGACCTGGTCGAGACTTCGGCGGCGCGCTTGCTGGAAGCGGCGCCGCGCGACATCGAGG
>Ga0265797_10009252_pt1 | contig 12871 bp, 16 predicted proteins | sample P2T30metagenome_FD_192433 | JGI IMG/M metagenome (GOLD analysis project Ga0265797, IMG submission 192433) | Plant litter microbial communities from East Loma Ridge, Irvine, California - P2 T30 | ecosystem: Environmental > Terrestrial > Plant litter > Unclassified | place: USA: California... | reverse complement strand
TTGTTGCTGTAGTGTCTCCATTCTGGGTGTGCTCCTGATGAATGCCAGCGGGCGATTTAACCGACTGTTGCGTCGTCGAAGGTGCACTGGGAGCCTGTATTGGTTTGACAGGAACGCGGGGCACGGCTGGGATCGTGGGGTTGCGGGCGTGTTGCTTGACAGTGGCTGAAGGCTGGGCTGGCGATTGTACGGGCAATGGTGTTGCAGTAGACGGTGGGGCAGATTGCGCCAGATCGGCTTCCGAAGGCGGATGTGAGGTAGACGGAGTATCGACATCAGCGTCAGAGGGTGCTGGTATAGTAGAAGCCTGCGAGTCCTCCGGTTCCTCGGTCGGGGTCAGCTGGCCTTGGGTGCCTTGGTCGAGGTACGCGGCGTCATGCTCGTCCACGGGCTGCTCGCGCGAGGGCAGGGCCAAAGCCTGGTCTTCGATGGACACGGGAGCTCTGCGCCTTCGCCGGCGGTGTGCAGCGCGCGGCGGGAAGACTGATTCGGGGACGGACAACCAGGGCAGAGGCGGGTAGAAAGGCTTGAATGCGATGGATTGCGGCGTAGGCGGAGCGGCCTCTGTAGGCTTTGACTCAGCCTCGGGAGGAGGGGCGTCGAAAGTCATGGGAGCGGGCGAGTGCAGCGCAGGCGTGGGCGGGGCGGGTGCAGGCGTGGGCATGCGCGGAGCAGGCGGAGTGTGCGAGTGGACAATGGGCGGCGTTTGCGCCATGGGGCGGTTGGCCGGAGGGACAGTGTGCAGATGAGAAGAGACGACGACGGGCGACGCATGGGGTTGAGGCTGGAACTGGCGCGGAGGCATGGCATACTGGAGCGGCGGCTGCTGCTGCTGATAAGGGTACCACTGCTGCTGCTGCTGGGCATAGGCGTGGGGAGGGCCATAGTGCGGTAGGTGGTGGAGGTTGTGGTGGTAGGGCGCGGCATAGGGGTTGTGCTGGACGGGCGAGTGTGTCTGTGGCGGCATCGGGTGGTGGTGGTGGTAGTACTGCTGCTCGTGCCTTCTGCCAGGCATGTACGGGCCGGGCATTGTGGGCGCTGGAGGCCGTGTTGCCTCGACCGTGGGCGCTGGCGGGAGCCGTCGCAGCCAGCTTGCGAGGCAACGGGGAGAGGGAAATGTCTAGTGGGACTGCGGGGTCATGGTATCAGGACGACATGAGCGCAGCACGGGCTGCCCGCGACGGAGACACGTGGGGTGCAGTGTAGAGGTAGAGGTCGGGGTGGATTGCTGTTGGGGTCGGAATCGATGAGGTTGTAGAAGAAGCCGCGCCAACGTGATCCGAAAGGGCAATCGCAGCCGTCTGTGCGGAGACGCTGTCGTCAGAGCACCATCGCCACTCGGCCTTGCGACTCTCGTCGTCTCCAAGCCACCTCTTGGGGACGCCAACCCTCGCAGCTACATACCACCGCACTCGCATTATTCGCCCTTGTCCTGCTCGTGAACCCTTAGCTGGGCGTCATGTCCAGCAATCCGCCCACCGCCGCCGCCTCGTCCAAGGCCTCCGCTCCCTCGGGGCCCGCTTCACCCGCCCAGACGCAGACGCCCTCCGCCAGCACCAGCAGCTTCTCCACGCAGCCGCGGGGTAGTGGCGCGCCCGCGCGGTCATCACCGACTCCCCGCAACTCGCAGCAGCAGAAGAAACAGCACAAGGCGTCGAAGCGCTTCAGGCAGACGGACGAGGATGCCATTGCCGAGTCTCTCGCCATGCGTCCCTTCCAGAACCGCAAGGGCCAGACGTCCATTACCCACCTCATGAACTTCAGCTTGCCGCCCCGCCCAACCAACCATGCCGCCCATGGCCACGCGAGGAGCTATCGGCGCAATCCGACGTGGGGCCTTGGCTCGGGCTACCACGCCGTAGACAAGGCAAGGTGAGAGTCTCAACGGGAGCAGCACCGTGTCGACCATTCCGCTAACACCATGCAGATACGTGCACGCCAACTACCGCTTCATCGTAGACCCCCGCGGCGACTACCGCGCCCAAAGTGTCGATGCCGATGTCCACCTCGATTGGAACAACGTCCTGCAGATACTGGCTTCCGAGATTTCGCAAGATGCCTCGTGCCCCATTTGCCTTGGCTCACCCGTAGCCCCCAGGATGGCGAGGTGTGGCCACATCTTCTGTCTCCCATGTCTCATCCGCTACATGCATTCCGAGGACGACGCCAAGGCCCGAGACAAGCGGGCACGTTCGAGCAAATGCCCGCTGTGCTTCGACACCATATACGCATCTGAAACGAGGCCAGTGCGCTGGTACACAGGCCAGGAGGGTGAGCCTCCCCGCGAGGGAGGCGATGTAGTTCTCCGCTTGGCTGTCAGATCCGCGGGAAGCACCCTGGCTATGCCCCGCGATGGCGCGTACGCTATGACCAAAGATGAAGATATCCCTTGGTATCATGCCGCCGAGGTAACCGATTATGCCCGCATAATGCGCGGTGGTGAGGACTACATGCTGCACCAACATGATCAGGAAATTGTAAAGCTGGAGCAGCAAGGAAAAGAGGACGAAGTCATGTTTGCCGAAGACAGCATGGAATGGACCAACAAGGCGATAAGGAGTATCCGAGAGGCCAAGGAGAAACTCAAAGGAATCGGAAACCCACCAGAGGAGCCCGCCAAGCCCGCGGAACCCAAGATGAAGAGAGCGCCCATCGTATTCGACGAAACGACGGCACCAGACATGTACACCGTACAGGACCATTCCCAGGTCGGTCTTGCTTACGGCAAGGACAGGGCCATGTCTGGCTCTTCGCACTCTTCAGCAGCAAGCCATGGAATGTCTTTGACGCTTGCAGAGCTTCGTAATCGACAGCACCACGAGCACCATCAGACGCCCGCGGAATATTTCTTCTACCAAGCACTGTTGCATTACTACTTATCTCCGCTAGACATTCGCATTCTGAAAGCGGCTTTCGGAAATTTCGCCTCGTTTCCCTCAACGATCCTTCCCCGTGTCGAGCACGTATCTACGGGACACGTAGTCGATGACGAATTGCGCAAGCGCACAAAATACCTGGCGCATCTACCATACGGCTGTGAGGTTGCTTTCCTTGAATGTGATTGGACCGATACTGTTGCCCCAGAAGTGCTGGAGCGCTTCCGACCCGATATTGAGAGAAGGCGAAAGAGGCATGTTGAGAAAGAGAGCAAAGAAGAGAAGGCACGACAGCGTGCGGAAAAGGCCGAGTACGCCGAGTTTGCATCTGCGCGCAGAAGGCGTCCAAGCATGACGGAGAGATTCTCCGCCGACGATTTCCAGCCTCTAGCATCAGGCAGCATGCCGGACGTGCAGCCCGTCATGGATGGAGACAACTCTTCGACGTCGCCACCCTGGCCACGGCGGCGTGGCGATGGCTTCGCTCCGTTGGCTTCTCCTTCGTCAAGCCCGTCAGCGCCACGGACCGTATGGGGTACGGCGATAGTGGCAGGCACATCTCCAGTGTTTGGGCCCCAGAATCATCATGACGGCGATGATGGGTGGCTGCAGGGCTGGGAGAAGGATTTGCTTGCCGAGGAAGACATGATTGCCCAAGCACAAGCCATGTCTCTGGGTGGAGGCGAAGAAGGCACGAAGAAGCCGGCCGGTGGAAAGAAGAAGAAGGGCAAAAAGATCACGTTGATGAGTACGAATGTGCGGAGGGGAGCGTAGTTAGTTTCGCTAGCATCACCGAGTCGCTTGGCGCGAAAGGGAGCAATGAAGATGTCAAGATAGGCTCAAGACTACGCCGCCATTCATCGTCAGCCATGCAAGTGCAGTCCCCATCGCCTCACGTCGCCTGCCTTAGATCAAACAAGCGCTGCACGCAGCTGTGCCACCCATCTGAATCGGCGGTCTTGAGTCGCTCGTCTGTGCGATGCTCCCAGCATGTCCACCGCCCCGCGCTTGACTACCAGACCTGGGTCCAGCACGACCCCGCCCATGCATGCCGTCCTGGTAACTGCCTGGTGCTGGTGCAGTGACGGCAGGGCGATACGTGGAGTTGTTGATGCCTGGTGCGCGGTAGGGGGACCCTCGTGCGGCGGCCCACGTGTCGAAGGAGAAGAGCGTAGTAAGGTAGAGGGCGAGGAAGGTGAAGAGCGTGCCCGTGGGCGTCGAAGAGGTCGCAGGCGAGGCCGTGGGCCTAGAGGGGGTTGTTAGTTTTGTATGCGAGCAATGAAGGGAGCGGTGGCTAGGTGTACTTGTGGCCCTCCATGTTGTGAGGTGCGTCGTCTCGAGGATGCTTTTAGATCAGAGCAGCTTATACCACTGTCATGGTGGGAAAGAGACATCGAAGTCAAGTTGCGCCGCCGCAGTGGGCTGAGCGAGCGGCGGTGCCGCAAGCCGCAAGCCGCAAGCCGCGGTGCGACAGGGGTGGGCGCGCTAAGACAGGACAAAAAGTTGCGACCTTCAACGAGCAACATGCCACCGACCGATTCACATTTTCCCGCGACCGCACCCGTTACTCAAGAGCACGTTGCGCCATCTTTGTTCACGACATCGTGACTTCGAACGGCTCAAGCTCAAGTCGAAGACTGACCATGACTGTGCATCAGCCTCCACACGACAACGTCAGTCCTGCCAAGAAACGCAAACGCGACACCCAAGAGCAACAAATAGACGACGTTGATACTTCTAAACCTACCGCTCTTTTCACACCAACCAAAGGTCGCGACTGGACCGTCACTATCGCTTTGCCGGGAAGCTGGACTCTCAATGCCAAGAAGCCCGATCACAAGACTATCCAAGTCGGACGAATCGCACGCGCAGCCGCCATCTACTGTGTCGATGAAATCGTTGTATTCGATGAAGATCCAAGCAATGTCGACCCCAGAGTAGTTGATTCCAAATACATCCGCAAAGGACGGTCCAAGCAACAAGTCCTCGACTCTATCCTGGAGCACGATGAGGCATGGCAGAACCCAGACCAGTTCCTTTGCCATTTATTGTCTTACGCCGAATGCCCACCTCATCTACGATACGACGCCGATGATCCCCGATTGAGCATCTTCAAGGAACATCAGAATCTCAAATGGGTTGGTAATCTCCCGAGTATGGATATGCCGCACCATCTTCGAAGCCACGAGTGGTGTCGATACCGCGAAGGTGTCTTTGTCGGCCCAGCCCTTTTACCCACATCATTGATACCCAAGAACAACAATTCAGGGACATCTCTGTCTCATGACTCAGAGTATGCATACGTCAAATGCGGTCTGCCGTATCCCATCCGCGTCCCTGTCTCCAAAGAAGCCCCTCCTGAGCAAGGCATGCGCACAACCGTTCGCTTCACCAATGCCGATGCACCACCCAACTGGCCCCACCTATCTCAGCAGGAATGCAATCGACTGGATGCTACGGCATGCTCGGCCAGCGTGCCACGTGAGGAAGGCGGCTACTACTGGGGTTACACAGTCCGACGCGCTCCATCACTCAGCGCCGTCTTCTCCGATTGCGAATACCCAGATGGCTATGACATGTCTATAGGGACATCGGAACGCGGCCAGTCTGTCTATTCACTATTTACTGACACCAGCAATGAGTCTGCTACGTTTGCAGCCAAAGCCAAAGCTCACAAACCCTTCAAACACCTCCTTATTGTATTTGGTGGTCAAGCGGGCATAGAACCGGCTATTGCCAACGACCCGGTTCTCGCGGCAAGGGGATTGGGCAAATCGATGGCTAGCGAGCTTTTTGATGCTTGGGTTAATTTGGTTCCGGGACAGGGCAGCAGGACAATTAGAACAGAGGAGGCTGTTGTCATCGGACTTGCGGCGCTGAAGCCTTGGGTGGACAGAACGATGCAGGTATAAAGGCATGATCAACCAGGTTCTCGGCCTAGTGCTAGGAGTTTGATATGCGATTGCCTCATGCTCGACGGGTCTCACAATAAACGCTTTCCTCTACAAAACAGCACTTGAATATTATTAGCTGTACTGGATCTATGAAGCCGTCTTGATCCTCCATGCATCCTCGATTCCGACACCCAGTCAAGTCAGTATGTGCTCGTCACGGCCCTTTCCAGCCTCATAGTGTACCCTCGCCCAAGCACCTTTTGAGAGGAAACTCGTCGCCTGTACAAAGACTAATAACACCATCAACCCATTCCATATTGTCGAACTGCTTTGACTCGAACGAGTCAGCCTGGTAGTCGGATAGCTCTCCATCACCACCGATGGTACCCGTCCAGACACTTCCACTCGCACGGTTGGTCCAAGGGTTACTGACAAAAGCGCCATACTTGTCCTTGGGGACCTCGGCGGTGAAGGTTTGCGTCTGAGTCGTTTGCCACGTCTGGCTGTAGTCGATTGACATGGAGACTTGGAGGAAGTCCTTGACTAGTGTCAAAGTGCTGCTCGCCCCAACCGAAATGCTGTTACTAATGGAGAAACCCGAGGCGACGGAGATAGTAGTCGGTGCGCCCTTGGTGACTTGGCTCATTTGAACATCCCAGCCCAAGAAACGAGAGTTGGGGTTTGGAATGATAATGCTGGTGTCGCGTTTCAAGTGCTGCTTGTCTGGTGTTTTGGTCTCGTTGCCGGAGAAGTGAATCTCAGCAAGGTAGGCAGGCTTCGGAGGTACAGCACTGGCCTTGCGTGCAGCTTCCAGCTCTTCAAAGGCAGATCGTTTCATAACGGTGAAGTGGCCTTTGCCGTGGAGGATAACGTCATCCAGTCCGATTTTGACGGGTGCGGGAGCAGCCGCGACGAGAGCGGCGCCAAAAATGAGGGTGATGAAGGAAGTGGAGTGCATTATAGCGAGTACATATATGAGGTGAAACGAATGTGTAGAACTTTACGAAAAGAGTGACAGGGCAGGTAAGGTGGTGAGAAGAATTCATGATCAGGGAGGCGTGCTCTACTTATCGTCAAGACATGCGAGCAAGTTAGCACCGCATTGGCAGCGTCGGCTGTATGACTGATCGTAACATGGGTTCTGAGACGCAATTTTAACATTCCAGCTATCTTGGTAAACAGGTACGTCAATACATTTCTTGGCAGGGATTTATGAAGGATCAATAGTGGTGGAGTATACGAACCTAGGTAACGTGTTCAGGTGCGCGGCTGATTGGTTTCATGGTTGTCCGGTGATTTGCTGTCTCGAAGTACGAATAGTTCTTCCATGCCTACCCAAAGGCTCGCCGTAGGATTACTTATTCTGAGTGGGTCTCGCTAGGCCCAACATGAGTCGAGTGGCTCCTCGAGTATCACTGTAACAAAAGCACGCCCGCATCGTTCTTTCGGGCCGAAGCGCATGAAGTGCAAACCCTTTCCGGGTTCTCGGCATCTACCCTTAATAATACAAGGCATAGAATTCCCGACTTCTAATAGGACGCCGCTCTAATAGTGCACTCGGTTCACCTGCCGAGGGAATGTGGGATTGGGGCATTGCTGTGCGGTCCCTCGATACCGCGGTGGCTCAACCACGTTTCACAACCTTGGAAGAAGGGGCGCGCTCGCCACAATTGCGCCGAGAATGGACAAAGGACAATTGTAGTGATGGCGATGAAAGCATGAACGAGGATCCGTTCTATCATCAGTTCTTACTTATTTATCTTGTTTCCACATCCGGTTCTGAGCAGTACCCAACTTCCGCTCTTTAATCCTTTGGTGCACCTGGCTTTTACAGTCAATTCTGTCGTTACCTTCGCTCTGTCTGAGCTATTTCGAAACCTGAAGCCGTCATGCATTTCTCAGTCGTCCTCTCCGCACTTTCCATCCTCGTGGGCTCCTTCGTCAGCGCCGACCTCCACAGGGAAGGTCTTTGTGTCGATGAAGTCGGCGGACAATACGTGTACAACGCCGACGCAACAACAAAGGCATGCGACGCATATCTGAATCGCAACACTGGCGACCAGCAATGGGATACATGTGCCGATTGCAAGATGGTGAGACATACAAGAATCCCTCCATGAACCCTTCGCATGCTAACATTGTGCAGACCGAAGTCGGCAAGCTCAACCTTTGTCAATCGCTAGGGAATCACATCGGTGGTGATGAGTTGAACTATTACTGCAAGGAGAATGGCGCTGGCAATTCATTAGCCTCATAAGCTGCGGACAAGGAAGAATAGCTTTCGTGAACAGCAGTGACTTTGCTGTCGTCGTGTTGCGTCAGAGGTCGATGTATACCGTCCTGCAAAGTTTTACCAACCACGATTAATTTAATTCGATAACAAAAGGCTCATGACACGGACGTACCATTTTGCATGGGCTCATATGTTCATCTCCATCGTAGCGTTATGTTTCAAATGTCCCAGCTTACCTGCAATGACTACAAACTAAAGTGCGAATTGCTAAACATCTAGTCCGCTGGTGTTCCATAACGCAATGTTACAACAGCTACAGTGACCGATAGGAAAACGCTTCGGTGATGAAAAGCGATGAGACAGCAACTATTGCCTTGGAACGAGCTCACTAAATTCACTAACCGTAGCGAGAAAGATGAACGGAAATCGGATCTATCAGTTGTCTAGATCATGGACTTAGACGCGATTTTGACGACACTGAAGTTCCAGCGCGGAAAATGTACACGGACACTTTTGCTGTTACAGATAGTGACCTCGTCAATTGTAAGACCAACGAGATTCCCAACAGTCTTTCCCATATGTCCGTAATCGGAAGGAAATATCTCGACCTCGTCGCCGTATTTGAGCTTATGTGAATTGTCATCGATGAATGTAACGTTTTCTGGTGAGGTAGAAGTGCCAAGAGTTCGTTGGACCATAGTATTTCCATCCAGCGTTTTGGGCATTGGCATTCTCTTCCTTTTCTTTTCCAGTTGTGCCACAAATCTCTCTACCCACGAAAATACTCTCGGATACGTCTCAGCGTTGAAGTAACGCGCGGGAAGACTGTCCTTCATAGTGGGCTCCGACATCAACCACTTGAACGGCCACACACAATCAATATCTGCTAGCGAGGGTTCTTGTGTGTTCAAAATCCACGCCCTGCCATCGGCGAGGAAAGTAGACTCCAACATGTCAAAAGCGAGCTGCAAATGCTGCGTGCCATCGGGCCGCCCCATCTCCATATCATCGGCGGTGAAGCGCCTTCCCATGAGCTTCTGACGATCATCTACAAAGGCTTCATTCGATAGGAAGCTTGTCTCCTGCCAGTATGGTATCATCCTCACGGCGTTGGCGAAGATGCCGCCGTCGATTGTCCAGTTTTCGAAGAGCTTTCTGATACCGACATCCATTGGCGTGGAAGGTGAGAGAGCGCTGTTGGGGTACAGAGACTCTAGCTTGGAGATGATGAATCGAGAATCGCAGTATATGTCCTTTCCGATGATCACGACGGGTATCTTTCTGTAGCCGACGCCCAGCAGTTCAAGGTCTTCACGCGGCATGAATGCCGGCTGGATCTAGATGACTTCTTAGCTGACGCAACTGAAAGAGGCGGAAATGATGTACACATTCATCATAGGGTATACCGCGAAGCCATAGATACCATAATACCCGGTGCGAGAAGATGGAGCCTTCGTAATGGAGCACGATTGGCTTGTCGAGAGAAACCATGGTTGTTGAATGGTATTTGTTCGAACAGCGTGGAATGTTGTTGCAGACGCGTAGTGACGTGGAATATATCTTGAACAACGGTAGGGCGGAACGTCTTTCCATTACCCCACCCCATGACGTGAGGCGCGGCGTATCTCCGTAGCTATCGAGCAATGGGAATCTTTGAATGCCACGGGATGTAGAAGCGAGCGTCTGGCCGTGATCGTTGCAGTATTAGCGTCATGACGACGGTCGAGCAAGCTGCCGTACAATACCAATCTCGCATTGGGGAGGTGCTGCGATACAGGCTAGTTGGCATGCTTTTCGAATGGCCCATCGCAAATGATACCGACACCTCCAAAGCGACAAAGCATCAATCTTTCGACGTGCCACCTGGGATTATGCTCCGTTGTTCTGTGTGCTGCCACCATTGTTATCCCACGCCAAGCGTTGCCGACCTGCGCGCACGCCCGGGGTGCTGCAAGCACTGCAAGGGTGGCTTCAAGCAACCCCGCATCCCCCACACCACTCCGGAAGAGACATTATCCTGCACGCATCGAAACGCGCTGCGGCCGGCGATAGATGCGTGTCCGATAGAACGTTAGTCGAGTACGGCGACGACGCGCCTGCACACGTCAGTTCCGCTGGGTCGACTCGTCTTCGCAGCTTGACTTGTGTCTTGCCTTTTCCGCCACGACTTGAACCAACGCCAGCTATGCCACACAAGCTCGACATCTTAGTCGTGGGCGCTGGGCTCTCTGGACTCGCCGCAGCGATACAATGTGCCTTGTCAGGACACTCGGTGACGGTATTGGAGGGCGCAAGGGAGCTGGCTGAAGTATGTGCTCACGTCTACGACACCAGATGGTTGCAATCGGTGTCTATACTAACCAGCATTCCAGATAGGCGCAGGCCTCCAACTTACACCTAATGCTACACGTCTCCTTCTGAACTGGTCTGTTTACGACACTATCCGCGATCGTGTCTGCGAGCCCATCGCACTGACTGTCCACAACTATCGCGGCAAGATACTTGCGCACGAGGCAGAGTTCGATGCGAACATCCGCCGCAAGTACGAAGCGCCATTCTCCGACTGCCATCGCGTAGATCTGCAGCAGGCCATGGTCAAGCGAGCGCAAGAACTGGGCGTGATCGTAGTACTGAACGCAAAAGTAACGATTGTAGATCAGGGGTTGTCTACCGGCGATAGGGCGCGCGTGACGACCTCAGAGGGCCAGAACTACGACGCCGATCTTATAGTCGGAGCAGACGGGCTCTGGTCCTTTTGTCGATCTGCTGTGCTAGGACGTAACGACCCCCCACTACCTACAGGAGATTTAGCATATCGCATCGTGCTCAAAATAGATCAGATCAGCGATCCGAAGCTGAGGGAAATGGTGCGATCACCCATGTGTCGGTTCTGGGCGGGTCCAGACGCACACGTTGTAGCATACAGCATACGTGGCGGTGACATGTATAACTTGGTCTTACTCGTTCCCGATGATCTAGAAGCAGGTGTCGCAAGGACCGAAGGCAACTTGGACGAAATGAGGGATTTGTTCGAGGGATGGGACCCGGTGTAAGATGCTCCACTCGTCTCGCGCTACGACTAGGACGCATACTTACCATTCACACAGGTTGATTCAGCTACTCGGTTATGTGGACAAGGTTGACAAGTGGAAGCTAATGCACCGGGCGGAGATGAGCTCCTGGATCAACGCGCAGCATAATCTTGTGCTCATCGGAGATTCGTGTCACCCAATGCTTCCTTATCTCGCTCAAGGCGCAAACTCTTCTATCGAAGACGGCGCCGTCCTTGGGCTTTTACTAGCTCCGGAGCACTTCAATTCCAAAGATGAACTACCAAGTACACTGCAGTTGTTCCAACAGCTACGCAAGGCACGCGGCGAACTTATTGTGAAGGAAACATTCAAGCAGCGAGAAGATTTTCATCTGCGCGACGGGCCACAGCAAGAGAAGCGGGATGCGCTGATGCTGGCGCAACTGGGAAAGCCCCTTCAAAGCGCATTCCCTAGTCGATGGACATGTCCCGAGGTACAACCTTGGCTTTACGGTTACAACGCGAAAATCGACGTAAAGACAGCGTTGCAGGCTGCAAGGCAGACTTTACGCACAGAGAAGCAAACTAGTTAAGAGAAAAGCCAACCTTCGAGGGACTGCCTAGAACTTAACTGGAATCTTGACTTAGCGCGGGTTCCGCTCCCTGTTCTTCGCGTAAGCACGGGGGGTGCGCAAAGTTGGTGAGATAGCTCACTTACTTATTCAATACGTTATGGAAAAGTTGTAAAATCAGCTTCTAGCTATCTGATGAATCAAAATGTACTTGATTTACATCAGTATTCGTTGATATATCTGGCAACCCATCCAAAAATCTCGGAGCAGCCCATTTGCCAGCGCAAGAAGGAGACACAGAAGCTCCACGCCTACTTCTGTAGCGGGAGGGCCAATGAATTGATGTAATTAGAAGGCCATCCTCATCTTAAGCTTATCCTCTCCTACAATCTCATCCTTCTTGCTCACCAGCTCCTCCATATCCCACGTACAACTCACATACCTCCCCGCCAACCACTCCCTCCGCTCAGCACCCAACCAAGCAATCGTATCACCGGCAACCTCAGGTCGATCCGGAAACCTATTTCTCACTTCCTCAGGCGCCGTCTCCGTAATCTTGGTCTTGATTGCACCAGGATTCACACAAAACGCCAGCAGGCCTTTATCGCCGTACTCCAGCTGTAAAGTTTCTGTCCATCTCAAGATGGCGAGCTTTGAGCTGCGGTAACTCCCGCTTCCAGGACGGGCGGTCAGGGCGCCAGATGAGGCTACGTTGATCATCGTGCACAGTCCGTTGTGTGTGGTGTTTATTGAGAGTAGTAAGGGGAGGAAGACACGTGCCATGTTGAACAGACCCTGGACGTTGACTTCGTAGCTTCGCCAGTACACATCTGCGTCTGTTTCGAGGAACGGCACGTATGGTTCCATATGTGCTGCGTTGTTTACTACAACGTCAAAGCGCGCATCAAAAGCCCGCGACACGATATCATGCATGGCTTGCACGCTGTCTAGTTTTGATATGTCGACTGTGCAACATACTACGATAGGCTCGGCGCGTCCAGCTTGCGTCGCGGCTTGCTTCAATCTTGTGGACAATTCGTCTGATACGCCGTGCAGATCAGCTACTGCGATTGCAGTTGCTCCTGCGCGCGCAAACGCCGTAGCTGTGGCATACCCGATCCCATCTTCCCATGCGGCGCCAGTGATCAACACATGCTTGCCGACTAGATCCAGTTTGGAGGGCGAGATGTAGTCGTAGGTCGTAGAATGGCGAGTAGCTGTAAAGTCGCCACCGCCGTGCTTGTGTCGAGCTTCCATCGTATGTA
>Ga0265797_10009251_pt1 | contig 12872 bp, 11 predicted proteins | sample P2T30metagenome_FD_192433 | JGI IMG/M metagenome (GOLD analysis project Ga0265797, IMG submission 192433) | Plant litter microbial communities from East Loma Ridge, Irvine, California - P2 T30 | ecosystem: Environmental > Terrestrial > Plant litter > Unclassified | place: USA: California... | reverse complement strand
GCCAGCGCCTGCAATTGCCCCAACAGCCGCGCCAACGCGTCCGGCGCCAGCGCATTCGGCGCCGATACTGCGCGCGCCTCGAACACCCCACGCAGGCGCTCGACCGTCTTGCCCAGGCGCGCGCTGCTGACCGGCTTGAGCACGTAGTCGAACGCCGCGTGCTCGAACGCCTGCACCGCGTAATCGTCGAAGGCCGTCACGAAGACGATGTGCGGAAACGGCGCCGGCCCTTCCCAGCGTTCGGCCAGCTCTTCGGCCGCTTCGAGGCCCGTCTGGCCTGGCATGCGGATATCCAGGAACAGCACGTCCGGCCGGAGCAGCAGGGTCTGTTCGACAGCGGCCAGGCCATTCGGCGCAGTGGCGACAATGTCGAGGTCGGGCCACAGCCCTTGCAGTGTCCTGGCCAGGGTGGCAGCGAGGATCGGTTCATCTTCGGCGATCAGGGCGCGTGTCATTGTTCGAACTCCAATGGAAGGGTCAATCGGGCCAGCGTACCGTGCGGATGCGCCGCGTTCAAGGCAAGCGCGGCGCGCTCGCCATACAGCGCGTCGAGGCGTTCACGCGTGGTCGTCACACCGACACCGCCACCGCCACCGCCGCCAACTGGCGCACGGACCTGGTCGAGACCCAGGCCGGTGTCGCGGACCTCGATCGCCAGGGTCTCGCCGTCGAGTGCCGCGCTGATAATAATGTCACCGCCATCGACCTTCGGCTCAACGCCGTGCACGATCGCGTTCTCGACCAGCGGCTGCAACAGCATCGTGGGCAGGCGCGCCTTGCGCAATGCCGGCGGCAGGTCGAGCTGGTAGCGCAGGCGCTCGCCCATGCGCACGCCCATCAGCCCCAGATAGGCCTGCATGGCCGCGAACTCCTGTTCCAGCGTCGTCGATTCGCTGCGCGAGACACTCAGCGTGGCGCGCAGATACTGGATCAGCTGGTCGAGCATGTCGCTGGCCCGCGCCGGGTCGAGCGCGATCAGGCCTTGCAGATTGGCCAGCGTATTGAACAGCATGTGCGGCTCGATCTGCGCTTGCAGCAAGCGCAGCTGCGCCTGCAGCGCCTGGCGTTCGATGACTTCGGCGCGCAGCTGCGAGGCGGCCTGCTCCTCTTGCGCGCGCCGTACACGTTCGCGGTTCATGATCAACACGACCATCAGCGTCGTGCCAAGGAAGGTGAAGACGATCATGCTGATGCGGTCGACCGATGGATACTCGGCCAGCGTGGGCGTGCGAATGCCGAGGATCAGCCCGGCCGTGTGCAGCCCGGTGAAATGGGCAATCGGCGCGGCCAGCACCGCCAGTGCGCCAAGCGCGGCCCATTCGCGCAACCGCCACCCCGCACGCTCGGGGAGCAGTTGGCGACCGCCGAACACGATGGCGAAGGCCACGATGCCGATCAGGACCGACACGACCAGATTCTCGAGAAAGCGCCCGGTGACCAGGCTGATGAAGCCGGCCAGCAGTGCGCTGATGCCGATCGACAGCGGCAATTCGGTCAGCAAGCGGCGCAGGCGCGAGCGCGGTGCGCTCTGATTCGGTTGGGAGATGCTGGCCATGGGGACTCGCTTTACTGTAATGACAAGGACATGCGCCATTGTGCCCAGCAGCCCCGCCGGCGGCAAGCGCCGGTGCGACGAAATGGAGAATGATGGGCGTGAACCCGGCCTGGCGGCGCGCCATCATGGCGTCCTGAGCGTCAGCCTTGCGCGGCGTGCGCCGTACGCCGGGCAAGCCTGACCTGTGAGGGGCTTCATCAAAAACCAGGTTCAGGTTCATCGGCACGGGCACATTCAGTTCGGCGGGCAGCGCCGCCACATCGCGCTTGCCGTCAATGATGTCGATCGCCGCGCATATCCAGGTTGACCCGGTTCGCCCCGCCATGTCATATTGCCATTTTTGCCAATCCAGGAAAGTCTTCGCATGCGTCACCTTGCCTCCGCGCTGTCCATTTCCATCGCTCTCGCCCTGACCGGGTGCGCAACATCCGCCCAGGCGCCCACTGACGCGCTGACGGCGCGCATCTCGGCCGACTCGCTGCGTGGCCACCTGTCGTTCCTGTCGTCCGACCTGCTCGAGGGCCGCGGCACGCCATCGCGCGGCGTCGACCTGGCGGCCGAATACATCGCGGCGCAGTTCCGCCGCTCGGGCCTCGAAGCGGCCGGTGACGACGGCTACTTCCAGACCGCGAACTGGCAATACGCTACGCGCAACGCGCAAGATATCGCCTTGACCATCACGGCGGGCGGCAAGTCCATGAACATCACCGGCACGGGCGCTTCGGCCAACTTCGTCGACCCGGTCACGCTGGCCACGACGCCTGCCGTCTACATGACCTGGCAGGCGGCGCTGGACGACCCGGGCGCGGCCAATGGCAAGGTGCTGGTGGTGCCGGCGGCCGCGATTCCCGGCGCGGGCGCCGCGCTGCAGGCCAAGCTGAAAAGCAAGCCGGCGCTGATCGTGCTGATCGACCGCGAACGGCGCCAGGCCCGCACCCAAGGAGGCTGGCTGATCGACCCGAGCGTCCCGGTTGTCAAAGCAGGCGCGCCGGTCGTGCTGCTGCACGCGCCCGATGCCGCTGCGGCGCTGGAACAAAGCGGCGCCAGCGTGGCCGCGAAGATCGTCGCGCCAGAGATCGCGCCGACCAAGTTGCGTAACGTGATCGGCGTGCTGCGAGGCTCCGACCCGGCACTCAAAAGCACCTACGTGATGCTCAGCGCGCACTACGATCACCTGGGCATCCGCGATGGCGAGATCTTCAACGGCGCCAATGACGACGGCAGCGGTACGGTATCGGTGATCGAGATCGCCGCGAGCATGGCCGCGCAAAAGGAGCGGCCGCGCCGCAGCATCGTGTTCGTCGCGCTGTTCGGCGAAGAACTGGGCCTGCTCGGCTCGCGCTACTACGCGAAACATCCCGTGTTCCCGTTGAAGGACACCGTGATGAACCTGAACCTCGAACAGCTTGGTCGTACCGACGACAGCGAAGGCCCGCAGGTCAGTTCGGCGACCATGACCGGCTTTGACTATTCGACCGTGGGCACGACCCTGCAACGCGCAGGCGAACGCACCGGCATCCGTTTCTGGAAGCACCCGGCCAACAGCGACCGTTACTTTGCACGCAGCGACAACCAGGCGCTGGCCGATGCCGGCGTGCCGGCCCACACGCTGTGCGTGGCGTTCGGCTTCCCGGATTACCACGGCAAGGACGACACCTGGGACAAGGTCGACTACGACAACCTGGCGCGCGTGAACCGCATGATCGCCGTGGCGCTGCAGGACATCGCCAACGATCCGGTCAAGCCGGCGTGGACGAATGTGCCCAACGCCGCCAAGTACCGCGAGGCGGCAGCGGCGCTGCAAGCGGCGAAATAATGATCGTCGGCTTGTCGATCCGCCCGGCCGGCACGCCCGCGCCGCAAGCGGTCGACCGGCTGACGCTCGTTGCCGGCGAAGGGATCGCCGGCGATCGTCACTGCGATCCGGTCTCGCCCCGCCAGCTCCTGCTGGCGAGCCAGGCCACCTACGCCGACTTCGCACTGGCGCCCCACGCGCTGCGCGAAAACATTCTTTTCGACCCACCCATCGACGATCTGCCGTCCGGCACCGTGCTGCAGATCGGCGCCGAGGCCCAGGTGCGGCTGATGTTTGTATGTGAAGCGTGCGGCCAGCTCGACCTGCATGGTGCGCGGCTGGCGGCGCGCATCGGCGCGCGCCGCGGCATGCTGGCGCGCGTCGTGCACGGTGGCGTGATTGAAGTGAGCGATGCGGTGCGTGCCCTTGGCCAGTCGCTTCCCGTTTGGTCGGTCGACTGGCATGAGCGCGTCAGGCAAGTCATCGATGCGATGCCGCCCGGGACCGTGATCGACTACGCGCTGCTGGCGCGCCTGGCCGGCATCCAGCCGACCTATTGCCGCGCCTTCCCTCGCCTGCTCGCCTCGCTCGGCCCGGCGTATGCGGCCCGGGCGATGGCGGCGCGGATCATCTCGCCATTGCCCCGTTGGGATGGCCGCGGCCTGTTCGACACGGTCATGCCGCTGCCGGTGCAGAGCCCACCCCTGCCGGCGCCTTCGGCTTGAGCCGCGACACGCCCAGGATCACCAGCGCCAGTCCACCCAACTGGAACACCGACAGCGGTTCTCCCAACAGCAGCCACGAAGCGAACACCGTCAATACCGGGCCGAGGTTCCCCAGCGCCGCCGTCTGGGATGCGCCCAATCTGGCGATCGCCAGCGACAACCAGTAGATCGGCACCACCGTCGATACCACGGCCATCAGGGCGCCATTGAGCCAGACGGCGGGCGGCAGCGTCGCCAGGGCGGCGAAATTGCCGGCCAGCGCGTAATGCAGCAGCACGAAGAAGCACGATGCGCTGCCCGCCAGCCCCGCCATGCGCATCGAGCCGATCCGCCCGACGACCGCGCCGGTGCCGACGAAGTACAGCGCGTAGGCCACGGCGCTGGCGAACACCCACGCGGCGCCGGTCAGGAGACCATCGCTCATGCCGGTCACCTGCAGGTCGTGCACGAACCCGATCCCGAGGCCCAGATAGCAGATACCCAGCGCCTGCAAGGTGCGCTTCGATGGGCGCTGGCCGGTCAGGCAGACCTGGAACAGCAGCACCAGCGTCGGATACAGGTACAGGATCAGGCGTTCCAGCCCGGCCGTAATGGTTTCCAACCCGTAGAAATCGAACAGGCCGGCCAGGTAATAGCCGAAAAAACCCAGCGTGGCGATGTGCAGCCAATCCTTCGCCGTCAATGGCGTCGCCTTCGGATCGCGCGCCAGCCAGGCCAGGCCCAGGAACAGGGGCAAGGCAAAGCCCATGCGCAAAGCCAGCATCGTCAATGCGTCGACCGGCGCAGCCGCATACCCCAGCTTGACGAAGACCGCCTTCATGCTCATGCCGGTCGCGGCCAGGATCGCGTACAGCCGGCCGTCCTGCGCCCAGCGGCGCAGCCATGTCGTATCGTTCATCACTGTCACGGTCACGGTCACACTCATAGCGTAGCAAAGACCTTATTCTGCCGCGAAACCAGAAGCGCTAGAATGCGTCATTACTTGACTCAGCCTTCGCGTAGCGAGAAACCCATGCACTTCGACCTGACCGACCTGCGCCTGTTACTGGCGATCGAGGCCGCCGGTAGCCTGAGCAAGGCTGCCGAACGCTTTCCCATCGCCCTGTCGGCGGCCAGCAACCGCCTGCGCGGTTTCGAGCAGGACACCGGCATCGCCGTATTCACCCGCTCGGCGGCCGGCATGGCGCCCACGCCGGCTGGGCGCTTCATCCTCGAGCGGGCCGCGCGCATCGTCAATGAGATGGAGCAGCTGCGCGACACCGTGCGCGAGTTGCGCGGCCAGCGCCGCACGTCGGTGCACCTGGCCGGGACCACGGTGGCGATCAGCACGTTCCTGCCGGCCGCGCTGGGTGAATTTTTGGCCGACTACCCCGACGTCGACCTGCAACTGGATGAGTGCACCAGTCCCGACATCGTGGCGGGCGTGCGGGCGGGCGACATCGAGCTGGGCATTTTCGATGGCAACGTGGCCACCGGCGAGATGATCTCGTTGCCATTTCGCAGCGACCGCCTGGTGATGCTGGTCCCCGCCGGCCATCCGCTGGCGCAGCGCGCAACGATGAAGTTGCGCGATGCGTTCGAGTACGCATTCGTGTGCCTGCCGCCCGAGCGGCCGATGCAGCACTTCATCGAGGCGCGGGCAATCCAGAGCGGCCGGCCGTTGAAGGTACGGGTACGGGCGCCGGGCTTCGACGCCATCGCCCAGCTGGTAGCGCAGGATGCCGGCATTGCGATGCTGCCCGAGGTGGCGGCCAGCCGATTCGCCCGCGACCTGGCGGTTGTCAGCGTGGCGCTGGAAGACGCCTGGGCGAATCGGGAGCTTCGTGTTTGTGTCGCCGATCCCACACTGCTGTCGCCACACGCTGAATTGTTATTAAGTTATCTAGCGCACAGCCGATGAATTTTGGAAATGTTGTAATGCCCTTGTCGCGCACGATTGCGGTCGGGGCGTGAATCAAAGAATTAGCAACAGGTGTAAGCTAAACGACAACATTTAATTTTAAGGAGCACACCATGAAAACCACCATTACCATTTCCGCCCTGATGCTGAGCGTCGCAATGCTGGCTGGCTGCAACAAGAACGACAATATGGGTCCAGCACAAGAAGCCGGCGCCGCTGTCGATAACGCAGGCGCAACCGTCGCCCAGGAATCGAAAGAAGCCGTCGCCGCTGCCGATGCAGCTGCCGAGCGCGCTGGCGACAAGATGGAAGTTGCAGCTGACAAGGCTGAAGCCAATATGGACGCCGCTGGTCAGCGTATCGACGCGGCAACTGACCGTGCCGGTGCACGTATCGACGCTGCTGGCGCCGAAGTGCGCCAGGAAAGCCGCGAAGCTGCTGCTGCCGCCAAGGAAGCCACCAGCGATGCAACCGCTGCGGCTGGCCGTAGCGTCGAGCGCGCTGGCGAAAAAATGCAAGACGCTTCGAAGTAATTCGCAAGAATCAGCTTCACGAGCAGTCGTGTAATGCGCAAGCCGCGACCCGGGCAACCGGTTTCGCGGCTTGTTCACGTCCCGCACATCAAGCGATGAACGGCGTCTCTGCAATCCCCTGCACGCCCGGCCGCAGGATGACGACCGAACCTGCATCGCCACCGGGGCTGCCCGCCCCAGCCGGATCGATCGACGTCACGAGCAGCATGTCCAGCGCTGGTCCACCAAAGGCGCACATCGACGGCTTGGCCATTGGCAGCGCCAGTTCCCGATCGAGGGTGCCCGCAGGTGTAAAACGCTGCACCACGCCGCCATCGTTGGCGCACGTCCAGTAGCAGCCATCGGCGTCGACCGCCGCGCCATCGGGCCTTCCCTTCTGCCCGCTCAGGTCAAGAAACACACGCTCGCCATGCGGCATACCGGCATCGATATCGTAGTCATATGCCCAGACGATGCGGCGCTTCGGATGCGAGTCGGACAGGTACATCGTGCGGCCATCGGGCGACCAGGCCAGGCCATTTTGCGTGAGCAGATTCGTCACCACCGGCCCATGCAGGCCGCCGGCGGCGCTGTAGCGATACAGGCCGCCAACCGCGCGCGCCGCGCCCATGTCCATGAACATGGTGCCGCTCCAGAACCGGCCCTGCCGATCGCAGCGCCCGTCATTGAAGCGCATGCCCTCGCCCAGCTCCGCCGTCGATGGGGCGCCGAGGCGGCGTGCGTCGAGCGTGCCATCAGCGCCCAGCACCAGGTGAAATATGCCGGTCTCCATCCCGGCGATCAAGCCGCCGTTGCCGCTGGCCGCAATGCACGCCACCATCTCGGGCGCCGTCCATTGCTGCAGCGCGCTGCTGGCGTGGTCCATGCGCCAGATACGGCGCGCGGGGATGTCGACCCAGTACCAGGCCGCTTCCCCCGCGTGCCACAGCGGGCTTTCACCGGTGGCGCAATGCACACCGGAGATACGTTCGACTGCCACGGACATCGCTTACAACCCCTTGATTTCGCGGTGCTTCGGCACCAGCATTTTCATGACCGTCCACGCCACCAGGTAAGCCACGGCGCAGATCGAGAACATGATCATATACCCGGTCTGCAATTGGCCGAGCGCGCCGTAGTGGTCGAACAGCGCGCCACCGAGCTTGGTGAGCAGCACGCCGCCCAGGCCACCGGCCATGCCGCCGATGCCGACGACCGAGCCGACGCTGTGTTTCGGGAACATGTCGGACACCGTCGTGAACAGGTTTGCCGACCAGGCCTGGTGCGCCGATGCGCCGATGCCGATCAGGATCACCGGCACCCAGAAGCCCAGGTAGCCGAGCGGCTGCGCCAGCAGCACCACCAGCGGGCACAGGGCGATGATCAGCATCGCCTTCATGCGGCCGTGGTAGATGTCGGCGCCGCGGTTCAGGAACCAGGTCGGCAGCCAGCCGCCGCCGATACTGCCCACCATCGTCATGCTGTACAGGACGGCGAGCGGGATGATCATGTCGGTGGCCGACATGCCGTACTGCGCCGACATGTACTTCGGAAGCCAGAACAGGAAGAACCACCAGACGCCGTCGGTCATGAATTTGCCGAAGGCGAAGGCCCAGGTCTGGCGGTAGCCGAGCAGTTTGAACCACGAGCCCTTCACCGGCTGGCCCGTTGGCGCGGCCACGACGCCGGCATCGCTGTTGATGTAGGCCAGTTCGGCGGCCTTCAGGCGCGGCTGGCGCTCCGGCGCGTCGTATAGCCAGATCCAGAGGCCCATCCACAAGAAGCCGATGCCGCCGATGACGATGAAGGCCGATTGCCAGCCCCAGTGCTTGGCGATCAGCGGTACGGTCAAGGGCGCCAGGATCGCGCCGACATTGGCGCCCGAATTGAAGATGCCGGTGGCAAACGAGCGCTCGCGTTTCGGAAAATATTCGGCGGTGGCCTTGATCGCGGCCGGGAAGTTACCGGCTTCGCCAACGGCCAGCACCGCGCGGCCGATCATGAAGCCGGCCACCGACACCGGCACCACGGCCAGGCCGATGCTGGTAAAGACCGTGTTGACCGCTTCGCCGATGCCGATCGCGTACGCGTGGCCGATGGCGCCGAGCGACCAGACGACAATCGCCAGCACGTAGGCGCGCTTGGTGCCCATGCGGTCGATCACGCGGCCGGCGAACAGCATCGAGATCGCGTACACGAATTGGAAGGTGGCCGTGATGTTGGCGTAGTCGGTGTTCGACCACTTGAATTCTTCGGTCAGGACCGGTGCGAGCAGGCTCAGGACCTGGCGGTCGAGGTAGTTGATGGTGGTGGCGAAGAACAGCAGCGCGCAGATCGTCCAGCGATACCTGCCCACCACCGACTGCGCCGGGGTTACGTCGATGACTTGCTGATTCATGGTGATCAGTTCTTTTCAAGTTGGGTGACAGCCGGTGTCTCCCCCGGCTGGTAGTGCGGCTAGTCGAACGGCGTTACTTGGTTCCTCCAGCTTGCAGCACGCCGTCCTGCAGGCGCGCGAGGCCCAGCGGGTTGGCGTCGCGCACCGCATCCGGCAGCAGGCTGCCCGGCACGTTCTGGTAGCAAACCGGGCGCAGGAAGCGGTCGATGGCGCTGGCGCCGACCGACGTGGTGCGGCTGTCGCTCGTGGCCGGGAACGGGCCGCCGTGCACCATCGCATGCGCCACTTCGACGCCGGTCGGAAAGCCGTTGAACAGCACCCGGCCCGCCTTGCGCTCGACGATCGGCAGCAGCGCTGCGGCCAACGCGTGATCCAGCTCGCGTGCGTGCACCGTGACGGTCAGCTGGCCGTGCAGGTGTTCAGCGGCTTGCAGCAACTGCTCGGCATCGGTGAAGCGCACCAGCACCGCGCACGGGCCGAACACTTCATCTTCGAGCGCCGGATTGCCGAGATACGTGGCGGCGTCACATACGTACAGCGCAGCCTGCGCGGCGCAGCCATTGCCTTTTTCAGAGCCCTGCGCGACCAGTTGCAGGCCGTTGACGCCGTTGAATGCGGTGACGCCTTTGTTGTAGGCGTCATGGATGCCGGCGGTGAGCATCGTGCCCGCGCCCTTTGCACCCAGCGCGTCGGCGCTGGCCGCCACGAAGGCATCGAGGTCGGGGCCGGCAAGGGCAAACACCAGGCCCGGATTGGTGCAGAACTGGCCGACGCCAAGCGTGAGCGAATCGACGAAGCCCTGCGCCAGCGCCGCGCCACCGGCCTGCAAGGCGCCGGGCAGCAAGAACACCGGGTTCACGCTGCTCATTTCGGCGTACACGGGAATCGGTTCGGCGCGCGCGGCGGCGGTGCGCAGCAGCGCCAGGCCGCCCTGGCGCGAACCGGTAAAGCCCACGGCCTTGATCGCCGGATGCGACACCAGTTGCTGGCCAACGGTGCGGCCGTCGCCGAACAGCATCGAGAACACACCTTCGGGCAGGCCGCAGGCCTTCACGGCGCGCTGCACGGCGCGGCCAACGAGTTCGGACGTGCCGGGATGGGCGCCGTGCGCTTTCACGACAACCGGGCAGCCGGCGGCCAGGGCCGATGCGGTATCGCCGCCGGCGACCGAGAACGCGAGCGGGAAGTTACTGGCGCCGAAGACGACGACCGGACCAAGGCCGATCTTGCGCAGCCGCAGGTCGGGGCGTGGCGGCGCGCGGTCTGGCATCGCGCTGTCGATCGTCGCATCCATGAAGTACCCATCACGGACCACGCGGGCGAACAGGCGCAGCTGGGTCACGGTGCGCATCCGCTCGCCTTCGAGGCGCGCTTGCGGCAAGCCCGTTTCCAGCTGGGCGCGGTCGATCAGCTCGGCGCCGATCGCGAGGATCTCTTCGGCCACCGCTTCGAGAAACGCGGCGCGTTGTTCCAGTGGCAGCGCGCGGTAAGGGTCGAACGCCTGCGCGGCCAGCGTGCAGGCGCGCTCGACGTCATCCTTTGTGGCCTGGCCGAAGGCCGGCTCCAGGTTCGTGCGCGTGGCCGGGTTGAAGCCGAAGACGTCGCCGCCGGCGCCGCGCAGGCTTGCCTGGCCAATGATCATTTCACCGAGGATGGTCATGATCAGATGGCTCCCTGCTTCTGGATCAGCGCCAGCAGCATCGCGTCTTCTTCGGCGGTGAGGTCGGTCAGCGGTGGGCGCACGGGGCCGGCGCCATGGCCGACCAGGCGCGCGCCGGCCTTGATGATCGAGACGGCGTAGCCGGCCTTGCGGTTGCGGATCTCCAGGTATGGCAGGAAGAATTCGTCGATCAGGCGATTGGTGGTGGCGGTGTCGCCGGCGGCGGTGGCGTGGTAGAAGTCCATCGCCAGTTGCGGCACGAAGTTGAACACGGCCGACGAGTACACCGGCGTACCCAGTGCTTTATAGGCGCCTGCATACACCTCGGCGGTCGGCAGGCCGCCCAGATAGCTGAAGCGGTCGCCCATGCGGCGCCAGATCGCCACCATCAGTTCGATGTCGCCGATGCCGTCCTTGAAACCGATCAGGTTCGGGCAGCGGTCGGCCAGCCTGGCCAGCGAATCGGGGGTCAGGCGGCAGGCGGCGCGGTTGTAGACGACCACGCCGATATTTACCGAGCGGCACACCGCTTCGACGTGGGCGACCAGGCCATCCTGGCTCGCTTCGGTCAGGTAGTGCGGCAGCAGCAGCAAGCCCTTGGCGCCCTGGCGCTCGGCTTCCTGTGCATGGGCGATGGCGGTGCGGGTCGGGCCGCCAGCGCCGGCCAGGATCGGCACGACGCCGGCGCAGGTATCGACGGCGGTCTTGATGATCTGACCGTACTCTTCGCCGTTAAGCGAGAAGTATTCGCCGGTGCCGCCGGCAGCGAACAACGCGGTGGCGCCGAACGGCGCGAGCCACTCAAGGCGCGCGGCGTAGCCGGCCGGGTTGAAATCGCCTTGGGCGTCGAAATCGGTGATCGGGAAAGAAAGCAGGCCGTGCGACAGGGTTTGCTTGAGTTCCAGGGGATGCATGCGAAAGTCTCCGTTCAGTTGTTTGTAGTGACGACAGGTTGTAGGTCATCGTACAACTGAAACGGTTTAGGTTGCAAGCAAAATGTTGATGCCTAGTTCGGCGTGCCTTCCAGCCGACGCTGCGCCTGCACCAGTCGCTCGCGGCTGTTGGACAAGTGCATGCGCATCGCGGCGCGCGCCGCCTCGGGATCGCGCCGCTCGATGGCGCGGAAGATATCGTCGTGTTCGCGGCTGACGCGCTCGAGGAAATCGGCCGGTTTATCCTGCTCGAGTACGGGCGTGTTCAGGCGGGCGCGCGGGATGATGGCGTTGCCCAACTGGGCCAGGATATCGACGAAATAACGGTTGCCGGTCGCCTGCGCGATCAAGAGGTGAAAGCGCTTGTCGGGCTCCACCGCCGATATGCCTTCGGCCATCGCCTGCTGCATCTCGGCCAGGGCGCCGGCCAGCTCGCGCACCTGTTCTTCACTGCGGCGCGCCGCTGCGAGGCCTGCCGTTTCGGTCTCGACGCCGATGCGCAACTCGAGGATCGCCAGCACGTCGCGCAGGGTCAGGATGTTCTCGGCATCCAGCCCCAGGCCGGTCTGCGGCCGGTCGAGCACGAAGGTGCCGATACCATGGCGGGTCTGCACCAGCCCGGATGCCTGCAGGTGCGAAATCGCCTCGCGCACGACGGTGCGGCTGACGCCATGCTGCGTCATCAGCGAAGACTCGGTCGGCAACTTGTCTCCGGGTTTCAGGATGCCCTGCTTGACCGAAGCGCCAATCTGCTCGATGACGCCTTGCGCGAGATTGCGCTGCCTGCGCTGAGTGGGAACCATGATGCCTGCCTGATGAATGGGATGAATATACGTCATTATACCAAGAGCACAAGATGTCAGACATCTTACGACTCGAAATGCGATGTTTTTGGTATTGGTAGGTCCGCCTTGCAGGATTGGTCTGGCCAAATTAGAATCGTCAGACGATTCCCTACACCCGGCCGCCATGGCGGGAGCGCCAGCCTCAGATGAAAAAATCACCCGCAGTCCTTGAACCGAACCAGCCCGAGCCGCGTCTGTACCGCGTGGTCGCCGCCCGCATCCAGGACCTGATCCGCGACGACAAGATCCAGCCCGGCACGCGCCTGCCCGCCGAGCGCGAACTGGCGGCCAAGCTGGAAGTGAGCCGCGCGTCGCTGCGCGAGGCGCTGATCGTGCTGGAACTGTCGGGCATCGTGGAAGTACGCGGCGGCTCGGGCGTGTATGTCAGTGAAAAGGCGGTGGCGCCGGCCGAGGTGCCCGAAGAAGGCCCTGGCCCGTTCGAGGTGCTCGCGGCGCGCCGCATGATCGAATCCGAGATCGCCGCCCTCGCCGCCAAGAACGCCACCGACCGCGACATCGATGCGATCCTCAAGGCGGTCGAAGAGATGGA
>Ga0265797_10009250_pt1 | contig 12874 bp, 11 predicted proteins | sample P2T30metagenome_FD_192433 | JGI IMG/M metagenome (GOLD analysis project Ga0265797, IMG submission 192433) | Plant litter microbial communities from East Loma Ridge, Irvine, California - P2 T30 | ecosystem: Environmental > Terrestrial > Plant litter > Unclassified | place: USA: California... | reverse complement strand
TCGGCATTATCCACCCAAGCTCAAACGTTATGGTAGTCACGGTACCATCGTACAAAACGCGGCACACCTTCGGTAATCGTTGTGCGTGGTTCAAAATCCAGATCCCGCTGGATAGCGCTGATATCGGCGAAGGTGTCACGCACGTCGCCTGGCTGCATTGGCAGCAGGCGGCGCACGGCGGGACGACCGCATGCCTGCTCGATAAGGGAGATCATGTCCCCGAGATCTTCCGAGCGGCTGTTGCCGATATTATAAATCCGGTGCGGATTGTTGCTGCCGCCCGCCTTTACCTTGCCGTCATCAGCAGGCGCATTATCGAGACACGCGACGACGCCGGCGACGATGTCGTCAATATAAGTGAAGTCGCGCCGCATCCGCCCTTCGCCGAATACGTCGATCGGCCGGCCGTCGAAAATCGCCTCCGTGAACAGCCACATCGCCATGTCAGGCCGCCCCCAAGGGCCATAGACGGTAAAGAACCGCAGGCCGGTCTGCGGCAGTCGGTAGAGATGCGCGTAGGTCTCGCTCATCAGTTCATCCGCCTTTTTGGTCGCGGCATAGAGCGACAAGGGCTGGTCGACGCGGTCTTCGACGCGGAACGGCAGCGTATCGTTGCCGCCATAGACCGACGAGGAGGACGCGTAGAGGAGATGCTCTACCCGACGGTTCCGTCCGATCTCGATCATGTTGAGATGCCCGGCAAGATTGGCCTGGAGATACGCGCGCGGATTCTCGATCGAATAGCGCACGCCGGCCTGCGCGCCGAGATGAACGATGCGGTCGAAATGCTCGCCATGGAGCGCGGTGTCGAGCGCGACGTGGTCGGAGAAATCTACCTGCTTGAAGGTGAAGCCCTCGTTCGAATTGGCGGTATCCTTGTTAAGCTCAGCCAGTCGTGCATGCTTCAGCGTGACGTCGTAATAGTCGTTGAGGCTGTCGATACCGAGTACCGTGTCGCCGCGGGCGAGCAGGTGACGACTGACATGGAAGCCAATGAACCCGGCCGCGCCGGTAACGAGAACGCGCATAAGGTGCCTCCCTGTACTTCCCAGCCTTACGAAAGGACTGTCCTGTCCGGCAAGCGGCATCGGCGCCCTTTGGGGCGACCGAGCCAAGCAACCGGGGCCGCGTTGCCAAAGTGTAGGGCCGCGCGCCTTCACGACGCAGCAGCAGGCCTCGCGCGCACGCGCTGTCGCAGACCTCGGCCGACTGGCATTTTACCCTGATGCTGGGCACGCTTTTCGTGAGAAGGCAACGAAACCTCGCATACGCCAAGACAAACGATCCGTGCACGTAACCCGTTACGATATGCCATTGCCGACCGCGACAGAAACCGCTCAGAACTAAACGTTATTCCGCAGTCCAAGTGGCGCAGGCGCTCTGCGACAGACCTTCACGTTGAGGCATATAAACCGTTCCGCCAATGCATTTATGTGTCACGTCACGGCGAGAGATGATGATCTCGTGATGGTATTTGCCAGCGCCAACGAGCTGAAGAAGGGCGTCAGACGTCACCCGCTTTCCATCAAAAGTAATGCGACACCCGTCGCTATGCCGCCGTACGTTCGCGACAAGAGGAACGTTGTTGGCTTGGCTTTCAGCTCTCGAAGCAGTAAATATAATTGTTATCGCGGATCCAGAAAGCAGATGCTGCCCTCATAACGGCATCATGAGATACGACGCATCTACTTGCAACGTCCGCTGCTGCACCCCTGCCTTCGTTGCGATGCGTGCCCGCAAAGCTGGCCGACGGCACCAACGGAACAATGATGAACTTTGTAAAGGCGCGATCGGGGCAGTTCCGGCTAAAGCGGACTGCCATCTAGAGCAGACGCCAGGTCCTGATTGCCACAATCGATACCGATTGTAACCCTGAAGACATTAAATGCATACCAGCTTCGTTTTTCGTCAACATTGGTATTGTTTTGATATTGCCGACGTGACAGCATGTGTCAGTCCGAGGGTCCGGATGGTACTGCCGAACACTGTCGACGAGGTCACGGGGCAAAAGATCCCGATGAACCGAGCAACATGCTGTTCACCGAATGCTTCCGAACAGGGTAGGCAGCAGTCGATATCGCGCAGCATCATCCTTGGGAGCCGATCGGCAACAATAGGGGGTGATAAATGGTGTTGTTCAAGGCGTTGATGACCACGACATGTTGCGTGGCGGCGTTGATTACGTTGCCGGCTCAGGCCAAGGCCCAGTCGTCGGATACAGGGATTGCGAATACAGAAGCGAGTGACGTTGCCCAAGACGGCCAGGCCGCGATCGGCGATCCCGTCGCGTCCGCCAAGCTGGCTGCGGATACGGCACGCACCGGAGAACAGCGCGAGGGGTCGGACATTGTCGTTACCGGCACGCGCATCACCCGTCCGAACAACCGCTCTGCCGCACCGATCGTCACGACCACCGCCGCGGAAATCGCCGCGCAAGGCGCGACGACGATCGAGGAAGTGTTGAACCGTCTGCCGCAGGTCCAGGTGAACTCGGAACAGAATTTCAGCGATTCCGAAGGTCGCCAGCGCATCAAGCTGCGCAGCCTGGGGTATGAGCGGACGCTGACGCTAATCGACGGCCTTCGCATCGGGCTGGCCAACACGGTCGACGTCGGCATCATCCCCAACGCACTGGTCGAGCGGATCGACGTGCTGACTGGTGGTGCCTCGTCTGTCTACGGCTCAGACGCGGTGTCGGGCGTCGTCAACTTCGTCCTGAAGAAGAACTTCGAAGGCATCCGGCTCGACGCGAACTACAGCTTCTTTAATCACGATAATGGCAGCAACGCCGTCACCGAGGCTGCGGATCGCGCGGGGTTCAACGCCAAGCGGGGATTGACCAACGATGGCGGCCGCTCGGACCTGAGCCTTGCTGCGGGCGCCAATTTGTTCGGCGACCGGGTGAACATCACCGGTTTCGTCAACTATCGTCAGTCCAACCCGGTCGAGCTGGTCGATCGTTCGTATTCGGTCTGCGAGGCGGTGCAGCCGACCAATACCTCTCCCCTCGGCTGTTCGCGCGCCAGCTTCACGCCGGCGGGCACGATCGTTCCGCAGTCGGGACCGCGCGCCGGCCAGATCCTGGTCAACAACCCCAACGGCAACGGCACCTTCATTCCTATCAACAGCGGACCGCCGGGCACCTCTGCCAACCCCTATGACAATTGGGCGGTCCAGCGCGCCTTCGATCGCATAAATCTTGGCGGCTTCCTGACCGCAAAAATTAGCGACGACATCGAACTTTATGGCAACGGGCTGTTCTACCGCGACAAATCGTACAACACGCAGCTCAATCGCACCTTCAACTTCGGCGCGTACGGCACCGACCCGTTCCGCGTGAATTGCGACAACGTGTTCCTGTCGGGCTCGCAGGCTCAGGATCTGTGCGGCGCCAATGCCGGCGTCGCCGGGCAATATGCGCCGATCGACGTCCGCTATCGCTTCGACGGACTGCCTCTGGTGCAGCAGCGCTTCACCAACGAGGGGTACCGCATTGTCGCGGGGCTGCGCGGTCGCGGGCTGAACAACGTGTGGTCCTACGATCTTGCGGGCATGATCTCGCGCGCGCGCCTTGACACCATCGACGTGCCGTTAGCGCGCTACGACAACATCAACCGCTCGCTCGACGTCGTGCGGGTCAACGGTACCCCGACCTGTCGTGCAGTCGTCAACGGTACCGATCCGTCATGCGTGCCCTTCAACGCGTTCGCACCGTTCAATCAGAACGCCGCACTCAACCAGTATCTGTATGGCGGCGCGACCGGTGGGGTCAGCACGCGTATTCCGCGGCTGTTGCAGTTCGTCGGCACCGTCAGCGGCGACCTGGGCAAATACGGCATCACTTCGCCGCTTGCCGAACAGGGCATCGCGATCGCTTTGGGCGCCGAATATCGCGAGGAGATGGAACGCACGATCGTCAACGAAATCTTCCAGCAGAACAATGGCGGCGAGAACCAGCGCTTTACCCAGAGCATCCTAGAGGCCAATGCCGAGATACAGGCGCCGCTAATCGAACACCGCCCGTTCGCAGAGCTGTTACAGGTCAATGCAGGCTACCGCGTGTCGCAGTACAACCGGCTCGACGGCAAGTTCGATACCTGGAAGGTCGAAGGCCTCTGGTCGCCGGTGCCCGACATCACGCTGCGCGCGTCTTATAACAAGTCCCAGGCCGCACCGGGCGTCAGCACCGCGCAGGGTGCAGCCAACATTTTCTGGAACCAGGGTTTTTATTCCGACCCCTGTGCGCCGCGGATTGATCCGTCGAACCCCAATGGCGGGCGCCTCGCGCCATCCGCGACGTTGCAACAATGCCGCAACACCGGCCTTCCCGACAATCTCTACGGCAGCGCCTCGCTGATCTGCCCGGATGATCGATGCACCGTGCGTGAGGGCGGATTCAACCTGACGCCGGAGAGCGCCTATACCAAGACATTCGGCGTTGTGCTACGCCCGCGCTTCTTGCCTGGCCTGACGGTATCGATCGACCGCTGGCTGATCGACCTCAAGGACCAGCTCGACTTCCTCCAGCCGCAGAACATCATCGGCGAGTGCCTAGCCACCGGAAACGAGTATTTCTGCCGCGGCATCGTCCGCAATCCCGGTACCGGCACGCTGTCCAGTTCGCCTGCGACCAGCCCAGCAACGGGTTGGGTGGCCCGCGGTTCGGCCAATGGCTACAAGTCGCAGTCGCACGGCTGGGATTTCCAGGGGCAGTATGCCGTTGGCCTGGGTCCCGTTGGGCGGCTTGACATGAGCTTCAACGGTACGCTGATGACGCGTGTCGGCTCGCAGTCGTCGCCGACGATCGAACCGCGGGACTGCGTGGGGTATTTCGGTAACCTGTGCGGCGAAAGCATGCCGCGCTGGGCCCACCAGCTCCGCACCACTTGGACAGCACCGGACCGCGCAACCAGCCTGTCGGTCAACTGGCGTCACCGCGGCGCGATGCCTCTCGACAACTATGCGCCTACGGACACCGGCATCCCAGCGCAGGACGCAAGCGCACTGCGCGATCAATACCCGGGCGTCGGCTCGTACAACTGGATCGACGTGGCACTCAGCTTCGACATCAACAAGCAGATGACGTTCCGGCTTGCGGCGAACAACGTATTCGACCGTGATCCGCCGCTCATCCCGGACAGCCGTTCGCGGATCGGGCTGCTCCGCGGGAATACCGTGATGGGGTATGATCTGCTCGGGCGGCAGCTCGTCGCAGGTGTTTCCCTGCGGCTGTAATAACATCAGACGCCTGATTCTGGGGTCCCGATCCATGTCGATCGGGACCCCAGCGATATCTGGTCTTTCGCAGCGGACCAAAAGGCACGGCATTTCGTGGGCTGCTGCCTTTCCTCATACAGTCGCATCCGAAATCGCCGATGCTGCACGACCACGTCCTCGACACGCATCCCTGGCGCCGCACAAATGCGCAGCACGCTCGTCTCGATCCAGCGCCAGAAGTGGCTGCATCAAGGAAGTGGTTCTCACTAACCAAACTATCTCCAAAAGCCTCACAGGCGAAGTGATGGAACTGGGTAACGGCCAGCCTCAAACGTCCAAGAACGCGAGGCCGGCCGGCCAAACTGCCATGAGAGCAACAGTTGGGCATCGGCCTAACGGCTCAGCGCGGAAATGGGTGCAGGGGTAGGGAATAATCGTGGCGATAAGCCAGGTCGCCCGCCATCGCCCCCTGCGCGATCTCAACATCGATAAATCTAATCACAGCACCCTCAAGACTCATACGGTCGCGGTAAGGGATGACGCATGATTGGGGTCGCAGTTATACAGGCCTCGATCCACGCAGGCGCGTCTGAAGATCCTCCCATTCGCGCGCAGCCTGAGCCTCCTCAAGGCGTTTATTTTGGCTTCGGCGCACCTGCATCTGCTGCTGGCGCGAGCGTATCGCGATGACGGCAAGGCCGACGACGCCAGTAGCGGCAAACCCGAACGCTATTTCTAACCAAGGCATCAGCTTCTCCCCGTCCGGGTCCAGGGAAGTTCATAGCAGCCAGTACGGCCCTATTCACCAGCTAACCACTGCCTTTACCATGGCGAATAGCAACGTCACGCCATGCAAGGGTGCTGGGAATGACGCATGACAGCGACAGCCACTAGCTGTTTAGTCCCGGCATCTGGTGGATCGGATCGACGATGAACCTATCCGGCTCTGCCGTCCAGATTTTGGCGATGTATTCGTAAGGCGTGAGGCCGCTGAGCGTTTTGAGCCGACGGGCGAAATTGTAGGCCGCCATGAAGTCGGCGAGGTGCACCCGTAACTGCTCGTGGCTTTCGTAGTGGAAGCGTTTGACGGTCGCCTCCTTGATCGTGCGGTTCATCCGCTCGACTTGTCCGTTGGTCCAGGGGTGGTTCGGCTTCGTGAGCCGGTGCTCAATGTCGTTCGCTTCGCAGATCATGTCGAAGCGCATCTGACGCGACCAGGCGGTGTTACGGTTGCGCGGCTGGTCGGCGAACTGGATGCCATTGTCGGTCAGGATCGTGTGGATCCGGTACGGCACCGCTTTCAGCAGGTGCTCAAGGAACTCCCACGCCGTTCGCCTGTCAGCCTTGTCGACGAGCTGGGTGACCGCGAATTTACTCGTGCGGTCGATGCCGATGAAGAGGTAGAGTTTGCCTTCGGCTGTTTGAACCTCGGCGATACGCGCGGCGCCAAGCTGGCGGTGAAGCGCTTCGGCCTGTCCGAGGCCGGGGCCCAGACCATCCGACGTGCGCATGCCGTCCAGCCGGTGACAGCGGTGCAGAGCGAATATCACATGATGTGGCGAGAGCCCGAGACGAAGATCTTTCCCACGCTGGAGGAACTCGGCATCGGCTTCGTCCCCTACAGCCCGATCAACCGGGCGTTCCTGACCGGCGCGATCAACGAATACACCCGCTTCGATACCGGCAACGACAACCGTAAGGACTCCCCGCGCTTCACGCCTGAGGCGATCCGGGCGAACCTGCGCATCGTCGAGGTGCTCAACAGCTTTGGCCGGACCCGTGGCGTCACGGCGGCACAGGTGGCGCTCGCCTGGACGATGGCCAAGGAGCCGTGGATCGTTTCCATCCCGGGTACGACCAAGCTGGCGCATCTGGATGAGAATTTGCGGGCGGCCGATCTGAAACTAACTGCGGCCGAAGTCAGTGAGCTTGATGCTGCCGTGGCCCGGATCGGAGTCGTCGGCGATCGTTATGCGCCAACGCAGCAGAAGTTCATCGACGCCTGATCGGTTCGGCTGGGCAGAGGACCGTCGCTGATTGCTGCCCGCCTTAACTGCCGAGGCTTTGCGCTGTCATTGATCTGGCGGCGCATGTGACAACGAACAATAGCGCGCGCGCGTCGTTAAGCACGCTATCAGACTGGAACGGCTGTCGGGCCGATGCGCAGGAGCGAAAGCATGCGGAAGGCGATGACGGGGATGCTGCTGACGATCGGCGCGGCGATGCTGGCGAGCTGCGCCGTCTCTCCACCGGTGTCCCGCGAGCAAGGAGCGGTGGTGCCGGCCGCACAGCGCCTAATGGCCCGTTTTTGGGAGCTGGAAGTCGATCCTGCGCAGCTCGACGCGTTCAGAGCGCTCGGTGTCGAAAACCAAGAGGCCTCGACGCGGCTCGAGCCGGGCGTGCTGATGATGCACGCCGTCCAGCTCGCTGACGCCCCTACGCGGGTCCGTGTCCTGGAGGTTTACGCCAGCCAGAGCGCCTATGAGGCGCACATCCGAACGCCTCACTTCCGCAAGTACAAGACGGCTAGCGCGCAGATGGTCAGGACGCAAAAGCTCGTGCCCATCAATCCCATCCTTCTCTGCGCCAAGGGAGGAACGATCGCTCCAGCAGACGCCGATGGGCTGATGGTCCGCATCGCTGTCATCAGCGTCGATCCGGCGCAGCTCGCTCCCTACAAAGCATTTCTAAGAGAGGAACAGGAGGCCTCGGTACGGCTTGAGCCCGGTGTCCTGATGCTCCACTCGGTCCAATATGCTGAGGATCCCACGCAGGTGCGCCTACTGGAAGTCTATGCCAGCCGCGGGGCGTACCAGTCGCACATCCGGACCCCTCACTTTCTCAAGTACAAGACGGGCACGGAAAAGATGGTGACAGCGCTCGAGCTTCCCCTCGCTAATCCGATCCTGCTTGCCGCCAAGGCGAAACAGGTCGGCGGTTCCACCTGCATGTAAACAAACACGCGCGGTAAGGCATCTTCGTGCGGCTAGGCCCGCAGAGTTAGACGACGAGGTGCCTTCGGGTGAATTATAAACGCGTTGCGGAGACGGCTGTTTGCTAACATCGCCGTACCTCTGACTCAGAGGCGGCCGTTGTGGCAAGCCAACACCCAAACTGCCGCTCACCGCGCTCGGCCTTCACCGTCACGTCGTCGCCAAGGTCGCCGGATGCGCGCAACCGCTCGCGCGCCTCGCCATTGAGGCTCTGCACTTCGGCGTTGGTGTGGGTAAGGATGATCCGGGTTTTGCCCGGCTCGGCCTGGCGCGCGCGGTCCCAACCGTCCACCAGCTCGCCCCGCGCCTGATCGCGGGTGTCGCCCGCGTGGATCATGCCCTTGCTATCATAGGCGTGGATCGCCTCGCCGGTGCGCCCGGTCGCCAGCGCGCGCGTGGCGTCGCGCTGCCAGTCCTCGCGCTGTCGGCGTATCTCGGTGATCTCGGCCGCGCCGTGGCGCTCGGTGACGCTGCGGAACGCAGCACCGGCCTCGATCGCCTGCAACTGCTCGGGGTCGCCGACCATCACGACCTTCGCCCCGGCGTCGCGCGCCTGGCTCAACACCCGCTCCATCGGGCGCGAGCCGATCATGCCGGCTTCGTCCACCACCAGCACGTCCTTGGGGCCTAGCTGCTCGCGGCCCTGCCCCCATGCATGTTCGAGGCTGGCGATGGTGCGGGAGTGGATACCAGACCCGCCCTCAAGGTTCTCAGCCGCGATGCCCGACAGCGCCGCGCCGCGAACCGTGTAGCCCTGCCCCTCCCAAGCCTCGCGCGCGACGCCAAGCATTGCCGATTTACCGCTGCCGGCATAGCCGACGACGGACGCAAGCCCGGCGCTGCCGGTGACATGGTCGAAGGCGTCGCGCTGCTCGCCCGACAGGACAAGGCCACGCCCCTCGGCCGCGCCGATCGCGACGTCACGGTGCCGATCGGCAACGCCATGCTCGCCACGGCCCGCCAATTCGTCGCCAGCGCGCTCAAGCCGGGCCTCCACCGCGATCATCTCGCGCGACGTGAACCGCTCTTGGTCGCGCCCGTCCTTCCCCAATGCGACTAGCTCGGGTGATACGCGCACCGCGCCCATCACCTGGTCGAACTGCTCCTTGCCGTCGCTGTGCCGAAACGCGAACGTCGCAAGATCGCGGGTGGTAAACGTGGCCTGCTGCCGCGTGATCGCGTCCAACGCGACATTGGGATTGGCGATGATCTTCTCGCCGTTCTCGCGAGCGATGCGCGCGTGATCCTCGATCCGCTCCGCCTCAAGCCCCTGCTCCGGTCGCCGCGATGCTGCCGGGCCGATCTTGTGCTGCGGCTCCAGCGCGATCCCCTGCGCCTCATAGCTGCGATGGTCGATCCGGCCCTCAAGCCCCAGCTCGCCCATGCGCTCATTGACGTGCGCACTCCACGCCTCGCGCCAGTCCTTTAACAGCTCGGTGCTGTTCCAGTCGCGGTTCTTCTGCCCGAAGCCGTCCGGTCCCACGTCGCGCATCGTCATCATCACATGCGCGTGCGGCTTCGGGCTGCCGTCCTTCGCCTTGTCCCAATGCACGTTGAGGTCCGCGACCATCCCCCGATCAACAAACTGCTTTTTCACGAAATCGCGCGCGAGCTGGACGCCCTGCTTCTCGTTCATCTCACGTGGAATCGAGAACTCCACCTCGCGGGCAAGCTGCGCGTCCTTGCGCTTCTCGCCTGCCTCCACCTCGTTCCACAGCGTTGTACGGTCGCTTAAACGCTCCGGCGCACCCTGCGGTAACATCACCTCGGAGTGGATAACGCCCGCCTTGTTGCTGAAATCGTGATCGCGGTTCAGCCGGTCGTCGTGCAGCTCGGATGCGGAACGATAGGCGGCGCTCGCGACGGCGCTCGATCCGTTCGCGCGGCTCACAACTTTAGCGGAGAAATGGTAGATCGCCATGACGCTCTGCACACTGCCCTACTTAGCGCACGTCGGCAACGACGTATAAGCGCGCACTCAAGATCTGCTGCGCATCTCCTGATTGACTTGATGCTACGTTTTGCTCGTTCTGGCTTTACCCATATGCTGGACACGCTAAGATGCTGCCGACCCCATACGCGGATAGGTGAAGGCGATGCGGAAGGTTCGCGATTACGATGCTGAATTAAAAGCGCTGGGTGACAAGGCCCGCGCTCTCAAGGCAAAACGGGTCGAACAGCTTGGTCAACTTGTCGCTGCAACGGGTGCTGATGCGCTCGATGCGGAAACCCTCGCCGGCGTCTTGCTTGATGCGATCGGATCAAAGGATGCGATCGCGAAGGAGGCATGGCGCGCGAAGGGCGCTGCCTTCTTTCAACGGCGCGGGCGCAAAGGTGGCGGCACTGCTGCAATCGACGGATCGGGCGCTGCGACTGAACCGGGCGGCGACGCTGCGGGCGGAAGCCGCGGAACGGCGAACGGATAGCAGAGGCTGGGTCGTGCAACGTCGCGAACGAACACGCCACCTGATTGAGCTTGGCGGGCTGGTCCAGAAAGCCGGTCTGGTTGAGCTGACCGACGACGATCGCGCCACGCTTTATGGCGCGCTGCTCGACATCGCCGGGCGGGGTCGTAGCGACGATTCTGGCGACATGTTGGCGCTGTGGAAAAGACGCGGAAAACGCGCGTTCGATGCGGAAGCGGAAAGGAGCGGAGCGCAATGAGCGATTTCGATATCGAGGCGATCCGAGCCCAAGTCCGCGCGATGGATTTCGTGCGCGGGACGCCAACGGAAATCGCCATGTGGCATGAAGACATGGCGGACTCGCGCGCCAACCTGGTCATCGAGGACATGATTCCGACGCCCAACGACGATGCGTTCTTCGCGATGATGCTGGACGAGGGCGTGCCCCCTCCCCTCGTCTCACAAATCCTGCTCCGGCTGTTGGATCATCCCGACGCCGATCGGTCCCTGCCGATTACGCCAATTGACGCGCACTGATGCCCCGGCGACGGATCAGCCCGCTGTTCGCGGTCTTCGTCGCCTTCGTGGTTCTGATGGCGAGCAACGCCTGGCTCAAGGGCATCTTCGGTTATGGCGAGATCGCAACCGACATTCCGTTCCTGCTGGCCGGCGGGGTTCTATTCCTGGCCTGGCGGTTCAACCGACGTGCAGCCAACCAGCGCAGCGATCTACTCGGCTCCGCCCGCTTCGGCGACCGCGCCGACGTGCGGAAGCTGGAAGCGAACGGGGATCTCCTGATCGGCCGCTCGGCGAAGTCGGGCAAGTGCTGCTGCATTACGACGGCGCGGCGCATCTGCTGACGATGGCACCCACCCGCTCGGGCAAGGGCGTCGGCACGATCATCCCCAACCTGCTGCTGCTCGATCGCTCGGTGACCCTAATCCGCTACCAGTGGGGCTTCGCGCTGCGGTTGAAAGATTCTTGCTTCGCCAAATCCGACCTGTCTTTGTGTCCGATCCATTGCCGACGTCATCGCCGCCGCAGAATGATGCTCGCCTTTTTACACGTCCGCGCGACGTGCCAAGAAATCGCGGTTTTCTTTATACGTCGCACGCCATGTGCAAATTTCTTGGCAGAATGTTGATCAACGCCCCCACCCGTGCTGACGCCAAGCTAAGCCATCCTCGCCCTGCCCCCGCTGGGGCTAGAAGAGACGCCCGCGGTGCTCCGGGCGCTCGCGCAGGCGCACCGCCACCTTGCCGATCTGAAGAGTCGCGCCGCGTCGATCCCCAACCAAGGCATCCTGATCGACAGGCGCGCGATGCCGGAAACTAAGCGAGCTCCAAGATCGAGAATATCGTCCCCACGCAGGACAAACTGTTCCAAGCGTGCGCCTTTCCCGACAACCCATCATCCCCTGCAGCAAAGCAGGAAAGCGGTCAGCTGCTCAGGCGATCAGCCACGTCCCGTCGCCAAGATGCGCGACGAAGCGCAGATGTGGCCGCGCGCATCGCTTACAACGCGCACCGGCACGATCGAAACGGATCGTATCCGACAGCTGTTACCAATCGATCGGGTAAAGCCAGCTGTTCTCGGGGCGGATCAGCATTACGCCTATATGGGTCAGCGCGGACACGAACAAAAGCAGAATATCCGACATGTCGTCATGTCGACGTATTAACATGTCGGTTTGTCGACCCGCTGATCTATTTCCATTCCGAGACGCTGCCTCGTAGGAATGCCGAGGTGTCGACAACACGATTTGTCGAGGGCATTGGGTTTGAGGACATAATATCGAAACCTCCAAACCGTGTTTTGTATCGCCACTCACGGACGGCCGGCCAACATGTCGACATGGACGATCTTTGAGACAGCCATCTTCGAACCGCCCAACGCAAAGCGCACGCGGACGGCCACTCGGTCCGCTCAGCCAGACGCGTTCAGGTAAAGCCGCGAACCGCGCCACAACCCATCGTCTAACGCCACCACCCTGCCCGGTGCGTATTTGCTTGGCTGCCGCACTGGGTACCATCGGCATCCTGCACAACACCATATGCGGCGCCCGAACGATCGGATGTAGAGAACACCATGGTATCCGACGGGCTATACCTAGAATGTCGACATGTATGATCGCCGACGTGTGTGAGTCTCGACATACAGGAAGACAAAAGCGATCGTCCTCGTCAGCGGTGTTGCACTGTCGCCATGTAGACATGTAGGAGAGCCGACATGCCGACTATTGCAATCATCAGCCAGAAG
>Ga0265797_10009249_pt1 | contig 12874 bp, 10 predicted proteins | sample P2T30metagenome_FD_192433 | JGI IMG/M metagenome (GOLD analysis project Ga0265797, IMG submission 192433) | Plant litter microbial communities from East Loma Ridge, Irvine, California - P2 T30 | ecosystem: Environmental > Terrestrial > Plant litter > Unclassified | place: USA: California... | reverse complement strand
GTCGCCAACGTCGACCCGCACTCCGCCCGTGAGACCACCGTGCACCTGGACCTCGCCGCACTCGGTCTGCCGACCGAGGGCCTGTTCGACGTCCGTGACGTCGTGACCGGTCAGCGCTGGACCTGGGGCGCGTCGAACTACGTCCGCCTGGACGCGTTCCAGGAGCCCGTGCACCTGCTCGTCGTGGAAGGACCCCACCGATGACCCCCGAACCGACCGACCCCACGAAGCGCGGACCGGCCGTCCCGCCGGTGCCGCCTCCGCCGCCGGCCGTGCCGCGGTACGAGCCGAAGGTGTCCGCGCCCGACGAGGACCTGCCCGGCGCTCCGCCGGCGCAGCGCGAGGCGCCCGACCGCGGCGTGGCGGAGTCCGCCACGCTCGCCGGGCACCCCGCCGACCCGACGCACCCGCGGCAGCCGTCCGTGGCTGCCGCGGCATCGTCGGACGCCCCGACGGCCCCGACCGGCGGCGCTGCGCCCGTGGTCCGCCCGGCCTCCGTCGACGCGCCCGTCGCCCCCAGCGCCGCTGCTCCGGCGCCGACTGCTGCCTCGGCTCCGGCCGCCACCGGTGCGGCCACGGATCCACGTCCGGCTCCGATCGAGGACTGGCTGCGTCTGCAGGTGGCCGAGGGCCGCTGGTCCCAGCCGCACGACGTGCTCGGCCCGCACCCGGTCGACGGCGGCACCAGCGTCCGCGTCGTCCGGCACCTGGCCCGCGCGGTGCGCCTCGTGCGCCCCGACGGCGACGACATCGAACTCACGCACGAGGGCGACGGGCTCTGGGCCGGTGCCACTGCCGAGAACCTCGGTCGCTACCGCGTCGAGTCGGAGTACGACTACGACGAGTCCACGGACGAGGACGACGCCACCTGGACCACCGACGACGCGTACCGGTTCCCCCCGACGCTCGGCGAGCTCGACCTGCACCTGTTCGGCGAGGGCCGTGACGAGCAGCTCTGGCACCACCTCGGCGCACACGCCCGCACGGTCGACGGTGTCGACGGTGTCGCGTTCGCCGTCTGGGCACCCCGGGCCACCGCCGTCCGGGTGATCGGTGACTTCGAGGGCTGGGAAGGCCGCACCACCGCGATGCGCCGTCTGAGCGATCTCGGCGTCTGGGAGCTGTTCTGGCCCGGGGCCGTCGTCGGCCAGCGCTACAAGTTCCAGATCCTCACCGACTCCGGGTGGGTGGAGCGGGCCGACCCGTTCGCCCGCGAGGCCGAGATCGCGCCCGCCACGGCCTCCGTCGTCACCGAGTCCACGTACACGTGGTCCGAGGGCGACGCCGCATGGATGGAGCGCCGCGCACAGACCACCACGCACGACGCCCCGATGAGCGTCTACGAGGTGCACCTCGGCTCGTGGCGCCCCGGCCTGTCGTACCGCGAGGTCGCCGACCAGCTCATCGGGCACATGGAGTACACCGGCTTCACCCACGTGGAGTTCCTGCCGCTCGCCGAGCACCCGTTCGGCGGCTCGTGGGGCTACCAGGTCACCGGGTACTACGCACCGACCGCGCGCTTCGGTTCGCCGGACGACCTGCGCTACCTGATCGACCGCCTGCACTCTGCGGGCATCGGCGTGATCATGGACTGGGTCCCCGGGCACTTCCCGAAGGACGAATGGGCCCTCGGGCGCTTCGACGGCTACGCGCTGTTCGAGCATCCGGACCCCCGCCGCGGCGAGCAGCTCGACTGGGGCACCTACGTGTTCGACTTCGGACAGCCGCAGGTGCGCAACTTCCTGGTCGCGAACGCGCTGTACTGGTTCGAGGAGTTCCACATCGACGGCCTGCGGGTCGACGCGGTGGCCTCGATGCTGTACCTCGACTACTCCCGCACCGACTGGCTGCCGAACATCCACGGCGGCCGCGAGAACCTCGACGCGATCTCGTTCCTGCAGGAGACGAACGCGACGGCGTACAAGCGCTACCCCGGCATCGTGATGATCGCTGAGGAGAGCACCTCGTGGCCGGGCGTGACCCAGCCGACGAGCGCTGGCGGACTCGGCTTCGGGCAGAAGTGGAACATGGGGTGGATGCACGACTCGCTCGAGTACGTGCAGCGCGACCCCGCGTACCGCAGCTACCACCACGACGAGATCACGTTCTCGTTCGTCTACGCGTTCAGCGAGCAGTTCACCCTGCCGATCAGCCACGACGAGGTCGTGCACGGCAAGGGCTCCCTGTACGGCAAGATGCCCGGCGACGAGTGGCAGAAGCTCGCCAACGTGCGTGCGTACCTGGCGTTCATGTGGGCGCACCCCGGCAAGCAGCTGCTCTTCATGGGCCAGGAGTTCGCGCAGCCCGCCGAGTGGTCCGAGGCGAAGGGCCTCGACTGGTGGCTCCTCGACCAGCCCGGCCACCGCGGTGTGCAGGACCTCGTCGCGGAGCTCAACCGCGTGTACAAGGACTCCCCTGCGCTCTGGACGCACGACTCGACGGCCGACGGCTTCGAGTGGCTCGAGGGCGGCGACGCACCGCACTCGACCCTCGGGTTCCTGCGGAAGGACGGAGACGACCGGGTCGCGGTGTTCGTGAACTTCTCCGGCGTGCCGGTGGAGCGTCGCTTCGGGCTGCCGACCGCCGGCGAGTGGCACGAGGTGCTCAACACCGATGCTGCCGAGTACGGCGGCTCCGGAGTCGGCAACCTCGGCGTCGTCACCGCAGAGGACACCCCGTGGGCGGGCCGCCCCGCCTCGGCGCACCTCGTGGTGCCGCCGCTCGGTGCCGTCTGGCTGAAGCTGGCCCAGTAGCCCGGCCAGCGTCCGCGACGCGACCGACGGACAGACGGGAGGCCCGGTGCCAGCTGGCACCGGGCCTCCCGTCTGTCTCGTCCCGGGCGAGCGGTTGTGCTCGGGACGCCGTCGTGTCCTCGAGACGCCCCCGAAACGCCGAGACGCCGCCGGATTCGGCGGCGTCTCGGTGTGACGACGGCGTCTTCTTCGCCGTACGGACCCCGCGGGTCTAGTACAGCGCGTTCGCCAGGCGGCGACGCGCCGCGACGACGCGCGGGTCCTCGCTGCCGATGAGCTCGAAGTACTCGACGAGCCGGACGCGCAGGGCCTCACGGTCGTCGCCGAACACCGTCGGCACCAGGTCGAGCAGTCGCCCGAAGGCGTCGTCGACGTGCCCACCGGAGATGTCGAGGTCGGCGACCGCGAGCTGCGCCTGGACGTCCTGGGGGCCCGCTGCTGCTGCCGCACGGATCTCGTCGGCCGTCCGGCCGTTCAGCCGGTCGAGCAGCGACACCTGTGCGAGCCCGGCCACGGCCATCTGGTCGTGCGGGTCCTGCAGGATCGCGGTCTTGTACTCCTCGATCGCGGTGGCGTAGTCGCCCTGCTCGATCGCGTCGTACGCGGCCTGGTGGTGCGGCGGGAGCGGCTCCGGCTCCGGTTCGCCCTGCTCAGCGTCGACCTCGGTCGCAGCGCCGGCGACGGTCACGCGACCGGCCACGCCGTTCTGCTCGGCGGCCTGGAGCACCTGCTCGTAGACGTCGCGGACCTGCGCCTCGGGCAGTGCCCCGACGAAGAGCCCGAGCGGGCGTCCGCCGATCACGGCTGCGACGGTCGGGATCGACTGCGCCTGGAACGCCTGCACGAGCTGGGGGTTCGTGTCGGCGTCCACCTTGGCGAGCACCACGCGGCCGTCGTACTCCGCGGTGAGCTGCTCGAGGATCGGCGAGAGCTGCTTGCACGGCCCGCACCACTCGGCCCAGATGTCCACGATGACCGGGACGACGTTCGACAGCTCCAGGACGTCCTGGAAGGTCGCGTCGGTGACGTCGATCACGAGCGACGGGACGGTCAGGTCGGCACCGTTCACGGCGCCGGCCTCGGTGCCGGGAACGGCTCCGCCGGCGGAACCCGCCGGGGCCGGAGCACCGGACGGCTGGGGCGGCCGCTGTGCACGGTCGACGAGGGACGACAGGTCCACGGCTCCGCGGAGCCCGGACGGGGTCGGGGGGATGTTGCTCATTGCACCTCACTCGCTGCGGTCAGGCCCTGTGTGAACCCGAGCAGGACCACTTTGCCATCCGAGGCGACCGGCGGCACGTAGAAGAGCAGCTGGACGCTGTAGGTCGCGCTGATGCCCTTCTTGCTCGTGTCCACGCCGGACAGTGCCTTGACGGCACCCTCGGTGTTCACCTCGGCACCCGAGGCGGTCGGGGTCACCTTCTCGATCTCGTCCAGGTCCGCGGAGACCAGGGCGCCGGCGTCGTCGGTCGCGATCGCGACGGCGGAGTCGGCGGGCACCTCGGACGAGTACTCGATCTTCGCCGTGTCCGGCAGGGCCTTGGCCTTCTTGTCCTTGTACGCCTTGCCGATGGTGGTGCGGAGCGCATCGCCCTCGGTCGCGAACAGGTCGGCGTACTCGCTGGCGGTGTCCTTCGACAGGATGTCGCCGTAGGCGGTCGCGACCTGGTCGGGCTGGATCGTCAGGAGCTTCGACTCCGGCGCGAGCAGTGCGGCACCGATCGTCGTCGGGGCGAGGCTCGGGATCTTCGCGTCGGCCTCGAGCGAGACGTCGTACGCCACCTTGTAGGGATCGCGGGCGGTGTCCTGCACCAGGGTCAGGGCCTGCGGCGCGGACTTGGCGTCACAGTCCTCGGCGACGATCGTGAAGACCGTTCGGGGCCAGGTGTCGGTCTGCTGCGGCAGCGCGACGCACACCTGCGCGGCAGAGATCGCCGGCGGTGCCTTGACGTCCGAGTCCTTGCCGCGGATCGAGTAGTTCGCCAGACGGAGGTCGAGCGCCGCTCCGGAGAACCGGGTCCGGACCAGGTCGCGGTCGCGCGCCCCGTCGGCCTGCTCGGCGACGGCGGCGGTGCGCTGCACGATGCGGGTGATCTGCTGCTTGGTCGCAGCCGTCGGCTCGGTGGTCTCAGCAGCCCCCGTGGCGGTGGCCGTCGGGGTCGGCGTGGCGAGCGACGGGTCGCCGCCCTGCGGCCAGTAGTCCGAGGAACAGCCGGCCAGGGTCAGGGCGCCGACGAGCAGCACCGGGACGCCGATGAGCGCGCGCGTGCCGCGACGACCGCGGCGCGGCACCTGCGCTCCGGCGGCGGCGGCTCGACGGGACGCACGCACCCGCGGCGGGCGGCTGCCACCACTGCGACGGCGGGGACCGCGGCCACGGCGCTGGTGCAGGAAGGCGAGGACGAGCAACACGAGACCTCCGAGGACGAACACGCCGCCGGCCACGAGCAGCGGACCGACCGCCGGCGTCGCGGTGTCCTGCGGCCAGGTGACGGACACGTCGCTCGGTGCTGCGGCCTTGCCGTCGCTCACGACGAGGACCGAGACGTCCTGCGGCAGGCGGACGGTGAACTGCCCGGCACCGTCGTACTCCTGGTACCAGAGGTCGCTGCCCTTCGGCGACGGGACGCTGGTCTCGCTGCCCGAGGTCGACCCGACCAGCGAGCCCTTCTCGGCGTCGAAACGGAGCGTGGTGTGCTCGGCGTCACCGATCCAGGCGTCGACGTCGGCGGTCTTGCCGTAGGCCGCGAAGACCTTGCCGGAGCCGGACACGTTGATGCGCTGGTAGCCGGGGTTGGCGTTGAGCGTCGTCCCCGGGATCACGGTCACCGGGGCGGAACTGGTCGTCGAGCTCTCGGCCACGAGCGAGGACGGCGGCGCGAACACGGTCCGCTGTCCCACCGCCAGCGCCACGAGCAGCAGACCGATGACGAAACTGACGATCGCCAGGACGAATCGCACGAACTCTCTCCCTACCGCGCCGGGGTGGGGATGTCGGCGCGCGAATCAGCGACTCAGGATAGCGAGCAACGCTGGACAGCGCATCAATCCGCGCTGTCGCCGGACTCAGACGACCCGCTCCGGCCGCCACTACAATCGACCGCGGGCCGATCCGGGCCCTCCGCCGAGCACCCAGGAGCGACACGTGGCGAACGACGAGGCCGAGTTCGGGACCGAGCTGCGGGGGTACCGCCGCGACGAGGTGGAGCGTTCGCTGAACGACCTGCGCCGCGAGCTCATCAAGTCGAACAACGACCGCGCCGACGCCGCGAAGGAGATCCGTCTCCTGCAGGCCCGGGTCTCCGAACTGCAGGGCGAGCTCGACGAAGCCGGCACCCCCACGTACAGCGGACTGGGCACCCGCCTCGAGTCCACCCTGCGTGTGGCCGAGGAGCAGTCGACCCGCCTCATCAGCCAGGCGGACATCGACGCCCAGCGCCTCCGTGCCTCGAGCCGTTCCGAAGCCGAGCGCACCGTCCGCGAGGCACAGGAGGAAGCGCGCGACACCCTCGAGGACGCCCGCACCCGCGCCACCAACGAACTGACCCGCGCCCGCGCCGAGGCAGCCGACACCGTCGAACGTGCACGGGCCGAGGCCGGTCTGCTCACGCAGGACGCCCGCAACGAAGCCGCCGCGATCCGCGGGGCAGCCGTGACCGAGGCCGCCGAGGTCCGTTCCGTCGCCATCCGCGAGACGAACGCACTGCGCGCTCAGGTCGAGCACGAGGTCGCCGAGCTGCGCGAGATCGCCCAGCGCGAGTCCGCCGACGCCCGCACCGCTGCCGCCGAGCTCGACCGCGAGACCGAGCACCGCCGTTCGGTCTTCGAGGCCGACCACGCCCGCCGCACCGAGGACCTCGACCGCGAGGAGACGACCCGGCGCGAGGCCCTCGAGCGCGAGGTCACCGAGGGCCGCGCCGCCTGGCACCGCGAGCGTGACGAGGAGCAGCAGGCACACGCGCTGGCACTCGAGACCGGTCGCGCCGAACTCGAGTCCGAGGTCACCCGCCGCCGCGCCGAGCTCGACACCGAGGTCGCCGACCGCCGCCGCGAACTCGACGAGGAACTCGCCGCCGCCCGCGCCCAGTGGGACCGCGAACTGGCAGCAGCCCGCACCGCACTCGAGCAGGAGATCGAGGCGGCCCAGGCGCAGCTCCGCGTCGACGAGGAGCAGACCCGCGTCGAGAACGCGCGCCTGGTGCAGGAGACCGCCGACCGGATCGCCCGTGAGCTCGAGGAGCACGACGCCCGGATCGCGCAGGAGCGCGCCGAGGCCGATGCGGCAGCCGAGCGCGCCGTCCGGGAGCACGAGAACGCCATCGCCGCTCGACGCGAGCGCGAGCACGCCGAGGTCGACACCGAGATCGCCGACCGCCGCACCGCCGAGCTCGGGGTGCTCGAGGCCGAGCGCACCGCCCTGCGGCAGGAGATCGACACCGCACGCGCCGCCCTGGTCAAGGAGCGCGACGAGGTCCGTGCCGAGATCGCCCGGGAGCGCGACGAGGCCCGCACGACGCTCGAGTCGGAACTCGCCTCCCGCCGCGACGACGCCGAGCAGGACTACCTGCGGAAGCACCACGAGACGGTCACCGAGACGCAGAAGTACCTGGACGAGGCCAACCTGCAGCTCGCCGAGGCCACGCGCCGCGCGACCGAGGCCCGCGAACGCGCGGAACGCCTGCAGCAGGAGGCCGACGACCTCGAGCGCACCAGCACGGCCGAGGCCCAGGAGCACGCCCGCACCATCGTCGCCGACGCGCAGGACCGGGTGCACCGGATGGTCGCCGACGCCGAGGAGCGCACCGCCGGCGTCATCGCCGAGGCCGAGGACCGCCTGGCGGCGATCCGCACCGAACGCGAAGCCGTCGCGGGCTACCTCGAGAACCTCCGCGGGGTCCTCACGAACGCCACGGGCCTGCTCGGCACGGCACCCGCCGCAGCGTCCGCTGCGGACGCTGCCGACGACGTGGACGCGACCGACCGCTGACGGTCCACGGCCCGGAGGCGCGACCCGCGCCTCCAGGCCGTCCCACCTGGTGCAGGTGGCGGGCCGCAGGGCGTCGTACGGACGTGCTCAGACGGGCCAGTGGGTCGGCAGCGGGGCGCTGCCCGGCACGACGAGGTCGGCGATCGCGTCGAGGACGATCCGCACGTACCGCTCCCCCACCCACAGGTGCTTCGCACCGTCGACGGGCACGACCCGGACGTTCGGGGCGAGCGCGAACCGTGCCACCGCGGCCTCGGGCTGCAGGAAGTCGTCGTGCTCGGGGACGAGCGCCACGACCGGGACCCCGACGGCAGCCCAGCGGGCGAGCTCCTCGTCCGAGGTGCGGTGCAGCGGCGGTGACAGCAGGACGACACCGGCGACCGTGCCGGCCTCGACGTGTTCGAGCGCGTGCTTGAGGATCACCTCGGTGCCGAAGGACCACCCCACCAGCCACGGGGTCGGCAGGCCGCGGTCGACGACCTCGGCGACGGCGGCGCGCAGGTCGAAGCCCTCGGACACGCCCTCGCCGAAGACACCCTCGGACGTGCCGCGCGGCGACGTGACGGACCGGAAGTTGAACCGCAGCACCGCGATGTCGGCGAGGGCGGGCAGCCGTGCCGCGGCCTTCTTGAGGACGTGCGAGTCCATGAACCCGTGCGCGGTCGGCAGGGGGTGGAGCGTGACGATGGTCCCGCGAGCCGGGGTGTCGGCCGGCTCGGCGAGTTCACCGACGAGCGTCAGGTGGTCGTCCGTGACGAGCTCGACATCGGTGCGACGGGCCGGCAGCACGGTGGCGGACCGAATCTCGGTGTCGTGCGGCACGTCGTGCTCGGTCATGCGATGCTCCAGCAGTGGTTGTGCCAGTGCCGGCGCGACGCCAGGTCGGCAGCATCGCCGAGCACGCCGTCCGCACGCCAGACCACCACGTGGGCCGTGCCGGGCAGGACGCTTCCGCCGCACCCCGGGCAGATGTACTCCTTCTGCGCCGACGCGGCCGAGATCGGCTGCACCTGGTACTCGCGACCGTGACGGACCTCGGTGCGCTTCCACGAGCTCATCAGCCGGTCGAGGGTGGTCTCCTCGTCAGGCTCGACGTCGCGACCACGGGGACGCCGCGGTCGGTTGCTGCGCGGCACCCGAGCAGCCGATCAGTACCAGTTGTTGGCCTGGCTGTGTCCCCAGGCACCGCAGGGGGTGCCGTAGACGCCGGCGATGTAGTTGAGACCCCAGGTGATCTGCGTCGCCGGGTTGGTCTGCCAGTCGGCGCCGGCCGTGGCCATCTTGCTGCCGGGGAGGGCCTGCGGGATGCCGTACGCACCGCTTGGGTTGTAGGCGTTCACCCGCCAGCCGGACTCCTTGTTCCACAGCGAGACCAGGCAGTTGTACTGGTCGGTGCCCCAGCCACGAGCCGTGACCTGCTGCAGGGCGATCGCCTGCGCGCTGCCCGGGTCGGGCGTCGCGGCGGTGGCGGCGAGCGTGTTGGCGGCCGAGACCGGCTGGGTCTCGGTGGCCGCGGCGTCAGCGCTGTCGTCGGTGGTCCCGGCGTCGGCGTCGGCTTCGTCCTCTTCGACGACGGGCTTGACGACCTTCGGGGCCGGGACGGTGACGTCGTAGCCGTCACGGTCGGCAGCAGCCACGGCGTAGGTGCCGTGCGCGGTGTACTGCTGCGGCGCCGGCGGCGTCTTCACGAGCACGGGGGTGTCGACGGCGGCCTGTGCCACGTCGGCCTGCAGCGGGTTGAACAGCGAGCCGCCGACGAACAGGAACACGCCGACGAAGGACATCATCGGGGCGACCGCGCGCTTGCGGGCGACGGCGTTCACCGACGACGCGGTGGGCTTGACGAGCTTCGGCGTCGCACGGCGCTGCACCGTCGCGGTGCGCTGCTTCGCGGGACGCTGGTCGGCGTCGACCAGAGCATCGTGGGCGAAGGACGCCACACGCTCGTCGGAGACGCGGTTCGCCGCCACCGACTTCGGCGTGGCGACCGGACCCGTCGTCGCGGGCGCCGCCTGCGGGGTCACCCCGAACGCCGACGTCTCCGTCGTGCGGGTTCGCTGCATTGCCGCGCGGCGCTCACCGGAAGCCTGGAGGCTGAGGTGCTCGCGGGTATCGCGGTCGGAGCTTGAGTCTGCCGTGTGCCTGCCCATGAGTAGGACCAGGGTAACGGAACGATCACGGAAAGCGAAGTACCTGGGGACAGCGCGTCGTCACCGGACAGCGAGCATCACTTCGACGACGGCGTCGAGCAGCGCGTCGACCTGCGCCTCGCGGTACCCGCCGTGCTTCGGGCGGAAGACGATCGAGCGGACCTCGGTGAGGCTGAGCGGCTTGCCCTCGCGGAAGTACCCGGCGAGTCGGGCGGCGAACGCGTCGACGTCCTTCGGGTGGTAGCCGGTACCGAGCACGCTGACCCGGCTGAACCGCTGCCCGTCGGGCCGCTCGAGCCGCGCCACGACGTCGGAGGCCTTCGTCCGCGCCTCGGCGTACCAGGCCTTCTTGCCGACCTCGCTCATCTCCCGCTCACGCTCGCGGGCCGCGAAGGCGTCCTCGAGTCGCTCGAGTGCGGCGTCGACGTGCGACGTGGAGTAGCCGCCCTTGCGCATCGAGAACGCCGTGGCGCGGATCTTCGCGGCCTCGATGCCGGGGGCGCTGTCGTCGGCGGAGTACGCGCGCCGGGCGTCCTCGAGGAAACGCTCGACTTCGTCGACGTCGTAACCGAGGGCGGAACGGGCTGCGGTCGGGAAGGTGGTGGCCACGGCGTCATTCTGCCAGTCCCCGACCGTGGCACAACCTGGACGCGCTGAGTGCGGCGTTCAGCCCGGCCCGACAGCGCTCAGTGGTTGACGATCAGGTACAGCACGTAGGCGACGGCGGCGGACGGCAGGATGCTGTCGATGCGGTCGAGCAGGCCGCCGTGTCCGGGCAGGAACGACGAGATGTCCTTGATGCCGAGGTCGCGCTTGATCATCGACTCGGTCAGGTCGCCGAGCGTGGCCGAACCGGAGATGAGCACACCGAGCAGGACACCGGTCCACCAGGGCAGCCCGAGCATGAACACGGCCACCAGGATGCCGACGACGATGCTCGCTGCCACGGACCCGGCGAAGCCCTCCCACGTCTTCTTGGGGCTGATGCGGGGAGCCATCGGGTGCTTGCCGAGGTTCAGCCCGGTGGCGTACGCACCGGTGTCGACCGCGACGACGACGAGGATGAACCCGATCACCCAGAGGTTGCCGTCCGGCTGGGCGGAGAGCAGCACGACGCACGCGCCGAGCAGGGAGATGTAGGCCTGCACGAACAGCCCGTTCGTGAGGTCTCGGGCGACGTTGCCGGCCGGGGGCTTCTGCCGCGCGACGGCGACCTCGAGCAGTCGCCAGACGCTGATCAGGACGATGCCGCCGAGCAGGGTGAACAGCGCCGCGACCTGCCCGAGCAGGAACGCCGCCGGCACGATCGCGATCGCGACGGCGACGCTCGGGATCCGCGGGACGTCGCGGCCGGCGAACCGCATCGCGCTCGTGAGTTCGTAGACGCCGACGCCCAGCAGGAACGCCGCGACGACCATGAAGGACGGCGGCCAGAGGAGCAGCGTGCCGAGCATCACGACCGCGAACGCGAGCGCGATGCCGATCGCCGCCGGCAGGTTGCGCCCGGTCCGCGCGGTCAGCGCTTCGTTGCGCGCGCCGAAGTCGGCCTTGCGCTGGCGGAGCTGCGCCTCGAAGTCGGTGCGCGCCGCTCGTGCGCGCGCATCGAAGTCCTGACGGAGCCCCTTCTTCACGGGCCCGCTCGACGCGGGCCCGTGCTCTGCTGTGGGGCGGTCATCGCCCTGGTCGGAGCGACGCATCAGACCTCGAGGAGTTCGGCTTCCTTCTTCTTCAGCGACTCGTCGATCTGGTCGACGTGCTTCTTCGTCAGGGCCTCGAGGTCCTTGTCGCCGCGCGAGATCTCGTCGTCGGAGATCTCACCCTTGAGTGCGTCGAGGTCGTCCTTGGCCTTGCGGCGGATGTTCCGGACGACGACCTTGTGGTCTTCGCCCTTCGTCCGCACGAGCTTGACGAATTCCTTGCGACGGTCCTTGGTGAGCTCCGGGATCGTCACGCGGACGATGTCGCCGTCGTTCGTCGGGCTGGCGCCGAGGTTCGGGAAGGTCGCGATCGCGCGCTCGATCTCCTTGAGCGCCGTCTTGTCGTACGGCGTCACGATGAGCGTGCGGGCCTCGGGCGTCTGCAGCGACGCGAGCTGCGCGAGCGGCGTCGGCGTGCCGTAGTACTCGACCGGGATCTTCTGGAAGAGCGCCGCGTTGATGCGGCCGGTGCGGACGGTCGAGAAGTCGTCCTTGGCGACCTCGACAGCCTTCGCCATCTTCTCGGTGGCTTCGGTCAGGACATCACTGATCACGGTGTTACTCCTTCGGTACTGGCGTCGAGTCTAGTCAGCGCCGGGGGTCAGTTGCTGACGACGGTGCCGATGCGCTCGCCACGGATCGCGGCCTGGACGTTGCCGTCGCCCTCCATGCCGAAGACGTGCATCGGCATGCCGTTGTCCATGCAGAGCGAGAACGCGGTGGCGTCGACGACCTTGAGGCCCTTGAGCAGCGCGTCCTGGTAGGTCACGTGGTGCAGCTTCTCGGCGGTGGCGTCCTTCTTCGGGTCGGCGGTGTACACGCCGTCGACGCCGTTCTTGGCGACGAGGACCTCGTCCGCCTTGATCTCGAGCGCACGCTGCGCCGCCACCGTGTCGGTGGAGAAGTACGGCAGTCCGGCACCGGCGCCGAAGATGACGACCCGGCCCTTCTCGAGGTGCCGCTCGGCGCGCCGCGGGATGTACGGCTCGGCGACCTGGGTCATCGCGATGGCGGACTGCACGCGGGTCGCAGCGCCCGCCTGCTCGAGGAAGTCCTGCAGCGCGAGTGCGTTCATCACCGTGCCGAGCATGCCCATGTAGTCGGCGCGCCCGCGGTCCATGCCGCGCTGCGAGAGCTCGGCTCCGCGGAAGAAGTTGCCCCCGCCGACGACGATCGCGATCTCGACCTCGCGCGCGGCGACGGCGATCTCCTTGGCGATGGTGCCGATCACGTCGGGGTTCACCCCGAGGGAGCCGGCGCCGAACGCCTCTCCCGACAGCTTCAGCA
>Ga0265797_10009247_pt1 | contig 12875 bp, 10 predicted proteins | sample P2T30metagenome_FD_192433 | JGI IMG/M metagenome (GOLD analysis project Ga0265797, IMG submission 192433) | Plant litter microbial communities from East Loma Ridge, Irvine, California - P2 T30 | ecosystem: Environmental > Terrestrial > Plant litter > Unclassified | place: USA: California... | reverse complement strand
CAGAGTAGTGTGTTCGAAAGCACTTGTTGAGATTGAGCGCCGGGGAGGTGGTCCGATCGTGGGCTTTGAGGTAGGTTTTCCCTTCTTTATGATGGGTTCGAAGCCACCGCTGGGTTGACGCGGTATGTATGCACCGAGTTTAGGATCCCAGATTTCGGCGACTTTTTCTGGTGAGCGCGGTGCGAGTCCTAAGCGTTTTGGGTTGCGAGGTGGTAAGATTGGTGGTGCTGTGCGAGGGGGTGCTCGAGGAGCGCGTGGGACCTTCGTGGGCTCGATGATACCCGAGTTGGGGTGCACTACCTTGTCAGGTGTGTAGCGCGGCATGAACTGGCGACGATCCATGGCGTCTGCTGTGGCGTAGAAGGCGATGTTGTATGGTATGGTTTCCGAGGTGGCGACAGCACGAAGGTGATGGGAGGTTGTCAACAAGCCATTGATTGGAAGTAAATAGGGAGAATAGGGATAGTGACAATAACAGCATGGTGTCACGTGGAGTGATTGATCATATGAAAGGTAAGGTCTGACGTTGCTTCATTGCACGTGAAAGTGCATCTACATACCACCCCACTCGATGCAGAACGTTCGAACGTCCTTCTCCTCCTCGCCATCGTTCGGTTCCTGACCACCGATGAGGTAGCCCTTCTTGACTCCAGTGCCCAAGCGTCCTCCACCAACGATGTCCAAGAGATCGAACTCTTCTTCCCAGTCCATGCCGCTGCACAAAAAGTGACTGTGGAAGCGAAGTGGGTCACCAGGGTATGCCGTGTACTGGCAACCGAATCGGAGCCCGGGCGACATGAAGTACGACTTCTCATGCAGATGCTTGAACAGAGGGTACGAGGTCGGGACATCAGGTAGCGGGAGAGCTTCCTGAGGCGGTGGCGGGATCGGATTCAGCAGAGAGTCAGACGTAGTAGGCGTGACGGCCCAAGGAGTAGGTTCTCCCGACGAGGCAGCAGGCACACTGAGGCTTGCTTTAGGAGGGCCACTCGACGGTCCAGAACTGGTTGGCGGCGTGAAGAGACTTTCGACTTCTTCGGCAGGGGTGGCGACGCCTGATGTAGCACCACTGTGAGCAACTGGAGTTCGACTTCCACCCCTCTTGCCCTTCTTGCCGCCGCGTTTGCCGTTAGACACGAGCATGTCTTCGGGGATGTCATTCCAATCACTGCTACCGAATTTCTTCTCAAGAGCACCCTTCTTCCTCTCCTCCATCTTCCTTTCCGCATCCTTGGCCGCGGCAGAACCCTGCTTCCGCAGAGCACTCTGGAAAGCCCGCCTCTCCTCAGGTGCTAGCCCGTGTCCAAGCATGTTGTCTTTGTGTGCCTTGACATCATCAACCAAGTAGGCGACGCCCTTTTCTACGAGCAGACGCGCCTCTTCAGGCATCAACTCCAGCGGAATGCCAGAGAAGACGTTCTGCTGCGGCGCTTGTGGAAGGCCACCGATCAGCACGCCTGTGATGTTGTGCTTGGCACGAGCATGCGACACCGTGTCCACATCGTAAAGGATGTACTTGTGGGCGACGGTGAAGATGGGGAACGGCTCTGCGACAGTTGCAGATGAAGCCATGTTTGCGAGATATTTCTATTCTTAACTTTAGTTAGCACGTGATGCTGAGCAGGCATGTTTTTGTTACGCGTGTAATGTGCAGAATTGAGAATCATAAGCTCTTAACATTCGTTATCGTCATTCAACCACTTTTGTGGCTTCAGGGGATTGACAGATTAAAATGGTTTAATAATCATTTTGGAATAGAGGAGGTGGTGGTGCGGGAAAAGAGTGGCGGCATACCTTTTGGTGGTTCAATGCTACTTCTTCAGAGAAGCAGCGGCAATGTTGGTGTTCAGCTCATGTTGGGAGTGATGAAGAACAAGCCACGAAAGACGCGTTGCAGAAGTCTCGTGAATTTTGATGGAAGGTGGGTGGGACGTGCCGAGGGGATTGCGGGCTTTGTCACCTCCTATTGGCTGCGTGACCTCACTTGCTGTATACGCCCCGTGTTGGAGACGTAGACGTATATATGTATGTTTGTTTGATTGGATTCTGGATTCATTGGTGTGCATTAGAAGCTGCAGAAAGGTTGTACGCTTAGTGTTGAGAAGTGGTCATCTTCACACGTTTGCACTCTCGAAACTCGATCACAATGGATCTTATCCGACAAGGGCTCGCCATAGCCCAGGACCCTAAGCAATCAGCATGGATCAATCCTCTCCTAATACTGGGTGATGCATTTCTCAGCTTGCTCATTGTCCATAAGATTTCTTGTATGTCATGCAATCAATAAACAAAACTAAACCAACGTCAATCCCAAACTGACGCCCACCCAGACACCGAAATCGACTGGCGCGCCTACATGGAACAAGTCTCCCTCTACCTCTCCGGCGAGCGCAACTACATCAACCTCGTAGGCGGCACCGGCCCTCTCGTCTACCCAGCCGCACACGTCTACATCTACCGCTTCCTCCACTACCTCACCAACAGCGGAACCGACATTCGCCTCGCGCAGTACCTTTTCATCGGGCTCTACCTCGCCACTCTCGCGCTGGTACTCTCATGCTATCGCACAGCTGGCGCGCCGCCGTGGGTGCTGCCGCTGCTGGTGCTGAGTAAACGGCTGCATTCGATTTTCATGTTGCGTTTGTTTAATGATGGGTTTGCTGTTTTCTTCCTTTTTGCGGCTGTGGCTTGCTATCAGAGGAAGTGGTGGACGGTGGGGAGTTTGGCTTTTAGTTTGGGGTTGGGGGTTAAGATGAGCTTGTTGCTGGCACTGCCTGCTGTTGGGGTCGTGCTTTGGTTGGGGGCTGGGAGGGATCGGGCTGTGAAACAGGCGCTGCTTATGGGACAAGTGCAGGTAAGTCTCACGTTTTGGAATGGCTGATGGGGGATGAGATTGTTGCAAGACATACTAATGGTTTAATACAGGTTGTACTTGGCTATGAGTTCCTTGGGACGAACGCTCGCAGCTACCTTAGCAGGGCATTCGAGTTCAGCCGCCAGTTTATGTTCAAATGGACGGTGAACTGGCGCTTCGTGGGCGAAGAAACATTCCTTTCAAAGCCGTTCTCAGTCGCTCTGCTGAGTGCTCACGTCGTACTGCTGCTCGCATTCCTACATACTCGGTGGCTGAGACCGGCAAATATCTCGCTCGCTGGCGTCAAGCGCATGCTCTTGTCGCCACCTTCACAACAGCAGCAAGAAAGGATCACAAGTCGGGTGACGCCCGATTTTGTCCTGACGACGATTCTGTCGGCGATGATGATTGGGTGCTTGTGTGCGAGGAGTCTGCATTACCAGTTCTACGCCTACATTGCTTGGTCCACGCCTTTCCTTCTCTGGCGGGCAGGTTTGCACCCTGTGGTCGTGTACGCAGTCTGGGCGGCGCAGGAGGTCGCTTGGAATGTATATCCGAGCACGAACGCAAGCTCGCTCGTCGTTGTTGGAAGTCTTGCTGCGGCAGCCGGAGCGGGTTGGCGTGCTTCGGGCAGAATTGCATACCCCTCGGAGAAGAAAAAGGAGTAGTCCGGTCATAGCCCAGTAGAGTAGCATATAGCATCGAGTCTAGTCTTCCTCCGAATCACTCGGAGGCATCTGAGGTCCCTGGTCATCCGAGTCGTCGTCGTCTCCGTACCCGGCCTTCTTTGCTGGGAACTCCTTCGGCCACCATGACATTTTCCTCCACGCACGCTCGTCTCCAACGTAGTTCACAATCTCGCCACCCAGCTTATTCTCTCTGTTGGAGAGAGCAGCTGTATCGACAAGGACAAAGCCGCCACGCTTCATCCACACAGTAGATCTGAACTTGGCAGGCAGCTCCGCAAGCATGGGTGAGCCATCAGCGAGCGTGAGGTGGTACAAATTGTTACCGGCGCCTTGTTTGATGCAGGCAATTTGCTGGCTGGGGGTGAGAGTGGCCGGTGGCGTCAGCGTCTCCTCGACGGCAGCGTCGATATTGCGCCTGGGTTTCGGCATTGTGGCGGGTGCGAAGAGGTGGTGTTGTGGTTAAGCGCGCAGAGCTCTTAGCTTGCCGGTGGCTGCAGTGTTGACGGAAATATGACGATGGCAGCAGGTGTGTGGGATGGTGCCGATCGGCCTGCAGGTCTCGAAGAGAGGCTCGGTTCACCGCTGCTTAGACTTTGCTAGCTAGGGTTGTAGTAGTTTTCGTGGTCTGCAGGAGTCACGAGGAGGTGAATGTCGGGTTCGAAAGTCGGGTGGAGCAAGATGTGCCTCACGCGTGTCCAGATGGCAGTCACTAGAGGTAAGTGAATAATGCGAGCGACAAAAACACTGCTCCGGCGAGTCAAAGTTCTGTCTGTAGCATTAGGTTTGAAGCAAGACATCCGCCCCACGCCAGACCCTTGTCGCAATCGTGCATGGTGGCGCTAAGACGCGAGCGCGCATTATTTCTTGTGTTGACGGCCGGCGATCTGGATCTACAGTACGGCCAACGGTGCTGGTGCGCACACCATCCTGCTCATGTGCCTTGCCAATGTGAAGCGGCCTCGGTAGTGTTCCATAGGCGAGCAGCAGCCCATGCGAGAGACGAACAATGGTGATGTGGACGCCTTGACCCGCCTGCACATCGCACGCGAAATACTCGAAACCATCTAGAGCGTGGCGGCCGGGGCCCGTGCTGATAGGCTGGAATTGCATATCGAAGAGGGCAAGCCTGTCCCGCAAGGTGGGAAGTACCTGGTCGTGTACTCCTTCACGTGCGCCTTGTTGCTCTTCGCCGGATAAGACGTGTAGCGGAGCAGCAAGCAGGACGGTGAGTGGGAGCTCGCGTCAGTGCCAGTGCAAGCTCTTTCAACAGTGGCAGCGGCCGACAGGGATATCCTCTACCGCGACAAGCATCGCTCTCGTGCCTGTACTGCTGCTGGCACCCACGCGTGGAGCCATTGGGCAACCAGAGACGTATACCTGGAGCGGTAGGACTGCGATAGAAGTTCTGCTTACTGCAAATGCTGTCATTCTGGAAGAAAGGAGGGAGAGGGCAGGATCACGACGACGATGAAGCACCTGCATTCTCACCATTCTCTGGGTCGCCCGAGCTGTCGCGCCACCGCGCTGTTGGGCGGACCGTAGACGACGACTACGATGAAGACGAAAGATCACCACACTTCCAAGAGCGAGGACCGACTTCCTATTTCGACAATGTCCGCTACCGCGACAACGAGAACGACGAGGAAGACGGAGACGAAGAGGAGGATGAAGATGACGAGGACAACGACGATGAGGACGCAGTCGATACGCCACTGCTACCAATCTTCTCGGCGGCGCATCTGGACCGCCTGCCAATGTACAACATTACCCACGCGATCAGGCTGCTGATTGTCGCACGCGCTGAAACGACTCTGTCTTGGGAGCAACTGCGCAGTCCGCAAGTCAGTCAGTTCCTGGTCAAGCCAATTGAATCGCAGATCCGGACGAATCACTTCAACCGTGCTACACTCTGCGCATTGATTGCGAACGGCCTCCAATTCCAAAAGGAAGGACAGACAAATCCTGGTAACGTGGGAGTGTCGCGCACTAGAGCTTTACTGAGCGAGCTGCTGGCCATGCGTCTGCTCAAGGAGTTCACTGTGCGCGAGCTCATTGATGCTCTGTCTTATGACTTTGATCCCCTGCAGGGCATGTCGACACCACCCACGACAACCGGAAGAGGCACACCAGGCTACGCTACACCGGCGCATGTCGACGATATTCAACATCAACGGACCCGTGGCAAAGGTGCGAGAGTTAGCACGATCGAAATTGCGATAAGATCGCAAGCCAAACGCTTCCTAGCCCACCCTCTCGTCGTCCAACACCTCGAGGCCATCTGGGCGGGCAACATCGTCTTCCACTCCGAGGCTGACAACCTCCATCGCAAGCCGCCACGTGAGCGCATGAGGAAAGCTCTGAACGGCTACGGGACGTTAAAGGACCACTCTCCCAGTGCACTTCCAGCCGACTCGATCCTCTCGCGCAAAGCGCTGGAGACTCGGACCAGCAAGAAGCCCGAAGTACACCACACTGGGAGAAGGTCTGCCACGCTGTACGATCCACACGATTCATCTTTGTTCAAGCTCAGTCGTCTTCGGGTGCCCAGATATCGCCAGTTGTTCTCTACGATTTCTTTTGCAATCATGTTGGGTCTTTATCTTGCTGTGCTTTACGACCGAAGCGTAACAATTACCCCTCTCGAGATGGTCTTCTGGTTCTGGTCAATTGGATACATGCTCGACGAGGTCATTGGCTTCACCGAACAGGGTTTCGGACTGTACATTCTCAGTTTCTGGAATGCTTTCGATTTGGGCATCTTGCTGCTCTTTGGCGTCTACTACGTTCTTCGACTTTACGGGATTGTGCTTGCTGATCAAGGCAAGCATCGCATCGCAGGTATGGCATATGACGCTCTGGGTTCCGGTGCAATCTTGCTTTTCCCTCGCCTGTTCAGCGTCCTTGACCACTACCGCTACTTTTCGCAACTGCTTATTGCATTCCGCCTCATGGCACAGGATCTGGTTGCGGTTCTGATTTTAATTCTTATCTCTTGCTCTGGATTCTTCGTCGCTTTCAGCCTTTCTTTCGCCGACGAGACCACGGACGCCAAAAGCGTGGCCTACTCGTTATTCCAGATCGTCATGGGCTTCACGCCAGCCGCTTGGGACAAATGGTCGAGCTACAACTTCCTCGGCAAGGCTATCATGGGCGCCTTCTTGATCATCTGTCACTTCTTGATTGTGACGATTTTGATCACTGTCTTGACCAACAGTTTCATGGCCATTGTGCGCAACGCCGAAGAGGAGCACCAGTTCTTGTTCGCCATCAACACTATCAGCATGGTCAAGTCCGACGCGCTCTTCAGCTACATCGCACCATCGAATGTGATCGAATGGGTCCTGAGTCCGTTGAGATACGTTATTCCGTTCCGACAGTACGTTAAGTTCAACCGGACGATCATCAAGATCACTCACTTCCCGGTGCTACTCCTCATTTTCTTGTACGAACGGATATTACTCTCAAACATTTCCTACGGGCCTACAGACCTGGTCGAAAGGCCTGTGCGCAGCCAGCGGAAGCCCGTGGCTTTCTCTTTGAGCAAAGCGCAGGATCTCTTCAGCCCTGGTAGGATGTTGAGGGAGCCTTCAGTCATCAGCTTCCACAAAGATCGCGCGCTTGATGAAGTGTTCAGAAAGCCGTACAGGGGCAGCACGGTGCGCACGACTACCCAAGGCATGGATCCTGAGCGCCGCAACAGCGCCACTGTTGTGGATCGCTGGATGCAGAATGCCGACGAGCAGGGAGGTGCCAGTCCTCCTGTCGAACAGCCTAGAAGTGTTGTGGAAAGGCTTGAGAACAGGAAGCCACCAATCAGACGATCCAACACAGGTGGACTGCGGTCTAGCCTGAGGAACGTTTCGACTACTACGCGCAGCGTGACCAGTGATCCAGATCGTCTTACAGTCAGAAGACCGAAGAGAATCGACGAAGAGGATGAAACTGCCGATGAGCATCCAGATATCCAGCCGCAAGAGACTGATGCCGATGGAGATGATGAGCAACTTGAAGATGAATCGGAGACGCCTGGTATTGGCGAGAGCGTGTCTGTGATAGACCGCAAGCGCAGCGAGACAGCAGACGACGACGACAGCGGAAGCGAATACTTCCAAACTCCTGCTGCAACTCGCACATTCACGCCTCTCTCTACCGCCGCGCAAGCCCGCCTACGAGACTCGCCAGATCACTCGCAGTTCCGATCCACCGCCTTCCCTAAACACCTGAGCCACCAACGCAACGCCTCAAGCGGCACCATGATGTTCGCCCCTCAGGGATCCGCACTGGAAAGCACTCTCACCCGCCCAGCCACAAGACCATCCCGCAGCGGCCAAACCTCCAACAAGCACACCAGCAGCGGCGGCACCGGCACCGCAACCCCTAACATCAACAACCACCTCCACCCCGGCACCCGCACCCCGAAACCCAAAGCCATCCGCGCGCTCGCCCGGCCCAACATGGCTCCGCGCCAGAACACCGCTCCAGGCCACATCGCTTTCCTGAACGGCACCAACCGCCGCTCCCACCGCGAACCTTCGTTCAGCGCCCGCGCCCTCGACCTCGCCAGCGAGATCGGCGACAACAAATTCAACACTCTCGGCGGCATGGGCATGGGCATGGGCGGCGGCAACGGCGGCGACGACGATTTCTCGGGCATGCCGGCTTCGTTCTCGGAAGCTTTCTTGCGGGAGCGTGAATTCGCGCGCCGTCGCGAGGAGGAGCAGAAGCGTAGCGAGGAAGAAGAAAAGGGTATGGTGAATAGGATTATGCTGGCGCGCATGAACACGCTCGAGGAAGGGTTCAGAGAAGTGCTCAAGGAGATCAAGACGATTTCGTCGACGGCCGCGAGCGCGGCTGGAGGAGTGTTGTCGAGGCATGGGAGCGAGGGGGAGGTTGTGGGGGTGAAAGCCAGGGCGAAGCTGGAGAGGACGGATTCTCGGAGGAGCCCGAGAAAGGTTGTGAGGAAGGGGGGGAAGCAGACTGACAAGGAGAGGCCGGGGAGTGGGTTGAAGGAGGAGGAGGGGGTTGATGATGAGGTTAGGAGCCCGGTTTCGGTCGTTGGGCCTGGGGAGCGGGTTGTTGCTGTTGAAGGTGGTGGGAGTGGTGGTGATGCGCAGGGTGGCCATGAGCCGGTGACGCCGCCCGAGCAGGAGGATGCGCAGAGGACAGAGTGAGCGTTTGTTAATTATCTGCTTTGGCATTGATGAGCAACGGCTGGTTGTTTGCATTTCGGTAATGTGATTTTTTGGCGCATTTGGGCAAGCGATGTTTTTCTTTCGGGCGAGCATACATTCACATTTGCATTGCGATTACTTCGTTGTACAGCTAGCAATTTTTGTATTGACTTGAGCGAGCATGCGTATCATAAGGGAGACATTCGTATTGATTCTGTGAGCCTGCCACAACAAGGATATCCAGTCCTTACTTCAACCGTAAATTCATTACACGACATCCGTCGAGAAAATCATGATCACCGAAAGACCGTGTGTCCTTTATACCCAATCCATCCTTCCGTCCCTTCAACCGTTCCCATGTCTGTCCTGCTGCCTTCTCGTGTCCCAGTCGATTATTGAAATCTTCTCCACAAATCTACACGCCGCCACCCGATCTCTCCGTCCTCACGTGCAAGTTGCCAGGCTGCGAGTTCCGTTTATCTTGGGCGGCGATGCGGTATGAGGTAAAGAGGAAGGCGCTGCCTGCTGCGGCAACTGTGAAGAAGATGCCATTGCGGCCGCTAGGATGCGGTGTCAGTATAGTCTTGGATGGAGGCGAGCATTGATGGTGGTAGCAGCTTGGACCTACCTGAGGAAAGACATGATGCTGGACGAATGAGAGGTGCTTTGTTGGTTGGAAGGTAGCTGTGGCGATTGGCCTAATTGGAGCAGAGTATGAAGGTTGAAGCTGCTACAATGAGATGTCTGGTACAATTGAGTATGGTAGATGGCAGAGTAGGGTAAGGTATGGATGGATGGGACTTGTCTACAGCAAGCAGTACATGCGAGAGAGCAAAGAAGATCAGGGACTGGAGGAGGCTCTTTAGGAAATACAATCCCTTCCCTCTCACCGACTACACCCGTTGGTGCAGTAGTGCCATCTCGAGCCTCGGAAGGGCAGCAGTGCTAGTGGCCTGCTGACTGCCATGCTCCCATCTCCCTGGGACCTTGGGACTCCTCAAACACGCCTGTCACAGCTCTACAGTAGCTCCCTCCTCTTCTCGGTACTTTACCCCATGCTTGGCGAGATGCCGCGTGGGGAAAGCGCGAACGGACGGGACGATCGTCGCTGCACTGACGTCGCCGTCTTGTCCCGTGACTTCAAGCTGCTTTGCTTGTTCTTGCTCTTGCTTGCTGCCTCCGACACCGTATTCGCATACCATCCACATAACCACGCCACATAATACAACAACTAGCAGTCAACTCACAACACCACACTCTCCCGACTGCCCACATCATCCAAAACCAACCGCCACCATGGCCTCCTCCTCCGTCCCAGCAACGCCACTCCTCTACTCGTGCATCGCCTACAAAAACACCATCCTCGCCGAGCACACCGTCTCCGCCGCCTCCGGCACCAGCAGCCTCGCCTCCGTCATCCTGCCCAAAATCTCCCACGACTCGCCGCAAAAGCTCACCTATACCCACAACCAAAACCTCATCCACTACATCGCTGACGCAGGCTCCGCCTCCGGCAAGCCCGACTCGCTCAATGCGCCCAACCTCACTTACATGGTCGTCGCGAAAGCCGACCTCGGCCGTCGCGTGCCGTTCGGATTTCTTGTCGAAATCAAGAAGCGCTTCTGCGCTGCGTACAATCCGGAGCATACTGAGTTCTCGGCTTTGCCGGCGTATGGTGCTGCGGCGTTTAATGCGCAGCTTAAGAGCTTGATGATTGAGTATGGTACTACCAAGAGCGGGCAGGAGGATGCGTTCAAGAATGTGCAGGGCGAGATTGATAATGTGCGCGGGATCATGACCGAGAACATTGAGAGGGTTTTGGAGAGAGGCGAGAGGCTGGACCTTCTTGTCGACAAGACCGATCGTCTTGGTGGGAGTGCGAGGGACTTCAGGGTCAGGTCGAGAGGTCTGAAGCGCAGGATGTGGTGGAAGAACATGAAGTTGATGGTGATGTTGGTGTTGGTCATTGTCTTCTTGCTCTACCTCATGATTGGAATGGGTTGTGGTCTGCCTGGTGAGTCTCCTCAGACATTCTCGACTTTGAAACTTGACTAACAACGATAACAGCATGGTCTCACTGCGTCCACCGTGGTTGAAAACATGGAGCTCCGACTTCTTTTCATTCAGCGATATCTTTCTGGCGTTCGAGCGTTTTGATTCCCCCAACACTTGCAATTCCTGTTATAGCGAGGCCATATGTACCTGTAATCATAGCACTAACGACAATGGACAACATTCACAGTAATATCTACGCACTATCCCCCCACCCCATCATCTCCTCCAACTGCTGCGCCTGACTCTTCTTTCCCTTCAGCATCCCCCTCTCCTCAACCTCCTTCACCAATTCCTTGAAATCCTCATCTCCCTCCTCAGCCCTCGCCTTGAAAGCCCCCATATTCTCCGCCAACCATTCCCCGTCCTTGCCCGCCTCCGGGATCGCAAACCCAGCTTCCATACCCGCCTCAATATCCCCCAGCACAAAAACCGAATACAGCGCCCGATCCTCGTCGGGAGCACTCCTCTTCACCTTCGGCAGCGGCACGATGGACTCCCACGCAGTGAAAAGGTCGGTGCAGAGGGCGTTGAAGTCTTTGTTCGTGCGGCTGGGCCCCGTGCGGACGTGCGCGAGGATGTGCGAGCGCGTGCGTTTCTTGCCGGCGATGTAGAAGGGGGTGTTGGAGATGTCGGTGAACTTGACGTTGACGAACATGCGCGGGGTGGAGAAGCGGGTGCTGTGCAGGTCGGTGATGGAGGTGGCGAGGTCTTGTTTTTGGGACTCGGTGAGGAGGATTGTGTGGTTGACTTCGTAGTAGGGCATTGTTGCTGTTGTTGTGTTTTGTTTTAGGTTTGGGTACAATATACTTGTTGTTGTCGGTCTTGTTGGAGAGGTGGCGGGCGGTGGTGATTGTTGACGGCTTTATATGCTAGTTAGGGCGCCTGGTGTGAGTGTAGCTTTCGGCTGGTTGTGTAAGCGATTGTAGTCTTTTCCTGTTGACCGGAGATTGGTGTGTATGCTCGTTCAGTAATCGGCTTCGGTCGATGTCTCTCGAATACAAATACTTGACACACAATGTACACAAGAGGGATGGTTGATCCCCCGATGCATGACGTGCGGTGGGGAAGCTCTTGCCCCACAGCATCTACACCTCATGCTCTCGTACAGTACTCGCGGTCTAGCTTCATACACCGTAAACAGGAGAAATTAGTAGTATCTCAGTGGCGAGAGTGAGCGCATCATCCATCTACGCACAACAGTAGTAGCGTACGAAATGCTGCAACGATGTGAGATTCGAACGGCATCTCAACCGTAAGACCGAGCATGTAATGGTCTACAGGTCGACGATAACAGCATTACTGCGGACTGGAAGAGACCTGAAGCTTAGATGGTCATCTCAGCGGTAGGGCAAGCAGTAGTCGCATCCAATGGAGTTTGAAAGCTAGACTGTGAGCCGGGCTATCGGAGGGACGTCGTTCTGCAGGTAAAGTGTATGTACAAAGTGAGTGGGATGCGTCCGATATGGCGTCTTGAATTTGGATACATGAGTGAGAGGGATCGTGACAAATCATGACTTGTCTCTTGATCTGCTTGGAGACAGTCGTGTTGGAAGTGCAATATTAAATGTTCTTTTGTTTGATCAGGAGACACAACCCAAACCCGAACCCTACGCCATTCTATCGCATCTGGTCGTTGATGTCGTGTTGGTTTCGGTTACATCTGTTCGTTGCTAATCTTCAATCCTGCCTACATAATGTGCAATAGCAGTCCACCTGGCCAAGCAAATGACGTCTTGTTCGAGTGCATTAAGCACAAACAAGGTAATCCTCACCGGAGTCGAGATCCAAGACCGGCTATCACCCAAGTCGCGACTCAGCATCTTGTGCCACCGTGGGTGAGAAACCTGCTAGAGCCAATGAATCGGTTCAGCAGCAGACCGCTCGATTGATTTGCAAAACCCTTCGCGGCCATCGCTCGAGCTGTACGGAGGAAGACGATCGATGACCAGTGGCCGCTTGGCTTTTGTACCAGGGCTTCTCCCACCAAGCTCTAGATCTCTCCCGCCGAGCTCGAGATCCGCCAACGGGCCCAGCAACGTCCGAAAATCGCTGGCATAATATTGGAGATTGGAGGTTTCCTGGTTGGTCTTGAGGGACACGCGGATA
>Ga0265797_10009245_pt1 | contig 12879 bp, 12 predicted proteins | sample P2T30metagenome_FD_192433 | JGI IMG/M metagenome (GOLD analysis project Ga0265797, IMG submission 192433) | Plant litter microbial communities from East Loma Ridge, Irvine, California - P2 T30 | ecosystem: Environmental > Terrestrial > Plant litter > Unclassified | place: USA: California... | reverse complement strand
ATCAGCCCTTCCGAGCGCGTCGTGACGGTGGAAGACGCGGCCGAATTGCAGCTGCAGCAGCCGCACGTGGTGCGCCTGGAAACGCGGCCGGCCAATATCGAAGGCAAGGGCGAAGTCACCCAGCGCGCGCTGGTGAAGAACGCGCTGCGCATGCGGCCCGACCGCATCATCCTGGGCGAAGTGCGCGGCGAGGAAGCGATGGACATGCTGGGCGCGATGAACACCGGCCACGAAGGCTCGATGGCGACGCTGCACGCGAACACGCCGCGCGAAGCGCTCACGCGCCTGGAAAACATGATCAGCATGGCCGCGCCGAACCTGCCGCCCAAGGCCATGCGCCAGCAGATCGCGTCTGCGGTGGGCGTCGTGGTCCAGGTGTCGCGCCTGACCGACGGCAAGCGCAAGGTGCTGTCGATCTCGGAAGTGACGGGCATGGAAGGGGAGGTCATCACGATGCAGGAGATCTTCACGTTCAAGCAGACCGGCGTGGCCGAGGACGGCACGGTGCTGGGCCACTCGACCGCCACCGGCGTGCGGCCACACTTCGCCGAACGCCTGCGCACCTTCGGCGTGAACCTGGCGCCGCAGATCTTCGAGCCACGCTAGGACGATTGGCATGGATACCACCTTCATCCTGTTCATCCTGCTGCTGTTCGTCGCCGTCATGCTGCTGGTGTGGGGCGTGTACACGGCCTGGCAGGCGAACAACAATCCGGAAGCCGAGCGCGTCGCGCGCCGGCTGCGCAGCGTCATCGGCCGCGAAACGCGCGAACTCGATGTCACCATCGTCAAGGAACGGCGCCTGTCCGACAACCCGGATCTCGAACCGCTGCTGCGCCGCCTGCCCGGCGTGCGCCGGCTGGACCGCATGCTGGTGCAGGCCGGCAGCGCGCAGAAGGTGGCGTCGCTGCTGGGCGTGTGCCTGGCGTTTGCCTGCGGCGGGATCGTGGCGGGGCTGCTCCTGCGCCTGCCGTTTCTGGGCCTGCTCGCCTGCGCGCTCGGCGCCGCCTGGCTGCCGCTGCTGCGCCTGACGCGTGCGCGCGATGCGCGCATGGTGCGCTTCGAGCGCCAGCTGCCGGAGGCGCTTGACATGATGAGCCGCGCGATGCGCGCCGGTCATGCGTTTCCGACGGCCCTGAAGCTGGTGGCAGACGAAGTGGCGGCGCCCCTGGGCGAAGAATTCAAGACCGCGTTCGACGAGGTCAATTTTGGCGTGTCGATGGGCGACGCGCTGAACAACCTGGCGCAGCGCGTGCCGAGCATGGACTTGCAGTACTTTGTGGTGGCGGTGCTGATCCAGCGCGAGAGCGGCGGCAATCTGACCGAGCTGCTCACGTCGATTTCCAAGATCATCCGCGATCGCCACAAGCTGGCCGGCCAGGTGCGCGTGCTGTCGGCCGAGGGCCGGATTTCGGCCTGGGTGCTGGGCCTGTTGCCGTTTGGCGCCGGCGGCATGATGGCGCTGGCCAATCCCGAAACCATGGGCGTGCTGATCAACGATCCGATCGGCCGCCAGCTCAGTGCCGCGGCGCTGGGCATGATGGGCTTTGGGGTGCTGGCGATCCGCAAGATCGTGCGCATCCGGATGTAACGAAAGAACGACGACCATGACCATGGCAAAAATACTCATGCTGGCAGCGATGTTCGTGCTGGTGTTCGGCGGCGCCGTAGTGGCCTTGCTGCTGCTCACGCGCGACCCCGTCAAGGCGCGCCTGGTGGCGCTGGACGAACGCGATGCGCCGAAGGTGCGGCGCGGCGACGGCTGGCGCGAGCGCCTGGCCGACTTCGCCGAGCCGCTGGCCAAGCTGTCGGTGCCGGCCGAAGGGTGGGAAACGTCGCCCCTGCGGCTGCGCTTCATCAACGCCGGCTGGCGCGCCCCATCGGCCCCCGGCCTGTACCACGCCGGCAAGACCGCGCTGACCATCGGCCTGCCGCTGGTGGTCTGGATCGCGCTGCCGCACCACAGCAACCGGCCGCTGGCGTTGACGTTCCTGTTCCTGGTCAGCGCGGCCAGTATCGGCTACTACACTCCCGACATCATCCTCAAGCGCCGCGTCGCCAACCGCCAGCGCGATATCTTCGAAGGCTTTCCCGATGCGCTCGACCTGATGACGGTGTGCGTCGAAGCAGGCCTGGCGATGGACGCGGCACTGGCGCGCGTCGGGGGCGAGATCGGGCTGAAAAGCCCGGTGCTCGCCGACGAGCTGCAACTGGTGACGCTGGAACTGCGCGCGGGCAGCGCCAAGGAAAAGGCGCTGCGCAACCTTGCGCTGCGCACTGGCGTGGAGGATGTCGACGCGCTGGTCAAGATGCTGATCCAGGCCGAGCGCTTCGGCACCAGTGTCGGTACGGCGCTGCGCGTGCAATCGGAGCAACTGCGCACACGGCGCCGGCAGCTGGTGGAAGAGAAGGCCGCACAGATCGCTACCAAGCTGCTGTTTCCGCTGATTTTCTGTATTTTCCCGGCCTTGCTGGTGGTGTTGCTGGGGCCGGCGGTGATCCAGATCTTCAGGGCGATCACGCCGGTGGCTGGGGGTTGAATCGGTTGTGGCATGGCCGCCACGCGTGGTCAGCCGGCAGATGGGGAAGGCTCGAGGATTCAGTGAACACGGGTTTATTGATTCCCCGGGGCAAGAGGGAGGCTTGTGTTATTGAATTGGAACGAGATGGCTGAGATAGTTGATTCATGAATGACGCTTATCATGGATCACAATTTGATTTCTATCTGAGAGAGCGCATACTTGCTTCATACCAGATCAAACACACAGGAAGAAAACCATGACCACCTTGACCCTCCGCCCGTCTTTCGCTGCCCAACTGTCCGCCCTGGTCAGCACCGCCTTCGATTTCGTGCGTGAAGTCAAGGCTGCGCCAGCCGCCCGCACCACCGGCAGCGCCGACGTTTGGGCCCTGTACCGCATGACCCGCGGCGCCGACGCCGTATCGCCAGCAGTCGCCCGCCGCCTGGCATCGCACGCCAAGTCGAACTGATGTAGTTGCCGGGGATCGCTCCCGGGATCGATCGAACGCCCCGCCTGAAGCGGGGCGTTTGTCGTTTACGAGTCCACCATTAGGTTTTCCGTCATACCGTTCAGTCGCTGCGGTTCTGGCTCCCGGCGTGTCCATTGGTTGAAGCTTCGTCCGGCGTAAGGACATTGTCAAATCAGATGCCGGCACAAGACATCCGTAGATTGACGGCCGCACATTGTGCGCACTGATTAATTGGATGGAGAACTTATGCCGTGGCTGTACACGTACCCGAACGCCGTCGCAACTGAGGCGGACACAAATACCGTGTTCGACGTAAAAGTAGGACGTGGGGCGTGCTCCATGGACGACGTAGAACTAACGCCGCAAGTGTCCTCGAAACACAAGTTCGACGACGTGGCAATGCAGAGATTACGAGCTGAGTTCTGGGGTATTTTTCAACAAAATCAAAGGCGCGTCGCCATGCAACACCTTATCGATAGCAAATTCGGTGGCGATACCATGCAGGCATCCATTGCAATCCAGCGTATTTCAAAGAAGTCGGTAGCACATCGCACCATCCAGGCATGGCTCATGGACCCAGGTGCACTCAGCAGCCGAAACTGTCCGGAATGGGCAGTTATCGCACTCAAGGCATTTGTTGATGATCCGAAGAACGACGAATACCTCAAGAGCTGTGAGCGGATGGCCAAGAGCACGGCATCCTACATGCCTCACTCGACCGCAGTCGACGTCAAGTACGGTGTCAAATACGCGACCAGCGCGATCATCAGTGACGAAAAGCGGCTCAAGGCGTGGTGCGAAGCGAGCTTCGTTTCGTTGCCCCAAATGATCAGCAGGTTCGAGAACACAACCGAGCGTCATTTGGAACATCTGGACCATCACGTGCATGCGATGTGGCGAGCGCTGCGTGAGGCTACCGACTTCGAGGACTACAGGAAGCGTGTCCTTGATGAGGTAAAGGACAAAGAAACTGCAAATATGATTATTCGAAATACTCGACGCGCTATCGAGCAGGGAGCCGATGAATTCCCGAACTATTGAGTACAGACGAAAAGCAGCGTTGGGCAAGTCGTGTGAGGTGATGCGACGACGAAGTTGATGCCTGTGCTTTCTAGTCGGAACCCGTGGCATGCTTGCCCGTTTGAGGGCTGCTCGCTGGCGTCTACAGGCGACGTTCCGGATCAGTTCGGCGCTCAAGAGGATCGCCCTCTTCGAAGCCCGCGACGAACAACATCAGCAAGTCGCCAGGGACCTTTTGATGTCCCGCCTCGAGTAAATCATTGGCGATTTTCGCTAGCGCGAGCGGGTTGGTATTGCCGTCCCTGGCGTCGATCGCATGTCTGGTTACCTTGCCAAGTTGAAACGCCAACTCAGCAACTGCCGTATTTTCTGCACTGCTCATTTTTAATCTTCCATTATGTTCGCGTTGTCATCCACGCTGGAGACTGTTGCCGGACGCACCTGTTCACGCGGCGCAGTTTAGCAGGTTGAAGCTGAACGACGCCACGCGTGTCACGAACGACGGGATGTCGTTTCAGTTGAATTACCGAAAATCAACCAAGTTTGCGTAGGGAGAAGATGTGATCAAAAAATGGTTCGTCAAACCGGTATGTCTCGCTCTGACGATGTTCGGTGCGATCTATCACGCACATGAACTGGGAAGGAGCCGGCGTGGTTCCGGATATCGCAGCGCCAACCGACAGGGCGCTGGTGGTGGCGATGAACTTGATGCGACATCGCCTTGGTGGAAGTAGCCCGCCTGGTGCTACCGCGCAATGATGCGACACGTCTTCATTCACATCGGACAGGGTTGCTTGTTGGCCAAACCTGGCCGAACTGAAAAAGTCGGAGGCTGTTTCCAGGACCAGGTGTCGTTACACCAGATCTTCGGCATGCACCTGATTGCGGCCACTGCGTTTCGCTGCGTACAGCAGTTTGTCCGCGTGCGCGATCAACGCCTGGCTGGTGATGCCAGGCCCGCCCGGCGTCAGGCGCACGCTGGTCACGCCAAAGCTTGCGGTGGCCTTGATGCGGACATCGCCATGTACGCTGCTGGTGTCGAGCAGGCGCGTACGGATGCGCTCGGCAAGGGCATGGCCGTCGGCCAGGCCGGTATCGGGCAAGACCAGCAGGAATTCTTCGCCGCCGTAGCGCACGACGGTATCGATGCCTTCACGGGTCATCGTCAGCAGCATGCGCGCGAAATCCTGCAGCAGCGTGTCGCCAGCCTGGTGGCCGTGGGTATCGTTGACGGCTTTGAAACCGTCGAGGTCGCCCATGATGATGGTCAGCGCTGCATTGTGACGCATGGCACGGTTGATTTCCTGCTCGAGCAGTCCGGCGTTCAGGTGGCGGCGGTTGAAGACGCCGGTGAGGGGATCCCGTACGGATTCGTTGATCAGGCGTTGCTGGGTCCAGTACTGGTGGCGCGTCGAGTGCGCAGCGCGGCGCGCGGCGATCGCGCCGAACAGGTTGGCCAGTATGAGCAGCATCGTCATGGTCGACAGTTGTCGGGCGCTGACCATGTCCAGCGCGTCCACGAGGATCAGGAAAGCGGTGCTCGCGCCGACTGCGACCAGCGTGGCATTGACCAGGCGGTTCGGAATGAACAGGTAGACGATGATCAGCATGATGGCCATGGACATGCCATGCAGCAGCGCGTCACCGCGTACATACGACACCAGCAAGAACGTCAGCATCGCGACGCCGGCAAAGATGGTGGCGACGCGGTAGGCAGTGTGCGCCGGCGTACTGCTACGGCGCGTCAGCAGAATGCCCAGCAATGCCAGGACGGCAACGGCAAGGCGCGCGACGAACAAGGCCAGTGTCTGGCTGCCATAGCCGAGATGGGCTGCATCGGCGAGCGCAAATCCCAGAAAAAACAGGGCGCAGAACGCAAGCGAACGCGCCGACTCATGCCGGATCACGTCGCCCCGGTCGCGCAGAAACGCCGACTCGGCACTGGCCGATGCGAATTCACCACTCCAGCGCGTGATGTCACCGGGAGACTGCAGCTTGGACATGGATGGAGAGCATCAGACTAAACGAGCAGACTGTAACGACTTATTGCGCACCTGTAAAGTTGAGGAACAGAAAAATTGCCGCATCGCCTTTCGACTTACGGCAAGCGCACTGAGGGCGTAAGTTGACCGGCAGGACGACTTTCATACGCCCCGATTGCCGATGCTCAGTGATTTTCTTGCTGCTTCGCACCACCACCAGCACCTTCGTGCGTGTTGGCTTTTTCTCGTGACATGTCGTTGTGGCTGCTTTTCTCGGTAACACCCGATTCGCGCTTGGCTTTATCGGCTTCCGATTCGTGTTCCGGCGGGGTGCCGGCGGTGGTGGTCGACTGTTTTTCGCTCATGCTGGTCTCCTTGCGGGCTGATGGTAACGTGACAGTCCGTGAAGATTAACATGGGTGAGATTGACGATTCACGCGGCAAAGTCAATCGTGCGCCTTTGCCCTTCATGCTTCCCCGCCTGCCCGGCGCCCGCGATACCGTTCCAGCAACCACGCCACGATCCCTGGCACCAGCGACAGCACGATAATCCCGAGAATGACCGCCGTCAGGTTGTCATTGACCCACTTGATATTGCCGAAGATGTAGCCGGCAACCGTCAGCGACACGACCCACAGAGTGCCGCCAGCCACGTTGTAGGCCAGGAAAGTGCGATAGCGCATGCTGCCCAGCGCGGCGACGAAGGGCGCTAGCGTGCGCACTATTGGCACATAGCGCGCCAGCACGATGGTCTTGGGGCCGTGGCGCTGGAAGAAGCGTTCGGTGTGCGCAATGTGCTCGTCCTTGATGAGACGGAAGCGGTAACCACGCTTGACGCGCTCGCGAAACGCGCTGCCGATGGCAAAGTTGACAATGTCGCCGGCCACCGCCGCCACGATCAAGAGCGGAATCAGGATTTCCAGCGACAACATGCCTTTGGCGGCAAGCGCGCCGGTGACGAACAGGAGCGAATCGCCCGGCAGGAACGGCATCACGACAACGCCTGTTTCCACAAAAATCACCGCGAACAGCAGCACGTAGACAAGTAACTGATATTCCGCCGCCAGTACGGCGAGGTGGCGATCAAGGTGAAGGAACCAGTCGAGCAGGGTAGTAAGCATGGCGTTGTTTTCGTTGTTTCAGGTTACGACAGCACCTGGCCAGCGCGGGTCTGGCCAAGGCAAAGCACCTATCTTACTCTTAGTCTCACTCTTATTCTTCCTGAAACTCATCCGAGTGGCAGAACAGATCCCACGCTGCAATGAACAGGGCGGCAATCACCGGCCCGATCACGAACCCGTTCAGGCCGAACAGCGCCATGCCGCCCAGCGTCGACAGCAGGATCACGTAGTCAGGCAGCTTGGTGTCCTTGCCCACAAGGATAGGACGCAGGATATTGTCGACCAGGCCAATGACCAGCACGCCGTACGCGGCCAGCACCACGCCTTGCCAGATATTGCCCGTCACCAGGAAGTAGATTGCCACCGGACCCCACACGAGCGCCGCGCCAATGGCCGGCAGCAGCGACAGGAAGGCCATCACCACGCCCCACAGCAGCGGACCGCTCACGTCCAGCAGCCAGAAGATGAACCCGCCTAGTGCGCCTTGCGCAATCGCCACCAGCACATTGCCTTTGACAGTGGCGCGGATCACGGTCGTGAAGTTCTGGAACAGGCGGCCCTTGTACTCGATGCTCAGCGGCACGGCGCGCTGGATGCGTGCGGCCAGGATGCGGCCGTCGCGCAGCAGGAAGAACAGCAGGTACAGCATGATCGTCATGCTGACCACGAAGTCGAGCGTGTTGCGGCCGATATTCAGGGCGTACGTGGCCGCCGCCTGGCTGATCTGGGCCGCGAATTCGGTGATCTTGGTCTGCAGCGACGCCAGGTTGGTCAGTTCATTGCGCTCGAGGATCGAAATCGCCCAGTCCGGCAAGGCGCGCATCACGATCTGGAAATAGCCCGCGAAATCGATCTGGCCGCTGCTGACCATCGTATAGATGCCGGCGACTTGGTCGACCAGCGACGCCGTGATCAGTGCCAGCGGCAGCAGCACCATCAGCACGATCACCAGCAGCGAGAGCAGGGCGGCGACCGTCGGCTTGCCCTTGGTCGCGCGCAGCAGCCTGGACTGCAGTGGCGCGAAGATGATGGCGAACACGACGCCCCAGAACACGGCGCCCGAATACGGCAGCAAGATCCAGAAGAACGCAATCGTGACGAGCGTCAGCAGGAGCAGGAATGAATTCTGCGGGAGGGTAAATTGCTTCATTGGATGTGCATATGAAAAGGTTAATGTTTCTCGATGATACGCCAAGAGCGTCAAGACACCCCCGCGCGCGCGGCCAATGTCTGTGCGCCGCGTCTCGAATAGCTGGCAATGTCGCCGTTGCCTCATCTGTGGCTTACTGACCACAAAGTCATTTCAATCGTGCGCGTTGGCAAACTGGCATCTTGCGATAATGCCCGCGTTGCCACGTCGAGACACAGTCTGGCGGGCACTACCTTTTACCTGTCTACCCGGAGAAATCATGTCCCGTATCGTCCCACGCACTGCCACGCCTTTCCTGAACCTCACCGTCGTGCGCGCGCTCAAAGGCGCCATCCTGATTGGCGCAGCAGCAGCCGGCATGGCGCAGGCGCAGCAGTCGCCAGCGCTCGACCGCGTAAGCGTGTCGGCCGGTGCGTTCTACACCGAGCCTGAAATCCACCTGGGCGGCGACACCCGCTATGGCCGTGTCGATACGCCGGACGCAGACCTCGACCACGCCACCCTGCCGCGCGTGAAGGCCGAAGTGCTGATCGGCGACAGCCACGGCCTGTCGTTCGACTACTTCCGATTCAGCAAAGGCTATGGTACCGACCTCGCCGGCGACACCGTGTACGAAGGCCGTCCGGTCAGCGGTTCGCTGCGTGCCGACGCCAAGCTGCGCCTCGAATTGGCGCGCCTGTCGTACAAGCTGTGGTTCGGCAAAGAAAAAAACGCCTTCGGCGTCGGGCTGGGCGCGGCGCACCTGCGCGCCAAGATTTCCGGTTCGGCTTCGGCCAACGTCAGCAGCTCGGCGCCGGTCGAGAGCTATTCGTGGAGCGGTTCGGCATCGGCCAGCGAAGCCGTGTGGGCGCCGACGGTCGAACTGGCATGGCGCCACGCACTGAACGAGCAGGTGCGCTTCTACGCCGAGGCGGCTGGCGTGAAGAAGAACGGCGGCAATATCGAAGGCCATATCTACAACGGCGCGGTGGGCGTGGAATATTTCCCGCACAAGAATATCGGCCTGGTGCTCGACTATGGCATCCAGAAAATCGACCTGCACCGCAATGGCGAGCGCACCGCCGACCTTGACCTGAAGCTGACCGGCCCATCGGCTTACCTCAAGGTCCGCTTCTGATCCCCCTGCGTTCACGATTGAACGACGCGTTCAGTTGCTCTCGGTCATAATACATAGTGTAAAAGCACTGGTGTGAGGGGAGTGGGTGAAAACGGATCAACTGATCGCGTGTCATGACTGTGGCAGCCTGTACAACTGGCGGCCGCTGGCCGCCTGTGAGCGCGCCAGCTGCACCCGTTGCCAGCACGAGTTGTACCGCTGGCACAAAGGCAGCCCGGCGCGCCAGGCCGAGGTGCTTGCCGCGCTGACGCTGGGCGCCGTGTTCGTCTTTCTGCTCGCGCAGTGGTTTCCGATCGTCACGCTCGAGATGGGAGGCATGCTCTCGGGCGCCACGCTGTACCAGGCGGTGGGCGTGCTGTGGGGCGCGGGAGACCAAGTCATCGCGGCCATGGTCTTTTTTTGCGCCATCGTATTCCCCGGTATCGAACTGGGCTCGCTGTTGTATGTCGCCCTGGGCCTGACCCGGGGCATGCGCGTGCCCGGTTTTAACCTCGTGCTGCGCACCGTGCAGGGCGCGCGCCACTGGGCCATGACCGAAGTGCTCATGATCGGCATCCTGATCACCGTGATCAAGATGACCAGCCTGGCGCGCGTCGAGCCGCATCCGGCATTATTTGCCTTCGGCGTGCTCACGATCCTGTGCGCGCTGGTCATGCGCTATGAACCGAAAGCGTTGTGGGCGCTGGCCGATCGCCTGGCGCCGCTGCGCAAGTCCGATCCCGCGCGGCAAACGACTACCATTGCCGAGGCCGACTCCGTGCTGGTCTCTTGCACCGCCTGCGGCCTGGTCAATCACACCTGCCCGTCACGCGATGGCACCGATCGCTGCGCCCGCTGCAGCGCGGCGCTGCATCGCCGCATTCCCCACAGCGTCGGCTGGACCTGGGCCATGCTGGTGGCCGCCACGCTGCTCTACATTCCCGCCAATTTGCTGCCCGTGATGTACACCCGTTCGATCGGGGGCACCGAGGGCGACACGATCATGAGCGGCGTCGTGCTGTTCTGGAACACCGGCTCGAAAGGCCTGGCCATCATCATCTTCGTGGCCAGTATCGCGGTGCCGGTGTCGAAACTCGCGGCGCTGGCGTGGCTTAACGCCACCGCGCAGGCACGCTCGCGCACGGCGCCGATGGCGCGCACGCGCGCGTATCGCGCCATTGAATTTGTCGGCCGCTGGTCGATGCTGGATATTTTCGTGGTTGCCCTGACCGTGGCGCTGGTGCGCTTCGATGCGCTGGTGGTGATCACGGCCGGACCGGGCGCGATCGCGTTTGGCTGCGTGGTGATCGTGACGATGGTCGCGTCCCACCAGTTCGACCCGCGCCTGATCTGGGACCCTATTGAATCGAACGGAGAGCAACATGTCTGAACAAGACGGCGCAAGGCCGCCGGAACAACCCGTGGGCCCGACGGCGCCCCTGGCTGCCTCGCCCTCGGTCGACCGCCCCAGCCGCTGGCTGCCATCGCTGATCTGGATGATCCCCGTGCTGGCCGCCCTGATCGGCGCCTGGCAAGTGGTCAGCTGGGTCACCAACAAGGGCGCGACCGTCTACGTGTATTTCGCCAGCGGCGAAGGACTCGAGGCCGGCCAGACCAGGGTCAAATACAAGGACGTCGACATCGGCCGCGTGGTTTCCGTCACGCTCGGCGAAGACGGTAACCGCGTCGTCGCCAAGATCGAGATGGCCAAGGAAGCCGACCGCTTCACCGCCATCGACTCGCGCTTCTGGGTCGTGCGACCGCAGATCGGCGCCAGCGGCGTGTCGGGCCTGGGCACGTTGCTGTCGGGCCCGTATATCGGCGCGGCGCCCGGCGCCAAGGAAGAAACCACCAACAGCTTCACCGGCCTGGAAACGGCGCCGCCGATCCCGATCGGCCTGAAGGGCCGCGAATACAAGCTGCACGCCGAGACGCTCGGTTCGGTGGCGCCCGGCTCGCCCGTCTACTTCAAGCGCGTGCGCGTGGGCCAGGTGGCCTCGGTCGCGCTGGACAAGGCCGGCCAGGGCATCGACATGTCGGTGTTTGTCGAGCAACCGTATATCGGCCTGGTCGGCCCGGACACGCGCTGGTGGCACGCCAGCGGCGTCGATCTGCGGCTCGATGCGAGCGGCCTGAAACTCAACACCCAATCGCTGGCGGCGCTGGCCACCGGCGGCATCGCCTTCGAATCGGTCGATGGGCGCAAACCCGTGACCCCGGCGCCGGTGGGCACGCGCTTCCTGCTGGCCGAAGACCGCGGTGAGGCACTGCGTCCGCCCGACGGGCCGGCCGTTACCGCCGTGCTGTACTTTGACCAGTCGCTGCGTGGCCTGTCGCCGGGCGCCGTGGTCGACTTCCGTGGCGTGGCGCTGGGCGAAGTGCGCGCCGTGGGGATCGAGTTCGACCGCGAACGCCAGAAGTTCACGATGCCGATCACCGTCGACCTGTATCCGGGGCGCCTGGGCAAGGGCTTCATGGCGGCGATGGAGCGCGAAGACGGCGGCCAGCGCGCGCTCACCGCGATGGTGGGCCGCGGGCTGCGCGCGCAGCTGCGCAACGGTAACCTCTTGACCGGCCAGCTGTACATCGCGCTCGACTTCTTCCCGAACGCCCGCAAGGCGACGGTCGCGGCGCAGGGCGAGATGCTGGTGTTGCCAACCATCCCGGGCCAGCTCGACGAGCTGCAAAGCCAGATCTCGCGCATTGCCGGCAAGCTCGACAAGATTCCGTTCGATGAAATCGGCATGAACCTGAACCGCACGCTGGTGCAGGCCAACGCCACGCTCGCACGCATCGATGGCAAGGTGCTGCCCGAGATGCAACAGACGCTCACTGCCGCCAAGGCCACTTTCGCCAGCGCCGAGAGCGTGCTAGCGCAGGATGCGCCGCTGCAGTCCGATTTGCGCAAGGCGTTGCAATCGGTGACCGACACGATGGCCAAGATCGAGGCGCTGGCCGATTACCTCGAACGCAATCCGCAGTCGCTCATTCGCGGCAAACCCCAGGAGAAAAAGGAATGACGCTGTTTATCCATGCGCGCCGTGCATTGACGGGCGCGGCGCTGGCCGCCCCGCTGTTGCTGGCCGGCTGTTCGAGCACCCCGACCGACCAGTTCTACACCCTGAGCGGCGGCGCGACCACGGTCGTGCCGCCGGCAGCGGCGAGCGCGCCGCTGTTCTTCGAGATGCGGCCGGTGACGATTCCTGCCCAAGTGCGCCGGCCGCAACTGATGGTGGCGGGTGAAGCTGGCACGATCGAACTGCGCGAACACCATCGCTGGGCCGGGCCGCTGGCCGATGAAATCACCACCGGGCTGTCGCTCGGGATCGCGGCGGACCTGGGCGGCGTGGACGTCTACCGCAACCCGGCGCCGGCCGGCAGCACGCTGTACCGCATCGGCGCGAACATCCAGCGCTTCGAGTCGAAAGAGGGCGATTATGCCCTGATCGACGCGGTGTGGAATGTGCGCAAGGTCGATGGCGGCTCGGTGCAGACCTGCCGCAGCGTGTTCCAGGAAAA
>Ga0265797_10009244_pt1 | contig 12880 bp, 9 predicted proteins | sample P2T30metagenome_FD_192433 | JGI IMG/M metagenome (GOLD analysis project Ga0265797, IMG submission 192433) | Plant litter microbial communities from East Loma Ridge, Irvine, California - P2 T30 | ecosystem: Environmental > Terrestrial > Plant litter > Unclassified | place: USA: California... | reverse complement strand
TCGCCTTTCGGGCCGGGCTCGATGCCCTTGGTACGGCGCAGCTCGAACTCGGCCATCCACAGCTGGCCGATGATCTCGGCCACCGTCAGGTTGCGGTTGAAGCCCTGCTTGCCGGTCGAGCAGAAGCGGCAGTTGACGGCGCAGCCGGCCTGCGTGGAGATGCACAGCGTGCCGCGGTTTTCTTCCGGGATGAACACGGTTTCCACGGCGTTGCCGTTGCCGACGTCGACCAGCCACTTGCGGGTGCCGTCGGTCGAGGTATTGTCGCTGATGATGCCCGGCGAACGCACCTCGGCGCGGGTTTTCAGTTTTTCGCGCAGCGACTTGGCGAGGTCCGTCATGTCGTCGAAATTGCTGGCGCCGAACTGGTGTATCCAGCGTTGCAATTGTTTTGCGCGGAACGGCTTCTCACCCAAATCAGCGCAATAAGCGACGAGTTGCGCGGGATCGAAGTCCAGCAGGTTGGTGAGAGTCGTCATGGTGTTCTGGGTACGTGATAAAGATGAAACGAACCCCGCTCGCCGGGCCCGAGGCAGCAGGCAAGCGGGGCGTAATGCTGAGACCGATTACTTCAGTTCTGGGAAGAAGTAAGCGATTTCAACTTGTGCGGCTTCGACAGCGTCCGAACCGTGGACGGCGTTGGCGTCGATCGAATCGGCGAAATCGGCGCGGATGGTGCCTTTTTCTGCTTTCTTCGGATCGGTCGCGCCCATCAGGTCGCGGTGCGCCAGGACGGCGTTCTCGCCTTCCAGGACCTGGATCATGACTGGACCCGAGACCATGAAGGTGACCAGGTCGTTGAAGAAGCCGCGCTCCTTGTGGGCAGCGTAGAAGCCTTCAGCCTGCTCGCGCGACAGCTGGGTCATACGGGCTGCAACGATCTTCAGGCCAGCGCCTTCGAAGCGGCTGTAGATTTGGCCGATCACGTTTTTTGCAACTGCGTCTGGTTTGATGATCGACAGGGTGCGTTCGATTGCCATGTAAAAACTCCAATAAAAAGAAAGGTTTAAATCGAGAAGTTGAGAACTCAATCAACCTTCGATTTTACCATACATGCGTCCATATAACCCAGAATGCGGCGGGGAGGGGCAAAGTGGCGGACGCGCGTTGGAAAAACGCCCGGTGCGGCGAGGCCGGTAGCTTGCGGCACGGAACTTATGAATAACTTAAACCGCCGGCCTGTCCATACTCTGCGTGACAACTGCATGCTATGCTGGCACCGAATTATCCTACCAACGGAGGCACACTCATGAACCCTATCCTGCAAAAGCAACCCGCGTACGACGTGGCAGTTGGCCAGGTCACGCGCAACAAGGTCCTGCGCAACACTTTCTGGCTGCTGGCCCTGTCGATGATCCCGACCGTGCTCGGCGCCTTCATCGGCGTCACCATGCAGCTGCCGATGCTCGGCGGCGCGATGGGCTTCATCATCTTCCTGGCGGTTGCCTTCGGCTTCATGTTTGCCATCGAAAAGACCAAGGATTCCGCGGTCGGCGTGTTCGTGCTGCTCGGCTTTACCTTCTTCATGGGCCTGATGCTGACCCCGCTGCTGCGCCACACCCTGGGCTACAGCAACGGCGGCACCCTGATCATGACTGCCTTCGGCGGCACCGCCTGCGTACTGGCCGTAATGGCCAGCATCGCCACCACCACCAAGCGCGACTTCTCGGGCATGGGCAGCTGGCTGATGGCCGGCGTGATCGTGCTGCTGCTGGCCGGCTTCGCCAACATTTTCCTGCAGATCCCGGCGCTGACCATCGTGTTCTCGGTGCTGGCCATCGCGATCTTCTCGGCCTTCATCCTGTACGATGTGCAGCGCATCGTGAACGGCGGCGAAACCAACTACATCAGCGCGACCCTGGCGATCTACCTCGACGTGTACAACGTCTTCGCCAGCCTGCTGCGCTTGCTGGGTATCGTCGGCGGCGACGACTGATCTTTACGCGAGCAAACAACAGCCGGCCTGCGTGGCCGGCTTTTTTTCGCCTATCGCACGCAAAAACAATTGCGCTGGGGCACGCGCTCGGTGTTGTCACGTATGATCGGGCTTTCCATTCCACCAACAAGCATGGACGCCGCCCGCCTTCCCTACGACCTGCTGGCCAGCCCCGGCGCCATCCGCGCCGGCTATGCCGCGCGCGACTGGTCGAGCAGCCCGGCCGGGCATCCCGCCGCTTGGGGCCCAGTATTGCGCAGCGCGGTCGGCATGATCCTCGATTCGCGCTTCCCGATGTTCATCGCCTGGGGACCGCAGCTGGTGATGCTGTACAACGAGGCTTACATCGAGCTGCTGGAAGACAAGCACCCGGCCGCCCTCGGCACGCCGCTGCGCACGGTCTGGCCGGCGCTGTGGAACGGCGTGCAGCCGCTGGTCGAGCAGGCCATTGCCGGCCTGCCGACCTACGGCGAAGACGTGCCGCGCCTGATCACGCGCGCCGGCGCGCCGTTCGAGGCCTGCTTCACCCTGGCCTATTCGCCGCTGCGCGACGAGCGCGGCGACATCGGCGGCGCCCTCTGCGTGATCAACGAAACCACGGCCCGGGTCGCCCTCGAGCGCCGCCGGGCCCTGCAGCTGCAGCTGGCCGACCGCCTGGGCGGCCAGCTCGACGCCGACCAGATCGCCGAAGTGGCCAACGACGCCCTCGGCCACTACCTGGGCGCGTCCAACATCTTCCATGCCGTCAACGATGACCCGGGCAACAGCTTCCGCATCCGCGCCCACTGGACGCCTTCCGGCAGCGGCGAGCTGGCCGGCAAGGAGGCGATCCTCGACGACTTCGGCCCTGGTGTGCTGGCCAAATTGCGCGCCGGCCGCGCCCTGGTGGTGGAAGACGTGCGCACCGACCCGCGCACCGCACCGTTTCTCGGCGCCTACGAACGGCTCGGCATCGTGTCGCTGCTGGTCCAGCCCTACGCGCGCCACGGCCGCCTGCTCGGCGGCCTGAACGTGCTCGACCATCGCCCGCGGCGCTGGACCCGCGAGGAACGCGAGCTGGCCTCGGACATCGCCGAGCGGGTATGGGCGGCAACCGAGCGCGCCAACAGCGCCCGCGCCTTGCAGGATGCGGTGGCGCGCCAGTCCTCGCTGCTGGCGATCTTCGAGTTCCAGCTCGGCCTGGCCGATGCCCTGCGCCGGCTCGACAGCGCCGACGCCATCCTGCGCGACACCGCCGCCCTGCTCGGCCGCTTCCTGAAGGCCAGCCGCGTGGTCTACGGCGAATACGACGCCGAACGGCGCCAGGTCACGTTCCAGGCCAACTACGTCGACGGTGCCGAGGCGCTGCACGGCAGCTACGACACCATCCACTTCGGCAGCGGCAACTTCGAAACCCTGGAACGCGGCGACACCTGGGTCTCCGACGACCTGGAACAGGATGCGCGCACCTGCGGCCCCGATGTCTGGCCAGCCTACCGCGCGCTGGGCGTGCATGCGGGCGTGGCCGTGCCGCTCAGCCGCAACGGCGCCCTGACCGCCTGCCTGTTCGTCAACCAGGTGCACGCGCGGACCTGGAGCGAAGACGAGCTGCGCGTGATCGGCGATGTGGCCGAGCGCGCCTGGAGCGCCATCGAACGCGTACGCGCCGAGGAAGCGCTGCGCGCCGCCGACCGCCGCAAGGACGAATTCCTGGCCATGCTGGCGCACGAGCTGCGCAACCCGCTGGCGCCGATCGCGGCGGCGGCCCAGCTGCTCACCCTCGGGCCGGAAGACACCGGCCGGGTTGCCCGCACCAGCGGCATCATCAAGCGCCAGGTGGCGCACATGACCGGGCTGGTCGACGATCTGCTGGACGTCTCGCGGGTGACGCGCGGCCTGGCCGTACTGGAATGCGCGCCGGTGGACCTGAAACGGGTGGTGGCCGACGCCGTCGAACAGGTACGGCCGCTGGCCGAAGCGCGCCGCCACGAACTGGTGCTGCAACTCGCGCCCGGACCAGCCTTTGCCGAGGGCGACCACAAGCGCCTGGTGCAGGTGCTGGCCAATTTGCTGAACAACGCCGCCAAGTACACGCCCGAAGGCGGACGCCTGGGCCTGGCGCTGGCCGTGGATGCCGACGGGGTGACGATGGCCGTGACCGACAACGGCATCGGCATCGCGCCCGATTTGCTGCCGACCGTGTTCGAGCTGTTTGCGCAGGCCGAGCGCACCCCGGACCGGGCCCAGGGCGGGCTCGGACTGGGGCTGGCATTGGTGAAAAGCCTGGTTGAACTGCATGGCGGCAGCGTCACGGCCGCCAGCGCCGGGCGCGATTGCGGCAGCCGATTCACGGTGCGCTTGCCGCGCAGCGAGGCGCCGATTGGAGACGGGCTTGCGCCGGCCGGCATGGCCGGCAAGCCTGCCGGCGCCGGATTGCGGGTGCTGGTGGTCGACGACAACGTCGACGCCGCCAACACCATGGCGATGCTGCTGGACGCGGCCGGCTACCGCGCCACCGTGGCGCACGACCCGCACGAGGCCTTGCGTTGGGTGCAGGCGAATGCCTTCGACGCCTGCCTGCTCGACATCGGCTTGCCGGGGATGGATGGGCACGAACTGGCGCGCCGCCTGCGTGCGCTGCCCGGCACTGCCGGCGCCTCCCTGCTGGCCGTGACCGGCTATGGGCAGCCCGCAGCGGCGCAGGCTGGCGCATCGGCCTTCGACGCCTACCTGCTCAAGCCGGCCGATCCGGCGCAGTTGTTTGCCTTACTCGGGCAGCGCGCAAAAAATGCGTAGCCGATGAGGATGGTAGGGTGGACGGCTTCGGCGTCCACCCTACCATCTCAACCGCGCGGACTTCGCTTACGCCAACTCGAACACGCCAATCGACTCGACGTGCGAGGTGTGCGGGAACATGTTGACCACGCCCGCCTTCTTCATCACGTAGCCGGCGCGGTGCACCAGGATGCCGGCGTCGCGCGCCAGCGTCGACGGGCTGCATGACACGTACACGATGCGCTGCGGCAGCCAGGCCGCCTTGCCGCTTTCGCGCAGCTCGGCCAGCGCCGTCGCCAGGGCAATCGCGCCGTCGCGCGGCGGGTCGATCAGCATGCGGTCGAATTTGCCGAGTTCCATCAGGTCGTGGGTGGTGACGTCGAACAGGTTGCGGGTGTAGAAGGTGGTCTTCGCATCCAGGCCATTCGCTTTCGCGTTTTCCAGCGCGCGCGTGGTCAGCAGGGTGCTGCCTTCGATGCCCACCACTTCGCGCGCCTGGGTGGCCAGCGGCAGCGTGAAATTGCCCAGGCCGCAGAACAAATCGGCCACGCGGTCCTGCGGCTGCACGTCCAGCAGCGTCAAGGCCTTGTGCACCAGCGCGCGGTTGATCTGGTGGTTCACCTGGGTGAAGTCGGTCGGCTTGAACGGCATGCGCACGCCGAATTCCGGCAGCGTGTAGTACAGCTCGCGGTCGAGCGGGTAGAACGGATACACGGTATCCGGGCCCTTCGGTTGCAGCCACCACTGGATGCCCCATTCGTCGGCAAAGGCCTTGAGCAGTTCCTCGTCCTTGGCGCTGAGCGGCGCCATGATGCGCAGCACCAGCGCCGTGTTTTCCTCACCGACGGCCACTTCGATCTGCGGCACGCTGTGGTAGATCGACAGCGAACCAATCAGCTCGCGCAGCGGCATCAGCATGCCGCCCAGGTGCGGCGGCAGGATGTGGCAGTAGCGGATGTCAGCCACGAAAGCGGAACCGCGCTCGTGGAAGCCGACCAGCACCGTGCCCTTCTTCGCCACGTGGCGCACCGACAGGCGCGCGCGGAAGCGATAGCCCCAGGTCGGGCCGTACATCGGGCGCATGATGTTCTCGGCTTTCACCTTGGACAGGTGCCAGAGGTTGTCTTCCAGGGTGCGCTGCTTGATCGCGACCTGGGCGCCCGGCTCCAGGTGCTGCATCGAGCAGCCGCCGCAGACGCCGAAATGCTCGCAGCGCGGTTCGACCCGCATCGACGACGCCTTCTTCAGCGTGACCATGCGGCCCGCTTCCCAGTTCTTTTTCTTGCGCTTGACTTCATAGCTGACGCGCTCGCCCGGCAGCGCATCCTCGACGAAGACCACCTTGCCCTGGGTTCCGTCCTCGTTCTCGAGGTGGCCGACGCCGCGCGCATCCGCGTCCAGCGATTTGATATCGATAAAAATTTCTTGCATGGAGAAAGGACGTAAGGTGGGCACTCCGTGCCCACGCGGAATGCTGATTATTGTTGGCGGATCAAACGGCAAACCGGTATCGCGAATTCAGGCCTGCGGCCGAGAAAATGGATATCGCTGAACACGGCGCAAAACCGCCGCATCATAACAAGGAATCGCGCACGACGCCACGTGCCGCCATCGCCCGCTTCAGCTTCACTAGTGCCTCCTGCTGGATTTGCCGCACCCTCTCCCGCGTCACGCCCATCTCTTCCGCCAGGGTCTCCAGCGTGGCCGGATCGTCGTTGTCCAGCCCGAACCGGCGCATCACCACCACCCGCTGCTTCTCGGGCAGGCGCGTCAGCCAGTCGCGCACCAGCAGGATCATTTCGTGCTGCTCGGCGCGCGCATCCGGGCTGTCGTCGTTCTCGCCCGGCAGCATGTCCATCAAGCTCGACCCCGGGTCGTTGTCGAGCGGCGCGTCGAGCGAGGCGGCGTGCTCGGACAAGGCCAGGATGTCCTGCACCTCTTCGGGCTGGCGCCCGAGCAGGCTGGCGATGTCCTCGATGCTGGCGTCCTTGCCGTCGTGGTGCTGGGCCTCCAGGTGGTACTTGGCGCGCAGCACGGCGTTCAGTTCGCGCACCATGTGCACCGGCAGGCGCACGGTGCGCGCCTGGTTCATGATGGCGCGCTCGATGCTCTGGCGGATCCACCAGGTGGCGTAGGTGGAGAAACGGAAACCGCGCTCGGGCTCGAACTTGTCGATAGCGCGCATCAGGCCGATGTTGCCCTCCTCGATCAGGTCGAGCAGCACCACGCCGCGATTGATGTAGTGCTTGGCGATCGAGACCACGAGCCGCAGGTTATGTTCGATCATGGTCTGGCGCGCGTGGAAGTCGCCGGCCTTGGCCAGGGTCGCGAAGTGCACTTCCTGCATGGCCGTCAGCAGCGGGCGCGTGCCGATCTGGTTCAGGTAATGCTGGGTGGTGTCGGTGGAGAGCTCGGCGGCCAGCACCGTTTTCAGTTCGTCGACGCTGTCGGGCTCGGCGCCGGCGCCGGGCAGCGCCGGGGCGCCGTCGGCCCCATCGGCCACCTCTTCCGGCGTGTCCTCGGGATACCTGCAGGAGCCGCCCGCGGAAGACGCGCCGTCGCCCTCCAGCTCGTCAGGTAGATCGTCCGATGCGTCTTGATCCCGGGAGTGCGGCGGCTGCGTCATTGGCCCTCTCTAGCGGCTGGGCAGGAACCTCGACGGGTCGACCGGTTTGCCCTGCTGGCGAATCTCGAAGTGCAGCTTGACGGTGTCGGCATCGGAATCGCCCATTTCGGCGATCACCTGGCCCTTGGTCACGTTGTCGCCTTCCTTGACGACGATGGCGCGGTTGTGGGCGTAGGCCGATAGCAAGCTGTTGCTGTGTTTGACGATGACGAGGTTACCATAACCCCGGATGCCACTGCCAGCGTACATTACTTTGCCGGCGCCGGCAGCCATCACGTGCTGTCCGGCGCGGCCGGCGATGTCGATGCCCTTGTTCTTGCCTTCGTCGAAGGTGGCGATGATGCGCCCGTCCGACGGCCACATCCAGCTCAGCTTCTCGTCGTCGGTGGCGGTAACGGTGGCGCCGACGCGCGAGCCGGTCACCGCGACGGCAGTTGCACCGGCGCCGGCGTTCACGACATTTTCGGCCTTGTCGCCGCGCTGGGCTTCGGCCACGTTGTCTTCGCTGTACGGTTTCTTGTCGGCGCGCGGCGTGGTCTTGCGCGGCGGCTGCGGACGGCTTTCCGGCGGCATCGGCACCGGCTGGGTCACGGTGCCGTTGCCGGCCACGCGTTCGCTGCCGGGCGGGTTCACGCGCAGCACCTGGCCGACCTTGATGTCATCCGGATCGGCCAGGTTGTTCCAGGCAACCAGGTCGCGGTAGCTCTGGCCATTGTCGAGGGCGATGCGCAGCAGGGTGTCGCCGCGGCGCACGGTATAGAAGCCGCGCGCATCCTGGCGCGGTTCTTCGGCGCGCGGGGCCGGCGCCGGCCGGCTGTGAGGCTGGGACACAGGACGCTCGACGACGGGCGCGCGGCGGGTAGCGGTATTGCAGCCGGCCAGCAGGCCGAGCATCAGGGTCAGCAGGAATACAGGGTGACGAGTACGGGGACGTTGTTTCATTCTTTTCTAATACCTATTACAGACTGGCAGCGCTCAAACGGTGCCGGGGCGCAAGGGGACGAAATGGCAGGATTCCAGCGTCTCGCTGGTCCATTCGGACTTGCCGGTACGGGTGATCCGCTCGAGGCGCTGGACCTGGCCCCCGACCGGGGCCACCAGGCGTGCGCCGATGGCAAGCTGCTCGAGCAGCGCGCGCGGCACTTCCAGGCCGGCCGCCGCCAGGATGATCCCGTCGAAGGGTGCGACCTGCGCGAGCCCAAGCATACCATCCCCGTAGTGCAAACGGAGATTGGATATGCGCAGCGGCCGCAGGTTGGCCTTGGCCAGCTCGTGCAGCGGCTTGATGCGCTCGATCGAATACACTTCCTTTGCCACCCGCGCCAGCACCGCGGCCTGGTAGCCGCAGCCGGTGCCGATCTCGAGCACGCGGCCGAGCGCGGCGTCGGAACCGGGCTTGCCGGCGCGCATAACCTCGATCATACGCGCAACGATATAAGGCTGGGAAATAGTTTGATGGTGCCCGATCGGCAGCGAGGCGTCGATATAGGCCTGGCTCGACAGCGCCGGCTCGATGAACAGGTGGCGCGGCACCGCCTCCAGGGCTGCCAGCACGGCGCCGTCCTTCACGCCCTGGGCGGCGACCCGCGCCACCATGGCGCGCCGGATCGCTTCGGTGGCCATCAGATCCGAGCGCTGGACCGTGGGCGCGCTTGGCGTTGCTTGCGATGCATAGCCGGGCGACTTGGGGCCGGGCGGCGGCGCCTTGGGCGGCTGGGCCGCGCCACCGAGTGCGCGCGCGGCGTTCTGGGTGGCGGTCTGGGGCGTGGCCACCGGCGCCGGCGCGCCCGGCTTGCGCGCGCCCCCGGTCACCGAGGACAGCGGCAGGGGAAAGCGTTTGCCTTCCGGGGCGCCGGAGCGGTCTGTCATGGCCGCCCCTCGCCGGGCCCACTCCCCGCTTCGTCCGCCAGGGCATTGGCCAGCAATTCCAGCTGCGGACGGTGGGTCAGGTCGACCTGCAGCGGCGTCACCGAGATCTTGCCTTGCGCCGTGGCGTGGAAATCGGTGCCCTCGCCGGCGTCGCGGCAGGCGCCGGGCGCGCCGATCCAGAAAATTTCGCGCCCGCGCGGGTCCTGCGAGCGGATCACCGGCTCGGCCTGGTGGCGGCGCCCGAGCCGGGTCGGCGTCAGCGCACCGAGCTGCTCGTAGGGCAGGTTCGGGATATTCACGTTCAGCAGGAACGGCGACGGCAGCATCTCGAAGCGGCGCAGCACCACGTCGCGCGCGGCGCGGGCGGCGGCATCGATGTGGGCCCAGCCCGAATGCACCTGGGAAAACGCGATGGCCGGGATGCCGAACAAAAACGCCTCGGTGGCGGCGGCGACGGTACCCGAATACAGGGTGTCGTCGCCCATGTTCTGGCCATTATTGATGCCGGAAACAACCAGGTCGGGCGGCGCTTCCTGCATGCCGGTCAGCGCGATGTGCACGCAGTCGGTCGGTGTGCCATTGACAAAATAGAAACCGTTCGCGGCCTTGGTAACGGACAGCGGACGGTCGAGCGAAAGCGAGTTGGACGCACCGGAGCGGTTGCTGTCGGGCGCGACAACGATGATCTCCGCCACCGCCGCAAGTGCGTCGGCGAGGGCGTTGATGCCGGGGGCGAGGTAGCCGTCGTCGTTACTGATTAGGATTCGCATCACGCGATTTTACCTGAAGCAACTGCCGTATCGCGCACCGTCGTTACATAAATTCTGGCACCCGGACGACGCCCCGCCACCCTTTGCCAATCCGGCAATGCCGCTACCTGAGCGCTAGCGCAAGGCCAGCGAGCGCCCGCCGGCCGCCTCGATCAGGGCGCCTTCGAGCGACGCCACTTCGTCTTCGGTAAACGCCAGCAGGGCATCCTTGTCGCCATCCTCGAGGTAGACCTGCTTGATCAGGGCCACCCCGCGCCGCCGCAGCGCCTGCGCCACGCCGGGCCGCAGGATCGTCTCGCGCAGGCTGTCGGCCAGGGCGCGCGCTTCGCGTCCGCGGCGCGTCTCGGCCAGCTTTTGTAATTGCGACAATGTGTGGTCGAGCAGGTCGTGCGGCGCCTGCGTGGCCTCGTGCCCAGCGGCGCCGGCGCCGTCGCGCCCTGCTCCATGCGCGAGGGCAGCCCGCGCCACGGCGCCGCTGCCCACTGGGACCAGCCCGCCCGCCCGCGGCGCGCCATAGCCAGCCGGACCGGCAACGCCCGGATCGCGCACGCTGCGCGCGGCGCCGGCGTCAGGGCCGGCGCTGAAGCCAAGACCGAAGCCGGACGCATCGTGCGGCCCGGCCGACATGGCGCGGATATTTAGCAGGCGGCTGCTGCCCTCTTCCACGCTGGCCTCGAGGCGGCGCGCCGCCTGGCTGTCGCCCTGGCTCGACAGGGTCCTGGCCAGCATCTGCTTGCTGCGCAGGGTTTCGTGGTCGTCGCTGCCGCGCAGGCGCTCGTGCAGGTTCACCACGTGCTGCTGCAGGCGCCGCGCTTCCTCGAGTTCGCCCTGCTCCGACAGCGTCGACGCCAGGCGCAACAAAATGCTCAGGGTGTCGGGGTGCTCGGAGCCGAGCCGGCGCTCGCGCGCCGTGGCCAGCGACTGCTGCATCTCGCATACCGCGCCCAGGTCGCCCTGGGCGGCAAAGATCTCGGCCAGCGCCTCGCGCGCCTGCAGGGTGGTGGTAGCGTCGGGCCCGGCCTGGCGCTCGCGCACCCGCACCACGCCTTCCTGCAGCTTGCGCGCATTGCCGAGGTCGCCCATGTCGCGCAGCAGGGTTGCCAGCTGCTGGGTGCAGCGCAGCGTGTCTTCGTGCTCGGTGCCGAGGATGCGCTGGCGCCCTTCCAGCACGCGCTCGTAGACCATGCGCGCACGCGAATATTCTCCCTGGCGCGCCAGGGTGCGCGCCTGCCCGGCCAGCGCGTCGAGGGTGGCGATGTGGCCCGGGCCGTAAAGCCGCTCGCAGGCCTCGACCACGGATTCGTGCAGCGCCAGCGCGCGCGGGAATTCTTCGATCTGGGACAGGGTGGCGGCCAGGCCGGAGCGGGCGGCCAGGGTTTCGGCATGCTCTTCGCCGGCGCCGAGCACGCAGTGTTCGAGCAGCAGTTCGTACTGGGAGCGGGCGTCGCGCAGCCGGCCCGTCTCGCGCAGCAGCGACGCCAGCGCCGAGCGGCTGGCGCGGGTATCGGGATGGGTGTCGCCGAACAGGCGCTGGCGCAGCGCAGTGCTCTCTTCGAAACACTCCTGGGCCTGGGCCGTCCGTCCCTGGGCACGCTGCAGCTCGCCCAGGCCCAGCAGGTCGCGCGCCAGCGGCGCGGCATTCGGGTCGGGGGCGCTCGGGCCCAGCAGGCCGGCGCCCTTCCCGCCGGCGGCCAGCGCCCTGCGGCTGGCGCCGATGGCCTCGATCAGCGCCAGCTCGGCGCGCGACTGCCAGGGGAAATGCCCGCCCTCCAGCCAGCCCAGCAGGGCTGCCACGCTGCGCGCCGGCGCATGGCAATCGGCATCGCGCCCGGCGCCGGCGGCGAAGGCTTCGCCCGGTGCGCCGGACGTTACCGCGGCCACCGAGGCCAGCAGCGGCACCTCGTCGAGGTAGCTGTCGAGCGAGAGCTGGGACAGGCCGTAGCAGTTGCGCAGCAATTGTTCGAGCGCCGGCTGGTAACCCTCGATGCCGCGCTGCGGGTCGCCGCGGCGCCACAGGGCGCGCCGTTCGGCGTCGGCGCCTTCGGGAATGCAGGGCAGCGGGTAGACCAGCAGCGGGCGCTGTTCTTCCTCGTGGCTGCAGCGGTATTCGACGGCGCGCGTGACCACGCCGGCCAGGCCTTCGAGGCTGCGTCCGCCCGGCGTGAACAGCCCGACCAGGCGCCCCGGCAGCAGCGTGGTGCAGACGCTGACCGCGGCCGAGCGCCCGCCGCGTGCATCGACCAGCACGTGGCGGAAGTGGCGCGCGAGGTGGGCGGCAAAGGCGCGGTACAGGGCCGGGCAGGCGGCGAACAGGCCGTCCCAGTCCATGCGGTCGGCGCGCTCGCCGTAGCTGTCGTCGAAGCGGCCGGCGCGCATCAGGTACAGCGAGCGGCTCTGGTCGACCCGTTCGACGTAGGCTTCCCAGTCGATTGCTTCGAGCACCAGGCGCGCCCTTTCCTCGTGGTCGAGCTCGGCGCCGGCGCGGCCCAGCGACTGCAGCTGTTCGCGGCAGGCCTCGAAGTATTCGAGCAGGCCGGGCCGAACCGGGCAGTGCCGGATCGCGCCGGGCCGGGAGCCGGGGTCCATGCCGGGATACAGGTCGCTGCGCGCGCCGGGATGCGCGTTGGGCCGCATGCCGGGCCGGACCTCGGGCCGCGGATCCTCGAAGCGCTCGTCGCGCGTTGGGAAATAATGGTGCAGGCCGGGCGCCTCGGTATCCCAGTCGATCATCAGCACCGGCACCGTGGCGTTCTGCCCCGCCGCCAATTGCACCGCGGCGTGGGCCAGCGCAACGCTGCGCGCAGCGCCATGTTCGAAGGAGTAGAAGGTGGTGACTTCGCCGGGCCTGGGAATCGGCGGCAGCGTCAGGCGGTTGATTTCCATGTAGCTCCTCATTTTTTCGGGAAAGTGAGATCCGGGATGGCG
>Ga0265797_10009243_pt1 | contig 12881 bp, 10 predicted proteins | sample P2T30metagenome_FD_192433 | JGI IMG/M metagenome (GOLD analysis project Ga0265797, IMG submission 192433) | Plant litter microbial communities from East Loma Ridge, Irvine, California - P2 T30 | ecosystem: Environmental > Terrestrial > Plant litter > Unclassified | place: USA: California... | reverse complement strand
AAACCAAATCTCGCCTGTCAGCAATTGCCATTCCCCTCCATCTTCCTCCCCCACACATAACAGCCCGCCACCATGGGCCTCCTCAAGCACTTCCGCTCGCGATCGAAGCTGCGCGAGGCCGCCTCGCCCCAGTCAGCCCGCCAAATCCCACACATGCCCGTCCGCGGAGGACGCGACCTCACCCAGCGCCTGAACGAAGACATCCTCGAGCGCATCTTCAAATACGTGTGTCCACACGTGCAGGACCAGACTTATGAAACGAGCGAGAGATCCGAGATTGGCGATGGCTGCATGCTGTGCGACCTGCGAGACATGGGCAAGACTGCGCAGGTGTGTCGGCGTTGGTACCGGGTTGCGCAGCAGTTGATGTGAGTGGTTTGTTTTATTTGTATGATGGAAGTTTGGTAAACTGACTATGTAATCACGCAGGTACACGAGCGTGCGAATCGATGCGGTGCACTATTGCTATCTGGAAGAAGAGCTGGCGGACAAACGCAAGAAGGGCAGGCACTTTAGGGGCAAGTCGAATGTTCCCACCGCGGGCGAAATCCCCATCATCAGGCTGGGACTGTTCTGTCGGACGGTCCGCGAGAACTCGGCGCTGGCGTCGCAGGTCTTGTTCCTGAAGGTGCCCTACATGACGCGCGAGACTGCAAAGGGAGATCTTGCGCGCACTGTTTCTGCTCTGCCCAACTTGCGACACGTCGATCTGCCGGATGGCTTCTTCACGGACGATCCAAGCTGCATTCCTCTGCGACAGGAATTGCAATCGAGATGCCCGGATATCAGGAAGATGATGTATAGGTCAGGGTCGGAGGATGCTCTGGAGCTGCTGGTTCACCGACACTGGCAATCATTGGAATACTTGGAACTTTCAAATCTCGCTATTGAGCCTGCGACTTTGCGAATTGTGCTTGGGAGCTTGCCTTCGCTTACTGAGTTGGTTTTGAAAGGATTGGATTGGATGGACGACACAATTTTCCACGTTGCGCAAAACAATACGCTACCAGAGTTCCCGGCTCTTCAATCGCTCACGATCGAAGAGTGTCCTAACGTCACAGCTGCCGGCCTTGCGTCTTACCTGGAATCTCCCTACTGCAGAGAGACGCTCTACTCGCTTACTTTGAAGAACACAGGTGTTGCAGTTCCAGAGATGCACACTTTCCTGTTCGAAGCTAGCAGTCTTCACCACCTTGCTGTAATCGCAACAGTGTCAAAGTCGATCACTTTGCAAACACAAGACCTCCCACCTCTCACATCAATCAGCATCAAGACGCTGAACTTCGAAATCGACTCTTCCGAAGATGCTCACGGCCTGCAAAAGCCAGCTGAGTCGTACTACGCCTATCTCGCAACATCTCTCCACGCAAACGCTCTGCCCGCGCTCACCACTGTATACGTCCGCGATCAGGCATTCCCCGACCTTCTTCTCCTCCCGCCTCTTCCTGCCATGCCACAAGGCTCTCCCGGCTCCGGCAGCCCAAACAGCAGAATGTCACACATGGCCAATGGCCACACATCCGTCCGCGGCGTCTTCGGTCCCGCCATGACCAACAAAAGCACATTCAACCAAACCCTCGAAGTCTTCTCCAAGGGCATCGACGAACTAGAATGGGTCATGACATCCATCACACCACCCTCGCGAACCGGCGACCGCCGCGGCAGCGCCTCTGGCGGCAGACCCATCTCCATGATGAGCGCATCCCGCGGTCTCGGCCCGCAGTGGGCACAGGGTGGTTTCGGCGGCGAGGCTCGCAGGAGTGTCATGGTTGGCAACGGTTTCGGCGGTTTCCTGGCTGTGCCTCAGGAGGAGGTTCCGAGACCTCGTACTAGCGACGGTGGCAGTCGCTTTGGCAGCTTCAGCAGCGCGGACCACAACAGCGAGGCTAGCGGCGGTAGCTGGTTCAAGCCGCCGCCTAGCATTGGTAGTTTGGCTGGCGAGGGTCCCAAGGCTCACAAGCGCAAGACGAGCAGACATGATTTGTTCAGATGAGGAGTATGGCAGGAAGATGATGAAATACTCAAAAGCACCGACAGCGGCACCCTATATCTGACCAGGATGCAGCGCGCACGAAGCAGCACGCCAGAAGAGCATCTCGCGCGCCGAAGAATTGAAAGAGCTAGGACATTTCCTCAATCTCCTTTGTAAGCGCGAGATACATGTGGAATATACGGCAGCGAGGATCAAGCAACACGGAGCAAGGAGCTGGACATTCTTGACTCCCTAGATCGGAACCATAGAAGAGGGTCAAAAAAACCAGAAAGATGGGATGAAGAATGTTTTGGGCTTGGATGATGGGGTTTTTCCCTTTTTCTTCAGATTTTTGATACCCTTGATGGGGAAAACAAGAAACATGGATGGGATGGTGGATGAGGCGGCACGAGGCAGTTTGGGGCGTCTATCTACACAGGATACTGACTGACTGACTGACTGACTGGGTTTGGAGCGGGTGGTCGGTGTTGTTGGCTTTTTGTGGATTTGGGGTTGGGAAGTAATGAAAATGAATCAATGTGAGAGATCTGTCTGCACCATTGGTACACTGTGTTGGGCGTGATTCGTGTTTGTCCTGTTTGGTGTGGCTGCATTGAACATGTTCTTGTCTTGTCATCGAAAACTATAGATAAGCATATTCATAGTGCCATGCTTAAATCGAACAGAGCGTGAGAGCTTGTAGATTTCGCTACTCTGCTATAACAAGCTTCTTCGGTTTCGGGGCGCTTGCAATGATGTGCGATGAGGTTTAGATGAGGTGCTCCTTGCATGAAAATGTCCCTATATCTTGTCGTAGGAACCAGTAAACCCCATTGCGTTCCTCCACCAGGCATACACACCGCGCTGCTGCATTTGACTGCCGAAGTCTTTGACAGTATCGCTTTCGAACAGGCCGGTACGTTTCATTTGCTCGGCGTCTGGAGTGTTCTCGCGGTGTATGGCTGCGGTGCGAGAGACCAGTTGGTAGTCTTTGTATCTCAAGTTCTGGGTTGGCCGTCAGCTTCGACTACTAACAGACTGATAATACTATCGGGAACTTGAACTAACCTGGACATCGCTCACCCACTGGTTCACGCCATCTGCCTTTCCTTCTACATACATCACGCCGGGAGCACCACCGTACCGCAGCAAGACGAAGACATCGTGGAACGTGGCTGCTTGCTTGAGCTTGGCCACTTTCTTCCGGGAGGTGATATGATGCGTCCGGATCAACGCGTTATGGAGGCATTGCATCGCTTCTCGAAAGCTAATTATGCCGTGGTCCGCAGGCTTCAACACATCTGTACGAGTTACCTCCTCACTTCCAACGATTGAAGCCTGAGGCAACCACGGCTCACTCCCGACGCCAGTGAGCTTGACTCCACTACAATGATCACATCATCGCCCATCGCGCGTGCACAGCACATGGCAGAAACGAAACGCTTACAGACTTTTCTCGATGGCGGCCCCCAGCATTTATTCGACGGCAGGTTGCGGCGCGATCTCCGTTTCCCATGACAGGGTGGATGCCTCTTCATATGTCTGGAGCCCCAAAAAATCGGGGCGTTGGCGTTGCAATTTGACTCTCCAGCGCCGCTTCGCTCGCACGCCATCGACGCAGACACCCAGAGGCGGGATTAAAACCTGTCGATCCGTTTAAATCCAGTCCACCCGTCCAATGGAAAGCCTTTCGTGCATTCTGCTGAGGACAAGCTTTGAGAGAAGACTCGTTTCTTTCGGCTAAGACATATGGAGCCCAGAAATGAGCGAATGCTTGCAACGGCTTGTGGTTCTTGTTGTAAGTACCGGCTGCTGGTCTGGTCTGATCCGGCCTTATGTACCCATAAATGTTGCCGTAGAATATGCGGTTCTAGGCACGTGGTAGAAATAGTTTATGTTGTTCCCGTCTTGTCGATCTCTTCTACTTTACTACTACTACCCTCTCTGGTGCTGCCTTGCTGCCGCTACCTTCTCCTTCCATTTCATCCATTGCCGCAACCATGGCGACCCAACATTTCGTCGACAAAGACACACACGGAAAGGGCTCCGATCCGGAAGCTCTACCGCACTCGCCACACATACCTTCAGCGGCAGGCTCAGATGTGGATGACAACTATGTTGTGTATAAGCAGCACGAAGGCGACGCCCCTGCAGACTCGGCCGAGGCGAAATCTGTACTCAGGAAAATCGATTGGCGGGTGATGCCTGTGCTGTGGACGCTGTATCTCCTGCAATATCTTGACAAGAACGGGTTGAACTATGTACGTTTTTGTCACCTTGAATTTCTCCAGAGGACCGATCAAAGCATGTGGTTGTTTTTTCTGAAATTGCCAGAAATTGCACGATCAATCGCTGACATTTTTTTCTGCTATCAAGGCCAGTGCTTACGGACTGCAAAAAGATCTCGGTCTCAAGGGTGGACAATACGGCTGGCTCGGATCGATCTTCTACTTCGGCTACCTCGTCGCGCAATTCCCGGCGGGATGGGCGATGCAGCGACTTCCTGTCGGCAAATTCCTTGGATTTACTGGTATCTCATGGGGCATTATCCTGATGACGACTCCGGCGTGCACCAACTTTGCTGGTATCGCTTCGAATCGCTTCATGCTGGGTCTGGTCGAGGCTGCTGTCAACCCCGGTTTCGTTCTCGTCATGTCGATGTGGTACACTGCGAAGGAGCAACCTCTACGCCTGGAAATCTACTACTGCACTAATGGTATCGCTACTATGTTTGGTGGTCTGCTCGGATATGCCATTGGCCACATCACCACTGGACTCGCGAGGTGGATGTACGTTTTCCTCATTTTCGGAGCCATGTCTCTCGTGGCAGGAATCGCAACTCTCTGGTTCCTCCCTGATCTCCCGTCGACCGCAAAGTTCCTTACCCAGCGAGAGCGTGCCGTCGCCGTCGAGCGAGTTGCCGCCAACCGACAGGGTGTCAAGAACCACAACTTCAAGGTCGACCAGGCCTGGCAAACCGTCGCTGACCCAAAGACATGGATCCTGTTCATCTTGGCCGTTTCGGCGCAAGTGCCCAACGCCGCCATCACGAGTTTCACTTCCTTGATCATTAAGGACTTCGGCTTCGACACTCTCGGTTCGCAATACCTGCAAATCCCCGGTGGTTTCGTGCAGTTTGCTGCTCTACTCGGAGGCGGCTTCATCTGCAGCAAGTGGCCTAACTCTCGCTGCCCTACCATGATGGTTGCCAACCTGATCTGCATTGCTGGTGCCGCGATGCTTGTTGGTTTGCCAGATAGCGCCACTTGGGCTCGCCTGGTTGCGTTGTGGCTGTGTTACTTCCAGGGCCTTGGGTTCAGCATGAGTTTGACGATGATCAGCAGTAACATTTCTGGATTCACGAAGAAGCAACTCACCGCGGCTATCATGTTTACTGGCTACTGTGTGGGAAATATGTGAGTAAAACTGCTTGCCATATAATGGGTTGTCGATAAGATACTAATGACTGTGCAGCATCGGACCTAAGACTTTCAAGGAGAGTGACAACTACCACTCGGCATACATTGCGTAAGTGCACCATTACATAAACACAACAGATCCGCACGCTAACAATTCTCATAGCATGCTGGTCGGATACACAGTCAAGCTACTGTCCGTCGTCGTTCTGTATATCTACATGTGGGGCGTGAACAAGAAGCGCGACCGTGAGGCCGCCAACTCCGGCCTATCGGAGGAAGAGCTCGAGAGAGCTGGCATCGAAAGCGGTATGCAGGACATGACCGAGCTGCAGAACAAGGCGTTCAGATACGTGCTCTAAGTCACGAGACTACGATTTGGTAATTTGAAGCAAGGAGGTTATAAAAAGTTTGCCAGGATTCACATAGTTCGACAGGATATGTGGGCACTGAAGATGGTTTGATCACGAGCGTACTTGGAATTTCGACAGTAAATGATGAATCGAGTTTGCTGGTCAAAAGCACGAAGCTGGATCTTTCTGTTAACATCTTCGAAGCTCCTGCCACACAAACTCGCATTTGGCATCGATCCCTCGAATCACTTCCTGTTGTACCAAATTCGTGCCCTCAAGTGAGATGTCGTACAATCCGAACGATCCAAATCAGCAATGGCAGCAGCCAGTAGAGCCAAACAATCAACAACATCTCCAATCCTTCAACCAGCAAGCAAGTCCAAATTCATCAACCCCCGGAGGAGGTAACTACCAGCAAAGCCAACAGAGCTACACCTGGACCGATGGTAACACGCAAGGCCAGCATCACTCTTCGCAGCAGAGCTGGTCATGGCAAGGGCGGACTGCCACTCCAGCAATCCAATCCTCACCGGCATTCTCACCACCGTCGATGTTAACGCAGGGCACTTCCCACCACCAGCTGCACCAACAAATGCTTCAAAATGCTATGAATCACTCGCAGCAAGCACTCGCAATTCATCACCAGGCGATGAACATGCATCAGCGCGTTGCGTCATCTATGAGCAATGTTGCTCCGATCGTGCAGCAAACTCCGCAGCCTCAGATCACCTATCAAAGCATGTCGCCGCAGCCACAGCCGGTATACCAACAGAACGTTCTGCAGCATACTTCTCAGCAGCCTCAGGTTGCTTACCAACCGGCGCTGTTGATGAGCTCGCAGCCGCAGAGTCCGCTGCCGACAACACAGTATCAGCAGCAGCAGTATTCCCAGCAGCAAACATATATTGGGTCACCACCGACATCTCCAACGGCTGTACAGCCTCAAGTGCAGAGCCCGCAGATTATATATCAGCAGATTCAGTCGCCCCAGAGCCCACAGCCCTACGCGCCGCAGCAGGCACTGCAACAGGCACCTCAGCAGACGCCTCTTGCTCAGCAAACTCCACAAAGCCTGCAGACGATCCAACAGCAACCGCACGACACTCGCTTTTCCGAGCTAGAGAGGCAAGGAACTCAGGACCTCGAGAACATGAACCGTGCCGGAGCTGAGATTAATAAGCGCCTCCGTGGACTTGAACTGAACAAAACAAGCGTGCAAAGCAGTCGCGAAGCAAAAGATCAAGAAGTCCGTCGACTTCAAGAACAACTTGCTGCTGTTGAACGCCAGAGACGCCAAGATGCTGAACGTAACAGTCAACAACTAGCCGAGCTCGTGCGGTCACAGGCGACTTCCCCGTCGGCGCAGACGCCGGCATTCGATATGAGTGCCCTGGAGAAAGTGATCCGTGAAACGCAAATTCAACAGCTGTCAGCCCACGACATCGAGCGAGTGATCGAAGAGCAGGTCAGCAAGCGTCTTGCGGGAATGGCGACAAAGGCAGATATTCAGAATGCTGGAGCACAAATGCAGAATGCATTGAGCCTGGTTCATGCTGGACTGAACGCTGAGCAGGTGCAACAAGCTGTTAATCGAGAACTGAACAGCGTGATGCAGGATGTCGCAAATCGGGTAAACCAGCAGAGGCGTATCGCAGGACAAAGACAGCAAGACCCGCAGCTCTGGCAGACTCCGCAGGACCATGTGCAGACAGAGTTCGTAATCGAAGAGTTGCCGGACGAGGTGACTGTCATTCACCAACGTGGCGCCGCGGAAGAAGCGAAACCACAAAGCGCGCTGCCTCCTGCTGGAAATCAGGATACTGGCTCAAGATCTGCACCAGGAGTAGGACATTATGGAACTGCTTATCCGACGTCCGCGTATTACAAAGTTCCATCAACATCGCCAGGAGCACTCGTGGCCGGCCAGTGTGCCGGTGGGTCACACTACACGGCGATTGAAGCAGGCCATCCACAAGCGTCCCTCGAAGTATCGCAGCAAGCACATGTTCCTGTGTCGTCAATACCAGATAGCCACAGGCATGCAGCAATCGAGGCACCTCCAATGGCCCCCAATGTGCCTGGAAACGCCCTGGCACCAGCGAACACATTTCTGCCAACAGGCGCTGGTAACGCTGCCATGTCATATGTCTTCAGTCCGCAGCAGTATGGAGCAACACCAGGTCAGCTGCAACTTGCAACAGCTCCATCGGCTCCGGCGCACGAGTGGGGCGTATCTTCATCAAATCCAGTCGGATCTGTGAGGCCTCGAGGACAACTGCAGGCTGGCCCTGCGCAGATACAACAGATTGCAGGTGTCGCTCCGCAATTGCAGCTCGAGGCGCCTTCCTCACCCTCAGCAGGGTATTCAACAACGGGCCAAGAGCTTGTGCACCAAAGCAGAGAGCTCGAGAGGCAGACTCGGCGTAGATAGAGCAGCGAGTTCGTGTTCCAAAACTATGCATTCCAGTATGAAAAACCATATCGATGCGCTTATCCATTTGTGTTCACATTCGCGCCGTAATTCTTCAATTTGCCATGTCATTCATAATCTCAGGTCCCAATAACACCGTCGCTAATCTCAAACATGCCGCGCTCGCTTATGCCTTCATTCATAACCACTCGTGTTCTCACTCGTACTTCCCAGCTCTTCCTCTCCATCATTACTGCTTACAATCCCAAGCTCTTCCTGACATCCGCCTTAACCCTGCTCTCAAACTCCGACCTCCTCTCCCTCCACATCCTCGCAGCATCCACATTGGCCGGACTCTCGTCGTTCGGCTCAGCGATCATGCTCATGACACTGATCAAGATCTTCTCCACGCTTTGAATCGGACTCCAGCGCTCGGAAGCTTGCTCGTAGTGGTTGGGGTCGTCGCCGGGCGGGTGAAGGATCGATATGCAGACGACGCCGTTAGCGTAGACTGTGATCGTGTTAGTCCGAGTCTAGCTCTATAAGTGCTCTATTATATGTGCCGTACCATTTGGGTGCCAGATGTCGCATTGGAACTTCATGGTAGGCGGCATGAGAGGGTAGTCCTTGGGGAATTTGAGCTCTGCTGGGAAGACGCCGCCTTCGTATGGTGTTCCCTCGGGGCCTTGGATCATGGCCTCCCAGAGGAAAAGGTCATCTTCGTTGACTGGGCCTGCTGTGATGCCCTCGGGCGGGTCGGTGGTAAGGTGCTTGTACTCTTGGAAGAGGCGCTTGGAGGCCACGGAGTTCATGGTTGTGGTGGATATCGATTGCGGGGTGTTATCCTTCGGATGAATGTTGTGTTTATGGCCAGAGGGGTTCCTTGGGAAAATGTTATATTGAATATGTGTATGCGATAGGCGGCCAGTAGTGACTTCATACTGGACAGGTATTCGGCCTTCTTCGGCGTTTGTCGGGCCGGACTTAGTCAGCAGCACGGCTCCTTCTCTTTGCTTCTAGGTTCTACATGAACATATTGAATATGAAGTGTCCTTGAAGATGAAAGTGATAATTGAGTGGGAGAAAGATAAATGAAGTCGTTATACCGACTACAACAAGCGATGTTTACGATTGTTGCACGCATACGGTTATGTAAAAGCCATGTGTGAGTGGCATCCTCACGCTTCCTGTATACTGATAGCAGAAGCTACAAGTACATGAGTGAGGGTGTCGACTTTTGAGGTGTTGTTACTAGTGCCTCCCGATCTCCAGAATCATTGCACTTGGAGTATACCTTATTGTTTCCTTTGGTATCTCAAACAGCCGGGACTGAACACCCATCCTTCCTGCCCATTGAGACTTCACGTGGAGACTCAAGCACAATGGCTATTCGATCTCGATTGGAATAAAACACGCCGTAAACGACACCATTTAACTTATGATATACGATATTTTACTACTGGCATATATGAAAGTTTGAGAAAGTCCAATTCATCCAGTAACCATAATTGAGCGACGTCTTTGTCATTGTTCAGATATCAGGTCTTCAGTGGAAGGGTCAGGGTTGGGGTAAGTCGGACACGTGAAGATTACGTCACCTCAATATCGCTATCTCGTTACCAGAACAGGCGCCAGCATATTCATTACTTAACAAAGCTTCGAACACTGGAGTGCTATGGATTCTAGTATTGGCAAATTGAATCTTGCTTCCCTAGGCTTGCGTAGGCGCATCATTGTCACAACAACGCGCTCGTCGTATTCGCTTCCGGGCTGCTTTGCATTATTGGAAATATACTAAATACCATGTCCTGAGTTGGAAAGAAACCAATCAGTATTATCGAATTGCGTGGACCTGGTTGGACGCCTAATGGCGGAAGCCATGCGAGCGATGCAACGGTCAAGCTGGATCGCTCCATCGATAGCTCGAAATGGAAATTTCGACTGTGATTGTCGCACCGTATTGAGTAGATCAGGAGATATGTTTGCCCGATTACTGGAGTTCTAAAGAGATGGTTGGATAGGCAGGGCATAGTATCTGAGTGTTGATTGAATGGAACTTAAGTACGAGGTGCTCCGAATGTCGCGCGGGAGCTGGCTCCTTCTCCGCACGCGATATATTGTAGGAACGTGACAGTAGTGACTGTTGAAGTGGGCCATTCCTGGATTGGGAAAACAAATGGAATGCCTGGTTCATTGGACTATCGTTGCTAGTCTCTGCTCAGGGATTTGAGATGTCAAATGAAGGGAAGACGCGAGGCCTGGGATTTCTAGTCATTCCAGTGTGCACACGAACGAACTGTTGATTCAAGAACTGCATCGCCGTAATATCTCCTATGGGAAACAGTGTGATCGGCGGCGAGGGAGGTCCCAGGCACCGGGATACTGGTGTCTGGAATAGGAAGTAGGACAAACAAGAATATTTTCCGCGTGTCGATCATTCGTGATGTGAAGAGGAACGTGCACCCTAGCCGTGGATCCAAATCCACCTCACCTTACCGCTTTGCACCATTGCAGTTCTGCCGAAACTCTGCAGAGATCACCATGTCTATCACTCCAACGTCTTTGCACTAAGCAGTCTAAACTACACAATCTTTGCGTATGCTTGGGTCCTCTTCAGCCTGGTAGCGCAGCCTTCGCGCTATACCAGCTGCTCAACCTTCCAACGCCGCCACCTCGTGGCCAATAGTCAACGCTTCCCCTGTGCGCCAAGGCATTGCGACGACATACGACCCATTTTATCTCCTCAAGCAAGTAATTTGCTGCTGCTCATATAATCTACAAGGAAAACCATTGCCATGGCATGGACCACGAGAACGTGGGATCTGCAGTCCGCGCGCTGCAGAAGTTCTCGAGCGCACCGATCTGGTCGTTGGACTACTTTCAACGCACCCCTTCCAGAACACTCAGCCTGATGGTATAAGTCTGCAAGGTAATGCTCTGATCAATCAGTCTTCTTCTGTCCAGTCAACTCACCCAAGTCTTCTTTTAATCAACTTTGTTTGATCACACTCGTTTCTGACTCGCAATACCCACATTCGTTAATCGATACGCATCATTCACTACAACGAAACTTTTAATTTCTAATTTCGACAACATGGTCTACCACGCTTTCACTATTGCGGCTCTTGTCGCCGCCGCCGCTGCAGCTCCCGTGCAGGAGTCTCAGCAACTCGAGCGCCGCACTTTCGGCCTCGGCCAGTCCAGTGGTTCTGGAAGTGCCGGTCTTCTCGGCAGCCTTATGGGCAAGCAGTCTGCTTCCGCTTCTGGTGAGGGTATGGTCGGCGGCCTCCTCGGCTCTCTGACTGGCAAGTCTTCCGCTGGTGCCTCCGCCGGCGCCTCTACCAGCGCCAAGGGCTCTGCTGGTGTCGATGCTGATGCTCACCTGGCCGCTGGTGTCGTCGTTGGCCTTGAGGCCAAGCTTCCCAGCGTCTGCGCTGGCGTTCAGGCCAAGCTCGAGGGTGGTGCTGGTGTCCGTGCCTCTTTCAAGGCTGAGGTCAAGGCCCAAGTTGGCTTGGACCTTACCGATGCCGACGCCATGGCCATCATCAAGGGTATTGCATCTATCGGTGCTTCCTTGAACGCCGACGCTGAGATCTCAGCTGATGCTGGTGTCACTGGCCAGGTCTACGGCAAGGCCTCAGCTAAGTTCTCTGCTGGTCTTGACGCAATGGTCTCTGCCTGCGGAAACATCCAGGGCTCTGTGGAGAACGATGCTGAGTTTGGTCTCGGTGCTCTCTTCGGTGGCCTTCTTACTGCTGGTGTGTCTGCTGAGGGCTCGGCGTCTCTTACTGGCAATGCTGGTGCTCAATTCAGCGCTGCTCTCTCCGGCAGCGCCTCTGTTGACGCTTCCGCCTCTGTCGATGCTTCTGTCTCCGCCACTGCCGGTGTTGGTGCTCTCCTTTGCGGTTTGAAGCAGACTGGTGTTAAGTTCCACGGAAAGGCCGACGCTTCAATCAGCGCCTTCTTCCACGCTGGTGCCGATGCTTCTGCCACCGGTGGTGCTCAGGGCGGCATCGAAGGCCTGATCAGCGGCCTTGGTCTCCAGGGAGCTGCTAACGGCGGTCTTGAGGCTGCTGGTGGATTCCTCGGTGGTGTCGTTGGACAGCTCGGCCTCGGTGGCTCTGCTCAGGGCAAGGGTGAGGGTTCTATCGATGTCGGTGCCATTCACGCGGGTGGCCTCGGAGAGGGTGCGGTCTCTGGACAGAACGGAGCTGCTCACGGCAAGGGTGAGGGTGTCTTGGACTTCGGCGGCATCCACGCCGGCGGTCTTGGTGAGGCTTCCACTTCTGGAAACGGTGCCAGCTCGGGCAAGGGACAAGGTGGTCTGGACATCGGCTCCATCCACGCTGGAGGCCTTGGTGAGGGATCGGTCTCCGGAAAGGGTGCCAGCAACGGCAAGGGTGAGGGCATGATCGACTTCGGCGGTCTCCACCTCGGCGGCTCTGGAGAGGCATCGACTGATGTCCCCTCCGACAAGGACAACAGCGAATCCCCCTGCAAGCCTTCCACCAACGACATATACGACACTCCCAGCAAGCCTGCCGCCAACGACTCGTACAACACTCCCAGCAAGCCTACCGACTCATACGAGGCTCCCCCTGCCTACTCTACCGGCACCCCCTCTACCTACCAGAAGGATGCTCCTCCTGCCTACAGCGCTCCCTCTAGCTACAGCGCTCCCTCTAGCTACAGCGCTCCCTCTAGCTACAGCGCTCCCTCTAGCTACGAGA
>Ga0265797_10009242_pt1 | contig 12883 bp, 10 predicted proteins | sample P2T30metagenome_FD_192433 | JGI IMG/M metagenome (GOLD analysis project Ga0265797, IMG submission 192433) | Plant litter microbial communities from East Loma Ridge, Irvine, California - P2 T30 | ecosystem: Environmental > Terrestrial > Plant litter > Unclassified | place: USA: California... | reverse complement strand
CCGGCTACGCGCCGGGCCTGCAATTCTTCGGCGCCGTGGTCAAGCTGGGCGAACCGATCGAGCCGGTGCGCGAGGCGCTGATCGGGGCAGTCGAGGAATTGGCCAGCAAGCCGCCGACCAGCGAAGAACTGGAACGGGTGCGCCGCTCCTGGCTGAACACGATCGAGCGCAGCCTGAACAATCCGCAGGCGGTCGGCGTGGCGTTGTCCGAACCGGTCGCCCTGGGCGACTGGCGCATGTATTTCGTGGGCCGCGAGCGGGTGCAGAAGATGACGGCCGAGCAGGTCGCGGCCAGCGCCGGCCGCTACTACCTGCGCACCAACCGCACCACCGGCACCTTCATCCCCGAGGAGTCCTCGAAGCGCGCCGAACTGCCGGCCGCGCCCACGGTGGCCGAGGCAATGAAGGACTTCAAGCCGGCCGTCTCGACCCTGGTGTCGGAGAACTTCGAGCCGAGCCAGCAGAACATCCTGAAACGCACCACCTTGAGCACCGCCGGCGGCGTCAAGCTGGCGCTGCTGCCGAAGAAAAACCGCGGCGAGACCGTGACCGTCGTCCTGCGCCAGCATTTCGGCGATGAGAAAAGCTTGTTCGGCAAGGCCAATGTGCAACCACTGACCTGGATGATGCTGATGCGCGGGACCACCCGCTACACGCGCGCCGAGCTGGCCGACGAATTCGACCGGCTCAAGATCACCGGCGGCCCCAATCAATTCCAGACCACCCGCGAACACTTGCCGGCGGCCCTGAAATTGGTCGCCCATGTGCTCAAGGAACCGGCGTTCCCGGACACCGAATTCGAGCAGCTGCGCCAGCAGATGCTGGTCGGCCTCGAGGCAAGCCGCAACGAGCCCCAGAGCGTGGCGGCGCGCGCCATGGGGCAGCATTTCAACCGCTACCCGCGCGGCGACTGGCGCTATATGGGCACCCTGGATGAGCAGATCGAGGATGCGAAGGCGGTGCGGCTGGACGACATCAAGGCGTTCCACCGCGACTTCTTTGGCGCCGACCCGGCCGAGATGGCGATCGTGGGCGACTTCGACGCGCAGGCGATCGCGCCGCTGGCGAACAGCCTGTTCGGCGCCTGGCGCGCCCCGCGACCGCATTCGCCGCTGCTGTACGACCATGCCGAGGTCGCGCCAACGGCGCTCACCCTCGACACGCCGGACAAGGAAAACGGCTTTTATACCGCGCGCCTGAACCTGGACCTGAATATCGACGATCCCGATTATCCGGCCCTGCTGCTGGCCAACTACATCTTCGGCGACGGCGGCCTGAAATCGCGCCTGATGGACCGCATTCGCCAGAAGGACGGCCTGTCGTATGGCGGCGGATCGGACCTGTCGGGTGGCACGCTCGACCGCGCCGGCCAGTTCTCGATCGGCGCCATCGCCGCGCCGCAGAACCTGGCCCGGCTGGACGCGGCAGTGCGCGCCGAACTGGCGCGGGCAGTAAAAGATGGTTTCACGGCGGAAGAGCTGGCCGGCGCCAGGTCCGGCATGCTGCAGCAGCGCCTGCAGGCACGATCGAGCGATGGCGTGGTAGCGGCAGACTGGGCCAGTTACCTGTATCGCGGCAAGACCTTCGAGCACTCGCTGGAACTGGAGCGCAAGCTGAACGCCGTTACCTTGCCTCAGCTAAATGCAGCATTCCGCAAGGCGATCGATCCGGCTAAGCTGTCGGTATTCATGGCGGGTGACCAGGCCAAGGCGAAGGGCGGGGTGGCAGCTGCGAAAACTATGCCGTAACACAACAGTTTCCCGACAAAAACTCTGGGATTGTGACAACAGACGAAGCCATGCGTTAAAATGTTTCTTTTGGGAAGCAAAAGTTTCATCCAGGGAGCAAAATGAAGGCCATCAGCAAGCAGCCCGCAAGCGGTTTGTCGTTTACCGGCAAGGTCGTTCTCGTTACCGGCGCCGCGAGCGGAATCGGTCGCGCGATCGCGCTGGCGTTCGGCCGCGCCGGCGCCAGCGTCGTCGTGGCCGACGTCTCGATCGACGGTGGTCACGCCACCGCAGCGATGATCGTCGAGAACGGCGGCAAGGCGCTGTTCGTGCAGACCAACGTCACCCGCGCCGCGGAGGTCGAAGCCCTTGTCGACAAGACCATCAATTACTATGGTCGCCTCGACTTCGCGGTCAATAACGCCGCGGTCGAGGAAGAGCGCCAGCCGCTGGCCGACGCCGGCGACGAGCAGTTCGACCGCATCATGAACGTCAACGTCAAGGGCGTCTGGCTGTGCATGAAGTACCAGTTGCGCCAGATGCTCAAGCAGGGCCATGGCGCGATCGTCAATATGGCGGACGTCGCCGGCCTGGTCGGCAGCCCGAACCACGCGATCTACAGCGCCAGCAAGCACGCAGTGGCGGGCTTGACCAAGAGTGCCGCCGCCGAATACGCGCGCGAGGGTATCCGCGTCAACGCGCTGTGCCCGGCCGCGGTCAAGACCCCGATGCTGACGCGCGCGCTCGAGCGCGAGCCCGGCATCGAGAAAAAGCTCAAGGCAGCCCATCCGATGGGACGCTTTGCCGATCCGGGCGAGGTGGCGCAGGTTGCCTTGTGGTTGTGCTCGGACATGGCCTCGTATGTCAATGGCCATGAGATGGTGGTCGATGGAGGCTTTACTGCCATTTGACCGGGAGCCGGCGCGGGGTGACAAGCCGCCGTCGTGCGGACACTACCGGGCGCTGGCCCGCATGACGGATTTATACTGTCCAGCGGGGCTTCAGTTGTGGATGTACCTGGCGAACACGTCGCTGAAATCGCGTTTGGTATGGGTGTCGAGCATGGCCGTGTTCAACGCTTCCAGCAATTCACCGTACTGGCTGACCAGGCTGCCCGCGCCGGGTGCGATATTGAGCTTGTGGACCGAGGCCGTGGCGTCGAGCGTGCGCAGCGCATTCTCGCGACCCACGGCATCGCGGCGCTGCTGCCTGCCGATCGTGATCAGGGCTTTATAGATATCCTTCAATTGCTCGATGAAGGATTTCTTGACGTCGATCGAGAACTTGATGGCGTCGATATTGAACTTCAGTTCGATGTCCATGTCGAGCGTGCCGGCGGTCTCGATGCTGACATTGGTGATCAGGTTCGAAGAATATTCGTAGCGCTTGATCGAGCGCTTGGACGACACGGCCGAATCGCCGTCGACGTGGATCAGCGCCAGGTTGGTGAAGCAGTACTCATCCTTCTTGCTCTTGATCAGGAAGAAGATCTGCTCGCCGTCTTCGGTGAACAGGTAGTCGTCGGCGTCGACCTTGCTGTAGTCGGCCGGTCCGACGATGACGCCGATATCGCTGATGCCCAGTGCCTCGGCCGCGAATTTCTTGAACATGGTAAGCCCTCTCGTGGTGAAAACGACCAGACTACCATCAGTCGTTCATGCCGCATTCAGTTCGGCCACAAAATCATAGGTATCGCCGCGAAAATACGAGCGGCAGAATTCCACCGCGCGTCCATCGCGCAAGAAGCCCAGGCGTTCCACGCACAGGCCGGCGTCACCCTCGCGCGCATCGAGCAGGCGCGCCTGTTCATGGCCCAGCAACAGGGCCGACAGCCGCTGCAGCGCGCGCACCGGGCGGTTGCCGGCCGCTTCCAGCGCCTCGTACATCGAGTCGCCCACCGCCTCGAGCGAGGGCAGGGCGAAGGCGGCGATGGTCGCGTATTCAAGGCACATCGGTGCGTCGTCGGCGTAGCGCAGGCGGTTGAAGCGGTACACCGGCGTGCCCGGCGAGAGCCGCAGGCGCAGCGCCTCCTCGGGCGTGACCAGGCCTTCCGAGCGCTTGAGCCAGTTACTGCGCGGTACCCGGCCGCGTGCGCGCATGTCCTCGGAGAACGAGGTGAGTTTGGCGAAGTTCTTCTCGATCCGCGTATTCAGGAAATTGCCCGAGCCGGCGCGCCGCACCAGCAGGCCATCCTCGACCAGGCTGTCGATTGCCTTGCGCACCGTAATGCGCGAGATGCCCAGCTCCAGCGCCAGCTGGCGCTCGGCGGGCAGGGCGCTCGAGGGCCCGTAGATGCCGTTGTCGATCGCCTGGCGCAGCGCGCGCTGCAGTTGCTCATAGAGGGGCAGCTTGGCGCCGCCGGCCGCGAGGCTGGCCTTGGCGGCGTCGTGCATCAGTTGGACGAGGGGATTCATGCGGGCGGCGAGGTGGTAGACGGGAAATGATACCGCAGGCCGCTCGCGCGGTCATTTCGGACGCGGATCCTTCAGCGGCTGGCTGACCACGGCGACCCGTCCCGCGCGCACCTCGCGCACGGCGGTGGCCACGGCGCGCGCCACGTTGCGTGTTTCTTCCTGCACCGCGGTGTCGCGGTCGAGGGTTTCGTGGCTGTCGGCATACGATTCGTAGTAGCCGATATAGCGGTCGAGCTGGCCGAAGCTACCCGAGTTGAGCAGCCCCATCCATTCGAGCCAGTCCGACAGCGAGCGCCGGGTGCCCTCGATGCCGGCCACGTCGCCGTGCACCACCAGGCCGAAGGCGCGGCCGGCCAGGTGTTTTGGATAATCCCAGCCGTCGCGTTCGATCTGCTTGGCCTCTTCGGCCTTCTTGCCGTGGGTCGAGGTGGGGTCGGGATTGCCGCCGTCGGCGCATACCAGGCGGTCGATCATCAACTTGAGCACGGCCGGGGTCTGGTACCAGTAGACCGGGGTGACGATGATGACGCCGTGGGCCAGCACCCAGCGTTCATAGATCTCGTTCATCCAGTCGTTGACCTGGCGCTCGGCGTGGTTCGGGTAGCAGCTGCACGGCCAGTGGCACAGCGGCATGGCGGTTGACACGCAGCCCTTGCAGGGATGGATGTGGCGGTCGTAGTCGGAATTGAGCAGGCTCAGGTCGAGCACATCGGCTTCGAAGCCGTCTTCCATGAGCACATCCTTGGCCATCTGCGACATGCGCCAGCTTTTCGAGATCTCGCCGGGGCAGGTGCCGTCGTTGCGGGCCGAGGCATTGATGATCAGGATGCGGTTGCGCGAATCCGGGTTCTTCTGGTGCTGCTCGGCGGCCAGCAGGCGGTCACGCGCTTCTTTCCACTCGGTCGACAGGTCGTAGCCGGGATCCTGGAAGCCGGGGCCGGCCTTGACCGTGTGCGGGGCCTTGCGGCCGTCCTGGTACGCGTCCCAGGCCACGTCCTCGATGGCTGCGAGTTCACGGTCGAGCGACTCGTAGCCGGGGTCCTGGAAGGCCTTGCGAAAACGCAGGTGGAATTCGTTGCGTCCCAGCTTGGCGGGTGCCTGGCCTGTGCGTACCGTCGTCGTCATGCTGCCTCCGATGCAAATAATGCAATTATCCGGCGCGATTGAGGGGCGATAATGTACGGAGCCGCACGCTCCCTTGGTGAAATCCGGTTCAATCGGTCACGGCGAGTGAACCGCCCATGAAAAGGCGCTGTTCGCGTTATTTCTGCGAACCTTCCATGTCGCGCCTGGTCTCAATACTGATCAGCGATTCGGCCGCTGCCTATCGCGCATTTGCCACAGAGCATGGCATCACCCACGAAACCGTCAACCTGCGGGCCAGCGTGCGGGCACGCGGCGCGATCCACCTGAATCACGTCAATGGCTGGCACAGCCGCTTCAAGCGCTGGCTGGCGCGCTTCCACGGTGTGGCCAGCCGTTATCTGATCCACTATTCGGGTTGGCGTCGGGTGCTTGACGCGCGCTGCCTGACGACGCCGGCCCAGTTGCTGGTTGCAGCCATCAAGGCAGGCTGATGCGGCGGGTGCCGAAATAACGCGAACCTTCCATGTCGCGCCTGGTCTCAATACTGATCAGCGATTCGGCCGCTGCCTATCGCGCATTTGCCAGAGAGCATGGCATCACCCACGAAGCCGTCAACCTGCGGGCCGGCGTGCGGGCACGCGGTGCGATCCACCTGAATCACGTCAACGGCTGGCACAGCCGTTTCAAGCGCTGGCTGGCGCGCTTCCATGGTGTGGCCAGCCGTTTTATCTGATCCACTATTCGGGCTGGCGCCGGGTGCTTGACGCGCGCTGCCTGACGACGCCGGCCCAGTTGCTGGTTGCAGCCATCAAGGCAGGCTGATGCGGCGGGTGCCGAAATAACGCGAACAGCGCCATGAAAAAAGCGGGCCGGGCGCGCAGCCCGGCCCGCTTTCGCGGGGTACATCTGAAAAAGAATTACTTCTGGTTCAGATGAACGATCCAGTACTTGGCCAGGTCGCCGGCACCGCCGCCGCCCTTGACGCCCTGGAAGGTCTGGATTGCTTCAGCCTTCTTGCCGGCGCGCACTTGGGCCATGCCCAGGCGCAGCTTGGCTTCTTCAGCGTTCTTCAGGCCGCCCTTGGCGATGCCTTGCTGGATGAAGGTGACACCCTTGTCGCCCTGGCCCATGGTGGCATACGCCCAGCCCAGGTTGACCAGGCCGGCGCCGGTCTTGGCCTTGGCGGCCGAGGCTTCGCCGGCGGCGATGTTCTTGGCGTCGTCAGCCGCGCCCTTGCTTGCCTTGTCGCGCAGGGCGGCGTGGGTCTTCGCATTGCTGCCCTGGCCCAGCACGCCGGCGGCGTAGCCGGCGTCCATGGTTTCCTTGGCTTCGGTCGGGAAGCCGTCGCGCAGCGACAGCTCGGCCAGGTCGACATATTCCTCAGGCGCCATCTTCTTGACGGTGGCCGCTTCCAGGCGGTACACATTGATCATATTGGTCTGCGCATCGAAGCCCGACTTGCGCGCCACGCCGCGGTTCAGCACGTCGGTCCAGAAGTCGTCGCTCGGATAGTGGGCGACCAGTTTCTCGAGCGCGGTCAGGTAGCCGGCATCGTCCTTGACCTTGTTGGCCGACGAGGCCAGCAGGCGCAGGTCTTCCTCGGTCGGCTTCTGGCCGGCCTTCTCGGTCGCTTCGATGGCCGGCAGCAGGGCCGCCTTGGCGTTGGCGAAGTCGCCGCCCAGGTAGTAGGCGCGGGTCAGTGCCGGCGCGACTTTTTCAGGGGTGGTGCTTTCTTTCTGGTAGCGCTTGAACCACTCGATCGCCTTCGGATAATCCTTGGCGTTGTAGTGCATATTGGCCAGGGCCTGGATGAAGTCGGCCTGCTCATTCGGTTGCAGGCGGCCGGAATTGATCACGGCTTCGAGCGCCGGCATGGCGATCTCGTTATTGTTGGTCGCCGAACCCAGCGACAGCTTCATGCGGTTGACGACGTAGTCTTCGTATGGGGTGCGGTTCGGGAACGCTTCTGCCTGCTGCACGCGGCTCTGCACTTCGGCGTAATTCTTTGCATCCATCAACGGCTTGATCGCGGCCGGGTCGAGCAGCTTGAACAGCTCTGGACGGACGCTGTCCTTTGGCGCTTCGGCGGCAGCGGCTGGCTTGTCCTGGGCGTGGACGGAGGAGATCAGGGCCGGGGTGCTCATGCCGACAGCGGCCAGCATCAGGCACAGGCGGGCAAGACGGAGTTGGGACATTATGTATCCTTCTATCTAGACAAAAAAATGACGAAATGCGCTTTCACCAAATATAGCAAAAATGCCAATCTCGGGCAAAGTTGTGCATTGTCCCATAAATCAGCCTTTTTCTGGCCCGCCTATTGTGCCGTAGCGCTGGCCGGAGCGCGCGCGTCGTTACATCGCGTTACCTGAGCCGTTCTCAGGCCCGGTCGAAACCAGGCACCGGGCAAGTGCCGGGCGCCGCGATCTCGCCGGCCAGCCAGGCCACGGCGGCCTCGAGGGCCGGCGGGGCGAACCCATAGCTCATCAGCGCCGGCGACGGGAAGTCCAGCGCCTGGTAAGGGTTCCACAGGGCCAGGTGCAGGTCGGGACGCCAGCCGGCGCGCGCCTGCGGGCCATAGCGGCGGCGCGCGGTCGAGGCCAGGATCGTGAAGCGTCCGTCGCGCGGCAGGGCCGACCAGTCGAAGCTTTCGCTGTCGGCAAACGTCACCAGTTCCACGTCGTACAGCGCGCCCAGAGCGGCGGCGATGCGCTCGGCCGGCACCCCGGCTTCCGAGATGCCGTCGCTGACGACATCGGCGCGTGCGACCAGGCGCACCTGGCTGCCGCACGGCGGGCGCTGCGGCCGGCCGAGTTCGGTCAGGCCGGCGCGCCAGGCACGCGCCATCAGCGCGCGGTCATCCTGTTCGCGCAAGTAGGTGACGGGGCCGGCCGGATGGGCCTTGGCCAGCGCGCGCAGGCGCGCCAGCTTGGCCTCGACATCCGGCAGCGGCAGCAGGCCGTCGCGGATCGCCAGCGCGATCGCCTGCACCGTCTCGACTTGCGTGTCGCGGCTGCCGATCGCCATCACCATGTCGGCGCCCGCCACCAGCGCGTTCACGGCGGCCTCGCCGGCGCTGTAGCGATGGGCGATCGCATGCATGTCCATGCCGTCGGTGATGATCACGCCCTGGTAGCCGAACTCCTCGCGCAGCACGCCGGTCAGGATGGCGCGCGACATGGTGGCCGGGTTGACCGGGTCCAGCGCGGGGTAGACGATGTGGGCCGTCATCATGGCCGGTGCGTGGCTGGCAGCCATGCGGAACGGGGCGAACTCGAACCGTTCCAGTTCCTCGCGCGGCTTGTCGACATGGGGCAGGTCGCGGTGCGAGTCGACGTGGGTGTCGCCGTGGCCGGGGAAATGCTTGACGCAGCAGGCCACGCCTTCGCTTTCGCTGCCGTCCATCCAGGCCAGCCCAAGACGGGCTGCAAGCAATGGATCGGCGCCGAAGGAGCGCTCGGCAATCACCGGGTTGTGCGGATTGTTGTTCAGGTCCAGCACCGGCGCGAAGTTCCAGTTGAAGCCCAGTGCGCGCACCGCGCGTGCCACCGCGGCGCCGACCTCACGCGCCAGTTGCGGGTCGTTGGCCGCGCCCAGCGCCATCGCGCTCGGCGGCGCCGGCACCCAGGTCGAACGCACCACGGCGCCGCCTTCCTGGTCGAGCGCGACCAGGGCGTGCGGGCCCATGGCCTCGACCAGCGCGCCGGTGAAGCGGGTCAGTTGGCCGGCATCGACCATATTCTGGCGGAACAGGCACACGCCCCCCACCTTGTGGGTACGCAGGAAGGCGTCGGTGTCGGCATCGAGTTCGGTGCCAAACAGGCGCACCATCATCAGTTGGCCGGCGAGGTCGAGGTAGTCGGTCATGGCGCTCGTCGTTAATTGGTCTTGGTGACCTTGCTCAGGTGGCGTGGCTGGTCCGGGTTCATGCCGCGCGCGGCCGACAGTTTCGCGGCCATCGTGTAGAAGGCCTGCACCGCGGCGATCGGGTCGAGGTCGGGTATGGCGGCGGTGGGCAAGGTCAGATCACGGCTGGCGACGTCGCTCGGGGCGGCCAGCAGCACGCGCGCGCCGCGGCCGCGCATCTCGTCGGCCAGCGCCACCAGGCTGGCCTGGGTCGGGCCGCGGGTGGCGTAGATCAGCAGCGGATAGCCTTCTTCGATCAGGGCCATCGGGCCATGCTTGATCTCGGCGCCCGAGAATGCCTCGGCCTGCAGGCTTGAGGTCTCCTTGAACTTGAGCGAGGATTCAAGCGCCAGCGGGAAGCTGATGCCGCGGCCCACGACCATGATGTTGCGTGCCGGCGCCAGCACCTCGATCGCGGCCGACCAGTCCACCTCGGTGGCGGCGCGCAGCGCGTCGGGCAGGGCGGCGATGCCGTCTTTCAGTTCTTTATCGTCTTGCCAGTCGGCGACCAGGCGCGCGCCGGCCACCAGGCTGGCGATGAAGCTCTTGGTCGCGGCCACGCTCTTCTCGGCGCCGGCATGCAGCGGCATGGTCCACTCGGCGGCGTCGGCCAGCGGCGAGGCCGCATCGTTGACCAGGGCCACGGTGGTGGCGCCGCCGGCGCGGAAGTAACGGATCGGCTCGACCACGTCCGGGCTCTGGCCCGACTGCGAGATCGCCACCGCCAGCGTGTCGCGCGCGATGATCGGCGATTTGTACAGTGTGATGAGCGACATCGGCAGCGAGGTCACCAGACGGCCCATGCGCGCCATGATCAGGTAGGCCAGGTAATTGGAGGCGTGGTCCGAGCTGCCGCGCGCCACCGTCACCGCGCTGTGCAGTTGCGTCGCGCGCAGCTTGGCGCCGAGTTCGGCATAGCGCTCGGCGTCCTGGGTCAGCTGGTGGGCGATGCAGTCGGCGGCGGACAGCGCCTCTTGCAGCATGAGCGAAGTGGTGGGGACAGTCACAGCAATTCTCCTTCGATATGGACAGCTTTGATGTTCAGGTCGCGGTCGAGGACCACGAAGTCGGCATGGCAGCCCGGCGCCAGGCGGCCGCGCAGGGTTTCGCCGAGGTAGTCGGCGGCATTGGTGGAGACGCGGCGGCTGGCGTCGGCCAGCGACAGGCCGATCTGCACCAGATTGCGCAGTGCCTGGTCCATGGTGAGGGTGCTGCCGGCCAGCGTACCGTCGGCCAGGCGCACGCCGCCCATGCATTTGTGGACCACCTGGCGGCCCAGCATGTATTCGCCGTCCGGCATGCCGGCGGCGGCGGTCGAATCGGTGACGCAGAACAGCTTGGGGATGCAGCGCAGCGCGGTCTTGATCGCGCCCGGATGCACGTGCAGCAGGTCTGGGATGATCTCGGCGTATTCGGCATGCGCCAGCGCGGCGCCGACCATGCCGGGATCGCGGTGGTGCAGGCCGGGCATGGCGTTGAACAGGTGCGTGAAGCCGGCGGCGCCGTGTTCGAGGGCGGCCACGCCGACCTCGTAGTTGCCGTTGGTGTGGCCGACCTGGACCCGGATGCCGGCGTCGGCGAGCTGGCGCACCAGCTCCATATGGCCGTCGATCTCGGGCGCCACCGTGATCAGCTTCATCGGCGCCTGGGCGTCGAAGCGCTTGACTTCATCGAGGCTGGCTTCGCGCGCGAACGGCGGCTGGGCGCCCAGCTTGCCCGCATTGATGTACGGGCCTTCCAGGTGCACGCCCAGGATGCGCGCTTCTCCCTTGCCGCGCGCCTTGCATGCGGCGCCGATCGCGCCCAGGGCGCGGTCGATGTCCTCGACCGGCGCGGTCATGGTGGTGGCCAGCAGGCTGGTGGTGCCGTGTTTCGCATGCAGGGCGGCGATCACGTGCGGGGCGTCGCCGCCTTCCATCATGTCGCGTCCAGCGCCGCCGTGCACGTGCACGTCGATGAAGCCGGGCAGGATGTAGTCGTCGCCGTTGGACGCCGGATCGCCGGCGGCGCCATCGATGGCGTCGATCAGCGCGCCGAAGCGCAGCGCGCCGTGGACCCAGCCGTCGGGGGTGAGGATGTTGCCTTTGATGGTAGCCGTCATGGTGCCGAATCCTTCAGGTGCAGTTCGATCATGCGCAGCGCGCCCAGGGCCGAGTCGCCGTGGGGTGGGCTGCAGCGCGCCAGCGTCTCGGCCGGCAGGTACAGGCGCAGGGTGTCGCCCAGGCCGCCGCACAGCGACAGCGGCAGTTCGCCGCTCGGGTCGAGCGCGCGCGCGATGCTGGCCACCTCGCGCCCGGCCTGTTCCAGGATGGCGCCGGCCACCGGATCGGCCGCGCCATGCGCCACCACGAAGCGCGCCAGGCCGGCATAGTCGGTCTGGGTCGCCTTGCCGAGCCAGACCTGGACCGCGTCGCGCTGGCCGCCGCAGGCTTCGATCACATCGTGCGCCAGCGCGCCGCCTTCGGCGCGGCCGTCGAGCACCTGCTGGACATGGGCGATCGCGCGCAGGCCCATCCAGGCGCCGCCGGCTTCGTCGCCCGACGGGAAGCCCCAGCCGCCGACTTCGACCCGGGCGCCGTCCGGCCGCAAGGCCTCGCCCACGCTGCCGGTGCCGATCGCGACGATGGCGCCGGGCCGGCCGCCATGGGCGCCCATCAGGGTCGAAAAACCGTCGGTGTCGAGGACCAGGGCGGCATAACCCGGATTGGCGGTGCTGAAGTGCGCCGCCCACTCCTTGTTGTGTACTCCCGCCAGGCCCAGGCCAATGGCGCAGGACCCCATGGGAATGGTGTCGATGCCGATCGCAGCGAAGGCCTTGGCGGTGGCGTCGTTAACCGCGCGCCAGGCATTGTCGATGCCGTGCACCAGGCCGGAGGCGCCGCTGCGGCCGGTCGCCAGTTCGGCGCCGTCGCGCCCGGCCAGGCGCACGCGGGTATTGGTGCCGCCGCCGTCGACGCCGATGAGATAGTCGATCATGGTTGACTGAAATGAGAGGCTGGAATGAGGTCAGGGCACTATAGGCAGGGCCTACCTCGCTGTCAACAGGTATTTAACTGGTATGCTTCAGTGCGGACCAAACGGGGGATTGCTGGGACGAGCGCCAGCGCGGACAGCGCATTGGCTGCGCAGGCGATTGGTATCGTGAGTGGTATTGTTCCATGGCCGGAGCGGCGCATGGGATGGCGGCGTGCCGCAGGCAGCGGCACGCGTCGTGATTACTGCGGCGCTTCGCTGCTGCCGCGCCGTTGCACGACCAGCAACTGGCCGTCGGCGCTGCCATTCTTTTCGGTCACGTGCACCGTTGCCCGTCCCGGGCCGGAAACGGCGATATCGGTGCGCCCGGCGGTAAGGTGCTCGCCATCGAGCGCGCCCGAGCCGCTCAGGCGCGCATGCACCTGCTCGACCTGGCCGCTGATCTCGGCGCCACCCGGACCGTCCGACGTGAAGGTGAGACGCTTGCCCTCGATGGCTGCCTTCAGGCTGCCCGACCCGCGCAGCTCGGCGTCCAGCGAATCCGAGACATGGGCCAGTTCGACGCCGCCCGGGCCGTGGCTCTTGAGCATCGCCTTGCCGACTTTCAGGTCGCTGGCGTCGATATCGCCGGAACCGGTCAGGTCGGCCTTGAGCTCGGCCACCGTGCCGCCAAGGTAGGCATCGCCCGGGCCGTCCAGGCGCAGGGTGGCTGCTTGCGCGCGCAGCCCGCGCGCGGTGAAGTCGCCCGAGCCCTTGATCTCGGCGTCGAGATGGGTGATG